>ENA-OPBW01000031-OPBW01000031.1-human-gut-metagenome-genome-assembly--contig:-NODE-31-length-126424-cov-10.727085_pt1 | contig 126424 bp, 89 predicted proteins | sample MGYA00241070_ERZ501456 | MGnify/ENA primary metagenome ERZ501456 (study PRJEB25962, sample SAMEA2042624) | human gut metagenome | biome: human gut; feature: human-associated habitat; material: faeces...
TTAGGGCACTGAAAAGTACCCTCTCAAAGAGGTATGCCCTAAATTGAGTGCTTACCATTATTAAATAATTATATGAACCAATATTAACTGAACTCATGACGTGTTTACTACAATCTTATTATTTAAAGATCGAGGTTCACAAGGAAGGATTAAAATTTAAGAGTTATTCATTGGAATCGATAAAATAGTATCAGAGGAGATACAATGGGTATAAAATTGTTTAAAATATGAAAATTGAGCTATGGGGAACTTATCCTCCTCCTATAGGAGGAGTATCTATTCACGTATATAGATTGATCCATAATTTACATAAATTAGATTCGGAAATTGTTTTGAAAGATTTTGGTAGTGGGAATTCGGGGTTCTCCTATGTTAAATCTGTAAAAAGTAAATGGTGGGAATTTTTACGTTTATTATTTGTTTCTCCTAAAATAATTCATTTACATTCGAATAATATTAAGGCTTTTCTATTATTGTATTTGTTTGGGAGTAAACATCAAATCGGTATAACAATCCATAATAAAAATCTTGTAAAGATTAAATCCGGATTACAAAAATGTATTGTAAGATGTTTCCTAAAAAAAGTATCTTTTATAATATTAAATGATGAAGATTATAAAAATGCTTTGATAAACAAATTTCATTGCAAGAAAGATAAAATTCATATTTTACCAGCATTTCTTCCACCTATTGAGGCAGAATATAAGGGTTTAGATGACGATATCCTGGATTTTAGGAAGCAGCATCATTTTTTATTATCAGCAAATGCTTATAAACTTAGATTAGAGGATGGAGTTGATGTATACGGCTTAGATTTGTTGATAAAGCTTGTTGAGGAATTAAAAAGAAGAAAGATTGATGTTGGTTTAATTTTTTGTTTACCAACTATTGGCAATTTAGAATATTATCAGAAATGTTTGTCTGTTATTGAAGCACAAGGCCTCCATAATGATATTTATATTATACAAAGGCCATTAATAAATGGATTTGAAGTATGGAAGTTGTCCGATTTATTTATAAGACCAACATTCACAGATATCGAGGGACTATCTGTAAAAGAAGCACTATTTTGTGGAACGCCAGCAATAGCAAGCGATGTTTGTAAAAGACCACTTGAAGCTATTATATTTAAAAATCGAGATTTTGATGATTTATTATCCAAAGTCTTGGAGATATTTAATAATAAAAAAAAGAAAGAAATTTGTGTCACTCCAAATGATGACACAACAAGGAGTATTTTAAGTATATATAATTCTATTAGAAGATAGTTATGAAACAGATTATTCAAGATATGAAATCTGGCCAGACTATTCTTGAAGAGGTTCCTGTACCTCAAATTAAATCTGGTTATGTATTAATAAAGACCACAAGAAGTTTAGTCTCTTTGGGAACAGAGCGTATGCTAGTAGAGTTTGGAAAGTCCAACTTGATAGATAAAGCTCGTCAACAACCTGATAAAGTAAAACAGGTATTGGATAAAATTAAAACAGATGGTTTGATGCCAACATTGGAAGCTGTCTTTAATAAATTGGGACAACCGTTACCCTTAGGCTATTGTAACGTAGGACGGGTTATTGCCGTTGGTAATGGGGTGACAGAATTTAAGGTTGGCGATCGAGTGGCTTCTAATGGAGCACATGCTGAATTTGTTTGTGTTCCTAAAAATCTAGTAGCTAAAATTCCTGATAACGTGAGTGACGAAGAGGCTTCTTTCACCGTTATCGGTTCTATCGGCTTGCAAGGTATCCGATTGCTTAGTCCCCAATTAGGAGAAACAATCGTTGTTACTGGTTTAGGGTTGATTGGTCTGATCGCTGCACAATTACTTAATGCCAATGGATGTAGAGTTATCGGTATTGATTTTGATGAAGAGAAAGTCGAATTAGCTCGTTCAAAAGGAATCATTGCAATTAATCCGGCAAAAGGAACAGACCCTGTGAAGTTTGTACAAGAAGAAACAAATCAACATGGTGCGGACGGCGTATTAATTACAGCATCTGCTAAAACAAATGATGTTATTCATCAAGCAGCAGAAATGTCTCGGAAACGTGGACGAATTGTTTTAGTTGGTGTGATAGGCTTGGACATACGTAGGGACGACTTTTATAAGAAAGAATTAACTTTCCAGGTATCTTGTTCTTATGGTCCTGGGAGATATGATGAAGATTATGAGAACAAAGGTATTGACTATCCATTGCCTTTTGTTCGCTGGACAGAAAAAAGAAATTTTGAAACAATTCTACAATCCATTTCGATGAGGATTATTGATGTAAAATCATTGATAACGGAAATCGTAGATTTGGAAAATTATGAGGAAATATATGGAAATCTGCGTAAACATGGTTCCATTGCTTCTATATTAAAGTATTCAGAAAGTGTTCTGCCCAACAATGTTGTTGAAGTATCGTCGAATAATTTTTCTTCATCTAAGGGGCAGATTGGTATTATTGGCGCAGGAAATTTCACATCTGCCACTATGCTGCCAGCTTTAAGTAAAGCACATGCTCATATCCGTTATATTGCCAGTGCCCAAGGGTTATCAGCTAAGGTTTTAGCAAAGAAAATTCATGCACAGAAAGCTACATCTGACTATAAAGAAATTCTAGCAGATACAGATGTTGATATGGTAATGATAACGACTCGGCATAATTTACATGCTTCGATGGTATTGGATACTCTGCGTGCTAAAAAACACGTTTTTGTCGAAAAACCGTTGTGCTTAAACCGTACTGAATTAGACGAAATAGTTGATACTTATGAGAAGGTCAAAAGGGATGGGGTTACATTAACCGTTGGCTTTAATCGGCGCTTTTCACCTTTCGCTATTAAAATGAAACAGCTGGTTGGAGCTGGTGTCAAAAATATTATTGCAACCATGAATGCCGGATTTATTCCTCCTGAAGTGTGGGTACACGATTTAAAAGTTGGTGGTGGTCGTATTATAGGAGAAGCATGTCATTTTATAGATTTATGCTCTTATTTGACAGACAGCAAAGTTATAGCTGTATGTATGAATGCGATGGGAGAGAATCCTGAAGAGAATACTGATAATGCAAGTATCTTATTACGATATGAAGATGGATCTAATGCAGTAATCAATTATTTTGCCAATGGTAGTAAAGCATATGCAAAAGAACGAATTGAAGTCTATTCGCAAGAAAAAACATTGGTCTTGGATAATTGGCGAGAATTGAAAGGTTATGGTTGCAAAGGCTTCAGTAAAATGAAAGGGCGAATGGATAAAGGACATACAGCTCAGTTTGCTCTGTTAAACGAACGAATAACAAAAGGTGGAGAAGCCTTAATTCCATTTGACTCTATCATTAACACAACATTGGCTTCTTTTGCATGTATTGAGAGTCTAAAGGAAAGTAAGTGGGTATATTTGGATTAAGTATATGAGACGATTCTCCTTGCTTTTTCAGCTTTTGTGCAATATGGGTATGAAATACATTGTATTTCGTACCCAATATGAATTAAAACGGAAGAGTGGATTACTGAGAAAAAAGTATCCTCTATATTGGACAGTAAGAAATATCCCCTCTATAGAACAGTGGAGAATGGAGGCACAACCTTTCTTTGCACTGAAGAAGGACGAGAATAACAAAATCATTCATGTAGATCCTCTCCTTAAGGAAAGAATTGAACGAATGTTGCACGGAGATTATTGTTTTTTCTCGTCTACATGGTATACATTGACTGAAAATTATGATTGGATTACCAATCCTGATACAGGATATCAGTATGATATCTCTAAGCATTGGACAGAAGTAGAAGATTATGTAAAAGAAGCCGGGGATATTAAATATGTATGGGAGAAGTCTCGTTTCGCTTTTTTATATGATTTTATACGTTATGATTGGGAAACAGGAGAAGATTATTCTTTTTTTGTTTTTTCTCAAATATTGGATTGGATTGATAAAAATCCACTGAATTATGGTCCTAACTATAAATGTAGTCAGGAGATATCTTTAAGAGTTCTAAATTGGATATTTGCTCTTTATTATTATAAAGAGTCTGCCACCTTGACGGAGGAAGTCTTTAACAAAATAATGACTTCCATATATGGACAGATGAAACATGTTCGTACCAATATTAATTTTTCAAGAATAGCAGTTAGAAATAATCATGCCATTACAGAAACATTGGCTTTGTACATCGTAGGGATGTTATTCCCTTTTTTTGATGAATCTACAGAATGGAAGCAATCTGGAAAAAAATGGTTTGAAGAAGAAATTAAATATCAAATAGCTGAAGATGGTACTTATCTTCAGTATAGTATGAACTATCATCGGGTAGTAGTACAACTATTAACTTGGGCGATAGGCTTGTCTGATTGTAACCATGAACGATTTTGTGATGAAGTATATCAAAGAGCTTACGCTTCTGTGAATTTTTTATTTCAGTGTCAAGATGAATATTCTGGTCAACTTCCAAACTATGGTTCTAATGATGGGGCTTTATTCTTTAAATTGAGTGATGATGACTACAGGGATTATCGTCCACAATTGGATGCACTTCATTACTTGTTGACTGGACAAGATTTATATGATAAAGTTTGTGAAGATCGGATGTGGTACAATGTACAATTATCAGATATTTCACGAAACTTATTTCCTGCCATACAAAAACAATACGGGGTAGTTTCCTTTAAAAAAGGAGGATATTTCATTTTTAGGGAAAAAGATTCTTTTACTTTCATCAGATGTGGACAGTACAAGGATCGACCTGCTCAAGCTGATAACCTTCATATTGATATTTGGTATGACGGTGAGAATATTTTGTTAGATGGAGGAAGTTATAAATATAATGCTTCTGATGCAGACTTAAAATATTTTATGGGAACCGAATCTCATAACACAGTAATGCTTGGAACACAAGATCAAATGTTGAAGGGGGCGAGATTTATTTGGTACAATTGGACACAAGCATTACGGGCTACAATGGATGAAGATGAAAATGATTTCACTTTTGTGGGATGCATAAAGGCTTATACTTATATACATAAAGATATAGTTCATAAAAGAAAGATAATAAAGAAAAAAGGTTGCCCTGTTTGGGAGATTGAGGACACGATTGAACATAAACCAGATAATTTACTCTGTCGTCAACTATGGCATACAAAGAGTACGAATTTATATATTTCATCTGAAGGTAGTATAAGGAAGGAGAAGAAGGAATGGTATTCTTCTTATTATGGAGAGAAACAAGTATGTAATCAGATAGAAATGGATACTGTGGGTAATAAATTGAAAACGATAATACAACTTATAAAATGAAGATACTTTATTTTCATCAACATTTTACGATTCCGTCGCAAGCCGGAGGTACTCGTTCATACGAATTGGCCAAACGTTTGATTGCGAGAGGGCATTCGGTGACTATGGTTTGTGGGGAAACTGCCAAACTGAATTTACCGTTATCCTCAATGAAGAATGTGCATCGGGGATGGGTGGATGGTATTGATGTCATCCAAATTGCATTACCCTATTCCAATAAGGACGGAATTACTAAACGTGCCTGGACTTTCGTGAAATTTGGATGGATAGGTGTCAAGATTGCGTTAAAAGAGAATTATGATTTGCTGTTCGCAACTTCTACGCCCTTGACTGCCGGTATACCGGGTATTGTGATGAAATGGTTCAGGAAAAAGAAATTTGTATTTGAAGTTCGTGATTTATGGCCTGAACTTCCGAAGGCTTTAGGTATGAAGAATCCATTTCTTATAACAGGTATGAGTGTGTTGGAATGGTTGAGTTACCATTTGGCTGATGCCTGTGTGGGACTTTCTCCTGGAATTTGTGAAGGAATTAAGAAAAGGAGTCAGAAAGGTAAGCCTATAGCCATGATTCCCAATGGATGTGATTTGGATTTGTTCATTCCTTCTTCTCGAGATCAAATGAATTTGGAAGGAATTTCTACGAATAAAAAAGTAGCTATTTTTACGGGGGCACATGGAATAGCTAATGGATTGGATGCAATTCTGGATGCTGCAAAAGTATTGAAAGATAGAGGACGTGATGACATTGTATGTGCTTTCATTGGCGATGGTAAAATGAAAACGCATTTGATGAAACGAGCTGCGAAAGAGGGATTGGATAATTGCCGTTTTTATGCTCCAATGCCTAAAAAACAATTGAATAAGGTAGTAGCTTCAGCAGATGCAGGATTAATGGTTTTAGCCAATGTTCCTGCCTTCTATTACGGTACTTCACCCAATAAATTTTTTGATTATATTTCTTCAGGTCTTCCTGTCCTAAATAATTATCCGGGGTGGTTGGCAGATATGATTACTGAGCATAAATTGGGAGTCGTTGTATCTCCAAACAGTCCTGAGGATTTTGCAGATGGATTGATAATGTTGATGGATAATGAGAATTTTAGAAAACAGTGTGGAATAAATGCTCGAAAATTCGCAGAAGCGAATTTTTCACGAGATATACTGGCTGATCATTTTGTGGACTTTCTTGAAACTATAGTTATTAGTAGATAAGGATGTATCGGATTTTTTTTAAACGAATAATCGATTTTACCATTGTCTTTTGTGTTTTACTTGTGATATGGCCTTTCCTTTTATTGATAACGATATGGCTTCATTTTGCCAATAAAGGAGCAGGGGCCTTTTTTACTCAAACACGTCCAGGCAAAGATGGAAAGATATTCAAGGTTATCAAATTTAAAACAATGACGGATGAACGGGATGCAACTGGAAACTTATTGCCTGATGCTGAACGTCTGACCAAAGTGGGGCGATTTGTCCGCTCAACTTCCATTGATGAACTCCCACAATTGATTAATGTATTGAAAGGAGATATGGCTTTGATAGGCCCGCGTCCTCTGTTACCTCAATATTTGCCTTTGTATAGCAAAGAACAAGCTCGTCGGCACGAGGTGCGGCCAGGAATTACAGGATGGGCGCAAGTAAACGGACGTAATGCCATTAGTTGGACCAAGAAATTTGAATTAGATGTGTGGTATGTAGATCATTGTTCTTTCCTATTAGATATGAAGATTATCTTTCTAACAATTAAAAAAGTGTTTATACGGGAAGGTATTTCACAAGAAGGACAGGCCACAATGGAAATTTTTAATGGAAAAAATTAGAAGTTACAAGTATGTATCTATATGGAGCAAGTGGCCATGCGAAGGTCATTATGGATATTTTAAAAGCTAACGAAATAGAGATTGATGGACTGGTTGATGATAATCCAGCGTTAAATGAGCTTTTGGGATACCCAGTCTATCATCAACGATATGATTTATCACCTATGATTGTTAGTATTGGTAACAATGCTGTCCGGAAGAAAATTGTGGAAAATTTGTCTGTTGAATTCGGGAAAACCATTCATCCTTCAGCTATTGTTTCGCCAACGGTACAGATTGAGGAAGGAACGGTGGTGATGCAAGGGGCTATTATTCAAGCTTGTGCCAAAATCGGTAAACACTGTATTATAAATACAGGAGCCTCTGTCGATCATGAATGTATTATAGAAGATTATGTACATATATCACCTCATGTTACCTTGTGCGGAAATATTCACATAGGAGAAGGAAGTTGGATAGCAGCTGGAACAGTTGTACTGCCCGGAGTCAAGATTGGAAAATGGTCGGTAATAGGGGCTGGTTCTGTCGTAACAAAAGATATTCCAGACGGTGTATTGGCTGTGGGAAACAGATGTAAGATTATAAAGAAATTATTTTAAACATATTTAGCCATGAATCAGAAACGTATTTACCTTTGCCTGGCTCACATGAGCGGCAACGAAATGAAGTATATCCAAGAGGCTTTCGACACGAACTGGGTGGTGCCTCTGGGACCGAACGTTAACGGATTTGAAGCAGACTTGAAGGCTTTTGCCGGAGAGAACAAAGAAGTAGTAGCATTATCAGCCGGTACGGCAGCAGTACACCTGGCCTTATTGGCCTGCGGCGTAAAGCCGGGAGACGAAGTGTTGGTACAGACGTTTACGTTCTGTGCATCATCGCACCCAGTGACGTACCTGGGTGCTACGCCGGTATTTGTGGATTCGGAACCGGACACGTGGAACATGGATCCGCAACTGCTGGAAACCGCCATCAAAGACCGCATGGAGAAGACGGGAAGGAAACCAAAGGCTATCGTGCCGGTCTATCTCTACGGCATGCCTGCGAAGATTGATGAAATCATGGCGGTGGCGGAAAAATATGACATCCCCGTCATCGAGGATGCTGCGGAAGGACTGGGAAGCCGCTACGACGGACGGGTATGCGGTACGTTCGGACGATATGGGGTATTGTCTTTCAACGGGAACAAGATGATCACGACCTCGGGAGGCGGAGCGCTGATTTGCCCGGACGAGGCAGCCAAGCAGAAAATCATGTTCTACGCCACGCAGGCTCGCGAGTCGTATCCGTACTACCAGCATGAGGAAATCGGGTATAACTATCGCATGAGCAACATCTGTGCGGGCATCGGACGCGGACAGATGACGGTACTGAACGAACATATCGCCCATCACCAGCACATCGCCAAGCTATATAAGGAACTGCTGGCCGACGTGAAGGGCATCACACTGCACGAAAATCCGTCACCTCGCTACGACAGCAACTACTGGCTGAACACAATTCTGCTGGACGAGGACTTGAAGGTGAAAGGAGAAGAACGGGCGTATGCGGCAGCCATACAGGGAGCCGTAGGAGGCGCGGCAGGCGTGACACACGAGGCAAAGACACTACATACGGACTGCGAACCGAACCGCAACGTGGAAGCCATGCGCATGGCACTGGACGAAGCAGGCATTGAAAGCCGTCCGCTATGGAAGCCGATGCACAAGCAACCGGTGTACCGGAACAATCCGTGCTACGTGAACGGAGTGAGCGAAGCGCTGTTCAAGCGGGGACTGTGCCTACCCAGCGGACCCTGCGTGACGGACGAAGACGTGCGCTACATTGTAGAGCAGATCAAGGCTTGCCTGCAATAAAAAGAAAAAAAGAACTAAACTAAGAAACTATAACATGAAAAAATTTGTCAGAAGGTATTTATCGGTCAATGTATTGCCCATCTGGATGATACTGGCCATGGACGTGGTGATGATAGGACTCTCCCTCCTATTGGCATACGCGCTGCGATATGACTTCAGCAGCCGGGTGCTGGACTCAGCCACGATGTGGAGAACCATGGGGCTAACGATGGTGGTGAGCCTGGTGTTCTTCAAGATGTTCCGCACGTATTCGAGCGTACTGAGACTGTCGTCGTTTGTGGATATCGCACGAATCTTTGCGGCCTTGTTCGTGTCGTACACGGCAGTGGCTCTGGCATGTATGGTGGCTCCGCTGGTAACAGATATCAGACTGGCTCCGGTGAACGTGATACTGATGGCGTTCATCATCAACTTTGCCCTGATGGCCAGCTCGAGGGTGATCGTGAAAATGATGTTTGAAACAATAAAGGCGGGAGGCTCGTCGCAGACAAACATCTTCATCTACGGCGCCAAGGAAGCCGGTGTGAACATAGCGAAATCGCTGAGGGTGTCGATGAGAGAACGATACCGGCTGAGAGGATTCATCGCTGACGAACCGGACCTGTATGACAAGTTGATCATGGGGGTACGGGTATTCCCGAACGACGAAAACCTGTTTGACATCCTGGCACAGAAGGGAGTGAAGACGATTATCGTTTCGCCCGCCAAACGGAACGAACTGAAAAAGGAGGAGAACCTGGACCGCTTCCTGAAACATAACATCAAGCTGCTGACAGCCCCACCCCTGAGCGAATGGAACCAACAGGGACTGGAAAGCGGGGACATCAAGGAAATACAGATAGAGGACCTGCTGCAAAGAGACCCGATACAGATAGACATACGGAAGGTGGCTTCGCACCTGGAAGGGAAACGGGTGATGATAACGGGAGCGGCAGGATCGATAGGCAGCGAAATCATGCGACAGGTGGCTACGTTCAACCCGTACAAGCTGATACTGGTGGACCAGGCAGAAACACCACTGCACGACATCCGGCTGGAACTGATGGACAAATGGCGTAACCTGGACGCGGAAACCATCGTGGCGGACATTGCCAACCAGACACGTATGGAGGCTATCTTCAAGGAATTCAGACCGCAATACATCTTCCACGCAGCGGCGTACAAGCACGTGCCGATGATGGAGGACAACGTATCGGAATCTATCCAGACGAACGTGGCAGGAACGCGCATCCTTGCGGATCTGGCAGTGAAATATAAGGCGGAGAAGTTTGTGATGATCTCGACGGACAAGGCGGTGAACCCGACAAACGTGATGGGATGTTCGAAACGTATCTGCGAAATCTACGTGCAGAGTCTGGCGAAGAAACTGCAGAAGGAAGGGGGACACGTGACACAGTTTATCACGACACGCTTCGGAAACGTACTGGGATCGAACGGATCGGTAATTCCACGATTCAAGGAGCAGATCAGACGCGGAGGACCGGTGACAGTGACGCATCCGGAGATAATCCGCTACTTCATGACCATCCCCGAAGCCTGCCGACTGGTACTGGAAGCGGGAAGCATGGGCAACGGCGGAGAAATCTACATCTTCGACATGGGCAAACCGGTGAAGATTGTGGACCTGGCCAAACGCATGATCAGCCTTTCGGGACGTACGGACGTGAAAATTGAGTTCACGGGCCTGCGCCACGGAGAAAAGCTGTACGAGGAACTGCTGAACGTGAAGGAGCTGACGAAGCCTACCTATCACGAGAAAATCATGATAGCGACGGTGAGAGAATATGACTACGACGAGGTGAAAGACCGCATACAGCACCTGATAGACGTGAGCTACTCGTACGACCAGATGAAAATCGTAGCGGCCATGAAAGACCTGGTACCGGAATTTATCAGCAAGAATTCTTGCTTCGAGGCACTGGACAAGAAAGAAGAATAAAATTCAAGTTATGAAAACAGGGAACTCCCGGCAGACTGTAAAAGGTTTGTCGGGAGTTTCTATTTTCGGATATAAACATTCTTCAAAAAGTTAAAATAGGTAAGTATTTCTGTTGCGGCTGTTGATGTTTGTGACTGTACGTCAAAACTAGACGCTTACCGACTCTATGAAGTTAATGGAAGAGAATTTGGTTATCTACAAGGAAATTCTTTTCTTTGTATTCACAAATCTGGAAATCATGAGTAACCATTATCGTAAAATATCAATTGCCAATTTTAGAGGTTTTGATCATCTCATTATAAATGACTTTGCCAATGTTAACGTATTTGTGGGTGCAAACAATGTTGGAAAGACTTCAATACTGGAGGCACTTTTTATGTTGGCAGGTATGTCGAATCCGCTAATGCCAGCAAGAATCAATTATTGGAGGACATTGACGGCTCCGACTGTGGATGGTGTCAGGTATCTGTTCCATAACCTGGATTTCTCGAATAAGCCTATATTGGAGGCTGATATGTTGACAGGAGTTCGAAAACTGACTTTCACGCCTGTAATGGCAAACGATGATGCTGATGTTACTTCGAGCGGGATGTCTTCGAGGTCGGCCATCAAACAATTGGACTTGGACTTTGATGTTATCGAAGGAAATGGGTATACTTATCATGCAAAGTTGTATACGGATGCAGGAGGGAATATGCAACAAATGGTGGATGACAGTTATCGGGAGGATATGAACTGCCTGTTCGTTTCTGCGGACAAAAATGATAACAACGCTACATCCAATTTTGCCTTGCTGGTAAAAAGAAACAGGAAACAGGAGGTAGTGAAAGCACTACGAAATTTTGATGCGAGCATAGAATCGGTCGAGGCATTGCCGGATGGTCTGTTTATGAAAATAAAAGACGTACAGGAACTGATGCCTATCAGCATGGCAGGAGATGGAATCAGACGTATGGTTAATATCCTTTCAACTATAGCCAATGAAGATTATCACACTGTCTTAATAGATGAAATAGACAATGGCTTGCATTATAGCGCACACAAATGTATGTGGAGGACAATTCTTGATTTTGCAAGGCAACGAAATGTACAGATTTTTGTGACAACTCATAATTTAGACTGTCTACAAGGCTTGAAAAATGTAATACAAGAAAATGACACCTTCCAAGAGCTTGTCCATGTATATAATATCGCAAAAACCAAGAATCGGGGCTTTCAGGCGTATAAATATACGTATGTGGAACTGAAAGAGGCAATTGACAACGAAATTGAAATCAGAAGATGAGAGAAGATTATTGGATTTTTGTAGAGGGCGTTGCCGACAAACGTTTTCTGGAGCAACTGATAGAGTATCATTGGGGGAAGGTAAAAAAGGAGAGTATTGTGGCCACAGGAGGATATACGAACCTACTGTCTGGCAATACATATTTGAACCTGATGAAAAGAAATTCGGATGATGGAGGGATAAATCTTGTTGTTTTTGATGCGGATGATGATTGTAAACAACGACGGAGGGATTTGTTGAGGTGGAAAGCTGAAACGGGAGCTGAATTTGAATTATTCTTATTTCCGGATGACAGAACAGAAGGCGAGTTGGAAGACTTGTTGGAAGGAATTATCAATATTGACAATCGTCCGGTAATGGATTGCTGGGAAACGTATGAAAATTCGCTTAAGGAAATAGTTTTGCCTTGGAAAGACGGAATGCCGTTGACAATTCCGGCGAAGAAGACTAAGATATATGCATATCTGGAGGTATTGTTGGGGGCTTCCAAGTCGGAAAAGAAAAAAATTAAGGAAGCATACAGGGATTATACCAATGTTAATCATTGGGATTTGAATAGCAACAAGTTATGGGGAGGAATATTGGAGTTTCTGAGTATACATTTGGTTGCTGAAAATAAGTAAAACCAACAAACTCCCGACAGACCCTGTAAAAGGCTGTCGGGAGTTCTTTTTTTTTCGATAAAACATAAATTATTGGCCAAAACAGACGGAGGTATCGCAAAACACTGTATCTTTAGCCACACGTTCAATGAAACACTTTGGAATATACTATTTACTTTAAATCGTAATTGGCATGAATCTGAAAAAAATGATTGCCGTATGTGCGGCACTGGCAGTGACGGTGGTGACGGCATCGGCACGAGACAAGAAACAACCAACGGGAATGGAAGACAGACAGGTGTGGGTGAACACACTGGTGAAAATAGCGGATCCGGTACTGAGCAACCTGGCGAACAATACGCTGCGGGAAAACATGCCGCAGGAGTCGCTGGACACGAAGAGGGTACACCGATTTTCGCACCTGGAAGCGGTGGGACGCACGCTGTGTGGCATAGCGCCCTGGCTGGAACTGGGACTGCCGGCAACGGATCCGTTCTGGACGGAGCCTTTCACTCCCTGGACAGGCCTGAAGGCATGGAACGGCGAGGACGTGATGGCGGACCATGCGATCGGTGACTGACAGAGGTTCGGCAAAAATGTGTATCTTTGTATTCAAGAAGGAAAAACAACAATGAAAGATATGAAAGACTATAGAATAGCCGTGGCCGGAACGGGCTACGTGGGACTGTCGATCGCAACGCTGCTGGCACAGCATCACCAGGTAAAGGCGGTGGACGTGATTCCGGAAAAGGTGGAGAAGATAAACAAACGGATCAGCCCGATACAGGACGAGTATATCGAGAAGTATCTGGCGGAAAAGGAACTGAACCTGACGGCTACGCTGGACGGACGTGAGGCTTACCGGGACGCAGACTTCGTGGTGATAGCGGCTCCGACGAACTATGACCCGGTGAAGAACTACTTCGACACAAGCCACGTGGAAGAGGTGATAGACCTGGTGCTGGAGGTGAACCCGGACGCGACAATGGTGATCAAGAGTACGATTCCGGTGGGATACTGCCGAAGCCTGTACGTGAAGTATGCACGGGTGTTCAAGAACTCCCCTGCCCTACAGGGAAAGACATTCAACCTGCTGTTCTCGCCGGAATTCCTCAGGGAGAGCAAGGCGCTGTATGACAACCTGTATCCGAGCCGGATCATCGTGGGCTATCCGAAGCTGATCGAGGGACTGGACGAGGAGAACGAGGCCATCCGCACCATTGCCGGCAAGAACTTGGAGGAGAAGGCACGGGAGTTTGCGGCCCTGCTGCAGGAAGGTGCCATCAAGGAGAACGTGGACACGCTGTTCATGGGCCTGAAGGAGGCGGAAGCGGTGAAGCTGTTCGCCAACACGTACCTGGCCCTGCGCGTGAGCTACTTCAACGAGCTGGACACGTATGCGGAGGTGAAGGGACTGGACACGAAGGCCATCATCGACGGCATCTGCCTGGATCCACGCATCGGAACGCACTACAACAACCCGAGCTTCGGCTACGGGGGATACTGCCTGCCGAAGGACACGAAGCAACTGCTGGCCAACTATCGGGACGTGCCGGAGAACCTGATACACGCCATCGTGGAGAGCAACCGGACACGCAAGGACTTCATCGCGGACCAGGTGCTGCACAAGGCGGGATATTACGACTACTACAACCGGGGGGACTATAACCCGGCAGAGGAACGGACGTGTACGATCGGGGTGTACCGACTGACCATGAAATCGAACAGCGACAACTTCCGGCAAAGCTCGATCCAGGGAGTGATGAAGCGCATCAAGGCGAAGGGAGCGACGGTGATCATCTACGAACCGACGCTGGAGAACGGGACGACGTTCTTCGGATCGGTGGTGGTGAACGATCTGGAAGCCTTCAAACGGCAATCGAACGCCATCATTGCGAACCGATACGACGCATGTCTGGACGACGTGAGAGGAAAGGTGTATACGAGGGACCTGTTTAATAGGGACTGAGTATATGGAGCTACTGGTCTACAAAGCATCGGCAGGGTCGGGAAAGACGTTTACACTGGCCGTAGAATATATCAAGCACCTGATTGGGAATCCCAGGGCGTACCGGCAGATTCTGGCGGTGACCTTCACGAACAAGGCTACGGCGGAGATGAAGGAACGCATCGTGCAGCAGCTGTACGGCATCTGGAAGGGAGACCGGGACTCGGAAGCGTATCTGAACCGCATCCGGGAGGACCTGAAGGAAGACATGGACACGGAGGAGCTGAGGAAAAGGGCCGGCATGGCCCTGCAGTACATGCTGCATGACTACAGCCGCTTCCGGGTGGAGACGATCGACTCGTTCTTCCAGTCGGTGATGAGAAACCTGGCAAGGGAACTGGAACTGACTCCCAACCTGAACATCGAACTGAACAACACGGAGGTGCTGGACGAAGCGGTAGACAGCCTGATAGAGAAACTGACGCCGGACGCTCCGGTCATGGGTTGGCTGCTGGACTACATCAACGAACGCATCGCGGACGACAAGCGATGGAACGTATCGGACGAAATAAAGAGCTTCGGACGGAACATCTTCGACGAAAGCTACCTGGAGAAAGGCGGACTGCTGAGGGAATGCCTGAAGGAGCCGCAGCTGATGAAGCTGTACAAGGAGGCGCTGAAGGAGCTGGAAACGGAAGCGCTGGAGCAGATGAAGGCTTTCAACGACCAGTTTGAAGGAGAACTGGAGGGATACGGACTGGCTCCGGAGGACCTGAAGAACGGCTCGAGAGGCATCGGGAGCTACTTCCGCAAACTGAGGGACGGACGACTGAGCGACAAGGACGTGGTGAACGCAACGCTACAGGGATGTCTGGCCAACGCGGACAACTGGAGCACGAAGTCGTCGAAGCAACGGAAAGAAATCACGGCACTGGCGGAACGCAGCCTGATGCCGCTGCTGCAGGAAGCGGAACGCATGAGGCCGCAAAGGTGCCGGACGGTGAACAGCTGCCGCCTGACACGCCAGCACCTGAACAAACTGCAACTGCTGAACCACATAGACGAGGAAGTGAAGACGCTGAACAGGGAGCAGAACCGCTTCCTGCTGTCGGACACGAACGCCCTGCTGCATCGGCTGGTGAGGGAAGGAGACTCGTCGTTCGTCTTCGAAAAGATAGGAGCCAGCATCCGGAACGTGATGATCGACGAATTCCAGGACACGAGCCGGATGCAATGGGACAACTTCCGCCTGCTGTTGCTGGAAGGACTGGCCCAGGGGGAAGACAGCCTCATCGTGGGCGACGTGAAACAGTCGATCTACCGCTGGCGAAACGGTGACTGGAGAATCCTGAACGGACTGAAGAAAAGCCTGGGACACTTCCCCATCCGACTGGAGACTCTGAAAGTGAACCGACGAAGCGAGGCAAACGTGACGGACTTCAACAACCGGGTATTCAGAGAGGTGGTGGACTACCTGAACAGCCTGCACCTGGCTGAACTGAAAACGGAATGCAGGGAGCTGAAGGAAGCGTACGAGGACGTGGAACAGGAGTCGGCCAAGGAGAAGACACGGGGATACGTGCGGGTGGAATTCCTGGAACCGGACGAGGAAAGGGACTACACGGAAGCTACCTTGCAGGCACTGGGCGAAGCGGTGGAGGAACTGCTGGCCGAAGGTGTGAAACTGAACGACATGGCTATCCTGGTGCGCAAGAACAAAAACATTGCACCGATTGCAGACTACTTCGACCGGGAGCTGAAGGTGCCGGTCGTATCGGACGAGGCATTCCGGCTGGACGCCTCGCAAGCGGTGTGCATGCTGGTGGACGCCCTGCGCTATCTGTCGGACGCAACGGACGGGGTGGCACTGGCTTCGCTGGTGATGAACTACCGTACGGGGGTGAAGGAGCAGGAAGGAAATACGGACAATCTACTGGCCGGAGACATGGAAAAACTGCTGCCGGAAGGACTGACCACACGGCGGGAGGAACTGAGGCTGATGCCTCTGTACGAACTGCTGGAAGAGCTGTTCGGCCTGCTGGAAGTGAAGCGGCTGGAGAAGCAGGACGCTTATCTCTTTGCCTTCTTCGACGCGGTGACGGACTACCTGCAGAACCACTCGTCGGACCTGGACGGATTTCTGCACTACTGGGACGAGAAACTGTGCATGAAGACCATCCCGAGCGGAGAGCTGGAAGGCATCCGCATCTTGTCTATCCACAAGTCGAAAGGACTGGAATTCCACACGGTGCTGATCCCCTTCTGCGACTGGAAAACGGAAAACGAGACGAACAACCAGCTGGTGTGGTGCTCGCCGAAAGAGAAGCCCTACAACGGACTGGGACTGGTACCGGTGAACTATTCGCCCCTGATGGCGGAATCGGTGTATCGGGAAGATTACCTGGAAGAGCGGCTGCAGCTGTGGGTGGACAACCTGAACCTGCTGTACGTGGCCTTTACGCGTGCGGGAAAGAACCTGCTGGTGTGGAGCCGGAAGGGACAACGGGGAACCATGGCGGAACTGCTGGGCTATGCCCTACCCCGCCTGGCCGAAGGAGGACACGGCACATGGGACGAAGAGGACGGACGGTATGAACGGGGAACCTTGTGTGCCTCGGAAGAGAAAGAAGAAAAACAGACTGGTAACCGGCTGGCACAAAAAGCTACGAAAAGGCCGGTAGCCATGGAAAGCCTGAAACACGAAATAGAGTTCAGGCAGTCCAACCGTTCGGCAGACTTCATAGCGGGCGTGGACGAAGAGGAGTCGGAACAGCGCTTCATCAACCGCGGACGACTGCTGCATACCCTGTTCTCGGCCATACGGACGGAAGCGGACATCGAGGATGCCATCAGCAGGCTGGTGTTCGAAGGCGTAATAGGACGGCAGGAAACGGAAGACGAAATCAGGGAACTGACGAAACAGGCTTTCGAGCTGCCACAGGTGAAGGAATGGTACGACGGGACATGGAGGCTGTTCAACGAATGTGATATCATCTGGAAGGAGAACGGGGAGCTGAGGACCCGACGTCCGGACCGCGTGATGATGAAAGACGGACGGCTGGTGGTGGTAGACTTCAAATTCGGAAAGCCCAGCAAGAAATACAACCGTCAGGTGAAAGACTACATGCAGCTGCTGACGCGCATGGGATATGACCCGAAACAGATGGAAGGCTATCTGTGGTATGTAACGGAAGGAAGGACGGAGAAGGTGTGAGGTATTAATTCTCAATTTTCCATTTTCAATTATCAATTCATATTATGGAAACATTTCTGCAACTGGTTGCACAGGACCTATATAAGAAAACAGGAAACGACTTGAGCCGGACGGTGGTCGTCTTCCCGAACAAAAGAGCAAGCCTGTTCTTCAACGAACAGCTGGCCGCACAAAGCGACCGTCCGCTGTGGTCGCCAACCTACGTGAGCATCAGCGACCTGTTCCGCCAACTGTCACCCTGGAAAGCGGGAGATCCCATCCGGCTGGTGTGTGAACTCTACCGGGTGTTCCGCGAAGAAACGAAAAGCGAAGAGACATTGGACGACTTCTACTTCTGGGGAGAGCTGCTGATCAGTGACTTTGACGACGTAGACAAAAACCTGGTGGACGCAGACCGACTCTTCGGCAACCTGCAGGACCTGAAGAACATCATGGACATCCCCGACTACCTGAGTCAGGAACAGGAGGAGGCAATACAGGAATTCTTCCGAAACTTCTCCATCGAGAAGCGGACGGAACTGAAAGAGAAATTCATCAGCCTGTGGGACAAGCTGGGAGACATCTACCGGCACTACCGCAAACGGCTGGCGGAGCTGGGCATTGCCTACGAGGGCATGATGTACCGTCAGGTGATGGAAGAACTGGACACGCAACGACTGGACTACGACCGCTATGTGTTCGTAGGCTTCAACGTACTGAATCGGGTGGAACAGGCGTTCTTCCTGCGCCTGCAAGAAGCTGGAAAGGCCTGGTTCTACTGGGACTACGACGTGTTCTACACCCGACGTCCGTCCGAAGCCAATCCGCCCTACAAGCACGAAGCCGGCGAGTTTATCCTGCGCAACCTGAAACTGTTTCCGAACCAGCTGCCGGAAAGCTGTCTGGACGTAATGAGCCGGCCCAAGCAGATCCGTTTCCTCTCGGCACCTACGGAAAACGCGCAGGCACGCTTCCTGCCCCAATGGATGAAGGGACTGGAACTGCCGGAGGGAGCACAACAGAAGGAGAATGCCGTGGTGTTGTGCAACGAGGCTATGCTTGTGCCCGTGCTTCACACCCTGCCCGAAGAGGTGAAGGACGTAAACATCACCATGGGTTTCCCCCTGGCACAGACACCGGTATACAGCTACATCAACGCCCTGACGGAACTCCAGACCGACGGCTACCGGGCAGACAGCGGACGCTACGTCTACGAAGCGGTGATGGCGGTACTGAAGCATCCGTACGTCAGACAGTTGTCGGCCGAAGCTGAAAAGCTGGAACGGAGACTGACCAAAGACAACCGCTTCTATCCCCTGCCCTCGGAACTGAAGGCAGACGCGTTCCTGGAACAGGTGTTCACTCCGCAGAACGGACAGAAAGCCCTCTGTACCTGGCTGACGGAACGGATCAAAGACGTATCGGTCCTGTATCGGAATGAGCCGGAAGAGGAAGGAAAAGATATCTTCGGACAACTGTACCGGGAATCACTCTTCAAAAGCTATACTCTTGTGAACCGCCTGCTGAATCTGCTGGAGACGGGTGAGTTGGAAGGAGTGCGGACAGGTACCCTGAAACGGCTGATGAACCGCCTGCTGACGGCAGCCAACATTCCTTTCCACGGCGAACCGGCTATCGGCATGCAGGTGATGGGCGTATTGGAAACGAGAAACCTGGACTTTAAAAACCTGATTGTGCTGTCGCTCAACGAAGGACAACTGCCCAAGGCGGGAGGCGAATCGTCGTTCATCCCCTACAACCTGCGCAAGGCATTCGGCATGACAACCATCGAACACAAGAATGCCGTGTATGCCTATTACTTCTACCGCCTGATGCAACGGGCGGAGAACGTAACGCTGATGTACAACACATCGACCGACGGACTGAACCGGGGAGAGATGTCACGCTTCATGCTGCAGTTCCTGGTGGAATGGCCGCATGAAATCCGACGGGAGTATCTGGAAGCAGGGCAATCGCCTCAGGCAGAACGGACGATCCGTGTGGAAAAAACCGAAGAAATGGTAGAACGGATGTGTCAACGGTACAACGTGGAAAAGCATCCGAAGGCTTTCTTCTCGCCCTCGGCACTGAATACGTACCTGGACTGCCGGCTGCGCTTCTACTACCGTTATGTAGCAGGGCTGAAACTGCCCGAAGAGGTAACGGCGGAGATAGACTCGGCCCTGTTCGGCACCATCTTCCATCGTTCCGCAGAACTGGTGTACACCGAACTGACGGAACACGGAAAGGAAATCCGCAAAGAAGACCTGGAACGGCTGCTGAAGAATGAAGTGAAACTACAGGGATACGTGGACCGGGCATTCAAGGAAGAATTCTTCCACGTACCGGAAGAGGAACAACCGGAATACAATGGTACGCAACTGATACACGCACGGGTGATTGCCTCGTACCTGCGGCAGTTGCTGCGCAACGACCTGAACTATGCCCCCTTCAGCATGGAAGGTATGGAACAGGAGGTGAAAGAAGTGATGGAAATAGACACACCGGCCGGAAAACTGAAGATACAGATCGGTGGAAGCATCGACCGTATGGACAGCAAGGACGACACCCTGCGCATCGTGGACTACAAGACGGGAGGAGCGCCCAAGACACCGGAAAACATCGCCCAACTGTTCACTCCGGCAGAGGGAAGACCCAACTACATTTTCCAGACATTCCTGTATGCAACCATCCTTTGCCGCAAACAGGCGAAGAAAGTGGCTCCTGCCCTGCTCTACATCCACCGGGCTGCGCAGGACACTTACTCACCGGTCATCGAAATGGGAGCGGCACGCCAACCGAAACAGCCCGTGAACAACTTCAGCTTCTACGAAGATGAATTCCGCGAAAGGCTTCAGCAACTACTGGAAGAAATATTCAGCCTGCATACGCCATTCGATCAGACAGAACAGACACGGCAGTGTGAATACTGTGACTTCAGGCGTCTGTGCAGGCGATAAAGAACGTCAATCTTCCGAGAAATTGTAGTCGGCCATGCTGGCCTGTTCCTCGGTTTCGATCTTACCGGGAATGCTGAAATCCTTGTCGGCAAAGAGAGCTGCAAGACCGGAAATCTGCTTCAGGCGGAGCACTTCGTCGCGGTCCATACCGATGTTCTTCATAATCCATTCGTCCGTCATGCCAATACGGTCGAGCTCGGCCACAATATCGGACATCAGTTCGATGTTGTGGGTACCACGGGCACGATTGTGGCGGATGGTGGAAGCCATTCGGTTGGACATATCCTTGTCGATAACTACCACGGGAAGCAAGCCCTTCTCGCGCTCATAAATGCGCTTGGACGTCTTCAGTACCTGATAGCGGTGGAAACCGTCCACAATGATGTAAACGTCCCGTTCGGAGTCATAATAGCACACACAGGGCATGGTAAATCCGTCTTCCCAAATAGAAAGTTCGAGCAGCTTCATCTCAGGCGGAGCCACGACGTTGGGATTGTAATTGTTGGCCTCCACTTTCTCTACCGGAACGGCCTTGACGGCATAGACAGGACTCATATATTCGTCACTCATAGCATCATATTTTTAAATTCTTCCATTATTTTGTCTCTCTTGTAAGCATCTTCCTTGTTGATGGAAAAGCCCATGTATTTGCAGATATGATCATTCTTGAGTATGCAGATACATACCCGCTTGTAGGTAGGAATCTCACGGAACTCACGGATGTTGATATCGTCCAGATACTCCATGCGAACCGGCTTTTTACGAGTCTTGTAATTGGACTTTCCTCCCACCTCGATGGGGATATTCAAATCGCGGAGTTTCTGGATGGTTTCATCGCTCAGGCAACCTCCTTTCTTCCTCCAGAACTCGATGCTGACCGTCAGCTTGTTCAGGTAATTGCGGCGGGTAGGCTCGGGAAGCGTGGAAAGCAGAAACTGCATGTACGACTTCCAGGTATGTCCTTTGGGAAGATTGACCTTATGACCTGTACCCATGGCCCGTGTGTTACCGTAGATGCCTGCGAATTGCACACCGTTCACGCGACAGATCATCTTGCCCCATGTATTGGGATCGATGACCTGATAGAGCCTGAGGCTTTCCTGCGCTTCACCCAGGAAAGGACTGGCCACACGCTGGCGTTCGATGTTGATTCCGGCCTTATAATAAAGGTCGTAAAGCTTGTTGTAGTCGAAACGGAATTTTCCGTTAGCTACCCAGATATCGGTCGTCTTCCAGTCGAAAATGGGATAGGCATTGAAGATATCGATGCCGATCTTGGAAGTCCAGCGATAGGTGTGGTACATCTGATACTTGCGGGCCAGGTGAATGCAACGCCAACGGCTGAAACTTTCCTGTGTGCGAATGCCGATCATGTAACAGGAACGCGTAGCCTTTTTCCGTTCATGAAGCCATTGGGCAAAGTGCATCTGAAACTCGTAGTCCCACATGTTCTCATCATAGAAATCGAAATCTTCCTTGTTATAGCAACCAGGAGGCTTCTGACGCACCCACAAATCTTTCATCTCATCGTCCCAGGGACGCCAGAAGGCCTGATACATAGACGTACAGGTGGAAACCTTGACAGGGACACAGATGCGGTAAACATCCAGAATGTCCTTGTTGGCCTCCAGCATGCGATTCACATAATCGATGGTTACCGAATACTGAATCTCGTAGTCGATATGGAATACACAGAGCTTTCGCTTCAGATTGTTCCGACGAATATAGTCGATACAAAGGTTGAGCAAGACACCACTGTCCTTTCCACCCGAAAATGACACACAGACGTTGTCAAAATCCTCAAAGACAATCTTCAAGCGTTCTTGTGCCAATTCATATACGTTCTTTCCACATGTACTACTTCCCATATTCCCTCCGTGTTATCCGTTCTTTACCATTTTCACATAGCGCTTCCACACATTCACTTCCTCGAATCCCAGTCGACGAAAGACATCCCGATCTTCCAGAAAGCTGATGGCCGTCAACGTGCACTTCTCTTCTGCCGCAACAGCCATAATCCTTTGCAACAAAGCTTCCAACACCGTTTCGTCACGTCCCTTGATATAGTAATTGTTCATGATCCAACCGCTCTTCCGACGCTCTACCGGAATAAAGCCAACCACCTCTTCTCCATTCACAGCGACAAACCAACGGTAAGCCTGAGTGGTGCGGAAAGGGAAATTATAGTTTTGCTTCAAGACAGCAGGATCCATTACCAAAGGACCGACACATGGATACAGTGCTGCATCCAGTCCTTCAAATTCCAATATCTTATCCATAAAAAGCTTTTGATATACTCCTAAACGAGAAAATGCTTATCTACGAGGCTAAGGTAGGATTTTTTCATCCATTTCCCAAAAAATCATATAAAAATAAGCCAATCGAATGTTTTCACTACAAATTTTAACTTTCAGCGGTCTTCAGCCTTTCGAACAGGAAATGGCTGGTTTCGCACAGGGAAAACAGTGCAATCTGCCGCCGAAAACACTGTTTTCGTTTTGTGCTTCTCTGCGTTTGAATTATCTTTGCCCACCAATCATTTTATTAAAAAAAGACATCCAATGATATGAACGACCTGTTCCCCCACCTGATAGCCATCTCGCTTGGACTGACAGACAAGCAGGTGCGCCAAACCCTCGCCCTGCTGGACGACGGAGCCACCATCCCCTTCATCAGCCGCTACCGCAAGGAAGCTACCGGCGGACTGGACGAGGTGCAGATAGAAAGCATCCGCTACCGCTACGAGAAACTGAAAGAAACGGAACGCCGAAAGGAAACCATCCTGACAACCATCGAAGCGCAGGGTAAGCTGACCGACGCATTGAAGCAACGTATCGAAAGCACCTGGGACAACACCGAGCTGGAGGACCTCTACCTGCCCTACAAGCCCAAACGAAAAACTCGTGCCGAAATGGCCCGACAGAAAGGCCTCACGCCACTGGCCACCCTACTGATGCTACAAAAGGACCCGGCTCCCGACCGACAGGCAAGGAGTTACGTCAAGGGCGACGTGAAGAGCGTAGAAGAAGCCCTGAAAGGAGCCTGCGACATCATAGCCGAACAGGTGAGCGAAGACGAACGCTCGCGACAGACCGTCCGCACAACCTTCGACCGTCGTGCCGTCATCACCGCCCGCGTGGTGAAGGGGAAAGAAGCCGAAGCAGCCAACTACCGCGACTACTTCGACGTGGCCGACCCATTGAAGCGTTGCAGTTCCCACCGCCTGCTGGCCATGCGCCGTGCCGAGGCGGAAGGCGTACTCAAAGTGAGCATCGCCCCCGACGAGGACGACACCTGCCTGGAGCGCCTCGAACGTCAGTACGTACGGGGCAACAATGCTTGCAGCCACTACGTGGCCGAAGCCGTACAGGATGCCTACAAACGCCTGCTGAAGCCTTCTATCGAAACCGAATTTGCCGCCAGCAGTAAGGAACGGGCCGACGACGAAGCCATCCGCGTCTTTGCCGCCAACCTGCGCCAGTTGCTCCTGGCCTCCCCGCTAGGGCAGAAGCGCGTCATGGGTATCGATCCCGGCTTCCGTACAGGTTGCAAAGTGGTATGTCTCGATGCTCAGGGCAACCTGCTTCACAACGAGAACATTTACCCTCACCCGCCCGTCAGCAAGCCTAAAGAAGCGGCACAGAAGATACAGAAAATGGTGGAAGCTTACCGCATCGAAGCCATGGCCATCGGCAACGGTACGGCCAGCCGTGAGACGGAAGACTTCCTGAAGCACTTGCGTTTCGACCGCGATATGCAGATATTCGTTGTCAGCGAACAGGGTGCTTCCATCTATTCGGCCTCCAAGCTGGCCCGTGAAGAATTTCCCGACTACGACGTCACCGTTCGTGGTGCGGTCTCCATCGCCCGCCGCCTCATGGATCCACTGGCCGAACTGGTAAAGATAGACCCGAAGTCCATCGGCGTGGGCCAGTATCAGCACGATGTAGACCAGACTAAACTAAAGAAATCGCTTGACCAGACAGTAGAAAGTTGTGTGAATCTGGTGGGGGTTAATCTGAATACAGCCAGCAGCCACCTGCTGACCTACATATCGGGCCTCGGACCACAGCTGGCGCAAAACATCGTCAGCTATCGTGCCGAGCATGGGCCCTTTGCTTCGCGCCGCGACCTGCTGAAGGTGCCCCGCATGGGCACCAAAGCTTTCGAACAGTGTGCCGGCTTCCTGCGCATTCCCGATGCCAAGAACCCGCTGGACAACACAGCCGTCCATCCTGAAAGCTACGGCATCGTGGAGCAAATGGCCAAAGACCTGGGCTGCACCGTCAGCGAACTGATAGCCGACAAGCAGCTGCGCCTACGCATCCAGCCCGAACGCTACCTGACGGACACTGTCGGCATGCCTACCCTCAAAGATATCCTTCAGGAACTGGACAAGCCCGGACGCGACCCACGAGGCCCCATCAAGGTGTTCGAATTCGATCCGAACGTCCGTACGCTGGACGATCTGCGCGAAGGCATGGAGCTGCCCGGCATCGTGGGCAACATTACCAACTTCGGGGCCTTCGTGGACATCGGCATCAAGGAAAACGGCCTGATACACCTCTCCCAGCTGGCCGACCGCTACATCAGTGATCCCAACGAAGTAGTGTCCATCCATCAGCACGTCAGGGTACGCGTACTGGGCATTGACACCGAACGTAAGCGCATTCAACTGACCCTGCGCGGCGTATCGCAGGAAGGACTCTAAGCCTCCTTCCTGCCGCGCCGTTCATAATAACCGACGATGGCCAGTGTACCGACAACAAGCAGAACGGTGCAAAGCAGCGAGCCTTCGAAACCGAAGCTGCCTCCTGTCAGCAGGTCACTGCCCGTCAAACGGAGGGTCAGCAAAGTTTCACCGCTGTCCATTCCGCTAACCTCATAACCCAGCACAGGGCCTTGCAGCCAGTTCCAGAACCAGTGCAGCACGACGGGAAAACACAAGTTACGTGTATACAGGAAGGATGCTCCCAGCAGACAACCTGCCAGCAGGATGTTGACAAACGGCAAGAGTGCAAAATTGGGATTGAACAAATGCATGGCTGAGAAAAGAGCCGACGACAAGAACAGCGCCACAAAACGATTCATACCTGCCGAAAGCATTCTTCCCAACACAAAGCCACGCAGCATCACCTCCTCCGTGACGGCTACCAGCAGGAAGAACAGCAATGTTCCCAGCAAGTCACGAGGTACCCACTCTACACTCGCTATTTCAACAGTCCCCATGAGGAGCGATGTACCAAACCCGACGGCATACAGCAACACCGCTACCCCCAATCCAGCCAACAAGTCTTTTCCCCGTCCTCTCAAAGACATTCCCAGCAGCGATAAAGGTAGATTGCGCCAACGCAGCACTAATACTGCCGCACTCAGATAACCGACCAGCATCAGCAACCTTTCCAGGAAGAGAGAAGGCAAACTGCCTTCCTGCATCTCCATCCCCAATGCTTTCTGTATCAGGAAAAGAGGAACGCACAAAAACATCGTTATCAACGTCCCTATCACATAAAACAGCACAATATCCGCCACCAATCGGCCTGCAGACCTCCATAAAGTATTGCTTTTCATTTCCATATTTTACAATGTATTGTTTAAAGTCACTCTAATACGCCCGCAAAAATACTAATAAAAGAAAAAAAGATATCCATTGTCGATAAATCTTCCGTATCTTTGAAAGCAAAATCCTAGAATTGAAAGAAAATGAAACTAAGAAACATATTGCTTGTTGCAGCTAGCCTCTGCATCACCTGGGGAGGAGCTTACGCCCAAAAAAAGAAAACTTTCTATGTACCCAAAGCCGGTACACTGGTGGAACTGCTGACCGAAAATGAAGCCAACCAGATCACCCACCTCACCCTGCAGGGCAAACTCAACGCCATCGACTTCCGCCATCTGCGAGACGAATTCACTAACCTCAAAGTGCTGGACATATCGAATGCCACCATAAGCATGTACACAGGAAAGAACGGCACCTACCCTGACCGCATCTACGTCTACCCGGGTAACTGCATCCCGGCCTATGCCTTCTGCAAAAAACTGAGCGACGGAAGTTTTCAGGGAAAACAAACGCTGGAACGCGTTATTCTGTCGGACAAGACGAAGAACATAGAAGACGCCGCTTTCAAGGGGTGCACCAACCTGAAGATTTGTCAGGTCAGAAAGAAAAAGGCTCCCAACTTGTTGCCCGAAGCATTGGCCGACAGCATCACAGCCATATTTGTTCCGCTGGGAAGTACGGATTCCTATCGCAACAAGGAAAGATGGGAAAACTTCTCTTTCATCGAAGGAGAACCTACAATCGTTTCCGTAGAGATTGGCCCCATGAGCAGTCTGGCCAGCGAACTCATGCGCAAAGGCATTCAACCGCGTGACGTCAATTTCCTGACCATCGAAGGCAAAATGGATGAAGCTGACTTCAAGTTGCTCCGCGACTATATGCCCAATCTGGTTTCTGTCAATATGGAAAACTGCACTTCGACCGTTATTCCCGAGTATACGTTTACACAAAAAAAATACATGCTGGACGTTACCCTGCCCAAAGGCTTGCAAACCATCGGCCAACGTGCATTTAGCGGTTGTACCCGCCTGGCCGGCACTTTGATATTGCCGGCGGGAGTGACAGCCATTGAGTTCGGCGCTTTCATCGGATGCGACAACCTGCGACGTGTGGTAGCAACCGGCAACCAAATCACGACCCTAGGTGAAAACCTCTTCGGTGATAACTCCAACAGAATCGTTTACCAGACACAACCCTAAAAGGAAACGGGACACTCTCCCCTCCTAACGGACATACAAAGAGGCACGGACCATACAGAAACCATACGGATTATTTTTCCGTAGAAGTCTGTCGGTCCGTGCCTCTCTTTTATTATCTCAGTCTGTCAAGTATCAGTTCTGATACATGCGTGCTCTCAGTTCTTTAATGTGATCCGAAGTGATGTATTCGTCATACTCCATCATCTTATCGATAATGCCGTTCGGAGTCAGCTCGATGATACGGTTGGCTACCGTCTGGATGAACTCATGGTCGTGCGACGCAAACAGGACATTTCCCTTGTAAATCTTCAGGTTGTTGTTGAAGGCCTGGATAGACTCAAGGTCGAGGTGGTTGGTCGGCGTATCCAAGATCAGACAGTTGGCATTGCGCAACTGCATACGGGCAATCATACAACGCATTTTCTCGCCTCCCGACAGCACGCTGGCTTTCTTCAATACCTCCTCGCCCGAGAAAAGCATACGTCCCAGGAAGCTCTTCATATAGACCTCATTTCCTTCACCAAACTGGCTGAGCCAGTCGACCAGGTTCAGGTCTGTGTTGAAGAACGACGTGTTGTCCAACGGCAGATAGGCCGTCGTGATGGTCACACCCCAGTTATAGTGTCCGGCATCGGGCTTCATATTGCCGTTGATAATCTCGAACAATGCCGTCATGGCACGCGGGTCGTGCGACAGGAATACAATCTTGTCGCCTTTCTCCACATTGAAATTCACATCGCGGAAAAGCACTGTACCGTCTTCCAAAGACTTGGTCAGGCCCGAAACCTCCAAGATCTGATTGCCCGGTTCGCGTTCCGGCGTAAAGATGATACCAGGATATTTGCGCGACGAAGGCTTGATTTCCTCCACATTCAGTTTCTCGAGCATCTTCTTGCGGCTCGTCGTTTGCTTGCTCTTGGCCACGTTGGCACTGAAACGGCGGATAAACTCTTCCAGCTCTTTGCGCTTCTCCTCGGCTTTGGCCTTTTGGTTCTGTTGCTGGCGCAGGGCTAGCTGGCTCGATTCGTACCAGAAGCTGTAGTTACCGGCAAACAGGTTAATTTTTCCATAATCGATATCGATGGTATGCGTACAGACCGAGTCGAGGAAGTGACGGTCGTGGCTCACAACGAGCACCGTATGTTCGAAGTTCGAGAGGTATTCCTCCAGCCAGGTCACCGTCTCCATATCCAAGTCGTTGGTCGGCTCGTCCAGCAACAGGTTATCGGGATTTCCATACAAAGCCTGTGCCAGCATGACACGCACCTTCTCCTTGTTGTTCAGTTCGCTCATCAGCACATAGTGCTTGTCTTCCTTAATGCCCAAGCCGCTCAGCAAGGAGGCCGCATCGCTCTCGGCATTCCATCCGTCCAGTTCGGCAAACTTCTCCTCCAGTTCGGACACCTTCATGCCGTCCTCGTCCGTAAAATCTTCTTTGGCATAGAGGGCTTCACGTTGCTTCATGATATCCCACAACACCGTGTGGCCCATCATCACCGTATCCATCACCGTATAAGCATCCCACTTGAAGTGGTCCTGGCTAAGTACAGACAGGCGTTCGCCCGGTCCCAAAGTTATCGACCCCGTTGTAGGCTCCAACTCTCCGGAAATCGTCTTGAGGAAAGTGGACTTGCCCGCACCGTTGGCACCGATGACACCATAACAATTGCCGCTGGTAAACTTCAGGTTGACATCGTTGAACAACACCCTTTTACCAAACTGTACCGAAACATTAGAAACTGTAATCATGAATTATCTTTATCTTGTTATTACTAATACCTTAAAAACGGAGGTGCAAAGATACACAATTGTCTTCTTTCCACACTGCCAATGTGACATAAAAATCGTAACTTTGCGGCGTTTTCTGAAAAAGTAGACATTTTGGCAAAGTTTTTGCTGGAAAGAAAAGTAACAAGACGCGTCGGATACGTCCGACCGTCCATCCGCAGTAATAACAAAAAAGAAAAATAGATATGGATCCGAAAAAAGAAACCATGAACGAAGAAGAGCTAAAAGCTCACACTGCCCATACGGGACAACAAGACCAGGGCGAAACAGAAAAAACGGCAGCCGAGACACAGGAACAGGCCGGAACTGAAGAAACAGAGCAAGTAGACGAGCTGACCAAGACACAGGAAGAGCTGGCCAATATGAAGGACAAGTACCTGCGCCTTTCAGCCGAATTCGACAATTACCGCAAACGCACCATGAAGGAGAAAGCAGAACTGATCCTGAACGGAGGCGAAAAAAGCATCAGCAGCATCCTGCCCATCGTGGACGACTTTGAACGCGCGCTGAAGAACATGGAAACGGCCGAAGACGTAGCCGCCGTCAGAGAAGGTGTCGAACTGATCTACAACAAGTTCATGACCGTTCTCGGACAGAATGGAGTGAAAGTCATCGAGACCAAGGAACAGCCCCTCAACACCGACTTCCACGAAGCCATCGCCGTCATCCCCGCTCCGGCAGAAGAACTGAAAGGCAAAATCCTGGACTGTGTCCAGACTGGATATACATTAAACGACAAGGTAATCCGTCATGCCAAAGTGGTAGTCGGAGAATAAGGAGACAAGTTGAATTATGGAAAAAAGAGATTACTACGAGGTACTGGGAGTAGACAAGAACGCATCGGCCGACGAAATAAAGAAAGCCTACCGCAAGAAAGCCATTCAATATCACCCCGACAAGAACCCGGGCGATAAGGAAGCGGAAGAAAAATTCAAGGAAGCAGCGGAAGCCTATGACGTGTTGAGCAATCCCGACAAACGCGCCCGCTACGACCAGTTCGGCTTTGCAGGCATGAGCGGTGCGGCAGGCAACGGAGGCCCCTTCGGCGGATTCAGTGGTGGCATGTCCATGGACGATATCTTCTCCATGTTCGGCGACATCTTCGGCGGACACGGAGGAGGCTTTGGCGGTTTCGGTGGTTTTGGCGGAGGAGGTGGCGCCCAGCAGCGTCGTTTCCGTGGTTCCGACCTTCGCGTCAAGGTGAAGCTCAACCTGAAAGAAATATCTACTGGTGTAGAAAAGAAATTCAAACTGAAAAAATACGTCACCTGTACCCACTGCCACGGCACCGGTGCCGAAGGCAATGGAGGAAGCGAAACCTGTCCTACCTGTAAAGGTTCCGGCTCCGTCATTCGCAACCAGCAGACCATTCTGGGCACCATGCAGACACGTACCACCTGCCCTACCTGCGGCGGCGAAGGTAAAGTCATCAAGAATAAATGTAAAGAGTGTGCGGGCGAAGGTATCGTCTATGGCGAAGAAGTAGTAACGGTCAAGATACCGGCCGGTGTAGCCGAAGGCATGCAACTCTCCATGAACGGCAAAGGAAACGCAGGCAAGCACAACGGCGTGCCGGGCGACTTGCTGGTCCTCATCGAAGAAGAACCGGACAAGGAACTGATCCGCGAGGAGAACGACCTCATCTACAACCTCCTGTTGAGCTTCCCTACCGCAGCCTTGGGAGGAGCCGTAGAGATCCCCACTATCGACGGCAAGGTGAAAGTAAAGATCGAACCGGGTACCCAGCCTGGCAAGGTTCTCCGCCTGCGCAACAAGGGACTTCCCAGCGTCAACGGCTATGGCACCGGCGACTTGCTTGTCAACGTCAGCATCTACGTGCCCGAAACCCTGAGCAAGGACGAGAAGAAAGCGCTGGAGGAAATGGAAACTTCGGACAACTTCAAGCCCAACGCTTCCATCAAGGAAAAAATCTTCCGCAAGTTCAAGAGCCTGTTTGAATAAAAACTAACCTCGATAACAATCAATTCAGCCCGTTTCTCCTGCTGGAGAAACGGGCTGAATTGTTTCTATCATCATCTTTCTTTATCCCAATCTCTACGCTACGAACAGAAAGGTCAGGATTAAACTGATAGAGTTAAGGATCGGAAAGTGAAATTCTTACTATAGTAGGAGTACGTACCCCAGGCTTAACTTCACCATTTATATAAAAGATTGCATTCTTGTAAGGTACAGCCACCGCACCTGCACGTGCTAACATAGAAGTGACACATATAGTTTGCCATTCATGGTTGAAAACATGATAAGCCAGTAATTCCCGATTAAACTTATACCATTCAGCAGGATGAGACAAATAATCAGGCTCAGGCTGACGCAAAGCCTGTAGAAACACATCTTTGTTCACCCCTCCCATACAAAGAATCAGGCTATCACCGATTGAGACTGCAGCACCACCGCCTAACGAAACTGTCTCATTGTGACTATCCGCTGGTGAAGGCAAAGAAATCCATGATTTCTTCTCCAACTGATATTTATATCCATCTGTCGACAGCGAAGCCTCTACTCCAAAAGCAGGAACAGAAAATCCGCCCCACATATATATAGCCATCTCTCCCGTCTCATCTTTTTGAGCTGCGCACACCGGTTGAATACGAGGTTTTCCAGGAAATGAAGGAAGTTCGATCCATCCCTCAGAAAGATTATCCAAATCCAAACGTAAAAAGGTGTTAGATGCCTTGCCATCCCGATTTCCCCCCATAACAAACAAGCTATTATCGGCAAGACAACCAGACATATTATCCAAAGTAAAAGGTAAAGAGGGCAAATCTTTCATTTTCAGCCTTCCATTTACGATCGACAAATGAAAAACCATTTTCATCGCTCCATTCTCATTCATTCCACCCACACAAACAATACCATCGGAAGTAGAGACAGAAAAACCATAAGCCATAGGCTGAGGAAGTTCTCCGACTTTTCTCCAGGATAACAGCGTATCTTTCTCAATCCTTGCTGCGTAAACATCCTTATAATAAACTTTAGTTCCACCTTTTTCAGCCGGAACATCAGGAAAATTACACCCGCCAGCTATCACCAAATCCTCACCTATACATCCGGCAAAGGGTGCTGATACGCCTTTTGCAAACTTCGTATTTTGTGTTACAAAATCATGTATCAATTTCAAGTTCGCAATCTTCTCAGCATAACATGACATATTCCCATCAGATACAATCATTCTACATCCTTCTCCACCTTTTATCGGAAGTATTGCAATACCCAAAATCAACACACAAATACATAAACTTCTCATTTCCTCTTTATCATTGTTTAGGATTTATCCAAGAACTTTTTATTTATATCTCTCGATTAGTTATGAAGAAAAATCCCTCTATTTCCATTGCCTCTTTCTAGAAACCAAACGTGAAATAAAGGGATTCTAAACGGACTATAACAGCACACAGTCCACCAAAAACTCTAACATGATGTCATTATGGTATATCTACTCCTCCTTCATTAAGACCAGGTCCGCCTCCAGCTGTATAGCCACGGCTTTCTCCAGTTTCCCAAGGAGAAATCCAGAATGAATAAAGATCACCCTGCTGCAAATAGAATTTCACACGAATAGCCCTTCCTTCCAAAGAAGACAAATCTTTGTGGCCTTTCCATGTGACCATTTGCTTCGTACTGTTTATACCTTTGATTAAAAGACAATCTTCTTTTGTAAAACCAGAAATAGGCTTACCTGCTTCATCCAACAACTCAATAGCCAAAGCAGAATCTGCATTACGTACATCTGCATTTACAAAGAAGTATTTGCCATCGAAAGATAACTTTTCTGTAACCAAAAAACCTTCAGTGTTACCAGCACGCATTGATATAAATCCGTCTCGTCTGAGCGTTGCCAATCCTGTAGAAACATGTCCATCCCACATAATATCATTCTTCATGCGTCCACTAGAATAGAAATACAACGAATCTCCGACAATAAGAGGAACTCCATTGATAGATTGCATATTCCCCCAATTCCATGCACCTTCCGTTTCATTTACCCCCATAAAAGCTGAGTGATCTGGTCTATAGAAATGAAAACCATCCCGACTATAACCAAGCCCTATTTCATTCCGTTTTTGGATTCCGTATTGGTCACAGACGTCATTTTCCGGTCCTTTCCACATTGCATAAAAACCTAAAATGACACTTTCATAAGCTATCGCATCGAAATTGTATATAGCTGGTTCTACTTCAGGGAACTTGGGATGATGAAGTTCTTTATCATCCGGTGAAAACCAAAATACAATGTTACGGTCCTTTATCGTATTACGGATATGATGTGCTAAACTAACGGCCATTTCAGGATCTTCGTGCTCCAAATATGCTCTTGAACGACCAGACAATTTATTCCCGTAACGTAAGCTTATAACCCATTTATCAGTAAAAGGATTATAAAAAGCAGTCGTTCTATCACCTACTGATCCCGATTGAGCTTCACCATTTGACCAGTGAATGCCATCTGCCGAATATTTTAATACAATTTGCCATCCTCTATTGGTCTTTTCTACATTGAATAGTTTATATCGTTTTGACGGATCCGTTTCTCTCTTATCCAACCACACTGTCGCCGCATCACGATCACAAGTGTCTACAATATTTGTATGTGGATACACATCCCGCTCAACTTTGTTCCAATGTTTTCCATCATCCGATTCTGCATAGCAGGTATAAAAACTCTGTTTATGTTTATGCAACATACCTGCTCCTGCCAAATACCACATTTTATATTTATTTTCCCGTTCATCATACCAAATTCCATCGCTAAAAGGTGCTGCATACGGCGAGCCTTCAAAAGTCATCTCCCACTCCTTATCCGGTTGCAAAATTGGATTATGGGCATAAAAAACAGCATGATGAGGAATCTTCTCTAAGTTTTCAATAGATGATATCAAAAAATCGTCTACAAACAATTGTCGTCCCAGATTAACCGGAATAACTTCAGGCTTTTTATCAATATAAGGTAACGGCATCTCCTGTCGCTGATCTGGTACCTCATAACGTGGAGGCCAAACCTCTGGCAATACAATACCATTGTGCAAAGCTGAACTTTCATTGGATTTATCATTACCAGACGAACAACCTATTAAAAAAGCAACAAAAAATAATGGATTAAAAAATTTCATACCCTTTCATATTATACGAATAAGGTATTAGGATATCAGTAACCGACTATCCTAATCCTTATTCTGTTAAACATTCATTCTATTTATTACCAACCGGGATTATTCGAAGTTATATAAGGATTACCCTCCACTTCTTCGATAGGAATAGGTACCCATTCGTGCTTACCTTCTACAAATCCTTTATAAGCATGTCCATTGTTATAGGCCTTAAAATTAGGATCTGATGCCTCTAACTCACGAAAACGCTCCGGTAATCTTCCCCAACGCAATAAATCATAGAAGCGATGTCCTTCGTATGTGAGTTCCAAAATTCTTTCCTGTTCTATTGTTTCCATATTAGCAACTGTAACATGAGGCATCTTAACCCTATCTCTCACTTTGTTTATGGCATCCAAAGCAGTAATGGAAGTCTGTTCACCACCCATAACCAAAGCTTCGGCATACATCAACAAAACATCTGCATAACGAATCCATCTCCAATTTACCCCTTGAGCACGACCATAAAAGAAATACATGTTATCACCAGAATTCTCCATCGGAAGAGTCCAATCCAGCCATTTTCGACTTGCACATTTATAATTTTTTGCAGCTTCCCACTTATTGCCAAAACCTGCATCCACTCCACCAAATTCATCAGCCCACGTAGCGCCTTCCAAGAAAGTAACCTGACATCCTGCCGGTGCTTTGATTTCAGGTAGATTATCATTAAATACCAGAGTCCCAAACATACGAGGATCAGTCTCACCCGCCGAATTCTTTGAATTCACAAATACATCATAAACCCAATCATGAATAACCTGAGCATTACTTGCATTATAGCCCGTATTTTGTCCCATAATAGGCAATTTGGAACGAATATCGCTAAACAAACCACTTTCCACAAAACCTGGATTGAAATTTGTATTAGTTACATCACCCAAAAATTGAATTTCCCAAATAGATTCATCATTGTTTTCATGGGCTACATCAAAATTCCAATTATAATCCTCTACCAGGCTGTAGGTACCATAATTACCATTGATAATACGTCCAAAGGCTGCTGCGGCTTCATCATAATATGTCTTAGTACTGTTCCCATAATATTTTTCAAAACCACTTCTGTACAAATATGCCTTACCTAATAGAGCTGCTGCACTTGCCTTTGTAGCACGCCCCAGATTTGAAGAGTCCCAATACCCCTTCACTGGTAACAAACGTTCTGCCTCTATCAAATCACTGATGATAAAATCCCAACTTTCTTCCGGTGTTGCCTGTGGTCTATATTCATTTGCATTACCTGTCATCTCTTTTATAAGTGGAATATTCCGATAATTAACAAACAAATAGAAATGAGTAAAAGCACGTAAGAAATAAGCTTCACCCAAATAAGCATTCTTTAAATCTTCATCTACAAATTCCACATTGGGAATAACCTGTATCATTTGGCAAGCCTGACCAGCTGCTGTATACATTAACTGAAAAGGTTGTACAATAGAATAATAAGACGAAGTATAATCTTCACTATAAGTACCAGGCATACTATAATCTGCTCCAGAAGAAGCCTCATCACTTCGACTTAATTGTAACCCAAAACCACAAGCGCCCAAATTACGCGGAGTCGAAATATATCCATAAGCTCCCAAGATGCCCTTTTCTACATTTTCAGGAGTAGTATAGAATGAATTCAAGTCAATCTGATTCGGATTTACAGATAAACTATCAAAGATATCACTACAAGAAGCCATCAGTAAACAGCAAGTTGCTGTCAATATTTTATTTATACAAGTTTTCATAATCTCCATGTTTTAGAAAGTCAAGTTAAAACCAATATTAAATACACGAGCATTATAAGTAGGAGCATGAGCCGAATTTTGCGAAATATAGAATCCATCTACACCTCTGTCAAACAAAGTATTAGAGTTAACTTCCGGATCATACAACGGATACTTAGTAATCGTAAATAGATTTTGTGCACTGACATACACTCTGGCATTCTTGATATGCACCTTAGATAGTAAATTAGGACTAAAAGTATAACCGATCTGTAAATTCTTCAAACGCAAATAAGAACCATCTTCTACGTAGAAACTACTTGGCAAAGCATTACTACCACTAGAATTAGCAACTTTTGCAATAGGTATATCTGTATTGGTATTTGTCGGAGTCCATGCATTCAATGCATCTTTTAACAATCCGCCATTGTAATTAAAATACCAATCGTATTTCATCAAAGCAAAAATATCATTTCCTTGAGATCCTTGGAAGAAAGCTGTAAAATCCCAATTCTTATATGTAAATCCTAAATTAATGCCATAAGTAAAATCTGGATGAGGATTACCAATATTAGTTTTATCATTTTCATCTACAACTCCATCAGGCTGACCTGTTAGATTTCCGTCAGCATCAAGGCCATTATTATCTTCGAAAATAAAATCTCCATTCTCATCAATTCCTAAAACATTATATCCCCAAAAAGTTCCAATTGGTAATCCTGGCTTTGTAATCGTAGGACGGTCATTGAAACTACCGCTCATGAATACTTCAGCATTAATCGGCTGTACGCCTTCGCCTAAACTCTTAACCTTATTTCTCAAGAATGAGATATTAGCATCAACATTAATCCCCCAATCACCAAAATTTTTTCTATACGATCCTGACAATTCTAAACCTTTGTTACGTACTGATGCCGAATTAAATACAGTATTTACACCTTCATTCACATAGATCATCTGTCCAGATGATGGCAGAGGGACTAAAGAAGCTAACAGATCATTATTATCTCGAATAAAGTATTCTACCGTAAATTGCAAGGCATTATTAAGAAAACCTAATTCAATCCCATAATTTTGGCTAATAGATTTCTCCCAAGACAAGTTTTCCTGTGCATATCTTGCAACATAGCCCAATACTCTATTGTCATTTCCTACAACAGCAGGAATAGGTCCATGAGCCGTTGATAAGAATGAATAAGGATCTATAAAATTGGCTCCAAGCTGGCCATAACTTGCACGAACTTTCAATTTCGAGATCCAAGGAATATTAAAAAATTCTTCATTATGCACATTCCAACCAGCAGACACAGACGGGAAATAACCAACTTGATGTCCCGGAGCAAATTTAGATGATTTATCACTACGTATACTTCCTGAGAGTAAATATCTATTATCATAATCGTAATTAACACGTGCAAAGAAAGATAATAAAGCTGAATTAAATTCCTCACCGGTAATATTACCTGTTCCATTAAATACGGTAATGCTCGGAGCACCTAAATCCGTATTTCCAGAATTAATAGAAGTCAATCGATAATATTCGCGCATCCAGCTTGTTCCAATCATAGCGTTCACAGTATGGCGATTGAATGTATTCGAATAGTTCAAAATATTATCTATTGTATAATTGAATTGTTGTGAACGGCTTTCCGACAAAGAATTAATCAAATTACTATATTGATCAACAGCAGTGCCATCTTCATTCCATTTAGAATCATAAGCTGCTGTACGTGTATAATTATGGCCAGCAAGATAATCACCACCCATGGTCAGCTTATAATCTAATCCCTTAAACAAATTCAAAGTTAAGTTCAGACTACCTGTAACATTCACATTACGATTTCTTCTTTCCTGATTTGATAAAGAAGCTAAAGGATTTACATTTCCTTCAGAAGCATTGATATAATACTCTCCACCACCTGAGACATAACGACCATACTCATCTGTTAATGGTAATGTAGGCAAAGACATTACCATACGAGTTTTAGGTTCCTGATTGGTGTATGCAACAGCTAAATTTTCCTGTACTGTCAACCGGCCTTTTTTAAACGTACCATTTAAACGAGCATTATATTTCTCATATCCAGAATATATCGTAATACCTTCTTGATTCATATACCCCACACTGGCATTAAAAGTAGTGTTTTCTCCTCCACCTGATATAGAAGCATTTACGTTATACATAGGAGCGGTACGCAAATATACATCTTGCCAGTCTGTACTTAAATTAGGATTCGTTGGATTGATATTTTCTGAAGCATTAATAGCTCCTGGACTATTCGCTACTAACATTGCTGCATATTCCCGATATTCATTCGCATTCATAAAATCCAACTTCTTCGACGGTGTTTGTACAGAATATGTAGCAGATAAATCAACCTTTACGTCACCTTTTTTACCCTGTTTAGTGGTAATAAGCACAACACCATTAGCCGCACGAGACCCATAAATAGCAGCTGCTGCACCGTCCTTTAAAACTTCAATTGACTCAATATCTGTTGGATTCAAGGTATTCAATCCATTATTACTAAATGCCCCATCTATAACATAGAGAGGTTCTGTCTCCCCAAAAGTACCAGCCCCACGAACTAGTATCTTAACATCAGCACCAGCCTCACCACCTTTCTGCAGAATTTCCACACCAGGAATCCTTCCTTGCAATGTTGATGCCACATTAGGAGCTACTTGTTTTTGAATTTCATCTACCGAAACAGATGCAACAGAAGCAGTCATACTCGATTTCTTCTGTACACCATAACCTACCACAACAACTTCATCTAACTGTTCTGTATCTTCTGATAAGGTTACATTTAGAACTTGCTGATTACCCACTACTATTTCTTGTGATACATAACCAATATAGCTGAAAACCAAAACAGCGTCTGCATTTGTTCTAATCGTTAATGAGAAACGGCCATCAGCGTCTGTAATCGTTCCGTTGTCCGTTCCTTTTTGTTGAATTGATACACCTATTAACGGATCTTTCAACCCATCAACAACTGTCCCTGTAACAGTTCTCTCTTGTGCCTGTGTCATTATAGCTATACACAGACAAGATAAAATTAGCAAAAAGTTTTTCATGATAAAAAGAATTAAGTAAAATATTATTTCAACAAAATTTCATTGCATAACTTATACCCGCAAATCATCATACGTGGAATATGGAAAGGCCCTTTGAACAAATTGCCTTTAGCCGGCTGGGCCACCGTACCGTCACGATGTAGATAGCCGTACCACTCACCACACTCTCTGTCAGGGAAATGGGCATAAGTCCAATCACTGATCTGCTTATGCATCTCAAGATATTTTTCATCCTTGGTAGCCTGATAAGCATACAGAGTGGCAATGATGGCTTCGGTTTGCGGCCACCAGAACTTCATGTCCTGCGAATAGTCTTGAACAGGGAAGTTGCGGCAATCGCGGAAATTGATGATGCCACCATACTCTTTGTCCCAGCCCCAGTCCCAAGACCATTCCAGTATCTGAAGGGCCATCTGTACCAGTTCCTTATCCCAACCACGATGACGGGCTTCTTCCATAATGAACCACGAGGTTTCGATGCAATGACCGGGATTAATAATACGGCCGTTACAGGTGTCGATAAACTCACCTTCAGGCCCCACCATCTCGAGCACTGCCTTGAACTCGGGATGCATGAAATAGCGGCGAATGGCTGACAGCGACTCGTCAATCTGTATATCCAGTACAGGATCAGCAATGGCAGCACGCACGCGTGAAGCGGTATTAATAAGTATCATCGTTATAGAATGGCCACGCGACTGCAAAGTCGGCAAGTACTTTGGCTCCAGAAATCCTGGGGTCGTCAAGAACTTCTGAATGCGCTTGAACATTTCCAACGCCTTCAGAGCATAGGCCTTGTCGCCAGACGCAATGGAATACTCGGACATGGCAATGGCAGCAAAGCATTCGGAAAACACATAACGACGTTTGCGCAAAGGCTGTCCGTCGCCCGTCACCTCAAAAAACATGTGCCCGTCTGTATCAATGCAATGCTGCTCTATGAAATCGATACAGCTTTTAGAGGCAGCTAGCCATTCAGGATTCTTTTCCACATGGTTGTATGCATAAGCGGCAATAAAGCCGAAACGCCCCTGAAACCACACCGACTTAGTAGTGTCCATCAAACGGCCTTCCCTGTCCACACACGTGTACACGCCACCATGTTGACGGTCCCAGCCATGTTCTAGCCAAAACGGCATGATATTTTCCTGAAGCTCTTGCTTATAAGCAGAGGCCCACTTACTCAAATAATCTTTTACCTCCATACTGATCAGAATTTATTGCATCGTTCAAAGAAATGGATTGCCTCAAGTTCTGCCTTCATGCGGGCTTCTTCCTCGTCTGTCATGTTTTGGAACGGAGTACGATTCTTACCCAAATCAAGACCGATCAATTTCATGATACGTTTTCCGGCCACAATATTGCCGCGATAGTGGCAAATAACATTGATAACATCCTGCGAGAAGTTCTGTAGTTCACGCGCTTTTTTGATATCACCGGCTTTCCAGGCATCAATGATACCTACCAGATTGATGCCGTTATAATTGGTAGTACCTCCGATACCTCCTTGGGCACCTCCCATAGCCAAAGACGGAAGAATGGTTTCATCCTGCCCATGAAGCATGTCGTACTTACCGTTCTTATAAAGACGGCATTGGTTGTATTCGTATATACTCTCATACGTATATTTGATACCTGCAAAATTGGGAATACGGCCATCTACAGCTTTCAGCAATTCAGTCATAGGCAGAAAAGCACCGTTGAACGCCGGAATGTGATAATAGTAGAAAGGCAGATTGGGAGCACCCGCAGCAATCTCCTCACAATACTTGACCAGTTCCTCAATACGGCCTACTTTCGGGAAAGGAGGAGCCATGGCACCAATTCCCCATGCACCAATCTTCTGGGCATGCTCAGCCAACATTTTGCTCGCCTTGACACAACAGCTACCCACATGAACGATCACCTTGAAACCTTCGGGAGCCACCTCTATCCAACGCTCAGCCAACTTCATACGTTCGTCTTCGGTCAGCATATAACCTTCACCGGAAGAGCCATTTATAAATACGCCTTTCAGTCCATTCTTTTGCAACATTTTCGCATAAGCCTCAATAGGCTCATAATTCACCTCTCCATTCTCATAAAAAGGAGTAAACGGTGCGTCAATCAATCCAATAATTTTTTCCATAACTTTCATGCATTAAAGGTTTATTATTCTACATTATCTGTTTTGGGGCGGAGGAAATACAATTGCAATCCTAATGCTACCAGTACGACTATACTTAGCATGGCAAATCCAAGTCCCAAATTGCCACCATCCGTCCATCGTCCCAACAATTCCGTGACAGCCGCACCGGCAAATACACCCGTCATATTCATCACGCCGTATGCCGTAGCACGGTGTTTAGCCGATACAAACTGACAAAGAATAGGCATATTATTTGCATCAAAAATACCATAACCTACACCAAACAGCAGACCTGCTCCCACAACTGCAACCAGACTATGTCCAAAACCTAATAGCAACAATGCGGGAATAGTCATGCCCAAACCGATGGCTCCAGTATATATACGTCCGCGTATGTTTCTCTGCACCCAACGATCAGACAATACCCCACCGCCAAGAACGCCTATAAAGGAAGACACAGCAATGGTAATCGTTGAAATCGGTCCAGCCTCTGACATGGGAATACCCAAATTTTCGGCAAACAGAGTCGGCAACCAATTCTTAGTAGCCCAACCAGGAAGACTTGGAGCGGCAAAATAAAACAGGATGATCCAAAAAGCCCATGTTGAAAACAACATAGTCAAGCCACTAAACACGGAGGGTTTCTTTTCTCCCATGGTTGCAGAAGACTTCATGTTTTCAGAAGCATGCTGCGGATTTTCACGCAAAGCCAACATAAGGATCAACGAATAGGCGATACCAATAATACCAAACCAGTGGAAAGCCGAATGCCAGGAAAACATAGCCGCAACAGTTGCACCAAAACCACCAACCGCCTGACCTACATACAATCCGGTCATGTGTACTCCTACAGCCAACGACCTTGATTTACCCTGATGCCAGTCGGCTATCAAAGACAAAGCGGAAGGAATATAAAGCGCTTCACTGACGCCCATTACTGCACGCAACCAATATAATTCATGGAATGTATCCGCATAACCCATCAAATAGGTAACACCAGACCAGACAAACAAACTACCAACAACCAGCCACTTACGACTACAACGGTCGGCAATCATACCGGCAACAGGACTCATAAAACCATAAATCCACAGAAATATAGCCATCAAGGCACCAAAAGCTTCTGCCTTGTTCAATTCTGCAATATCGGCTTTCATAGCCTCCTGCATTGTCGAAAGCATTTGGCGATCCATATAATTAAGCAAAGCTACTACCCAAAGCAACCCCACTACAACCCAAGGATATAGTTTTTTGTTTTCCATAAGACCAATTACAATTTTACTTTCGCAATAAGTTTTCTGATCTTCCCTTCACCAATACAAGGAGCATGAGCATCTTCAGGATAAACAATCACAAATTGCCCCGGCAGCAGATCAACCCACATACTTGGAGCATCACCATACAAAGCACAATCTCCATCCGAAGAATAAGCCTTCACCTCCTGCGTCAAATCATCAGCAGCTTTCCATCCGATCCGTTCACGACCTTCCAACAAGATATGCACATCTATATATTGATGGTGCAATTCAAGTACTTGCTGTTCTGCCAAAACTGCATCAGCTTCAACATTCATAATAAACAAATCATCTCCCATCACATCAATACGCCCCAAAGCAGTACGTAACAAATCATGAGACTTTACATAATCAAATAAAGTCTTGAACAATGGATGAAGACATTCTATACGATCTGAATTCTGATAATTTAAGACAATCATAGTATCATATTTTAAAAGATGTATTTCTCAACAGCAAATATATTAAATTGTTTTTTATTCGCAAACTATTTAATAAAATATTTTATTAAATATCGACGTAATTTGAAAATTCAATTAAAAAATCAACTTATACATATAAGAATAGGTAGGAATAATATAAAATTTTTTCTATATTTGTAGTGTAACAACCTGTAAAGCTTATGCCAGATGAAACAACTTTTGCTCAAAGAAATAGAGATTGGAAGTAAAAACGCTCTTCTCAAAAAGAGAATCATTACACATTATATATATAATGGTAGTTCAACAATTACAGATCTAGCCAAAGAGTTAGATCTAAGCGTACCGACTGTAACCAAATTCATATCAGAAATGTGTGAAGAAGGCTACATTAATGATTATGGCAAACTGGAAACCAGTGGCGGACGGCATCCAAGTATATATGGATTAAACCCCGAGTCTGGTTACTTTATCGGAGTTGATATTAAAAAATTTGCCATAAACATAGGCTTAATCAATTTCAAAGGAGACATGTTAGAACTTAACATGAATACCCCCTATAAATTTGAAAACACACAAGAGGCCTTGGAAAGACTTTGTGACTTGATTAAAAACTTCATAAAAGAAACTGAAGTTAATAAAGACAAGATCATGAATATCTGTATCAATATCTCAGGGCGCGTCAATCCAGAATCAGGATATAGCTTTAGTATGTTCAATTTTTCAGAGCAACCCTTAGCCGAAGTATTGGCAAAAAAAATAGGTTTTCCCGTCTGTATCGACAACGACACACGAGCCATGACCTACGGAGAATATATGAAAGGAAATGTTACAGGAGAAAAAAATATAATTTTCGTCAATATCAGCTGGGGACTAGGCATTGGAATAATTATTGATGGGAAAATATACACGGGAAAATCGGGGTTTTCTGGAGAATTCGGACACGTCAATGTATTCGACAACGAAATCATCTGCCACTGCGGTAAAAAAGGATGCTTGGAAACGGAAGCTTCCGGTAGTGCTTTCCACCGAATATTCCTGGAAAGAATAAAGAACGGTGAAACTTCCATCCTGTCCAACAGGCTTAAAGAAAAAAATAAGCCGCTCACATTGGACGAACTAATCGAAGCTGCATGCAAGGAAGATCCGCTATGCATAGAAATTGTAGAAGAAATCGGCCAAAAATTAGGCAAACAAATTGCAGGACTCATCAATATCTTCAACCCGGAAATGGTAATAATCGGTGGGACCCTTTCACTGACGGGAGATTATATCACCCAACCCATTAAGACAGCCGTCCGAAAATATTCACTTAATCTGGTAAACAAGGATTCTGTCATTGTCACATCCAAGTTAAAAGATAAAGCCGGCATCATCGGTGCCTGCATGCTGGCCAGAAGTCGAATGTTTGAAGATTAAATCACTAAAAGTTAATTACATATCATCATTTTTATATGAAAAAGAGCCATCTTATTCTAAGCATATTCCTGTTGCTGGCAACCTTTACATGGGCTCAACAGCGAATCGTAAAACTAAAATTGGTACAAACCAGTGACGTGCATGGGAATTATTTCCCCTACGACTTCATTCTCCGCCAAGATGCAACAGGCAGTCTGTCGAGGGTTTGTTCCTATGTACGCCAGGAACGCAAAGTGTATAATGACCGACTAATCTTACTGGACAACGGCGACATCCTCCAAGGGCAACCCACAGCTTATTACTATAATTATATAGATACAACAGCCACACACCTATGCGCCGCAATGATGAACTTTATGGATTATGATGCGGGCAATATGGGTAACCACGACATAGAAACGGGCCGTACCGTGTTCGATCGCTGGGCATCAGACTGCGACTTCCCTATCCTTGGAGCCAATATAATAGAAACAGCTACAGAACAACCTCATTTTAAGCCCTACATTATACTGGAGCGTGATGGAATAAAGATAGCCATATTAGGAATGATAACTCCAGCTATTCCAGCTTGGCTATCGGAAAACCTATGGCGTGGCCTGCGTTTCGATGACATGGAGGAAACAGCCCGCCATTGGATGACGGTTATCCGCGAACAGGAAAAGCCAGACCTAGTAATAGGCATCTTCCACGCAGGACGCAACGCCTATGTGATGAATGGTAAGTATAACGAAAACGCTTCGGCCGACATAGCACGCCGCATACCCGGCTTCGACATAGTAATGATGGGACACGATCACGCTCTGGCCTGTGAAAAGGTAATCAATGCAGAAGGTGATTCAGTTCTGATCATTAACCCAGCCAATAATGCCTCAGTAATCTCTTCCGTAGACGTAAAGCTAACGCTACAGGATGGCCACGTAACCCAAAAAGAAATTTCTGGCGAACTTGTACGGATGGACAGTTACGAGCCAGATGCGAAGTTCATCAGTCATTTCGCCTCACAACGTAAAGACGTGGAACAATTTGTATCCAAACGAATAGGCCGATTTACTGAAAGTATTTCTACACGGCCTGCCTATTTCGGTCCCTCAGCTTTCATCGACCTCATACACCAGCTCCAACTTGCAATTAGCGGAGCCGACATCTCATTGGCCGCACCTTTGTCTTTTGATGCTGAAATAAAAGCGGGCGATATTTTCGTGAATGACATGTTCAACCTTTACAAATACGAAAACATGCTATATACCATGAGTCTTTCCGGGAAAGAAATCCGCGGCGCCCTCGAGATGTCGTACGCCTTATGGACAAATCGCATGAAGTCTGCCGACGATCCACTCCTCTTGTTGCGCACCCAACCGCGTGAAGGCGCAGCGGACCGTGCTGTATTCCAGAATCCCAGCTACAACTTCGACTCAGCAGCAGGTATCCTCTATACTGTAGACGTAACCAAACCCGAAGGTGAAAAGGTACATATTCTAAGCATGGCTGACGGCTCTCCTTTCGATGAAACAAAAATATATAAAGTTGCTGTCAACTCTTACCGCGGTAACGGTGGTGGCGAGCTGCTGACTAAAGGAGCCGGCATCCCACAAGACGAACTGGAAAAACGCATTCTCTCATCCACAGACAAGGATTTGCGTTACTATCTGATGAAGTATATCGAACAGCAGCAAACCATTTCACCTAAAGCCTTAAACCAATGGTGCTTTATTCCTGAAACGTGGACAAAAACAGCTTCACAACGCGATTACAACAAATTGTTCGGGAATGAAAAACAACCGTAACCCTCATACAAAAAGAAACAGGTTCCAAAATTCGGAACCTGTTTCTTTTTGTACCCTTTTAAAACCAATTCTCTCTCTTCTATAAAAACTAAATTCTCCTATTGTTTTTGCGATGCAAAAGTACTCACAACTTTCCATTGTGCCTTTGACATAAATCAAAAAGAGACTTTCTTTAAACAAAAAATAAAAAGATCCTATACTTACAAAATACCCGAACGAACTCGACTTAACGTCTCGGGAGTCATCAGCAGATAAGATGCAATATGTGAGAGAGGAGCCCTTTTAACCACTTCTGGCTGCGATTGCAGCAATTGATTATAACGCTCACGGGCCGTTTCAAAACGCCACGAATCAGCTTTAATCTGAGAAGTAATGAGCGAAAACTCCAAAATCTTCCGATAGAACATATTAACTTCCCATGAAGTCTCTGCCAACAAATTCAACTTCTTGTGATTCAGAAGATAACCAGTGCCGTCTTCCAGGGCCTCTATCATCAAACGGGTAGGTTCCTGCTTCAACAAACTTTCGATACACATAACGATACAGCCTTCGTAAGAAAAATGCTCAGTCACATCTTTTCCGTTTTTATAATAAAATTGGCGTACCATACCCTTTCCTACAATCATGATATCATGACTAACTTGCCCTTCGGAAAGAAGAATTTCTCCCTTTTCAAAATCTTTTCTCACCAGAATCTCTTCAATGAGCTTTCGACCTTCAGGATTCATGGTCGGATATCGGGAATTCACCGCTGCATTTACAGTTTCTTTTAATAAAGTATCCATTTGCAACTTCTGTTCTAGGTTTAGCAGGCACAAAGATAGCGAAAGGTGAGAGCAGAGACAAATGAAAAACAGAGTTTTTCTATTTGATTATACCGAAGCGTTTCTTACCATATTAAAAAAGGATGAAAAATCGAAAGCATAAAAACGAGCCTACCGGAGTATTTTTGCAAAGGCTCTTCTGATCTTTGTATTTTCCGCTTTTACAATCTTCAATCTGCTACACTTTTTTATCAGACTTATATTTTTGAGAGTTAACAGATTAGCGATTGAAGCAAAAATTCCACGAAAAAAATATGCTCAAAAGGTTTGCACAGTCCAAAACTTTCTCTACCTTTGCAGCGCATTTCGAAAGAATGCTGGTCACTAAGGAAGTTTGGGTGAGTGGCTGAAACCAGCAGTTTGCTAAACTGCCGTACGGGTTACCGTACCGGGGGTTCGAATCCCCCAGCTTCCGCAACATTTTAAATAGTTGGTGGATTCGTCTAGCGGCTAGGACACATGCCTCTCACGCATGGAACACGAGTTCGATTCTCGTATCCACTACAAATTGCACTCTTAGCTCAGTTGGTAGAGCAACTGACTCTTAATCAGTGGGTCCAGGGTTCGAATCCCTGAGGGTGTACTACAAGTCCTGAAGATTGAAAAATCTCCAGGACTTATTTATTACCTCCCCTCTTTTCTTTAAAATAGCCTACCCGAATAGGCTTCAGAAACTCTATCTGCACCCTAATTTAATTGAGGAAAAATTTCTCTATTTTGCAAGAAATGACTTACTTTGTACCAAGTTTCATGGATTTTTAGAATCTGAGTTTTTCGGTCAACTTGGAACTCCTGTATTCGGAAACCGGGAACAGAGAATTCAAACCCGTATTCTATTTACGATTAAAAAGAATAAAGTTATGAAGATTTCACACATTGAGCATTTGGGCATTGCTGTAAAAAGCATCGAAGAAGCCCTGCCGTATTACGAAAATGTTTTAGGTCTGAAGTGCTACAACATTGAAACTGTTGAAGATCAGAAAGTAAGAACCGCCTTCTTGAAAGTTGGCGACGTGAAGATTGAACTATTGGAACCGACTTCTCCGGAAAGTACCATCGCCAAGTTCATTGAGAAAAACAACGGTAACGGCGGTATGCACCACCTGGCATTTGCCATTGAGGACGGCGTAGCCAATGCACTGGCATCGGCCGAAGCAGCCGGCATCCGTCTGATAGACAAGGCTCCGCGCAAAGGTGCCGAAGGACTGAACATAGCCTTCCTGCATCCGAAATCAACACTGGGTGTACTGACGGAACTTTGCGAGAAACCGGAATAAAAGAGTGACGAGCTACAGGCTACAAGTGACGAGTAAGTTTTATACAACCGTTGAGACTTGTAACTTGTAGCACGTAACTTGTAACTAACCCAAAATCATACATTACTAAAATTCTAATAACGATGAGCAATCAATTAGAGAAAATCAAAGAGCTTATCGACCGTCGCGCCGTAGCGCGTCAGGGCGGTGGCGAAAAGGCTATTGCCAAGCAACACGAAAAAGGTAAATATACAGCCCGTGAGCGTATAGCCATGCTGCTGGACGAAGGCAGCTTCGAAGAAATGGACATGTTCGTGGAACACCGTTGCACCAACTTTGGCATGGAGAAGAAGCACTATCCGGGCGACGGCGTCGTAACCGGTTGCGGCACCATCGAAGGCCGCCTGGTGTATATCTTCGCGCAGGACTTCACGGTATCGGCCGGCTCGCTGTCCGAGACCATGTCTCTGAAAATCTGCCACATCATGGACAAGGCCATGAAGATGGGCGCACCGGTCATCGGATTGAACGACTCGGGCGGCGCACGCATCCAGGAGGGCATCAACGCTTTGGCCGGCTATGCTGAAATCTTCCAGCGCAACATCCTGGCTTCGGGCGTCATCCCGCAAATCTCCGGTATCTTCGGCCCCTGTGCCGGCGGTGCCGTTTACTCTCCCGCCCTGACCGACTTCACACTGATGATGGAAGGTACATCTTATATGTTCCTTACCGGTCCGAAGGTAGTAAAGACAGTGACGGGAGAAGACGTGAGCCAGGAAAACCTGGGCGGAGCCAGCGTACACTCCACCAAATCGGGTGTAACACACTTCACAGCCGCTACGGAAGAAGAAGCCCTGGCCCTGATACGCAAGCTGTTGAGCTACATTCCGCAGAACAACCTGGAGGAACCGCCTTACATTGACTGCACCGACCCCATCGACCGTCTGGAGGACTCGCTGAACGAGATAATCCCCGACAGCCCCAACAAGCCTTACGATATGTATGAGGTCATCGGCGCCATCGTGGACAACGGCGAGTTCCTGGAAATCCAAAAGGACTATGCCAAGAACATCATTATCGGCTTCGCCCGCTTCAACGGCCAGTCGGTGGGCATCGTGGCCAACCAGCCGAAGTACCTGGCCGGTGTACTGGACAGCAACGCTTCACGCAAAGGCGCACGCTTCGTCCGCTTCTGCGACGCCTTCAACATTCCTATCGTTTCACTGGTTGACGTACCGGGCTTCCTGCCGGGCACAGGCCAGGAATACAACGGTGTCATCCTGCACGGAGCCAAGTTGCTTTACGCCTACGGCGAAGCCACCGTGCCCAAGGTAACCGTCACCCTGCGCAAATCCTACGGCGGTTCGCACATCGTAATGAGCTGCAAGCAGCTGCGCGGCGACATGAACTACGCTTGGCCTACGGCTGAAATTGCCGTGATGGGCGGTGCGGGCGCCGTAGAGGTACTATACGCCAAGGAAGCCAAAGAGCATGAAAATCCGGCCGAATTCCTGGCAGAGAAGGAAGCCGAATACACCAAGCTGTTCGCCAACCCGTACAATGCGGCCAAGTATGGCTACATCGATGATGTCATCGAACCGCGCAACACGCGCTTCCGCATCATCCGTGCCCTGCAGCAACTGCAGACCAAGAAGCTGACGAACCCGGCCAAGAAGCACGGCAACATTCCTCTCTAATTCCTAACTTATAAAGAACATTACAATGAGAAAAGTGAACATAGGAATATTCTTTTCATTGCTGCTGACGTTGGGGATTTGCTCCTCATGCGGAGTCGAAGGGGAAAGCAAGTTGATACTGAACGAAGTGCTGGTAGACAACGAGACCAATTTCCAGGACGACTACGGCGTACAAAGCGCGTGGATAGAAATATTCAACCAGTCATACGGCTCGGCCGACTTGGCAGGATGCTACCTGAAGCACTCCAGCCAGCCCGGCGACACGGCCGTGTATTTCATTCCCAAAGGCGACGTGCTGACCAAAATCGCACCGCGCCAGCACGCCTTGTTCTGGGCGGACAACAAACCCAACCGCGGTACCTTCCACACCAATTTCCTGTTGGATAAAGAAAGTTCTAACTGGATAGGCCTGTATGATTCCGGGAAGAAACTGCTGGACGAGATCACCGTCCCTGCCGGTTTGCTGAAAGCCGACCAATCGTATGCCCGTGTGGACGATGCTTCCGCCAATTGGGAAGTGAAAGACGAGTCACCCGAAAAATACGTTACGCCCAGCACCAACAACAAGACGCTGGACAAGAACGTGAAGATGGAGAAATTCGAGCAACACGACAGCATAGGCATCGGTATGGCTATCACAGCCATGCTGGTGGTATTCGTGGGCCTCATCCTGCTCTACGTTTCCTTCCGCTTTATCGGCAAGGCCTCGGTAGCCATGAGCCGGAAGAGAGCCATGGCCGCCAAAGGCATTACGGACAAGGCAGAAGCCAAGGAAAAAGAACTCGGCCAGGCTCCGGGCGAAGTATTCGCCGCCATCTCCATGGCCCTGCACGAGATGCAGAGCGACGTACACGACGTGGAGGAGACCGTACTGACCATCACCCGCGTGAAACGCAGCTACTCGCCGTGGAGCTCGAAGATATATACCCTGCGCGAGACACCGCATAAAAAGTAACATCACCCTTAACAAACTGAACAATGAAAGAATATAAATACAAAATCAATGGCAACCCCTACAAAGTAGTCATTGGAGACATTGAAGGCAACATTGCCCACGTTGAAGTGAACGGCACCCACTACCAGGTAGAAATGGAGAAGGCGCCTCAACCCAAAGCTACCGTCATCAAGCCCGTCGTAAGACAAGCCGCCACCACACCGGCCGCACCGACCACGCAAGTGGTGAAACCCGCCGCCGCCTCTGCCGGCAAGTCGGGCGTGAAGTCACCGCTGCCCGGTGTCATCCTTGAAATCAAGGTGAACGTCGGTGATACGGTGAAGAAAGGCCAGACTATCATCATCCTGGAAGCCATGAAGATGGAAAACAACATCAACTCCGACCGTGACGGAAAGGTGACCGCCATCAATGTAAACAAAGGGGACTCTGTTCTCGAAGGTACTGACCTCGTAATCATCGAATAATATGGGAGAATTTATAGATTTTATTGGAAACAACCTTGCCGACTTCTGGACCTATACTGGTTTTGCGAACGCCACAGCGGGACACCTCATCATGATTTTGGTGGGTCTGTTCTTCATCTACCTGGCCGTCGCCAAGGAGTTCGAACCGATGCTGCTTATCCCCATCGGCTTCGGTATCCTGGTCGGCAACATACCTTTCAACATGGAGGCCGGACTGCAGGTCGGCATCTATGAACAAGGCTCTGTACTCAACATTTTGTATCAAGGCGTGACATCCGGCTGGTATCCGCCGCTCATTTTCCTGGGCATCGGTGCCATGACGGACTTCTCGGCGCTGATTTCCAATCCGAAGCTGATGCTGATCGGCGCAGCTGCCCAGTTTGGTATCTTCGGAGCTTACATGATTGCGTTGGCCATCGGGTTCGACCCCATGCAAGCCGGTGCCATCGGTATCATCGGTGGTGCAGACGGTCCTACGGCTATCTTCCTGTCGTCTAAGCTGGCTCCTAACCTGATGGGTGCCATCGCCGTATCAGCCTACTCTTACATGGCACTGGTGCCGGTTATCCAGCCCCCCGTCATGCGTCTGCTGACCACAAAGCACGAACGTCTGATCCGCATGAAACCGCCTCGTGTAGTTTCTCACACGGAGAAAGTGATGTTCCCCATCATCGGTTTGTTATTGACATGCTTCCTGGTACCATCCGGTCTGCCTTTGCTGGGTATGCTGTTCTTCGGAAATCTGTTGAAAGAAAGTGGTGTGACCCGCCGTCTGGCCAATACAGCCAGCGGCCCGCTGATTGATACCATCACCATTTTGTTGGGTCTGACAGTAGGTGCCTCTACACAAGCGTCTGAATTCCTGACAACCGACTCTTTGTGGATTTTCGGACTCGGTGCGGCATCATTCTTTATAGCCACCGCTTCAGGCGTACTCTTCGTGAAGTTCTTCAACCTCTTCCTGAAGAAAGGCAACAAAATCAACCCGCTTATCGGTAACGCCGGTGTATCAGCCGTACCCGACTCAGCCCGTATCTCACAGATTGTCGGCCTGGAATATGACCCGACCAACTATCTGCTGATGCACGCCATGGGTCCCAACGTTGCAGGCGTCATCGGTTCGGCTGTAGCCGCCGGTATCTTGCTGGGCTTCCTGATGTAAGCCTGTAATATATAAAGAACAAAACATATGAAAAGAGGGTCATTCAAAAATGTACCCTCTTTTCTTTTTCATCATAATATAAATTTGCTATAACTAGCAAAGACTTCCACAAACACTCTATAGCCTCACAGCTCCATAAAAAACATCTTATCCCTCCTAAATTATAAGATGTTCAAAGGGCAAAAAAAGAATCATATCTCACCTTCAAACATCAAACAGATAGACTCTAATCTATCTACAATGCCTCACCAATATCCAGAATCAAATCTAGATGAGAATTCTTTAATATAAAGAATTCATATATACAACTTACTCACACCAATAAGCGAACGTGCATATCTTACGACATAAAAAAGCGCGGATGGCAGAAGCCATTCGCGCTTTTCTTATTATTAACCGGGATAAACGAATTATCCGCCGAAATTATCGTACATAATGCTAGCAGATTCGACACCCAGACTATCAAGCATGTTGACTACAGCCTTAGACATCGGACCAGGACCGCACATGTAATATTCAATATCTTCAGGAGCTTCATGATCCTTCAGATAAGTGTCGTACATAACGGTGTGAACAAAACCCGGAGTGTACTTCACGCCTGCTGCATCGGCGGCAGGATCGGGACGGTCGAGTGCCAAATGGAAATGGAAGTTGGGGAACTCCTTCTCAAGTCCGAGGAAGTCATCCAGATAGAACACTTCGTTCAAGGCACGAGCTCCGTAGAAATAGTGCATTTCGCGATCGCGTGTATTCAATGTCTTGGTCATGTGCATGATCTGTGCACGGAGCGGAGCCATACCGGCACCACCACCAACCCAAATCATTTCTTTCTTGGAATCGAAATGCGGATGGAAGTCACCGTAAGGACCACTCATGATAACCTTGTCACCCGGCTTCAGGGTAAAGATGTAAGAAGAAGCAATACCCGGATTTACATCCATAAAGCCGCTACGATCGGGCTTGAACGGAGGAGTAGCAATACGCACAGTCAGCATGAATACATCGCCCTCGGCGGGATAGTTAGCCATAGAATAAGCACGTACAGTAGGTTCAGGATTGACGCACTTCAACGAGAACATGTTGAACTTCTGCCATGCGGGCAGATATTCATCTCCTATCAGGCTCTTGTCGATGTCCTTATCATAGTCCATCGTAAAAGTAGGAATCTTAATCTGCGCATACGAACCAGGGATAAAGTCCATGTGGGCACCAGCGGGAAGCTGTACCTTGAATTCCTTGATGAACGTAGCCACGTTCTTGTTAGAAATGACGGTACACTCGTATTCCTTCACGCCAAGAACGCTCTCGGCCACCTTGATACTCATGTCGCCTTTCACCTTCACCTGGCATCCCAAGCGCCAATAATCCTTTTGCTGCTTACGGCTGAAGTGGGGTACCTCAGAGGGGAGGATTTCCCCACCTCCTTCAAGTACCTGACACTTACATTGCCCGCACGAGCCTTTGCCGCCGCATGCGGAAGAAAGGTACACACCGTTGACAGCCAATGTATTGAGTAACGTGCCTCCAGAAGCCACTTCCAATTCACGCTCGCCATTGATAGTTAGTTTCACGTTACCTGACGGCACCAGATAGTTCTTGGCTACCAGCAGGATTACCACAAGCAGCAGGATTACCACAAGGAATACCCCCACGCTTGCCAATATCAAATTCATATCCATTTGTTACGCTCCTTTCTTTAATTAAATGTTCAAACCAGAGAAACACATAAACGCCATAGCCATAAGGCCCACGGTGATGAACGTGATGCCCAGACCTTTCAGAGGAGCAGGAACATCGGAGTAAGCCATCTTCTCGCGCACGGCAGCCAACCCAATGATAGCCAATGCCCAGCCAATTCCTGAGCCAAGGGCATAGGAGATAGCATCGGAAACGCTACCAATGTACTTCGGATCACTTGCGCCCAAGTTGATGCGTTGCTGCATGAAGAGCGAAGCACCCATGATGGCACAGTTTACAGCAATCAGCGGGAGGAAAATACCAAGCTGGGCGTAAAGCGTAGGAGTGAAACGCTCTACAATCATTTCCACCAGCTGAGTGATACCGGCGATAACCGCAATAAACAGGATAAAGCTCAAGAAGCTGAGGTCAACCCCCTCGATAATAGCATCAGGACCCAGCACCTTGGTCTGTAACAAATAGTTGACGGGAAGGGTCACCACCAGCACGAAAGTCACGGCGATACCCAAGCCCACGGATGTCTTCACCGTCTTCGACACAGCCAAGTATGAACACATGCCGAGGAAAAAGGCGAATATCATGTTGTCCACGAAAATGGAGCGGACGAGTAAGCTAAAAAATTCTCCCATAATATGATATTTCTATTTTATTCGTTTTCTATCCAAGAAATCATTTCTCTTGCAACTCTTTATGATGGGCACGCTGATACCAGATGATGCATGCCACGATGATAAGCGCCATCGGAGGCATCAGCATCAAGCCGTTGTTCACGTAACCCATATTCTTGATAGGCTCATAGTTCAGGATGTTGAAACCGAGCAACGTGCCCGATCCAAGCAACTCGCGGATAAACGCCACAATAATCAAAATCTTGGCATAGCCCAACCCGTTACCCAAACCATCGAGGAATGACTCCCACGGACCGTTCATCATGGCAAAAGCTTCCAAACGTCCCATCAAAATACAGTTCGTGATAATCAAACCTACATATACAGAAAGCTGCACGCTCACATCATAAGCGAACGCCTTCAAAATCTCACTCACGATAGTTACCAGCGCGGCCACTACTACCAACTGCACGATGATACGGATACGGTTGGGAATGGTCTTGCGGATAAGCGAAATCACTACATTGGAGAATGCCGTAATGACGGTTACGGAAAGTCCCATCACAATAGCCGGCTCCAACTTAGCGGTTACGGCCAATGCGGAGCAGATACCCAACACCTGCACGGTGACAGGATTGTTCATGCCCAGCGGTGTGGCGAACACTTCTTTATTTTTACTTGAAAACAATTGTCCCATAGTCTATTATTCCTCCCCCTCATTATTGGTTAAAAACTTCTTGTAGTTGCCTAAGCAATTCTTTATCATGGCGTCCACGGCCACAGAGGTAATAGTACCTCCGGAGATACCGTCTACTTGATAGTCGGGTTTCTCAATCTTACCAAACTTCACTACCCCCAGAGTTACCTCGCCATTTTCTAACGTCTTCTTATTCTTGAACTCGTTTTGGAAAGTCTCACCCGCGATCTCGGCTCCCAAACCTGGAGTCTCGCTAGCATGTGAGAAGTAAGTACCGTACACTGTATCCTTGTCGTCATTCAAGGCGATGTACCCCCAAATGGCTCCCCAAAGGCCTGTACCATATACAGGGAAAACATACTTCTTAGCGCCGTCAATCTCGGCTACAAACACATGCAGGCGGTTGTTCTCCTTCACTTCTTTCTCATAACCGGTGGCAAAGGCACCTGTATTCTCGGTCAGCGTACCGTCCTCGTTCATCAGCATATCCTTCACGTATTTGCTGTATTCGGCGTCAGGATCGGCCACGCCACGTATGTTCAGAGCGGCAAGTATCTGCTTCTTCGTGTCCATTTCCACATTTTTGTTTTGCGTAGCTTTCAACGAAGAGCTGACAAATGCCAGCAGGAATGCAACGATAATAACCATTACCGAAGCATAAATCATAGTATAACTATTACTATTAGTATTCATATCAAACGTTCGGTTTTAATGGTTAGACTTATTTGGCGGCCACACGTTTGGCACGGCGGTTGATGTTGCTCTGCACCACGCAATAGTCAATGAGCGGGGCAAAGATGTTCATCAGCAGGATGGCGAGCATCATGCCCTCAGGATAACCCGGATTGAGCACGCGGATGATGATGGCCATGGCACCGATAAGAAGACCATAGATATATTTGCCCGTCTCCGTACGAGCTGAAGTAACAGGGTCAGTAGCCATAAACACGGCACCAAAGCAAAAACCGCCCAACACCAAGTGCTCATACCAAGGCATGTGGGCCACAGCCGTATCAGGACCTGCCACATTGAATATCCAAGCCATCAACGCCCCTCCCACAAATACAGAAAGCATGGTCTTCCAGCTGGCGATGCCTGTCCACAAAAGAATAACGGCACCAATGGCAATGGCTATCACACTTGTCTCACCAATAGAACCCGGTATCAAACCCGTCACCATGTCCCAAGAGAAATCGGGAGCAACGGGCGAAGTCTTGGCAATGCCCAGAGGAGTAGCCACGGTCAAGCCATCTACCGTCTGGCCAAGACCGAAGATCGAGTCACCAGAAACCCATACGGCATCACCGGACATCTTCGTAGGATAAGCAAAGAACAGGAAAGCACGAGTGATAAGAGCCACGTTGAACACGTTCATACCCGTACCACCAAATACTTCCTTAGCAAAGATTACAGAGAATGCTGTGGCAATGGCCAGCATCCACAAAGGACAATCCACTGGCACAATCATCGGGATAAGGATACCCGAAACGAGAAAACCTTCCTGGATTTCCTCTTTCTTCCACTGAGCTACAACAAATTCAATGCCCAAACCTACTACATACGAAACGATAATCTTAGGCAACACGGCCAGGAAGCCATAAAAGAACATGGCCCAGAAACCGCCTTCGGCACCAGTGGCATGGAAATGCTGATAGCCCACATTATACATGCCGAACAACAAAGCCGGTATCAATGCAATAACGACCATCGACATGATGCGTTTACTATCGATGGCATCGTGAATATGCGTTCCCGATTTCGAAGTGGTGTTGGGCACGAAGAGGAAAGTCTCAAAGCCGTCAAACACCGAACGAAACGCGTGGAATTTGCCGCCCTCTTCAAAGTTCGGCTTTATCTTGTCGAGATAATTTCTTAACGCTTTCATCTAAACTATATTACTATTATAACATTATTATATATTTATGCCATCTCTTTACGAAGCATGTCAAGACCCGCACGCACGATACGCTGCACTTCCACCTTGGACGAGCAGACAAACTCACACAGGGCAAAGTCCTCAGGAGCCACTTCGTAGATACCCAAAGCTTCCATACGGTCGATATCACCTGCAATGATGGCTTTCACCAGATATTCGGGATAGATATCCATCGGGAATACACGGTCGTACTCATTGGACATGATCATGTGGCGTTCACCACCCTTCACACGGGCATCAAACACATATTCCTTCTTACCCATCAGCCAGCTGAAATAAGAATGGTTCACACTGAACTGATTGAAACGAGGCATGATCCAACCCAACATTTCGTGTACGTCGTCACCTTCGGGAATCACGGTCAGCTGGTTGTGGAAAGCACCCAGAAAACCGTTGGGAGAAACTTTCTTACCCGTCAGTACATTACCGCTGATATAACGCAGTTCTTTGCCAGTCGTTACATTACCCTGGAATACGTTGGTAAGCAGAGCACCGACTTTCAGCTTGCAGTAAGCGGGTTTCTTCACCTCACTTCCCGTTACAGCTACCGTACGGGTCATGTCTACACGACCGGTGTTCATCAGGCGGCCAATGAAGATAACTGCCTCGGCGCCGATAGTCCACACCGTCTCACCCTTTGCGATGGGCGAAATATGATTGATCTGCACACCGACATTGCCGGCCGGATGCGGACCGTCGAAAGCTGTGATGGTCACATTCTTGGCCTGCGTCAGAGCAGCAGCCTTCTGCTTTACACTGATACTCAGATAAGTTTTGGCCATCTTAGCCAAAGCGTCAAGACCTGTCTGGAAGTTAGCTTCCTCACCCTTCAGCGCAAACTCGAAATCGGGCGCCAACGGATTGCTGTCGAAAGCAGAAACAAAAATTGCTTTCGGTTCCACAGTCGGATCCGCAATTACATCATACGGACGCTGACGGATGAAAGCAAACATTCCGGCATTGAGCAGCAGTTCTTTGACCTGCACGGCATCCATCTTCGACGGATCCTTCTTGCCGAATTCCTCATAGTCTTGTTCTGTGGCAGCCTCAACGACAATGTTCATCACCTTACGGCGTGCACCTCGTTCTACGCTCGTCACTACACCACTTACGGGTGAAACAAATTTTAATTCAGGATGGTTCTTGTCTATAAACAAGGGTCCCCCGGCCATCACATATTCCTGCTCTTTGACCACCACCTTGGGAGTAATTCCGGTAAAATCATCGGGAACAAGTGAATAGAATCCCGGTTCTTTCACAGAGAAGAACTCTTCGGCAGCTTTGCCCTTCAGGTTAATGTCAAGGCCTTTACGTAACTTAATTACATTTGCCATGTGTTGATTTAAAATAATGGTTTCATTAATTTGCTGCAAAATTAGCAAAAAAGAATGTGATTTAAGAGGAAATAAGAGAGGAAATACGGAGAAATTTCCGTAATGGGCTCCGTTAACGAACACGAAGAAAATAAAGTGCCACTTTAGACTCGTAAAGAAGAGCTTTACGGCGCTAAAGTGGCACTCTGGAAAACGGTAACAGAGGTTTAATTTTCTTCTGCAAACATGGGGTCCCAAGCCGGTAAACGGATGGGCTTCTGCTTGAAGAGCTTCATTACTTTTTCAGGGACATATTTGGTCTCCACCACCAGGCGGAACATGTATTCGTCGAACCATCGGTCTGTCATAATCAGATGCCCCTGATAACCGGATGCGGCTCCCCAGCTGTTTTCCACCATCCATTTCACAGGCTTTCCATCTTTGTCCAGATCTACAGCCATCAGCGTCATGGCGTGGGCCGACATGCTGGCAAACGTCTGGATACGCTGTTTCTTGTCCATACCAAACGTCACACCGAACAGCGAACCATAGTCATAATTGTCGACATCCAGATAACCGCGCTTGGCATCCAGCTGGGTAACGTCGCTCGAGAAGTACATCCGCGTGCTATCCTTCAGCGAAGCAATGGCCATCTCCTTGATTTCCTCGACAGGGAGATTGACATAAGTCCAATTGCGGCCGTCGTAACGATGACGGTCATATTCAATCTCATAACATTTGTAATACTCCCGGCTAGGATCGTTCATAACCATCACGTAGTTGGTAAGCAAACCGGTATCGCCGTATTTCTCGAGGAAAGACATCGGAGTGTGGTGTTCCACTTCCACACGTCTGCCCTGCGCATCCCTTCGCACATAGTCGAAAGATGTAGGAGGTACTCCCAAATTCAAAGCCAACATGCGGTAAACGGTACCCAGCATTTCGGTCTTTGCCTTCTCCAAATCGGAAGCACTGGCCCCTTTCTGCACCATCTCGCGCAAAGACAAACCGTATTCCTTCAATTTGAGCCCGATGAGCGACGACATAAGACTCGTGTGCTCACTACTGTAAGTTTCAGGCATGGCTTCTTTGGGAACAAGTCCGTATTTTCCTACAATATCGGCCACGCCGGTAAACGTACCTCCATCGCTCAAAGGATGTTTGAAGAGCCACTCTACCGTTTGGTCGTTCATCGGCTTTTCAGCCGTATCAATAATACCCTGTAAGAACAGATTGGACTTCTCCAGCTGATCCCAGAAAAACGAATACGTTTGCGAAAATTCCAATCCCGGCAGGCCGAAACGTGCAATGGCCTTGGCGCGCATCACGTTCAGCCCCGTGAAAAGCCAGCAGCGTCCTGACGACTGCTGGTCGGTAATCCCCTTGGACTCCACTTTAACAGAGAAATCTGTATCAATCCCTACCTGCTTCTCCTGATTCAGAGTTAAAGACTTGATGCTGTTACTGCCGATGGCATTACGCAAGGCTTTGTCAGAAGCCGTATCTTGATAGCTCTGGCGTATCTGTCCCAGCATTTCCGGGCTGATACCACCATTCTTGTCCTGGGCCTGTACACTTAACAGGCCTGCACACAGAACAATCACAGAAATCATTTGTTTTTTCATCTGTAGCAATACAATTTAAATTACAATGTTAACAATGACAAAGATATTAACTATTTCTGAGATTTTTAGTACCTTTGCATCACATTTCCAACAAGTATGAAGAATTTAATAACCATTCTGCTTCTGTTTACGCTAGTGGCGACCGGCGTACAGGCACAACAACAGAACGATACGGCAGCCGTTAACGACAGTACTCCTACCCTCAGCAAAAAAGAATTGCGAAAGCTCAAGAAAGCGAACCGTAATTTCCACTATAACATCCTCGGCGGTCCGAGCTACTCACCGGACTTTGGCCTGCTGGTAGGCGGAAGTGCCTTGATGACATTCAGCCTGAATCCTCAAGACACAACCCTGAAACGGTCGGTGGTACCAATAGCCCTGGCCTTCATGTTCGATGGAGGAATCAACATATTCTCCAAGCCACAATTATTCTTTAAACACGACCGTTTCCGTCTTTTTGGTAAGTTCAGTTACAAAAACACGGTGGAAAATTATTACGATATCGGCTATACGACCAACAGAGACTACATTCGAAGCGACTCAACCAGCCAATACCGATACAGCGGCGTACAAATCAATCCCTGGTTTCTGTTCCGACTGGGCGAAAGCGATTTCTTCGCAGGTCCACAGATTGACATCAACTACGATCATTTCACCAAACCTGCTAAAGGCTTGGTAGAAAACCAGTCATACCAAGAAGCAGGCGGAACCGCCCACGGATACAAGAACTTCAATTCCGGTCTGGGTTTCCTGTTGACATACGATAGCCGCGACGTTCCAGCCAATGCCTATAAAGGTATCTATCTGGATTTCCGTGGAATGATGTATCACAAAATGTTCGGAAGTGAACACAACTTCTATCGTCTCGAATTGGACTATCGCCAATACAAAGAGGTAGGCAAACGCAAGGTTATCGCCTGGACTGCTCAAACCAAAAATGTATTCGGTGACAACATACCCTTGACACAATACTCCCTGACAGGTACTCCTTTCGATCTCCGAGGCTATTATCAAGGACAGTATCGCGACAAATCATCGCACATCGTGATGGCTGAATACCGACAGATGCTGAATACCGATCAAGAGACCTGGTTGAAACGCGTAATCAACCATCTGGGCTTCGTAGTATGGGGTGGATGTGGATTCATGGGCCCCACTCCCACTAAAATAGAAGGTGTACTACCTAACTACGGTGTCGGCCTTCGCATCGAAGTGCAACCTCGTATGAATGTCCGCCTGGATTTGGGCAAGAATACAGTAAACAACCAGACGCTGTTCTACTTCAACATGACAGAAGCATTCTAAAACATAAAAAGAGAGTGCATCCCATTGATGCACTCTCCCAATCTGTTGCTATCTACAAGCTTTTTACCACATGCACAACTAATACATGCCAACACCTATCGATAACCGACCATGAAACAACAGATTATGCAAAAATATCACTGCGCTGAACATAGGCTATCACATCGCCCTTGTTGACCACAGCTCCCTGTTGAGCGCAAACTTCTACAACACGTCCCGTAAATCCGGTATATATTTTCTCATATTCACCCCATGGAGTAGAAATGTAACAAAATACCTCATCGTGCTGGTACTTGCGTCCGACAAACGGTGCCAACGAAGGACCATCTACGGAAACTTCCCAAAGAACCTGTCCCTTAGAGGGTGCAACCACCGGATCTGCTTTAGCGCGCTTCAGTTTCTTCACTTCCTCTTCCGATACAACTCCCTTAGACAAAGCTGCGTCTTTGGCACGCATCAGCTCTTCTTCGAAACGCTTCTTGGCAACGCCCGATTTATAGTCACGGTACTGACGGTCATGCATAGCCAGTTCAAACAATTCTTCATCGTCTTCGCCATATTCCCAACCGTTTTCATCCATTTCTTTGCGATACTGATCCAAAGCATCAGGATAGTTGGCCTGCGGATCGGTATCCACAAATTCATAACCTTTCTCTTTAGCCAGTTCCACAATTTCAGGCGCCAGTGCTCCTGGCAGACGTCCACTCTTACCAAGAATCATGTCCCAAGTATGGTTGTCAATCATCGTCCAGCGCTCTTCACCTTTAACAAGCTGCATCACGTTCATCAGCGCCACATTCTTGACATACTGGCTGAACGGAGTAACCAACGGAGGATAACCCAATTTAGGCCATACGTATTCCACTTCATCGAACAGCATCACCAACAGATCGTCAATGCTCATGGGCGACTGATTCTTACTCTTCAAAATCATGTTGATACCTGAATGCACTCCCTTCAAGTCGGCCATCATCGAACCCATCATGCCACCCGGCAATCCACACTTCAACAAAAGGGAAGACATATGTTTATTGGTAGGATCCATAAAATAGCCCAGGAAGTCATCGATAAATTCCTGCGTCATGGCACGTGCCTTCATATAGGCTTTCATGTTAATTTCGGGCACCTGGAAACCCTTATCCTTCAACATGGCTTGCACAGAAATCACGTCAGGATGCACCTTACCCCACGACATCGGCTCCATAGCCACGTCGATAATATCAGCACCGTTTTCACATACTTCGAGGATAGAAGCCATCGACAGGCCCGGACCACTATGACCGTGATACTGGATGATAACCTCGGGATGCCGCTCCTTGATAGCTTTGGTCAGACGCCCCAACATGCCCGGGCGGCCAATACCGGCCATATCTTTCAGGCAGATTTCAGGCGCACCCGCTTCAATCAACTTATCGGCAATTTCGGTATAATATTCTACGGTATGAACCGGCGAATAGGTGATACAGAGTGTAGCCTGTGGTATCATACCTGCCTCCAAAGCATATTGAATGGAAGGAATGATATTGCGAGTTTCGTTCAATCCGCAGAAGATACGGGTAATGTCTACACCCTGTGCGTGCTTTACTTTATACATCAGGCGGCGCACATCAGCTGGCACAGGATACATACGCAAGGCGTTCAGTCCACGGTCCAGCATGTGGGTTTGGATTCCAGCTTCATGGAAAGGCTTGGTAAAAGCACGCACGGCTTTGTTCGGATTTTCACCATAAAGCAGATTCACCTGCTCGAAAGCTCCGCCATTGGTTTCCACTCTTGCAAAACAGCCCATCTCGACAATCAATGGAGCAATACGAACCAGTTGGTCCACTCTTGGTTGATACTTACCGGAGGATTGCCACATGTCTCTGTAGACGAGACTGAACTTAATTTCTTTTTTCATTGTAGTCAGGTATTAGTGATTCTTTTTCTTTGGGTTAACTTAACATATACAAATATAGCAGTTTTAATTGACATATCGGCATATAAATACTAAAAATATTCATATCAGAAGATATGTTATATATCATATTGTCACATTTACCCCAATTATCCGGTTCCAAACCACTTTAGAAATACGATAATTTCGGAAGTAAAAAGACAAATAAATGTGATTTTTTTATAGTTTTGTAGACTGATTAACCAACAAAAACACATCAATCGAAAAAATGTAAAGTTATGAGAGTCATGAAACTGAAAATGCTACTATGTCTGGCCATTGCCGTCATAGCCATGCCAGCCTTTAGTCAGGGGCTGAAAGCATTCAAACTGAAAAATGGTCTTTCCGTATATATATGGGAAGACGCATCCAAGTCGGACGTGTTCGGACTGGTTGGTGTACGCGCCGGCTCCATCAACGAGCCGGAAGAATACACCGGACTTGCCCATTACCTGGAGCACGTCATGTTCAAGGGAACAGACAATATCGGTGCCCTCAACTGGACGGAAGAAGAGCCTATCTACAAGGAAATCATCGCCAAGTATGACCAGCGGGCTGCCGAGACCGATCCGGTAAAGAAAGATGCCCTGAACCAGGAAATCAACGAACTCACTCTGAAGGCTGGCAAGATCAGCCTGCCAACCGAATATTCCAGTCTGATGGAAAGTATCGGTGCCAAAGGCGTGAATGCAGCAACAAGCTACGACTATACGTTCTACCACAGCTCCTTCCCAGCTTATCAGATAAACAAGTGGCTCGAAATCTCTTCACAACGCTTCATCCATCCCGTGTTCCGTTCTTTTCAACCCGAACTGGAGAACGTGTACGAAGAGTACAACCGCGCACAGGACAATCCCAATCAGGCTGTCAGCAGCTTTTTCATGAGCAAGGCATTCGAAGGACACCCCTATTCGCGCGACATCATCGGCCTGCCCGAACATCTGAAGAACCCGCAACTGAGCAAGCTTATCGAATTCTATGACACCTGGTACGTACCCGAAAACATGGTGCTCGTACTGGTCGGCAACATCAACGCCCAGCAGGTAGCCGGCCGCATCGCCGGAACCTTCGGCCGTCTGGCCAAAAAGCCGATGCCCGTACGCAAAACCTACACGGACATGAACATCCAGGGACGCAAACAATACACTGAAAAGGTGGGCTACTATCCGCAGGTAGCCATGGTGTTCAACGGCGTACCGGCCGGACATCCCGACGAGGATGCACTGGATATCGCCCTCTCTCTGCTGAGCAACGGCAGCCAGACGGGCACATTGGATAAACTGGTATTGGACGGCGAATTAACCAGTGCCGGAGCTTACGCACAGACTTTCCGTGAACAAGGACGCTCGGTCGTAGTAAGCATACCGCTTTACGATGAAAACCAACGCCGCTTCGAATCGAACAAAAGTGCCGAGAAAAAAGCTCTGGAAGCTATCGAGAAGATAGCCAACGGTGAGTTAGAAGATTGGAAAATCAATGCCATCAAGGCGGAAATGTGCCGCCAGTTCGACCTGGCCATGGAGAAGAACGAACAGAAAGCCATGATCCTGATGAATGCTTTCTATAATGAACAGGATCTGGGCGAAATATTAAACTACAAGGACAAGATCATGGCTGTAACAAACGACGACGTAAAGCGCGTAGCCAAACAATATCTGTCCAAAAACTACCTGGCCCTCTACATCGAACAGGGCAAGGCCAAGAAGGGTGAGAAAATAGCCAAGCCCAACTACAAGCCCGTGGAACCGCCCGTAGGCCAGCAGTCGCTCTACGCCCTGCAATTCAAGAGCCTGCCCATCGGTCATGTAGCTGAAAACCTGATTGACTTTAGCGACGTACAGGTAAAACAACTGAACGACCGTTCCAAGATGTACTACACGCCAAACAAGGAAAACAACATCTTCCAGCTCGTCCTGCAGTACGGAGCCGGAACCGAAGAATTCCCCAAACTCGACGTAGCCGCCAGCCTGATGAACAACGCCGGCGTGATGGGACTCTACGAACCGCAGCAGCTGAAGGAGGAACTCAGCAAACTGAATGCTACCTGCTACGTATCGGCCAGCTCCAACTACCTGACCATCGTCATGGAAGGATTTGAAGAAACCTTGCCCCAAGCCTGCCAGCTCCTCTCCCGCCAGATCCTGATGCCCAAACTGGACGACAAACAGCTGGCACAGCTAAAAGGTAACATCCTGAGTACACGTCAGCAACGCAAGGAAAACGTCAGCACACTGAACGAGGCTTTGCGCCAGTATCTGCTCTACGGTGACAAGTCGGACTACATCGACGAACTGACGGACAAAGAAGTGCTCGAACTGCAGATCTCCGAACTGACGGGTGACATCAACCGCGCATCCAATTTCGAATCGAAAATCTTCTATACCGGTACCCTGCCCTTCGACAACGTCTACAGCATCCTGAGCCAGAACCTCCCGCTCGTAGCCAATGAGCGCCCGTCTGAATCGCCGCGCGTGAAACCAATGCAGGCTGTAAGTGAAAATACCATCTACTTCCTGCCCAACAATGACGCAGAACAGGCACAGATCCACTTCTACCTGCCGATGCAGACAGCCGACAAAAAGGATGACGTGCTGCGCGATGCCTTCAACCAATACTTCGGTCTGGACTTCACCGGACTGGTATTGAACGAAATCCGCGAGAAGCGTTCCATGGCCTATACGGCTTACGCCTACGCAGCCACACAGGGTATAGCCGGCAAAGCCAGCTACCTGTACGGCAGCATCGGCACGCAGAACGACAAGGCCAACGACGCCATCGACGTGTTCATGGGCCTCATCAACGACATGCCGAAGAATGCCGACCGCATCGACAACATCAAGAGTTATCTGCGCCAGTCGGCCTTGACCAACCATCCCGACTTCCGCAGCAAGGCGATGTATCTGGTGAACCTCGGTTACCAAGGCTATACCGAAGACCCTGCCAAAGAACAGTTGCCGCAAATCGATGCACTGACCTTCGACGACATCGTGAAGTTCTACGAGACGAACATCAAAGGCAAACCCTACGCCATCGCCATCATGGGTAACCCCAAGATGATAGACTTGAAGAAGCTGGAGAAATACGGAAAAGTAGTCAAGGTTAATACCAACAAGCTGTTCAACACGAAAGATACGCTGTTCTAACCAAAACGACCCGTATTATGAACTTCTGAGGAAGCACTGCATGGCACCGTCACGAAGTGCTTCCTCAGGGGGTAACAAAGCACTGCATGAGAGGGTGACGAAGCACTTCGTCAGCCCCTCAGAAAGCACTTCATCAGAACAGAAAGAAAAACAGATACGGACGATGTGAAAACTGAGCATCACATCGTCCGTATCTGTTTTTTCTATTTATAACCTGTAACCAGTCCGCCTTTTAAGCGTGTCCCGACAAGGTCGGCAGGCATATCTTATACTTCACTGCCAAAATACGTGTCAGAAAGACCACCACTCCACAAGCTATCTGGCAGATGTAGTCGTCCATCTGTGCCAACGCACACACCCAGTAGACCAATCCGCCTACCACACAAGCCATCGCATAGATTTCTTTACGGAATATCAGCGGAATTTCATTAATAAACACATCGCGAATAACACCGCCGGCCGCACCCGTCATGCTACCCATGATAATAGCCACCCAAAAAGGATAGCCCAAGGACAGACTCTTCCCTACACCTACGACCGTGAACAGAGCCAGACCGATGGTATCGAAAAAGAAAAACGTATTGTTCAGGTGAATGAGATGCTTGCCAAACATGGTCACAAAAACCAACGCAAGTCCTGTACATATAAGATAAATAGGATCGGTCATCCAGCCCGGAGTCACGTCAAGCAACAAATCGCGCAACGTACCGCCACCCACGGCCGTAGCAAAACCAACCACGTATGCGCCAAACCAATCAAACCGTTTGGCCGATGCCAGACGAATGCCACTGATCGCAAAAGCAAACGTCCCCACAAAATCGAGTATCTGAACAAATGTAGGCATATAGATGAAATTTCCTGCAAAGTAACGAATAAAATTCCATTAGAAAACGTACTTTTGTGAAAGATTTAAAAGGTTCGACTCATGAAAATAACGATTGTAGCGGGCGCACGCCCCAATTTTATGAAAATAGCCCCCCTGTGCCGTGCCATCGATGCCGCACGCGAAGCCGGTCAGGACATCAGTTACCGCGTGGTATATACCGGCCCGGAGAACGATCCGGCACTGGAAGCCTCCCTCTTCTCCGACCTCGCCATGAAGAAGCCCGACTCCTATCTGGGTGTCACGGGCAACGACCATTCGCAAGTGACGGCCGACATCATGCTGGCCTTTGAAAAAGAGTTGAATGCCCACCCGGCACAGACAGTGCTGGTAGTGGACGATATGACCGCCACCATGAGCTGCGCCATTGTAGCCAAGAAGCGCGGACTGAAGGTGGCACATGTCATTGCAGGTACCCGTTCGTTCGACATGAACATGCCGCGTGAAGTGAACCGCACCATCGTCGATGCCATCTCCGACTACCTGTTTGCAGCCAGCATGGCCGCCAACCGCAACCTGAACCAGGAAGGCATGATACCGGAATACATCCACTACGTCGGCAATATCCTGATGGACACTATCCGCTACAACCGCCACCGCCTGCTACAACCCTTGTGGTTCTCTACGCTCGGTCTGAAGAAAGGCTGCTACCTGCTGCTCACTCTGAACCGACACGAGCTGCTGCAACAGCGCCAGGTCCTCCAGTCCCTGCTACAAACAATTCTCGACAGAGCCGGCGGGGTTCCCGTCGTAGCCCCCCTACACCCATACGTACAGCAAGCCATTCAAGCCACTGGCATCAGTGCCCCCAACCTGCATATCCTGCCGCCGCAAAGCTATCTGCACTTCGGATTCCTCATCAACCAGGCACAGGGCATTGTGACCGACTCGGGCAACATCGCCGAAGAAGCCACCTTCCTCGACGTACCCTGCATCACGCTGAATACGTATGCCGAACACCCCGAGACATGGCGTATCGGTACCAACGAACTGGTAGGCGAAAACACGTTTGCCCTTTCGGCCTCACTGGAAAAAATGCTAAAAGGTGACTGGAAGCACAGTACCCTACCCGAACGTTGGGACGGCCGTACGGCAGAACGTATCGTACAAGTCCTGCTTACAAAATAACAGACTATACCTGTCCGGAATTGAGGACTAAGAAGAGGATGAAAACTTATAATAGTTTTCAATTTTTCCATATTTTTAGTTCTCAATTCCCAAATAATCAAAATTTGCTTCTTATTTGCTTGCAAATTACTAACTTTGCAGTTCGATTATGATAGATATGAAGCAATTATATACAACTCTCATTCTTCTGACAGTGCTCCTTTTCGCCCATTCAGCCGGAGCATCCGCCCAAATCAGAGGTACCGTTACAGACTCAATCACCAACGAACCCTTGTTGTATGTCACTGTCCAGTACGAAGGCAAAGGCGTGGGAGCCATTACCAACGGAGACGGAGAATACAAGGTAGAGACCCGCAAGGGATGGGACGAACTGACTTTCTCTACAATCGGTTACGTTACCAAGAAAGTCAAGATCAAACCCGGACAGAAAGTGCTGAATGTCAAAATGTCGCCCGACGACATCATGTTGTCTGAAGTAGTAGTCAAACCCAAAAGAGAAAAATACTCCCGTAAGAACAATCCGGCTGTGGACTTTATGCGTAAAGTCATCGAACACAAGAAGCAGCTGAAACTGGAAGAAAACGACTTCTACCAATACCAGAAGTACGAAAAGATGAAGATGTCGCTAAACGATGTCACCCCCGAAAAGATGGAAAAAGGACTGTACAAGAAATTCTCCTTTTTCAAAGATCAGGTAGAAACATCGCCTAAAACCGGCAAGCAAATATTGCCCATTTCCATCAAGGAGACAGCATCGCGAACCATCTACCGCAAGGATCCACGCAGCGAGAAAACCATCATCGAAGGTATGAACTCAACGGGTATTGAAGAATTCTTCAGTACGGGCGACATGCTGGGTACGATCCTGAACGATGTTTTCTCGGACGTCAACATCTACGACGACGACATCCGCCTGCTGCAACGCCGCTTCGTAAGCCCCATCGGGCGAGGAGCCATCTCGTTCTACAGATATTACCTGATGGATACACTCATGGTAGACCAGCATGAATGTGTACACCTGACGTTCGTCCCCAACAATTCGCAGGACTTCGGCTTTACAGGCCATTTGTATGTGGTGAAAGACTCGACCTACGCCGTAAAAAAATGTACCATGAACCTGCCTAAAAAAACAGGTGTAAACTTCGTTGAAAGTCTGGACATCGTACAACAGTTCGAACAACTGCCCGACAGCAACTGGGTACTGACAGACGACGATATGACCGTAGAACTGGCCTTGATGAAAGGTGTTCAGGGACTGGAAGTGCAACGCACGACCAAATATTCGAAATACAACTTTGACGAAATAGAACCCCGCCTCTTCCGCCTGAAAGGAAAAGTCATCAAGGAAGCCAACATGCTGGCCAAGAGCGACGAATATTGGGCTGAAGTACGTCAGGTCCCCCTCACCAAGAAAGAGAGTACCATGGACCTTTTCATGAACCGCATCGAACAGATACCGGGATTCAAAATCATCATCTTCGGCGCCAAGGCACTGATCGAGAACTTCGTGGAAACCGGTAGTAAAGACCATCCCAGTAAGTTCGACTTCGGCCCCATCAACACCATCATCACCAGCAACTACGTGAACGGAGCCCGTTTCCGTCTCAGTGGTATGACAACCGGCAATCTGCATCCCCACTGGAACTTCAGCGGATATGGTGCGTATGGTACACGTGACAAGAAGTGGTTCTACTCCGGCCAGGTGGCCTATTCATTCAACAAACGCGAATATGTGTTGTGGGAGTTTCCTAAACACTATCTGTCTTTCAAATACACCTACGATGTCATGTCGCCTATGGACAAATACCTGGAGACAGACAAGGATAACATGTTCGTAGGCTGGAAATGGACAACCGTCGACCAGATGTCCTATATCCGTGACGCTACCCTCAACTACGAATTGGAAACAAATACCGGTTTTTCCGTCAAAGCCATGCTGCGCCACCGCAACGACCAGCCGGCCGGCATCCTGCAATACTGGCGCAACGACGGTGAAACTCCCGGTGTATTGGGCGAAAACAATACGCTGGTCCATGATATCACCACTACCGAACTGGGTGTAACGCTGCGTTATGCCCCTGGCGAAACATTTGTCAATACCAAGCAGCGTCGTGTACCCGTATCGCTGGACGCTCCTCAGTTCACCCTCTCGCATACAGTCGGTTTCAAAGGCATATTGGGAGGTGAATACAACTTCAACCTCACGGAGATAGGACTGCGCAAGCGTTTCTGGTTCGGTTCCTGGGGAAAGATCGACATCACAGCCCGTGCGGGTGCCCAGTGGAACAAGGTACCATTCCCGTTCCTGAACCTGCCCATGGCCAACCTGTCATACATCACCCAGCACAACGAATCGTTCTCACTCATCAACAACATGGAGTTTCTGAATGACCGCTACGGCTCGCTGGCGCTGAGTTACGACATGAACGGCAAGCTCTTCAACCGCATCCCCTTGCTGAAGAAACTGAAATGGCGTGAGATGTTCCGCATCCGTGGCCTGTGGGGTACACTGACCGATAAGAACAATCCGTACAAGAGCAACGATCCCGACCTCTTCCTCTTCCCGACCCGCAACGGTATGCCTACCAGCTACGTCATGGGAAAGACGCCCTACGTGGAGGCCAGTGTAGGTATCTATAATATCTTCAAGTTGCTGCACATCGAATACGTGCGGCGTCTCACCTACACCGACATTCCCGGCGTGAAGAAAGACGGTATCCGCTTCATGATCATGATGATATTTTAATCTATAGAACAAACGTGCAACCACTGGCAGAAAGGCTTCGGCCCAAGACATTAGACGAATACATCGGCCAGAAACATCTGGTCGGACCGGGAGCAGTGCTCCGCAAGATGATCGATGCAGGACGCATCTCCTCCTTCATCCTGTGGGGACCTCCGGGAGTGGGTAAGACGACACTGGCACAAATCATTGCCAACAAGCTGGAAACCCCGTTCTATACGCTGAGCGCCGTGACCAGCGGTGTAAAAGACGTGCGCGACGTGATCGACCGTGCCAAGAACAACCGTTTCTTTTCCCAAGCCAATCCCATCCTTTTCATTGACGAAATCCACCGTTTCAGCAAGTCGCAGCAAGACTCGCTGCTGGGTGCTGTCGAACAGGGCATCGTGACACTGATCGGCGCCACCACAGAAAATCCCTCGTTCGAAGTCATCCGCCCTTTGCTGTCGCGCTGCCAGATTTATGTATTGAAGTCTCTCGAAAAGGAAGACCTACTGGAACTGCTACAGCGAGCATTGACAACCGACCACATTCTGCGTGAACGCCACATCGAGCTGAAGGAAACTACCGCCATGTTGCGCTACAGCGGAGGAGACGCCCGTAAGTTGCTCAACATATTGGAACTGGTTGTCGAGTCGGAGACAGACGACACAGTCGTCATCACCGACGACATGGTGACCGAACGCCTGCAACAAAACCCGCTGGCTTACGACAAGGACGGCGAGATGCACTACGACATCATCTCCGCCTTTATCAAATCCATCCGTGGCAGCGACCCCGACGGAGCCATCTACTGGCTGGCCCGCATGGTGGAAGGCGGCGAAGACCCCGCTTTCATTGCTCGCCGCCTGGTCATCTCCGCTTCGGAAGACATCGGACTGGCCAACCCCAACGCCCTGCTCCTGGCCAACGCCTGCTTTGACGCCGTGATGAAGGTAGGATGGCCCGAAGGCCGTATTCCCTTGGCCGAAACCACCATTTATCTTGCCACCAGCCCCAAGAGCAACTCAGCCTACATGGCCATCAACGACGCCTTGGAGCTGGTTCGACAGACTGGCAACCTGCCTGTTCCCCTTCATCTACGCAATGCCCCTACCAAACTGATGAAGCAGCTGGGCTACGGCGAAGACTACAAGTACGCCCACGACTATCCGGGCCACTTCGTCCGCCAACAGTTCCTGCCCGACGAACTGAAAGACCACAGCATCTGGCATCCACAGGAGAATGCAGCGGAAGCCAAACATAAGGAACGGATGCAGGCGCTTTGGGGAAAAGAACGCTTTTAATTATTAAGTATAAAGCTGAAAGATTTTATTGAATACCTATGTTAAATATAAAAATATCATATGAAAATTGTAGCACTCGACGGCTATGCCGCCAATCCCGGAGATCTCTCCTGGGATGAAATGAAAACCTTGGGCGAATGCACTGTCTACGACCGCACTGCTCCCTCGGAACTATTGGAACGTGCCAAAGAGGCCGACATACTCCTGACGAATAAAGTCGTCATAACAGGTGAACACATGGCTGCCCTGCCCCGGTTGAAATACATCGGCGTCATGGCTACCGGATACAACATCGTTGATACGGCAGCTGCCAAAGAACGCGGCATCATCGTCACCAACATTCCAGCCTACAGCACCGACTCTGTCGCTCAAATGGTCTTTGCCCATCTATTGAACATCGCCCAACAAGTACAACATCACTCGGAAGAAGTCCACAAAGGCCGCTGGACCAATAGTCCCGACTTCTGTTTCTGGGATACACCGCTCATCGAACTGGCCGGCAAAAAGATAGGTCTTGTCGGCCTAGGCAACACCGGCATGCGGACCGCCCGCATTGCCATCAGCTTCGGTATGGAAGTTCATGCCTTTACTTCCAAATCACACTTCCAACTGCCGCCCGAAATCAAGAAGATGGAATTGGACGAACTGTTTGCCGAGTGTGACATCGTCAGCCTGCACTGTCCTCTCACCGAGCAGACCCGTGAAATGGTCAATGCCCGCCGCCTCAGCCTGATGAAACCCAATGCAATCCTCATCAATACAGGCCGCGGTCCGCTAATCAACGAACAAGATCTGGCCGACGCACTGAACAGTGGACGTATCTATGCTGCTGGAGTGGACGTCCTTTCACAAGAACCACCCTGTGCCGACAATCCGCTGCTCACCGCCCGCAATTGCTATATCACCCCGCACATTGCCTGGGCAAGTACAGCTGCCCGCCAACGCCTGATGCAAATTGCGCTGGACAATCTGAAAGCTTATCAGGCAGGCAATCCCATTAATGTAGTAAACAAATAAGCAATTGTATAAAATAATAATCCCTGGCATCCTTTCTTATTCAAGAATGCCAGGGATTGTTATTTCAATAAATACAATTGTTTCTATTACCAAGCCCAGTCTGCTTCCTTCCATATACTTTCGACAGCATTCTCCACATTGTCAGGTAGGTTACAGAAGAAATCAAGACCTGTATTCTTTTCCAAATCGTCGATGCTAAGGGCATATCCCTTCATAACATCCGAAGGAGCAAAGTTATTATATTCATAACCATAGTCATCACGGTGTTCCATCCAAAAACCTACAGCATGGTATTCACCTCCTTTTTCACTAAGAATGGCCATAAAATAGTATTTTGGACAAGCCAATCCTTTTTTAGTAAAGCCATTGGCATCGGTCTGAGGGAGCACACCATCATTTCCCCTGCGTGTACCCGTAAAGTTCACAAGCAGTTGATCCACTGTCCCCCCTTTCACTACATAAACCTTATCGTATTCTCCCGAACGTGCCCATTTCTGCACAAGAATCTCGAATGAAGCCCAAAATCCGCCATTAAACGAACTCATCTGTGGACTCATATTACTATAAAAGAAAGTCTGCTCATTAGCTTCCTTCGAATATACACGATCTTCAGATGCACACAAATGTCCTTTGTCGAACCCGTCACTTTTGTGGTTGCTTTCTTCGGGACACCAGCCTCCTGGCAGTTCCAAGTCTGTGGCCCATGCATCCGAACGGCTCACATTCTTCTGTGAAGTCGTTTCATCAAAGCTGAAAGCAACCCACGCTGTATGTTTCTTGCTCTCTACCCATTCATAAGCATAATTCAAGATCCTCTTGCCTCCATAAGTTACCGTATGCTCCACATAATAGTTCTCAGGATTCAAATAGGGCATGGAATAATCTGTCACAAACGATTTTCCTTCTATCGGATCATTAGCATTGGCATTTTGAATCTCTTCCTGAATATCTAATTTATATTCGACACCGACTTTATCCATATCCACAAAAGCAATCCTTAATCTCAGGAAAGTACGGGAAGTTGGAAGAGTATAAGATACCCAATATACAGCTCCATCCTTCAACTCAGCTTTAGAATCCCAACCAGACATACTCTCCCATGCAGGCATAGCCGATAAACTGCTAACTCCTTCACAAACAGCAAATGAATAATTTTCACCAGAAAGAAAATTGTCCATCTTTAAAATTGGAGACGAAATGGTTTGAATACTCAACTGAGACACATCTGACGTAAACAAAAAAGCAGAGCTCCCTTCCAACGTCTGTTCAATATCCTCAGCTCCCAGTCTCTCAATAACATCTGAAACTTTATACTCTACTCCAACTTCATCTCCAGAAATATAAGCAATCCGAAGTTTCAAATAACGATACTCCGCATCAGTTGTATAACGTATCCAACACGTCGTACCCTCTACGATCGATAATGTATTTTTCCAATCATGCATCGTATCATAATTAGGCATATCCACCAATTTCCGGGCAGCTGATGAGGCAAATACACATGAAGTTCCTTGCAAACTCTTATCCTTTATACCGATTGCAACAGGAAAACCTTCCGGTTGTAAAGCTCCTCCATCAGTTGCCTCGGTCTCATAACCTTTCATTACATAAGTCAAGGAACCCTCTTCCGTCAGTTCAATCTCAGGTTTTACCGGCTGTTCTGGATCTTCAGGCTGTTCCGGCTCAGGAACTTCTGGTTCTGGAAGAATACTCCCACTATCATCTCTACCACATGAAACGACAGTCAAACATACAAACAGAAACAGTATTTTCCAATATTTTTTCATAAGCATAATTCAAATTAAAGCCAAGAAAGGGTGACGAGTTACGTCACCCTTTCTTCTCAGATTAAAACAATCGCAATTTTATTGAGCAACTACAGTACCTGTCCATACATACTTAGCTGTTTCATCATCATATGTAAAAGACATCGCATAATCACCAGCACCGCGGCCTTGATATACAGTATAAACCACAATATAACTCAAGCCTGAATTAGGAACTTCTACGCGTCTTGGCAAAACAATCTCGGCAATACCAAATGCCAAACGCTCATCCATAATAGCTTGTAATTGTTCATCAGTTAAACCGTCATATTCACCACCAACATTATAATACTTTCTCCAAGTATTATACGCATTGTTAATGTTAGGATAATATGTAGAAACACCAAAATAGTATTCCTCTGTATCATACTGTGTACTCTTATATTCCGGCTTATTCTCTAATGACCACTGAAGCAAAGCTTCATAATCACCCTGTTCGAAGTTCAAGGTCAAACTACCGCCAACCAAACGATCCAATACCCAAACAGAACCGTCAAAGGTCATTTCTGCGATCTTTGTTTCAACAGTTACAACATCTTCATACGGATTATAAGGCGCCCAAGTTGTTCCATTAAATTTATAGAAAGCATCTTTATCTGACGTACCTCCACTATAAAATTTATATGTAACTTTACATGTTGTTCCTTCAGCTGCCCAATACGGGAAATTCTCTTTCAAGAATATCGGAAGATAAAAGTCAACATCCATATTCGCATCAAAATTGTCATACTTTCCAGGTTGTCCACTTTCTGTTCCCATACTGTCATAATCTTCCTTTGTCAAGGTGTATTCCTTATCAGCTACAAACGAAGCTATTTCAACAGATTCCCAACCATTCTCTACGCGTTTATAAGATTTTGTCTGATTAGTTGTACTGCCAGAATAATATTTATAGGTAACAGAAATAGTTTTCCCAACAGTCATATCAGCATATTTCCCATCCAAAAACGCACGAAGATAAGCATCAACATCCATTCCCGAATCAAAATTATTATACTTTCCGGGTTCACCGTCTCCAGTTCCCATACTATCATAATCATCGTTTGTCAACGTATAATTCACGTCAGCACTTTCAAAACCTGGAGTAACAGTACCACAAAGCACTGATATTTTAGCAGCAGAGCCTTTGTCTGAACTGTAAAACAATTCTGACAGCATGGTATTCAAAGCAGAAGTTAACTCAGCTTTACCTGCATCATCAGTCAGAAAATAGCCATCTGACGGATAGGTACCAGTAAACTCTCCTTCATATTGAGTAACATTTCCGATAGGATTATCATCAAATCCCTCAAAGTTATCTTCATTATAGTCGCAACCTGTAAAAAATAACAGAGAAGCACACAATGTATATAATAAATTCTTTTTCATATTTCAACTATTAAACGTTTAATACGATTAGAAAGCAACTTTCAATCTCAAAGAATAGGTTCTGCCAAATGCATAAAAGACTTCATATGCATTTTCCCATTTACCAGTACCACCATCAGTAGCGTCAACAATATAACGCTGATTGAACACATTTTCCACGTTACCATATAAAGTAGCCTTACATTTACCCAAGGGGAAAGTGTAACTTGCGTTCAAATCCAATTGTCCACCTGACGGTATTTTCCACGGCTGAGTAACTGTAACATTTCCATCAGGAGATAACATACTACCATCCAAATCATAATCTGAATAGTTACGTGCATACCAAGTATATGTTAAACCACCTCTAAAACCAGAAAAATGAACTTGTGCACCCAACGCAGCTGTTAATTGGGCAGAGCCACCCACTTTCACACCTTTCAAATTTACGACTGACTTTGCATGATCCGGTGCCTGAATACCTGAAGCAATTTCTCCATTCTTAATATCTTTCAAGGGTTGTCCTAAACTATTATAATAATAACCTGTAGCATTACTATCCCATTGCCAATCACCCAACGAAAACATTCCATTAATATCTAACCAACGAGTCGGATTAGCAATCAAATCTAATTCAATACCCATATGGCGGGCATCTACACCCTGCATATTAATACTATAACGGTCAATAACTTCTTTATTAGCATTTGTTATATCACCTCCGCTTGTCATAGTCTTATCCATCCAACGAGTAAAATAAGCATTCAAATTTGCAGTTAACCAACTAGAACGATATCCATAACCCAATTCCACAGAGAAAATTTTCTCATTTACAGCATCTGGATTTGTTGCATTACTTGTTTGAGCCTGCAAAAAAGCACCATATGAAAAGAAAGGAGCACGGCTAATATAACCAATATTTGCAAAAATATTATGATGATCGGTAATATTATAATTAGCTCCCCCTTTAGCAGTGAAACCAATAAAATTCACTTTTTCAGATTTTGCATGAGCTGCATCATAATATAAACGATCATAACGCCAATAAGTTGTATTCGAAAGAGAACCTGATAAGAATGCACTCAACTTGTCTTTGTTATATTCAGCTTGTGCAAAAGCACCTTCAGAAACAGTATATCCATCATAATCTCTGTAAACAACATCACCAATCGTTAATTTTTGATGAACGAAGTTCGGATCTGCAGCAGCTGCATTATTCGCAACTTTCACATTTTTTCGTGAATCATAATCTATAAAAAATTTGCCACCGAATAAGTCGCTAATTTCATTTGTATGTGTACCTTTATAATAACGGAAATCAACACCACCATAAAAATCCACATATTCGCCAAACTTTGTCGTATAGGTAGAAACTAAGCCATACCAATTATGATAGTTTTTAGAAATAGACATAGCATACAACGAACCATTAGCACTTTGCTCATTCAATTCTTCCATTTGATCATACGCAAATGTGCCGTCTGCATTACGGAATTTAGAAGAAAGTGTTCCTTTGCTAGCAGCATACCAATCTGCACGTGCAGCACCTAATTCTGTATTAGCTTGACCACTATTACCATAACCTCGCCCAATTGACACATAAGCCACCGTACTTAAAGAAGATTTATGGTCAATTTGCCATTGGTGATTCAACGAAATCTGAGGTTTGTTATATTTATTTTGATTCTGATTATAAGCCACACCATTCTTTCTATAACCAAAAGATGGATTATATCTATAAACATCATCAGGATTATCTACATACTGCTTCACATTCTGCCATTCTCTTATGCTCAATCCGTTATTATCATCACGCTGATTATGCCATTGTGGAGCTCCAAAAGCTGTCAAACTCAACTGATGATTTTCATTGAAACGTTTGGTCAAATTAACGAACCAGTTATAAGCTTCAAAATCGGTGCTCTGAACATATCCGTCACCCCAAGTCTTGGCACCCAGCAAAGTCAAAGCCCAGCCCGATTTACTCATACCCGTAGAAAGAGAGAACAACATCTTATTGTAACCGTTATTACCCATCGCGTATGAAACCGTACCACCTTTTTCAGCATCAGCACCTTTTGTTACAATATTGATAGAACCACCGACAGAAGGAGCAGAAACTTTAGAAGCACCTAAACCACGCTGAGTCTGCGTACTACGAGTCACATCAGACAAACCAGTCCAGTTAGACCAATACAAACCACCCCATTCCATATCATTCATGGGAACACCATTAATAAGCACGGCAACGTTCTCGCTCTTGAAACCACGCATTCTTAATTCTGAGTCACCAAAAGCACCTCCTTTTTTTGTAGCATAGACACCCGGTGTCGTTTTCAATATTTCCGGAAACTCTTGTGTACCTAAACGTTCTTCGATAAAGGCTGGAGTCACCGTCGACACAGCTACTGGAGTCTTGCGGGCAATAGCTACAGATGAAGTGATAACCACATCGTTTAGCATTACGGCATCCGGCTCCATCTTGATAACGCCCAAATCTACAGAAGCACCCTTACGAGTAACTTTCTGTTTCAGGTCCTTGTAACCCACATACTTGAAAACCAAAGTCGCATTGGGAGCAACCGCTTGCTTGAAATAACCGTCAATGTCGGTCACTGAACCTTGCGTGGTACCTTCTACCATAACGGCAGCACCAACCAACGGCTCGCCTGTCTCAGAGTCTACAAGCTGACCTTTCACTGTAGTGGTCTGAGCAAAAGCAGACATACTGCACACAGACATTACTGCAATCAACAGGAAATGAATTAGATTTCTTTTCATAATTCCGTTTTTAGTTAATAGATCATGTTAATTAAACATTAATTTATGTTTCGTCCTGCAAATATAATGAATATAATCCATATAAATATTACATCTACACTACATTTTTTCAAGAAGAGAAAGACTTTTTTAAAGAAACATGGCTACAAACATCTACAACTAAAAACGAAACGGCACGAACCCCCAAATAGAAAATCTATTTATCAGGGCTTCGTGCCATTCAAATCTGAATACAATACTGCAAACAGACGATTATAATCAGTCTTCCATCAGCTTACGATAGCGCACGCGCTTAGGTTCTTCCTTACCCAGGCGCTTCTGCTTATTCTCCTCGTACTCCGAATAGGAACCTTCGAAGAAGAACACATTCGAATCGCCTTCAAAGGCCAGGATATGCGTACAGATACGGTCGAGGAACCAACGGTCGTGACTGATGACCACGGCACAGCCGGCAAAGTCCTCCAAACCTTCTTCGAGCGCACGAAGGGTGTTGACATCGATATCATTGGTGGGCTCGTCGAGAAGCAACACATTACCTTCTTCCTTCAGTGCCATAGCCAGATGCAGACGGTTACGCTCACCACCAGAGAGCACACCACAAAGTTTTTCCTGATCGGCTCCCGAGAAGTTGAAACGAGAGAGGTAGGCACGGGCATTGATATCGCGACCACCCATGCGGATCAGCTCGTTACCACCCGAAATAACCTGATAAACACTCTTGTTGGGATCGATATCCTTGTGCTGCTGATCCACGTAGGCTACCTTCACGGTCTCGCCTACCTCGAATTCGCCCTTGTCTGGCTTCTCCAATCCCATAATAAGGCGGAAGAGCGTAGTCTTACCTGCACCGTTCGGACCTATGATACCCACAATGCCATTAGGTGGAAGCATGAAGTTGAGATCGTCGAAGAGCAGTTTATCGCCAAAGGCCTTGGCCACGTGCTTGGCCTCAATAACCTTATTGCCCAGTCGCGGACCGTTGGGGATGAAGATTTCCAGCTTTTCTTCCTTCTCCTTCACATCCTCATTCAGCAATTTATCGTAAGAATTCAAACGGGCTTTACCCTTAGCCTGACGGGCCTTGGGCGCCATACGCACCCACTCCAACTCACGCTCCAGCGTCTTGCGGCGCTTGCTGGCCGTCTTCTCCTCCATTTCCATGCGTTTGGTTTTCTGTTCCAACCAGCTGGAGTAGTTACCCTTCCAAGGAATACCTTCACCACGGTCGAGTTCCAAAATCCATCCGGCCACGTGGTCGAGGAAGTAGCGGTCGTGCGTCACGGCAATCACCGTACCTTCGTACTGCTGCAAGTGTTGCTCCAGCCAGTCGATAGATTCAGCATCGAGGTGGTTGGTCGGCTCGTCCAGCAACAGGATGTCCGGCTTCTGCAGAAGCAGACGGCAGAGAGCCACACGACGACGTTCGCCTCCTGACAAATGCTCCACCGACTGGTCTTCGGGCGGGCAGCGCAAGGCGTCCATGGCACGCTCCAGCTTGCTGTCCAAGTTCCACGCATCTGTCGCATCGATGATATCCTGCAGTTCCGCCTGGCGAGCAAAGAGCTTGTCCATCTTCTCCTGATCCTCGTAATACTCGGGCAAGGCGAACTTTTGGTTGATTTCCTCATACTCTGTCAGCGCATCAACAATGGGCTGAACACCTTCCATCACCACTTCCTTCACAGTTTTGGCAGGATCCAAATAGGGCTCCTGTGCCAGATACCCGACGGAATATCCGGGTGAGAACACCACTTCGCCCTGATAGGATTTATCCAACCCGGCGATAATCTTCAGCAAGGTAGATTTACCCGAACCGTTCAGACCGATAATACCTATCTTCGCCCCATAAAAAAACGAAAGATAAATGTTCTTCAGCACCTGCTTGTTGTTCTGCTGAATAGTCTTGTTCAGACCTACCATTGAAAAAATAATCTTCTTATCGTCAACTGTTGCCATAGAATGATATGTATATATTAAATAAGTATAACTTTCCAAGCTACTCCGCTCCATAATAGGCAACGGAAGAAAACTCCTGTGCAAAGATAAGAAAAAAAGAGAAAAAAACTTTGTTTCTTCAAAAAAACTCCCTATCTTTGCACCCGCTTAACAGCAATAAGGTTTGATTCGCTAGCTCAGCAGGTAGAGCACAACACTTTTAATGTTGGGGTCTTGGGTTCGAGCCCCAAGCGGTTCACATAGAAACAAAGCCAGAAGGCGACAAAAAGAAAAAAGTCCTACAATATCAATGTATTGTGGGACTTTTTTTATGTTTCCATCTTACCTGAAAGTCCCAAAAGGGTACGAAAAGAAAAGTTGAACATCCAAACAGTGGTACAATTGGTACAGTGGGTACAGCGCCTCTTCTGCTTCACACACATGCGCTTATGTACATTACTTCATAACGCGTACATTATTTATATACATGCGTGTGTGAGATAGAAGAGACGCTGTACCCACTGTACCAACTGTACCCATAAACCTCACCTTTACGCCGCTCAAGTTCACCTTTACACGGCCCAACCTCACCTTTGCTTATGTCACTTCACCTCTTCCAGATAAAGCACACGGCTCGAATAGTCGTTCTGCTTGTGATAGTCCACCTTATGGTTGTAGGGAATCTCCAGCCCGTTTGCCATGAGGTAGGCACCACTGAAACTCTTTCCTTCGTAGTTCAAGGGAACATTATCTATACGGTTCAGTTCATGCACCCGGTATTGCTTGTCGGCACAGAGCCCTGCCATCTTCACACGCGGCAGGTGCTGGTTACAGAAATGTTCCGTCTTCCACCAATAGAAGACTGCCTTGTCCTTCTCCGGAGCCACGTACATCAGAGAAGCCACACCTTGCTTGTCATAAGGAGAGAGCAGGCGGTAAATGTCTCCCAACTGTACTACGGGACGAATGGTCTTGTACTCGGCAATGGCATTCTTGCAAAGAGCCTTTTCTTCTTCCGTCATATTTTTGGGCTGGATTTCCATACCCAAACGACCACTCATGGCAACGTCTATCCGATATTTCAGAGGGATGGTGCGGAACGTCTGATGATTGGGGGCAGCACTGATATGCGATGCCATAGCGATGGCGGGGAAGAAATAGGAAGTTCCCCACTGCATATAGACACGTTGCAGGGCATCGGTATTGTCGCTTACCCAGAACTCGTCGAAGTAAGGCAGCACTCCGTAGTTGGCACGACCGCCGCCACTGGCACATGCCTGGATGGTAAGGTCGGGATATTTGGCACGGATGCGCTGGCAGATTTTCTCGAAGCCGCGGTGGAATTCGATGTACATGTGGCTCTGATTATCCTTCGTCAGATATTGCGAACCGTGGTTCTGGACAGACATATTGGCGTCCCACTTGATGTAATCTATTTCAGGATAAGAGGTCATCAGGTTGTCTACCACACCGAAAACGAAGTCCTGCACGGCAGGATTGGCAAGGTCAAGCACTACCTGCGTGCCGCCGCGTCCCAACACAACGTCACGTTCGGAAGCTTTAAGTACCCAGTCGGGATGCTTCTCGTAGAGTTCGCTGGTAGTGTTCGCCATCTCCGGCTCAATCCAGATGCCAAACTTGACGCCATGTTTCTTGGCATCACTCAGCAAGCCTTCAATACCGTTCGGAAGCTTGTTCTTGTCCACCACCCAGTCGCCGAGTGATGAGCTGTCGTTCTTACGGGGATACTTGTCGCCAAACCAGCCATCGTCCATCACGAACAACTCGCCACCCATGGAGGCAATGTCCGCCATCATTTGGTCCATACCTTGCTGGTTGATGTCAAAGTACACGCCTTCCCAACTATTCAAAAGAATCTTGCGGGGGGTAGTGCCGTGCGCCAGTTTGTGCAGGCGTGCCCAGCGATGGAAGTTACGGCTGGCGCCACTCAAGCCTTCATTACTATAAGTCAGGGCAAGTTCGGGAGTGCGGAAAAGTTCGTCCTTCTTCAAGGAATAAGTAGAGTTCTCTTCGTTGATTCCGGCAAAGAAATGGTGGTATTCATCATCGTGTGTCTCAATGCGGAGTTTGTAGTTGCCGCTGTAACAGAGGGCTGCACCAATCACGTTGCCCGTGTTCTCCTGCGGACGGCCGTCAAGGGAGAACATCACTTCGGCATGGTCAGTATGGGAATTGCGCACACCGTCCTTATTCTTGATAACCTTCATGCCCGGAGTGAGAGGTTCCTGCGTCAAAACCCCTTCATTGGCCCAGGAACCGGAGAGATGGGACAGCCATACATCGCCACGGCGGATGGGCAGATAGCCGGAAGCAAACTGATTGAGCACCACCGGCTTCTTCTCCTGATGGGAGATTTCAGTCCAGGATTCTATCACGTCGGCATCCTGCCAGGCACGGTAACAGACGTTGACGAAGAAGGGATACACCTTATCCTTCAGTGCCACGACAGTCGTCACGGCATTCCCTTCCTTTTCGGTAGTCACGTTCAATACTTCGAGCTGGAGGGTCATGTTACCGTCGGCATGCTTCACAGCGAGGGCCGTCTCCACGGGAGCATTCAATCCATATTCGGGATAGGCTGCATGGTTCGCTTCTGCCGCAGAGATATTCTGCAAGTCGGCTTCAGAAAGTCTGTTACCATAATACAAGTGTCTCAGTGTACCGCCTTCAGGAGCCGAAAGCACCAAAGAGGTTTTCGGAGTGGATACACATACGTTTTGAGCCAACAAACTGCCGGTCAGCAGCAGTACTCCAAAGAGGAAATTTGTTCGTTTCTTGAAATTCATGCTTTTCTTGTTTAGATTCTATATTCATTTAGCTGTGCGCAAATGTAGGCGTTTCCCCGAAGATAAAATAGTATCATTTTATCATATCCTTATACAAATTCTATTTCCGGCTGACAATTGTCCCCGTGGCTTGGTTGGCAGGCATCACCAGCACTTCCGCAATCTGGATATGCTCGGGGACGGCAGCGGCGAAATAGACCACTTCGGCTATATCGTCGCCGGTCAGCGGGCGTATACCTTTATATACATTATCGGCCGCCTCCCGGTTACCACGGAAACGGACGACGGAGAAATTGGTTTCCACCAACCCCGGCTTGATATTCGTCACGCGTACCGGGGTATCCACCAGGTCGATGCGGAGTCCGTCGGAAAGGGCCTTGACGGCAGCCTTGCAAGCACAGTACACACTGCCTCCCGGATAAGCGTAATCTCCGGCAATGGACCCCATATTGATAACGTGACCACGGCCTCGCTCCACCATACCGGGAACCACGAGGCGGGTCATGGCAAGCAAGGCTTTCACGTTAGTGTCGATGACAATGTCCCATTCATCCAGGTTGCCTTCATGTTCCTTGTCCACCCCAATGACGAGTCCGGCATTGTTCACCAGTATGTCTACCGCCTTCCATTCCTCCGGAAGGGATTCGAGGGCGGCACGGGCAGCCTGCCGGTCGCGGACATCGAAAGGAAGCAGATACACATCGGCTCCATATTTCTCCAACAATTCTTTCTTTACAGCATTCAGTTTCTCCACATTACGGCCATTGAGTATAAGCCGGTAACCGTTCATGGCAAATTTACGTGCGCAGCCTTCCCCTATTCCCGAGGAGGCTCCGGTGATGAGTACAATCTTCTTTTCCATCATGTTATTAAGTTTTAATATCAATACTGCCAACAAAGGTATTACTTATTATTTTAACTTCATAGGAATAATGAATTTTAGAGTAAGGCGAAAAATCCCGATAAATTATGTAACTTTGCACCCGCTTTTTGAAAGCCCGAGAAACTGTTTTGATTTTATTTCAGCTTTCTTCTGAGATTTGTTTAATTCGTTTGGATAAAGTAAAAGACGCTTATGCAAAAGTCCGATTGCATCATCGGTGTGGAGCACGTATCGAAATTCTTCGGAGACAAGGCCGTGCTGAATGATGTGAATTTGTCTGTCCGTAAGGGCGAGTTTGTAACAATACTGGGACCGTCCGGCTGCGGAAAGACAACTCTGTTGCGCCTCATTGCAGGCTTTCAGACAGCCTCGGAAGGAGTGATAACCATTGCCGGAAAGGACATCACACAGACACCGCCGCACAAGCGTCCGGTGAACACCGTGTTCCAGAAGTACGCTCTCTTCCCCCACCTCAACGTGTTCAACAACATTGCTTTCGGGTTGAAGCTGAAGAAGCTGCCCGGTGCCACCATCGAGAAGAAGGTAAAGCAAGCCCTGCGCATGGTGGGCATGACGGACTATGAGGACCGCGACGTAGACTCCCTCTCCGGCGGGCAGCAACAGCGCGTAGCCATTGCCCGAGCCATCGTCAACGAACCCGAAGTGCTGCTACTGGACGAACCCCTTGCCGCCCTGGACCTAAAAATGCGCAAGGACATGCAGATGGAGCTAAAGGAGATGCACCAGAAGCTGGGCATCACCTTCGTATATGTGACCCACGACCAGGAAGAGGCACTGACCTTGAGCGATACCATCGTCGTGATGAGCGAAGGACGCATCCAGCAAATAGGCGTGCCGACGGACATCTACAACGAACCCATCAACTCCTTCGTAGCAGACTTCATTGGTGAAAGCAACATCTTGAACGGAGTTATGATAAAGGATAAAGCCGTCACCTTCTGCGGACACGAATTTGAATGCGTGGACACGGGATTTGGCGAGCAGATGCAGGTAGACGTAGTGATTCGCCCCGAAGACATCTACATCTTCGATGTATCCGACGCCGCACAGCTGACGGGGACCGTAACCAGCTGCATCTTTAAAGGCGTACACTACGAAATGCTGGTGCAGACGCGCGAAGGCTACGAGCTGATGGTGCAGGACTACCATGCCTTCGAGGCAGGACGCGAAGTCGGCCTGCTGGTGAAACCCTTCGACATCCACGTGATGAAGAAGGAACGCACCTGCAACACCTTCGAGGGAAAGCTGGTGGACGAGACGCACGTAGACTTCCTGGGCTGTAACTTCGAGTGCCTCCCCGTGCAGGGCATCGAGCCGGGCAGCGCCGTGCAAGTGGAAGTAGACTTCCAGCACGTCATCCTCGAAGACAACGAAGAGGACGGCCGACTGACGGGTGAAGTGAAATTCATACTCTACAAAGGGAACCATTACCACTTGACCGTGTTTACGGACTGGGACGAAGACATCTTTGTCGACACCAACGACGTGTGGGACGACGGCGACCGCGTAGGTATCACCATCGCCCCTCAAAATATACGGATTGTTCAATCTCTTAATAAGGAAGGAAGTGCTCAATAAGTTATCCCATTTCTTCATGCGCCGGCGCAACTGGACGGTACCCTACGCGCTGTTTCTGCTTGTATTTGTCATAGTACCGCTGCTGCTCATCGTGCTCTATGCCTTTACGGACGACGGAGGGGCGTTTACGTTGGCCAACTTCCGCAAGTTCATGATGCACCCCGAAGCGATGAACACGTTTGTCTACTCCATCGGAATAGCCGTTATCACCACGCTGGTCTGCCTGCTGCTGGGCTATCCGGCAGCGTATATCCTGAGCCAGAAGCAATTCAACACCTCACGCACCATGGTGGTGCTGTTCATCCTCCCCATGTGGGTGAATATCTTGATACGTACGCTTGCCACAGTGGCGCTGTTCGACTTCCTGAACCTGCCGCTGGGCGAAGGTGCCCTTGTGTTCGGTATGGTCTACAACTTCCTGCCGTTCATGATATACCCCATTTACAACACCCTTCAGAAGATGGACCACAATCTGATTGAGGCTGCGCAGGACTTGGGAGCCTCTCCTACCCGCGTATTCGGCAAGGTGATTCTGCCGCTCTCCATGCCGGGAGTGATGAGCGGCATAGTGATGGTGTTTATGCCTACGGTTTCTACCTTTGCCATTGCCGAGTTGCTGACAATGAACAACATCAAACTGTTCGGCACCACAGTGCAAGAGAATATTTACAACGGAATGTGGAACTACGGTGCCGCCCTCTCGCTCATCATGCTGCTGCTGATAGGCATCACCATCCTCTTTACCAACGAGGAGGACGGGGCATCGAATGAAAGCGGAGGTGTGATATGATGACACGAATCTTAACCCGCGGCTACTTGTGGCTGCTGCTGGCGTTGCTCTACTCGCCCATCTTAATTATTATGATATTCTCCTTCACGGAGGCAAAGGTGCTGGGCAACTGGACGGGATTCTCCACCAAGCTGTACAGCTCTTTGTTTACGGGCGGGATGCACCACTCGCTGATGAATGCCATCTGGAACACATTCGCCATTGCCCTGCTTGCCGCCACCGCCAGTACGGCGCTGGGCAGCATTGCAGCCATCGGCATCTTCAATCTGCGCTCGCGCACACGGCAGGTAATGAACTTCGCCAATGCCATCCCGATGATGAATGCAGACATTATCACCGGTGTGTCGCTGTTCCTGCTGTTCGTCAGCTTCGGCATATCGCAAGGATTCACCACAGTGGTACTGGCACACATCACTTTCTGCACGCCCTACGTGGTGCTCAGCGTAATGCCCCGGCTCAAAAAGATGAACCAGAATGTCTACGAGGCGGCACTCGACCTGGGCGCCACACCGTTCCAAGCACTGCGCAAGGTTATTCTTCCGGAGATATTTCCGGGTATGATAAGCGGATTCATCCTTGCTTTCACGCTCTCCATCGACGACTTTGCCGTGACCATCTTCACCATCGGCAACCAGGGGCTGGAAACGCTCTCCACCTACATCTACGCCGATGCGCGCAAAGGTGGACTGACGCCGGAACTGCGGCCACTCTCCACCATCATCTTCGTGACAGTGCTGGTGCTGCTGATTGTAATCAACAAGCGGGCCGAACGGACGAAAAACGATTGATGTGAGTGATGAGTTATAAGTTATCAATTGTCAAGAACAAGATGATGAAAAGGATAATAAACATACTGATTCTACTGTGCTGTATCGCATCCCTCTCTTCTTGTGGAAACTCCACAGAAGAGCGCAGCCGTGTACTGAAGATATACAACTGGGCGGACTACATCGATGAAGATGTGCTTGCCGAATTTCCCGACTGGTACAAGCAGCAGACGGGCGAAGACCTCCGTATCATCTACCAGGTGTTCGATATCAACGAAATCATGCTCACCAAAATTGAGCGCGGGCACGAGGACTTCGACGTCGTATGCCCCTCGGAGTACATCATCGAACGCATGCTTCGCAAAGACCTCCTGCTACCCATCGACCGCAACTTCGGCCACACGCCGGACTACATCCCCAACGTGTCGCCCTACATTCGCCACGAGCTGAACAAGACCTCGCAACCGGAACGCCAGACCGAGGACTATGCCGTGCCCTACATGTGGGGCACCGCTGGTATCCTCTTCAACAAAAAGTTTATTACCGCCGAAGAGGCCGACACATGGGACATCCTCTGGGACTCCAAAAACCGCGGCAAAATACTGATGAAGGACAGCTACCGCGATGCCTACGGTACCGCCATCATCTACGCCCACGCCCGGGAGCTGGCCGACAGCACCGTCACCGTAGAGCAACTGATGAACGACAACTCCCCGCAGGCCATCGCCCTGGCCGAGCAACGCCTCAAGGAGATGAAACCCAACATCGCCGGCTGGGAAGCCGACTTCGGCAAGGAAATGATGACCAAGAACAAGGCGTGGATTAACTTCACCTGGAGCGGCGACGCCGTCTGGGCCATCGAGGAGGCCGATGCCGTGGGTGTGGAACTGGACTACACCGTCCCCTGCGAAGGCAGCAACATCTGGTACGACGGCTGGGTAATCCCCCGCTACGCCCGCAACGTGAAGGCGGCAAGCTATTTCATCAACTACCTCTGCCAGCCTTCCGTGGCACTGCGCAACATGGATGCTATCGGCTACGTCAGCGCCGTAGCCACACCGGAAATCATGGAGGCCAAGACCGATACCACGCTCGACGTGCACTCCGACCTCAGCTACTTCTTCGGCCCCCTGCCCGGAGCCGACAGCCTGCAGATAGACCCGGTACAATATCCTGACCGCCGAGTAGTGGAACGCTGCGCCATGATACGCGACTTCGGCGACCGCACGGAACTAGTGCTCGAGATGTGGAGCCGCGTGAAAGGTGACAATCTCAACACAGGCATCGTGCTGCTCATCTTCGCCGTTTTCGGTCTGCTCTTCATCTGGCTGGTATATGCCAAGATACGAAAGTACAAGCAGAAACGCCGCCACCGTCTCCGCAGAAAGCGGAAAAGGGGATGAGCAACACATTGTTTACCTAAAAACCCGTCAACGTGCAAGGAACAAAGAATCTGACACAAGGCCCCATCAACCGCCAGCTTTTCACGCTGGCAATGCCCATCATGGCCACCTCGTTCATCCAGATGGCCTACAGCCTGACGGACATGGCATGGGTAGGGCGTCTGGGCAGTGAGTCCATGGCTGCAGTAGGTGCGGTAGGCATACTGACGTGGATGTCCGGCTCCATCGCCTTGCTCAATAAAGTGGGCGCCGAAGTCAGCGTAGGCCAGTCCATCGGTGCACGCAGCGAAGAGGATGCACGCAGCTTTGCTTCGCACAACATTACGATTGCCCTGCTCATCTCCGTCTGCTGGGGAGGCCTGCTCTTTCTTTTCGCCCGCCCCATCCTGAACATCTTCGAGCTGAAACAGCATATCATGGACGCCGCCGTGACTTATCTGCGCATCGTGTCGACGGGACTGCCTTTCATCTTTCTCTCCGCTGCCTTTACGGGCATCTACAACGCGGCAGGACGAAGCAAGATTCCGTTCTACATCAGCGGAACGGGACTGATTATGAATATCCTCCTCGACCCTCTGTTCATCTTCGGCTTCGGTTGGGGAACAGTGGGCGCGGCACTTGCCACATGGCTTTCCGAAGCTACAGTATTCGGCATCTTCGTCTACAAGCTCCGGGGGAAAAGCGCCGTGCTCGGAGGTTTCTCCTTTATCGTTCCGCTGAAAAAGAAGTACACCCGGCGCATCTTCAAGCTCGGGCTGCCCGTGGCTACGCTGAACACGCTATTTGCCTTCGTCAATATGTTCCTCTCGCGCACCGCCTCGGAGCAGGGAGGACACATCGGACTGATGGCATTCACCACCGGCGGACAAATCGAGGCCATCACCTGGAATACTTCGCAAGGATTCTCCACGGGGCTGAGCACGTTCATCGCCCAGAACTATGCCGCGGGGCAGAAGTCGCGCGTGAAGCAAGCATGGCGCACCACCATGTGGATGACGGGCGTATTCGGAAGCCTCTGCTCACTACTGTTCATCTTCTTCGGCAGCGAGGTGTTCTCTATCTTCGTACCCGAGGCCGAAGCCTACCGTGTGGGTGGAGATTTCCTCCGCATCGACGGCTATTCGCAAATGTTCATGATGATGGAAATTACCATGCAGGGCGTGTTCTACGGACTGGGACGGACAGTGCCGCCTGCCATTGTCAGCATCGGATGCAATTACATGCGTATTCCGGTGGCGTTATTGCTGGTGCACATGGGTATGGGAGTGGATGCCATCTGGTGGGCAGTAAGTGGAACGACCGTTGCCAAAGGTCTTATACTGACAGCCTGGTTCGTCCTCATCAAAAGGAAAATTCTCTAAAAAAGGACAGAACTGGCGAACTTTAGAAAGAAGAATATGGTTATTATATACATAAATTTGCAACATTAAAGATAAAGTCAACTTTTAAAGAAAAAGAGTTATGAAGAAGATGAAATTTACAGTATTACTTTTGTGCGGCGCATTGCTGCTGGGCAGTTGCGGCACAATGAACAACAAGGCCAAAGGTGGAATAATCGGCGGTGGCTCCGGTGCAGCAGCAGGTGCCATTATCGGCGGACTGATAGGTAAAGGCAAGGGGGCAGCCATTGGAGCTGCGGTAGGTGCTGCAGTAGGTACGGGTGCCGGCGTTGCCATCGGACACAAGATGGACAAGAAGGCTGCCGAAGCTGCCAAGATTGAAGGCGCCCAAGTGGAGCAGGTGACGGATGCAAACGGCTTGCCGGCTGTCAAAGTATCCTTTGCGGCAGGTATTCTTTTCGGCTTCAACTCCGCAGCACTGAGCAACGAGGCAAAGGCTTCCCTGCGCGAACTCGCACAGATTCTGAAGGAAGACCCGACAACCGATATCGCCATCATCGGCCATACCGACAAAGTGGGTACTTACGAAGCCAACATGAAAGTTTCCAAGAACCGCGCCTATGCCGTAGAGAACTATTTGCAGGATTGCGGCGTATCTCCGGCCCAGTTCAAGAAAGTGGAAGGCGTGGGATACAACGAATACGACGAAAGTCTGTCTGCCGACCAGAACCGACGCGTAGAGGTATATATGTATGCCAGCGAACAGATGATTAAGAATGCGGAGGCAGCTAATTAATATGGTAAAGTGATTAATGTGTTAATGTGCCAATATGCATATTGGCACATTAACACATTAATCACATTGGCACTCTCTCCATGAAACTCCCGAAGCCTTTGCGGTTCCTCCGCAACATCATATTATTCTTCTTTATTTCCACTATCCTAGCGGTAGTGGCTTATCGTTTTGTACCCGTCTACATCACGCCACTGATGGTTATTCGCAGCGTGCAACAGGTCTTTAAGGGTGAAAGTCCATGCTGGCACCACACTTGGGTATCTTCCGACAAGATATCCCCTCACCTGCCTATGGCCGTCATTGCCTCGGAAGACAACCGGTTTGCCACACACAACGGATTCGATTTCATCGAGATACAGAAAGCGATAAAGGAGAATGAAACAAGAAAACGGAAACGGGGCGCAAGCACCATCAGCCAGCAGACGGCAAAGAATGTATTCCTATGGCCCCAGTCTTCCTGGGTACGTAAAGGACTGGAAGTCTACTTCACCGTACTGATAGAATTCTTCTGGTCCAAAGAACGTATCATGGAGGTCTATCTCAACTCCATCGAAATGGGAAAAGGCATCTATGGCGCACAAGCTGCCGCCAAATATAAGTTCAAGACTACAGCAGCCAAGCTCTCTGCCGGACAGTGCGCACTAATAGCGGCAACATTGCCCAACCCCATACGCTTCGACTCAGCACACCCCTCCCCTTACATAAAGAAAAGGCAAGGACAGATTCTACGATTGATGAAACTGGTACCCAAATTCCAGCTAAATGAGAAGCGGACAAAAGAATAAGAAGAGGATGTATCAAAACAGTTAATAGCATACAGATGACACATCCTCCTTTAATTTTTAATTCTTAATTCTTAATTTTTAATTAATACGCGTGTCCTCCCTCTTCCATCTCCTTCGCATCAATCTTGCGATTGTCGATACTGCGCCAAGCGTAGAAGATGTAGGCAAGAACGAAAGGAACAAGGATAGAGACATAAGCCATAACCTTCAGTGTGAACTGGCTCGAGCAACTGTTTGCCAACGTGAGTGAGCTTTGCAGGTCGTGGGTAGAAGGATAATAGGCCGTATTGTTATAGCCTGCCACAAGCAGCAGTGCCAATACCGTAAGCACCGTCCCTGCACCGGCAAACCAGATACCCTTGTCGAATGCCGGCTTCCACAGCGTGCGGATAATGCCCCAGAGCACAGCCACCACACCAACCAGGAATACAAGCAGCACTACCGGCATCTGCAGGAAGTTCGTCAGATACTTGTAAGGTTCCATGAACACCTCTCCCGTTTCCGGACGTACAGCATAGCCGTCGGCAAGCAGCGTGCGGATGACGAAGGCCAGGAAGAATACCAGGAACAACGCCGTATTTCCCCAAAGTGTCCGGCGGCAGCGTTTCACCAAATCATCCTCATTGATATTATTAATAAAATAAAGCGCTCCCAAGATACGTGCCAGGAAGAACACAGCCAGCCCCAGCACCACATTCCACGGATTAAGCAACGCATCCAACCCATGCCAGCCGTTAGCCCATTGACTGATAACCGGCATTGCCGCATCTGCGATATTCCCTTTATTGATATAGAAATTAGACCCCGTGAAGAACGTGGCCACTGCCCCACCCAGCAATACCGGACCTACCACTCCGTTTATCACCAAGAACGTGCGATACGTTGTCTTGCCCAGCAGATTTCCCGCCTTCGACTGAAACTCGTAGCTGACAGCCTGCAACACAAAGCTGAACAGAATAATCATCCACAACCAATAAGCTCCTCCGAAACTGGTACTATAGAACAACGGAAACGAAGCAAAGAACGCGCCTCCAAACGTGACAAGCGTTGTAAACGTGAACTCCCACTTCCGTCCCGTAGAATTAATCATCATCTTCTTCTGCTCCTCCGTCTTCCCCAGACAGAACAGAAGCGAATTACCTCCCTGCACGAACAGCAGGAATACCAGTAGTGCTCCCAGCAAGGAGACTACAAACCACCAATAGTGTTGAAGAAATATATAAGCATTCATTGTGAGTTATGAGTTATAAGTTATGAGTTATGTGACGGTGTGTGCGTTTCGGTTTCAGGACCTTTGCGAATAGCCTTCAGCATAATTCCCACCTCAGCAATCAGCATGACAGTGAAAAGTACCAGGAAAATAAAGAACGTGGTCTGCACGGAGCCTACATCCAGCTTAGAGATGGCGGCACTCGTGGGCAGCATATCTTGGATGGCCCACGGCTGACGACCACACTCGGCAACCACCCATCCGGCTTGTCCGGCCAGATAGCCCAGCGGAATGGTGAGCATAGCCACCCAATGCATCCATGGCATCCGCGACAAGTCTTTCTTATAGGCCAGGAACAGCACCACAATAAAGAAGAGGATGAAGTATCCACCCAACATCACCATCACACGGAACATGTAGAACGTAAGGGGCACATTGGGCACCAGCTCGTTCACGTCCTTGATATAACCGTAACCGAAATAGGCTACATTATCTTTCAACACTTTGGCAGCCACCTCTGCATCCGCCTCATTGCCCGCAGCCTTGGCTGCACGATAGGCGGCAAACGCACCGATAGCCGTTTTTCCTTTTTCTATTTTCTCCTCTGCTGAAAGCGCTACAGTACCGTCCTTCAACGGGTATCCGCCTTTCAGCAGGTCATTGATGCCGGGAACAAAAGCATCCATCTTGCGCTCGGCAAGCAGCGACAGCATCTTCGGAATTTCCACACGGAAAAGGAATGGGTCTACTCCGTCCTGCGGCGTCTGCTTGGCAGGATTCAGCAGCCCGAACGCTACTAATCCGGCACCTTGCCGCCCTTCATAATAGCCTTCCATAGCAGCCAGCTTCATCGGCTGCTTTTGCGCCACCTGATAGCCTGAGCCATCGCCCGTCCAGGCAGACAGCACGGCGGCACACAGACCTACCCATGCAGCAATCTTTACACTTGCCAGCGCAAATTTCTTCTCGCGCTTCTTCCACAGATACCAGCAGCTTACGCCTACTACAAACACGGCAGCCAGCACCCAGCCGGACAGCACGCTATGGAAGAACTTATTGACAGCCATCGGCGAAGTTGCCACAGCCCAGAAGTCCACCATCTCGTTGCGTGCCGTATCGGGATTGAACTCCATACCTACGGGATTCTGCATCCACGCATTGGCAACCAGAATCCACCAGGCAGAAATCGTGGCGCCCAGCCCCGTGAGCCAAGTAGATGCCAGATGGAAACGCTTGCTCACCTTATCCCAGCCGAAGAACATGACGGCGATAAACGTTGCTTCCATAAAGAAAGCCAAAATACCCTCGATGGCAAGCGGCGCACCGAAGATGTCGCCCACAAACCAACTGTAATTACTCCAATTCGTACCGAATTCAAATTCCAGAATGATACCGGTTGCCACACCAATAGCAAAGTTGATACCGAAAATCTTCATCCAGAATTTGGCAGTACGTTTCCAAAATTCGTCACCCGTACGGTAGTACGCTGTCTCCATGATGCCCATAATTACCGCCAGTCCAAGTGTCAGCGGCACAAAAATCCAGTGATAGATGGCGGTCAAGGCAAATTGGGCTCTCGACCAGTCAATCAGGGAAGTGTCAATGTGTCCAAGCATAAGAATCAAGTTATGAGTTATAAGTTATGAGTTATTAAGTTTTTAAGTTATCGGGTAAGAACAGAGAGACACGGAGAATTTATAAGGGCAAGGAAATAAACTCTGTGTCTCCGTGTTTAGTCGCCCAGACTCCGATGGATAAGCTCATTACTGACATAGCCTTCCTTGTCATCGCCCACCACGGGGGTATTCAGAAACCGTGGGAAGAAGAAAAGGCGGAGAATGAAAAACATGATGAACAACTTCACAAGAATGATAAGCCACAAAGTACGCCCTAACGTCATACTTCGAAAACCTTCCAAATAAAAACGCCAAATGTTTACCGCAGTCTGTTTCATGCCGATAAAATTATAATGATTACAAATATAAAATACTTTTATATAAAGAACAAATAAAAAGGTGAAAAGTTGAACAGAAAAAAGACTTCTCCCATTCATCGGTACAAAAAAGATTTTAGGCGAGGAAAATTCACTCAACGTCTATCACTTTTGCAATCCTTTCTCCACCCCACTACATTTGCAAATGTAAAACCATAGAATAACGAAGATATGACGAACGTAAAAAGATTGACAGTGATAGCGCTATGTATGGCAAGCTGCATGGGAGTGGCCGCCCAAAACGGCACTTCCACGCAGATACCCGGCAGTTCCGAGCAGCCAGCCGACAGCCTGCCCACCCAATGGGACTTGCAAGCGTGCATCGACTATGCCTTGCAGCAAAACATCACCATCCGCAAGAACCGCCTCAACGCGGAAAGTGCCCAGGTAGATGTAAAAACCGCCCGGGCCGCCCTCTTCCCCAGCCTTTCGGCCAATGTGAGCCAGCGTGTCGTGAATCGCCCGAAGAGCGAGACAAACACCATCATTGACGGCGACAACATCACCAGCAGCCAGAGCAAGACTTCCTATAACGGCAGCTACGGCATCGATGCCAACTGGACCCTCTACAACGGCGGGAAACGCCTCAACACCATCAAACAACAGCAACTGAACAACCGCATTGCCGAACTTAGCGTAGCACAGAGCGAGAACAGCATCGAAGAAAGTATCGCACAAACCTACGTACAGATACTCTACGCCGCCGAAGCCGTGAAAGTGAACGAATCGACCCTGGAAGTGAGCCAGGCCGAATGCGAACGCGCCCGCCAACTTCTCGAAGCAGGAAGCATAGCCAAAAGCGACCTGGCACAACTGGAAGCGCAAGTGAGTACCGACAAGTACCAGCTGGTGACAGCACAAGCCACCCTGCAAGACTACAAACTACAACTGAAACAACTCCTGGAACTGGACGGCGAATCCGAGATGAACCTCTACATCCCCACACTCGGCACGGAAAACGTACTGGCACCCCTGCCCACCAAAACGGACGTTTACCGTTCTGCCCTCGTGCTCCGTCCGGAAATAGAAGCCGGCAAACTGAATATACAAACATCCGACCTCGACATCAAAATTGCCCGCGCTGGCTATCTGCCTACGCTGAGCCTCAGCGCCGGCATCGGAACCAGCCATGCCAACGGCAATGACTTCACCTTCAGCGAGCAAGTCAAACAGAACTGGAACAACTCGCTGGGCTTCACCGTAAGCGTGCCTATCTTCAGCAACCGGCAGACCAAGAGTGCCGTAGAGAAAGCCAAGATTCAGAAGCAGACCAGCGAACTGGACCTGCTGGACGACCAAAAAACGCTGTACAAGACCATCGAAACCCTCTGGCTCGATGCCAACAGCGCCCAGCAGCGCTACGCCGCCGCCACAGAGAAACTGAAAAGTACGCAGACCAGCTATGAACTGATTCAAGAGCAGTTCAACCTGGGCATGAAGAATACCGTAGAACTGCTGACTGAGAAAAGCAATCTGCTCAGCGCACAGCAGGAGACACTGCAAGCCAAATACATGGCCATACTGAATATGCAGCTACTGAAGTTTTATCAAGGAGAAAAAATCGAATTATAATACCTTATATATATGAACAAAAAAAGAATCATCCTCATTGCCGTAGCTGCCGTAATCATAGTGGGCGGCGGCGTATGGCTCTTCGGTGGTGCCAAGGCCAAGCACAAGGTGACCTACGCCACAGCAACCATCCATAAAGGCGAGATTTCCGAATCCGTAACCGCCACGGGGACCATCGAACCGGTGACGGAAGTGGAAGTGGGTACCCAGGTGAGCGGTATCATCGACAAGATTCATGTAGACTACAATTCCGTAGTAACCAAAGGCCAACTCATTGCCGAGATGGATCGCGTGACACTGCAAAGCGAACTCGCTTCGCAACGCGCCGCCTACAACGGTGCAAAGGCCGAATACGAGTACCAGAAAAAACTCTACGAGCGCAACAAGACGCTGAACGAAAAGCAGCTCATCGCCGCCACGGACTATGAGCAGTCCGTCTATAACTACGAGAAGGCCAAGAGCAACTACGAAAGCAGCCAGGCATCACTGGCAAAGGCTGAACGCAACCTCTCCTACGCCACCATCACCTCTCCCATCGACGGTGTAGTCATCAGCCGCGACGTGGAAGCAGGACAGACCGTGGCTTCCGGCTTCGAGACACCGACACTGTTCACCATCGCTGCCGACCTGACGCAGATGCAGGTTGTGGCCGACGTGGACGAAGCGGACATAGGCGGTGTGGAAGAGGGACAGCGCGCCACGTTTACCGTAGACGCCTACCCGAATGACGTGTTCGAAGGAGTGGTCACACAAATTCGTCTGGGAGATGCCAGCTCAAGCAGCACGTCGAGCACCAGCACCAGCACGGTTGTGACCTACGAAGTAGTCATCTCCGCCCACAACCCGGACCTGAAACTGAAACCACGCCTGACAGCCAACGTCACCATCTTCACCCTCGACCGCAAAGACGTACTGTGCGCTCCTGCCCGTGCCCTGCGCTTCAACCCCGAAAAACCGCTTATCGGCGACAATGATATCGTGAAGGATTGCGAAGGGGAACATAAACTCTGGACCCGCGAAGGCAACACCTTTACCGCCCATCCGGTGAAGATAGGTATCTCCAACGGAGTCAACACGGAAATTATCAGTGGCATTAACGAAGGTACCATAGTAGTGACCGAAGCCACCATCGGCAGCATGCCCGGCAGCGGCGCTCCGGACATGAGCCAGGAAGCTCCCGGAGGTGAGAAGAGTCCGTTCATGCCTGGCCCTCCGGGAAGTAAGAAGAAGAGCGGAAAATAATACAAAAAAAGAATTATGAATAAAGCAGTCATTGAACTTCAAAATATCAAACGCAACTTCCAGGTGGGGGACGAAACCGTGCATGCCCTGCGCGGCGTCTCGTTCACCATCCGTGAAGGCGAGTTTGTCACCATCATGGGTACATCGGGCTCCGGAAAGTCGACTTTGCTGAATACCCTCGGCTGCCTGGACACGCCCACCAGCGGCGAATACCTGCTGGACGGTATCTCCGTACGCACCATGAGCAAGCCTCAACGCGCCGTACTACGCAACCGTAAAATCGGCTTCGTATTCCAGAGTTACAACCTGCTGCCCAAAACCACTGCCGTGGAAAATGTGGAGCTACCGCTGATGTATAACTCCTCCGTCTCGGCTTCCGAAAGGCGGAGACGTGCCATCGAAGCCCTGCAAGCCGTGGGGCTGGGCGACCGACTGGAACATAAGTCCAATCAGATGTCCGGCGGTCAGATGCAACGCGTAGCCATCGCCCGCGCCTTGGTGAACAATCCCGCCGTTATCCTGGCAGACGAAGCTACGGGTAACCTGGACACCCGTACTTCTTTCGAGATTCTGGTACTGTTCCAAAAGCTGCATGCCGAAGGACGCACCATCATCTTCGTCACCCACAACCCCGAAATAGCCCAGTACAGCAGCCGCAACATCGTGCTGCGCGACGGACAAATCAAGGACGATACCATCAACACCCAAATCCAGAATGCAGCCGAAGCCCTGGCAGCATTGCCTAAGCAGGAGGAGGAATGAGGGATAAGGGATTAAGGATTAGGGATTAATTTAAAACTTTCCATTAAAACGATATGAACGGAACAAACCTTTTCAAAATAGCCTTGCGAGCCTTGAACAACAACAAGCTGCGCGCATTCCTCACCATGCTGGGCATCATCATCGGCGTGGCGTCCGTCATCACGATGCTTGCCATCGGACAAGGTTCGAAGAAAAGCATCCAGGCGCAAATCTCCGAGATGGGCTCCAACATGATTATGATTCACCCCGGTGCCGACATGCGCGGCGGTGTCCGCCAAGACCCCAGCGCCATGCAGACCTTGAAGCTGACCGACTACGAAGCCCTGCGAAACGAAACCAACTTTCTGGCTGCCGTCAGCCCCAATGTCTCCTCCAGCGGGCAGCTCATCGCGGGCAACAACAACTACCCCTCCTCCGTGAGCGGCGTGGGCACGGACTATCTCGAAATCCGGCAGCTCAGCGTGGAGAACGGCGAGATGTTTACCGAAGCCGACATACAGACCTCTGCCAAGGTGTGCGTCATCGGAAAGACCATCCAAGACAACCTCTTTCCCGGAGGAGAGGACCCTGTGGGACGTATCATCCGCTTCAACCAAGTGCCCTTCCGCGTGGTGGGCGTGCTGAAGTCCAAAGGCTACAACTCCATGGGCATGGACCAGGACGACGTAGTGCTTGCCCCTTACAGCACCGTGATGAAACGCCTGCTGGCACAGACCTACCTTAGCGGCATCTTCGCCTCCGCCCTCACCGAGGACATGACGGACAATGCCACCGACGAAATCACCGAGATACTGCGCCGCAACCACAAGCTGAAGGAGAGTGACGACGACGACTTCACCATTCGCAGCCAGCAGGAACTCAGCACCATGCTGAATTCCACCACCGACCTGATGACCACGCTGCTTGCCTGCATAGCCGGCATTTCGCTCGTAGTGGGCGGCATCGGCATTATGAACATCATGTACGTATCGGTGACGGAACGCACGCGCGAAATCGGCCTGCGCATGAGTGTAGGCGCCCGCGGTGTCGACATCTTGAGCCAGTTCCTCATCGAAGCTATCCTCATCAGCATCACCGGAGGCATCATCGGCGTCATCATCGGATGCGGAGCCAGCTGGATAGTGAAGAGCGTTGCCCACTGGCCCATCTTCATCCAGCCGTGGAGTGTATTCCTCTCCTTCGCCGTATGTACCGTCACCGGAGTGTTCTTCGGTTGGTATCCCGCCAAGAAAGCTGCGGACCTCGACCCGATAGAGGCCATACGCTACGAATAACCTTTTCTCCCTTGCCGGAAGTTAGCCAAATAGTTCTTAAGTATTAGGAAAAAAGTTTCCGGCAATAGGGAAAAAAGTTATGCGAAACCAAGGATAATCTCTATCCCAAGCCTTGGGATAGACATCCGCAAGCTTGGGATACATATCCGCAACCTGGAAACGCTTATCCGCAACCTGCGAACAGAGATTTGCTTCGCAGGCAGCGGATATTTCCAATATCCACCTAAAATCCGTATCTTTGTATCATGATGAAACAACAGCTCCCTAACCCACGCCGCCGCGGCATCGAAACCCTGATACACATCATTGTCTGGGGTATCGTCATCGGTTTCCCCTTTCTGATGATGACACGCAGCGGCTTCAATATCAGCCTTGCGGACTATCTGCGCCACGGTAGCAGCAGTACCCTCTCATTCTTCCTTGTATTCTACATCAACTACTGCCTCCTCATTCCCCGCTACTTGTTCGAGGGACGCATCCGGCAGTATCTCCTGCTGAACACACTGCTCATCATCTGCATTACCACCGGCGCCCACCTTTGGCAAGAATACACATTCCAAAACCATATGCGCGGCGATGATGACGGTCAGCACATGGGGCCTCCCAAATGGATATTCATCTTACGCGACGTCTCGACCATGATTCTCACCGCCGGCCTCAGCGCTGCCATCAAGCTGAGCCGCCGCTGGGCGCAGATGGACGCCGCCCGCCGCGAAGCCGAGAAAAGCCGCACGGAAGCCGAGTTGAAGAACCTGCGCAACCAGCTCAACCCGCACTTCCTGCTCAATACGCTGAACAACATCTACGCCCTCATCGCCTTCGATGCCGACAAGGCACAGACTGCCGTGCAGGAACTGAGCCGACTGCTGCGCCATGTGCTGTATGACAATCAGCAGAACTTCGTCACCCTGGACAAGGAGATGGACTTCATCCGCAACTACATCGAACTAATGCGCATCCGCCTCTCTGCCAACGTCCGTGTGGAAACAAAGATAGACGTCCGACCGGACAGCCGTACGGAAATAGCTCCGCTCATCTTTATTTCCCTCATAGAGAATGCCTTCAAGCATGGCATCTCCCCCACCGAACCCAGCTTTATCCGTATCCACTTCAGTGAAAGCCCCGGAGAGATACATTGCGAAATAACCAACAGCTATCATCCCAAAAGCGTGGCAGACAAGAGTGGAAGCGGCATCGGGTTGGAACAAGTGCGCAAGCGTCTGGAGCTGACCTATCCCGGTCATTACGACTGGCAGCAAGGAGTGAGTGAGGACATGAAAGAGTATAAATCTATTTTAATTATAAAGATATGAATCTGAAGTGCGCCATTGTAGACGACGAGCCCCTCGCCCTGGGGTTGCTGGAAAGCTACGTCAACAAGACCCCGTTTCTAGAGTTGGTCGGTAAATACTCCAGTGCCGTACAAGCCATCAAGGAGTTGCCCGAGAAGCACATCGACCTGCTTTTCCTCGACATCCAGATGCCCGAACTGAACGGACTGGAATTTTCGAAGATGGTCGATTCCGGCACCCGCATTGTCTTTACCACCGCCTTCGACCAGTATGCCATAGACGGCTACAAAGTCAATGCGCTGGACTACCTGCTGAAACCCATCTCCTACGTCGACTTTCTGCAGGCTGCCAACAAGGCTGTGCAATGGTTTGAATTGCTGCAACAGCCCAAGGAAGAGATTCAGAGCATCTTCGTAAAGAGCGAGTATAAGCTGGTGCAAATCGAATTGAGTAAAATTCTGTACATAGAGGGGCTGAAAGACTATCTCAAAATCTACGAGGAGGATTCTCCCAAGCCTATCTTGTCTCTCATGAGCATGAAGGCAATGGAGGAACTTCTGCCTGCCTCGCGTTTCATGCGCGTCCACCGTTCCTACATTGTTCAGAAGAATAAAATACGTATTATAGACCGTGGCCGCATCGTGTTCGGAAAGAATTACATCCCGATAAGTGACAGCTATAAACAAGCTTTTCAAGAATTTTTAGACCAAAGAAGCTAAAAAAATCGACTAATCCGTCGATAAAATCGGAAAAAACGTCGATTTATTATAGAATCCTTTTGCATATTAAAATATGTTTTTTTATCTTTGCACCGAACAGATAGGAGTTGTGAAACTCCCCCAATAGAATAGTTTAGTTAAGTCTAGTTTAGTTTTTGTGTGAAGCACTTCCTCCGTAAGCGAACGTTGGAAGTGCTTTTTACATATCAACACTATTTAATCCACAAGCAGAAAAATTATCAAAGCAAATTTAAAAAACTATATATAACTATATATCAAACACCAACATAACATTCATTTTCTTATCTTTAATACAGAAACAAGTGGGCACGCATGTTTTATGATTTTACTAATCACATCTGTATAATGTTAGTTTCGCGACAACCATTATACGGTAATAATCTTGTAAATTATGGAAATCAAGAAAACATCCAAAGCAAGCCTGGAAAACAAGAAGTCAAGTTGGCTACTTGTAGGTTATGTAATTGTGCTGGTCTTCATGTTCGTTGCATTTGAATGGTCGAAGCGTGATGTTAGGATTGACATGAGCGGTGCTATTACCGAGAACGTATTTGAGCAGGAAATTGAAATTCCTATCACGGAGCAACCCGAATTAGTAGCTCCGCCACCCCCTCAAGCTCCTGCAATTGCCGAGGTATTGACAATTGTGGATGATAATGACAATGTGAAAGAAACAGCCATTGCCTCTTCCGAAGAAATCGGTGAAGCTGTAATCATCAAACCCATATCTCCAACCGTAGATGAAGAGATTCCGGTGGAGGATGAGATTTTTGAAGTTGTAGAGAAGAATCCCGAGTTTTCTTATAATGGCATGAGTCTGATGCAATATCTGGGTAAGAGTATAAAATACCCGACTATTGCACAAGAGACCGGAACCCAGGGGCGCGTAATAGTACAATTCGTTGTCAACAAAGACGGCAGCATCGTAGATGTAAAAGTAGTAAGAGGCGTAGATCCCTATCTGGACAAAGAAGCTATCCGTGTGATTTCCACCATGCCCAAATGGAAACCCGGTGAGCAACGAGGCAAACCGGTCCGTTGTAAATTCACAGTTCCCGTAATGTTTAAATTACAATAGCAGACATGCCAGTGTCCACTTTCCACTTGTCTTCATAAGGTAATCTCCAATATCCGAGGGTGTGTCGAAACTGGTATTCACCACAGATTACACAGATTTGCACAGATAAGCATCTTTGATTATCAGTAGATTAAGCTCATTCTGTGTTAATCCGTGTAATCTGTGGTGAATTTTGACACACCCCCATTTTTTTAAGTATCAACACAGCCATTTCCTTCTTCCATATTTTTCTTTCCGCAGAAAAACAAAAACATTCAGCCCTCTCAGACTGTTACATAGAAAAACAATATATCACTCCTGATAAAACCACACGATAATGAAATCACAACTCTTTGACATCAGAAGAGAATATAAGAAAGGCAGGCTGACACCGGGTAACCTCAACGACAATCCCTTTGAGCAATTCGACCATTGGCTGAACGATGCTATCCATAGTGATGAGTACGAGCCCACCGCCATGACGGTAGCTACAGTCTCGTCAGACGGACATCCCTCTACACGCACAGTGTTGCTGAAAGGGGTGGAAAATGGCCGGTTCATCTTCTTCACCAACTACGAAAGCAGGAAAGGCCGGCAACTGACTGCAAATCCGTATATATCCTTATCTTTCGTATGGCACAAACTGGAAAGGCAAATACACATTGAAGGAAAAGCTGAAAGATGCGCTCCTGCCGATTCTGACGCCTATTTTGCAAGCAGGCCTTACAAAAGTAAAATCGGGGCGAGGATTTCACCCCAAAGTCACGTCATCGGCAGCCGTATGGAGATAATGCGCGCGTTCGTCCGCGAAGCGGCAACATGGATAGGGCAAAGTATCAAACGTCCCGACAACTGGGGAGGTTTTGCCGTCACCCCTTTCCGTTTTGAATTCTGGCAAGGACGGGAAAGCAGGCTACACGACCGTTTCCTCTATTCCCAACAAGCGGATGGCAGCTGGAAAAAGGAGAGGCTGGCTCCCTAAATACGGACAGGGAAACACTTCTCATCACAAATAAATCTTAAAAGGAGGAACAAAGCCACAGAAACGCTGTTTGAAGGGGAAACTCTAAAAACAACAGTTATGAATTACGGTATCAGTATTCTTTTCAGGGCTATACCCTTGTTGATGGCCCTTTTCTGTTTCGGCTACGGAGCCTTTGTGCTCCACGAAGGACTGGATTCGGCAAAATTTGTGGCCGGTCCGGTAGTATTTTCCTTAGGGATGATTTGCATTGCCTTGTTCGCCACAGCGGCAACAATCATTAGACAAATTATTCATACCTACAATCCGATAGCCAGATACGCACTTCCGGCTATTGGTTACCTGGCAGCCGTACTCACAGTAATCTATGGTTGGAATTATATGCACGAAACTGCCACGGCAAGCAATTTCGTGGCAGGACACGTGATTTGCGGAGTCGGTTTCATCACAGCTTGTGTAGCTACCACAGCCACAGCCTCCACCCGCTTCACCCTCATTCCCGCCAACTCGGAACGTACCGACCAGCTACAACCTGCCGATGCATTCAATTCCTCCCAGGGATATATCCTGATAGCAGTTGCCACCCTTATGGCAGTAATGGCATGGATATGGGCCTTCTGGCTATTGTCAAAAAGCAGCGAGCACAATGCATATTATGTAGCAGGCCATGTCATGGCAGGACTTGCTTGTATCTGTTCCAGCTTGGTGGCGCTGGTTGCAACCATCGTCCGCCAGATACGCAACAACTATACAAAGGCTGAACGGAAACAATGGCCGGCCCTTGTTTTGATAATGGGCAGCATCAGCATTCTCTGGGGACTTCTGGTCTTGGCCAACAGCAATCCGGCACTCTCCTCCACAGGATATATTATGATAGGCCTGGGACTGGTATGCTACAGCATTTCCAGCAAAGTCATACTACTTGCCGCCATCTGGCGGAACACTTTCAAGCTGGCCAACCGCATCCCGCTGATTCCGGTCTTCACGGCCCTGGCTTGTCTGTTTCTCTCCGCCTTTCTGTTTGAGATGGCAAGCCTGCACAATGCCTATTTTGTCCCTGCACGCGTACTGGCAGGTTTGGGAGGCATCTGCTTTACATTATTCTCCATCGTAAGCATTCTGGAGAGCGGTACATCTAAGTAGACATTTTCCCGCCATTGGCCTGAGCATCGAGGAACAATTCCACACGCTCGGCATGGTGGGCCACATAAGCTGCCGGACCGGTATCCCCGGAATCAAGAATATCGCGGACCACATCCGCCTTATTCTTGCCGGTAATAAAGAAAATAAGATTCTTCGCAGCAAACAAAAGGCAGCCGGTCATGGCTATGCGTTTCTGCCCATTATAGGGATTGACACTCACCTCATAAGGATGAAAGGAAGAAAGCAGATATTCCTGCCCCGGAAAGATAGAGGAGGTATGCCCGTCGTCTCCAGCACCGAGCAAAACGACATCGAAGGCCGGGAAGCCACCCCAAAGCGGAACCGTGCGGCAAACCAGCGTCGAATAGTTCTTTGCTTCAATCTCCGGGCGGTTCACTCCATAAATAGGGTAAACGTATTCATCGGGCATGCCTACTTCATCCAACAGCAAACGGCGCATAGTACCATAATTGCTCTCATAATCCTCTGCCGGCACACACCGTTCATCCACCCAATAAATCCGCATCCGCATCCAAGGAGTCACCTCCTTGTACTCGTTGGCCCAAATGTCAAACATCAGCGAAGGAGTACTTCCCCCACTGAATGCAAAATAAAAGGTCTTTTCCGGCTCACGCTCCATCATCGCAATCAAATGTTCAATCAACGCATGTGCCGTAGCTGTAGCCGAATGGTAAACATAACTTTTCATAACTCGCAATATTCATCTGTATTAGTCAAATTCTTACACGGATTAGTCCACTCAGCACCATGTTCGTGCATCATCGCTTCACTTTCCAAAGGTCCCCACGTACCTACGGGATACCCATATAAAGGAGCATCCGTATGCTCTTTCCAATAGCGCAACACGGGATCGAAAAAGCGCCATGAAGCCTCTACCGCGTCGCTGCGGGTAAAGAGTGTAGGGTCACCTTGTATGCAGTCCTCTATCAGACGGGCATAGGCATCGCCTGTAGGCAACCCGCCCAACTGGTCATAACTGAAGTCCATCATCACCTGCTTCACGTCAAATCCCGGTCCGGGAGTCTTCATGCCGAATTTCAGCACAATGCCTTCATTGGGTTGCAGGCGGAGAATCAGCTTATTCGCGCGGGGACAATGTCCACCCTCGCAACGAAACATCTGATGGGGCGTCTCACGGAAATGTACAACAATCTCAGTCACCTTTGTCGGCATTTGTTTGCCGGTACGGATATAGAAAGGAACACCCTTCCACCGCCAGTTGTTAATACCGATTTTCATGGCAATATACGTTTCGGTACGCGAATCAGGTGCCACGTTCTTCTCTTCCCTATACCCGGCTTTCGAGCCCGAAGCCGTATATTGTCCGCGGACAATGTGTTCCTCCAAATCCTCCTCTGTCAAGGGGGCCAATGACTCATAGACCTTCACCACCTCGTTGCGGAAATTATCGGCATTGAAAACGGCAGGCGGTTCCAATGCTGTGAGCGCCACAAGCTGTATGAGGTGGTTTTGTACCATATCGCGCAGGGCTCCGGCACCTTCATAGAATCCACCACGTCCTTCGATACCCAGATTCTCTACGGCTGTAATCTCCACATAGTCTATATAATTACGGTTCCATAGCGGTTCGAAGATTCCGTTGGCAAAACGGAAGGCGAGAATGTTCTGCGCCGTTTCCTTACCCAGAAAATGGTCGATGCGGTAAATCTGATGCTCCTTGAAAACGGAAGCATAAATGCTATTCAGCTTTCTGGCTGACTCCAAATCGTAACCGAACGGCTTTTCAACGATGATACGCGTATCAGGACGGTTCAGACCGGCCGCCTTCAAGTGCAAGGGAATGACACCGTACAAGGAAGGTGGAGTAGCCAGATAGAACAGCAGGTTGTCCGGTTTCTTCTCACCGGTAAACTCTTGTAAACGTCCGTCCAGCAGATGATAACCTTCAACCTCGGCGGGATCCAATGTCTGGTAATGCAGATGGCTGCAAAAATCCCTCATTTTATCTTCCACCTGCTCTTTGGAAGCTACGAACTTACTCAATTCACTCATTATATATTCTTGGTAACGGGCATCCGTATACTCGGTGCGTCCTATCCCCAGAATGGAGAATCCTTCCGGCAACCGCCCGCCACTATATAAAGTATAGAGCGCCGGCATCAGTTTGCGCTTCGTCAAGTCACCCGAAGCGCCGAATATAACAATCACTAATTTATTCATCATCTTCTCCCCCTTTCTCACACATTGTACGTACCCGATTTCGTATCTCCTCCGTGTCCCGTCCAATTTTCATGGAAAAACTGTCCACGCAACTCGTCTGTCCTTTCAAAGGTATGCGCACCAAAATAGTCACGTTGCGCCTGAATCATATTGGCAGGCAACTTGGCAGACACCAGCGAATAGAAATAATTCAAGGCGGACGAGAATGCAGGCACCGGAAGTTCCTCTTTCATGGATTGTGCCACCAGATGTTTCCAGCCGGAAAGCAACAGCTGCATTTCATTTTTGAAATAAGGTGCCAACAGCAGATGTTTTGGCTTGTCTTTTGCCTCGAAAGCCGTAGCTATGTCGTTCAGGAAAATACTACGGATGATGCAGCCGCCCCGCCACATGCGTGCGATGGATGCCAAATCGAGGTTCCAGGCAAAAGCGTCGGATGCACGCTGCAACACGGCAAATCCTTGAGCATATGACACCAATTTGGAAGCATAGAGTGCGGAATAGATATCCTTCACCATCTCCGACTTGTTGTACACCGCCTGCGAGCGTCGGCACACAAATTGCTTGGAAGCCGTTTCACGCAAACCCTTCTGTGCCGACAAACTACGTTCGAACACAGCCGTAGCAATCAGCCCCAACGGCATGCCCAGCTCCATCGCATTGATAACGGACCACTTGCCCGTACCTTTCTGTCCGGCGGTATCCAATATCTTATCTATCAGGTAACCTCCTGATTTGTCCTTATGACGCAGTATGTTGGCGGTAATTTCAATGAGATAGCTACGCAACTTACCCTCATTCCAATCAGCAAAGATTTCCGCCATCTGTCCATTGTCCAGACCAAGCAGATTCTTCATCACCCAATAAGCTTCGGCAATAAGCTGCATATCTCCATATTCGATACCGTTATGTATCATCTTGACGAAATGACCGGAACCGGCAGGACCAATCCACTGGCAGCACGGAGTACCGTCAGATGCTTTTGCCGCAATACTCTGCAGGATAGGCTTCACCTCAGGCCAGGCACTTTCAGAGCCTCCGGGCATGATAGACGCGCCGTTCAGCGCCCCTTCCTCTCCACCGGAAACTCCGGCTCCCACAAAACGGAAGCCTTTCTTTTCGGCCAATGCCACACGCCGGTTGGTGTCCTCATAATTGGAATTACCACCGTCAATCAAGATATCCCCTTCGGACAAATGGGGAAACAGCTGCTCCATCAGCTCATCCACCGCACTGCCGGCACGAACCATCATCATTATTTTGCGAGGTGTGGTAATGGAAGTTACAAATTCGGCTATGTCTGTATAGCCTTCAATTTTTTTCCCTTTGGCGCGGCCGTTCACAAAACGTTCCACCACCCCTTCTTCCACTCCCGGAACCGTACGATTATATACCGAAACATTCCATCCCTTATCTGCCATATTGAGGGCCAAATTCTCGCCCATAACTGCCAGACCGATAAGTCCAATGTCTGTTTTATTTAAATTCTTCATATTCATGTAAATTTTGTCTTTATATGGAAACAAAATGCTAACAGCATTTGTTCGTATGAATTACGAAAATAAAATAGTACTTTTGTCAGCGAAAGCCTATTTTTCAACCAGACAGAAAACCAATGCTCATGAAGAACTTCCACATCGGACTATTGCCACGCATCATCATTGCCATTATCTTAGGTATACTTTTCGGAAATTTCCTACCGGCTTCGCTGGTACGGCTGTTCGTAACATTCAATGCCATTTTCAGTGAATTCCTGAACTTCTCCATCCCCCTCATCATTGTGGGGCTAGTCACGATTGCCATTGCCGACATCGGCAAAGGAGCCGGACGGATGCTGGTCTTCACAGCGCTCATTGCTTACGGAGCTACCCTATTCTCCGGCTTTCTCTCCTACTTCACCGGTGTGGCGGTATTTCCTTCCCTCATAGAAACCGGGGTGCCGTTAGAAGAAGTCAGTGAATCTCAAGGTATTCTTCCCTATTTTTCCGTGGGCATCCCGCCATTGATGAATGTTATGACCGCACTCGTACTTGCCTTCACACTGGGGCTGGGCCTGGCTCATCTGAAAAGCGAGGTACTGAAAAATGCGGCGCGCGATTTTCAAGAGATTGTCATCCGCATGATCAGTGCAGTGATATTGCCGCTGCTTCCCATCTATATTTTCGGCATTTTCCTCAACATGACGCACAGTGGACAAGTATTCGGCATCCTGATGGTCTTTATTAAGATTATCGGTGTAATCTTCCTGCTTCACATCTTTCTCCTGGTATTCCAATACAGCATTGCGGCACTGTTTGTCCGCAAGAACCCTCTCAAACTACTGGGACGAATGATGCCTGCCTACTTCACGGCTCTAGGCACTCAATCCAGTGCCGCCACTATCCCTGTAACATTGGAGCAAAGTCGGAAGAACGGCGTCTCTGCCGATATTGCCGGATTCGTCATCCCACTTTGCGCCACCATCCATCTGTCGGGCAGCACATTGAAGATTGTGGCATGCGCCCTGGCACTGATGATAATGCAAGGCATGCCCCATGATTTCCCTCTATTTGCAGGATTTATCTTCATGCTGGGCATCACTATGGTAGCCGCTCCCGGGGTACCGGGAGGCGCCATCATGGCATCACTGGGCATCCTGCAATCCATGCTGGGCTTCGACGAGTCGGCACAAGCGCTGATGATTGCACTATACATAGCGATGGACAGCTTCGGTACTGCCTGCAATGTGACGGGCGACGGGGCAATCGCACTGATTATCGACAAAGTGATGGGAAAGAAATAGTTTATATTTTGCTATCTCGTGGAAAATAACGAATATTGCAGTCCGAAAAGACATAATAACAAGAAGCATACATTATGAAGAAAGCCCTTATCTCCGGCATTACCGGGCAGGACGGCTCGTTCCTTGCCGAATTCCTCCTGCAGAAAGGATATGAAGTGCACGGTATCCTGCGTCGCTCTTCCTCTTTCAACACCGGCCGCATCGAACACCTCTACTTCGATGAGTGGGTACGCGACATGAAACAGAAACGTACCATTAACCTGCACTATGGAGACATGACAGACTCCAGCTCTCTCATCCGTATCATCCAGAGTGTGCAGCCGGACGAAATATATAACCTTGCCGCTCAAAGCCATGTCAAAGTATCCTTCGACGTGCCCGAATATACCGCCGAAACCGATGCCGTAGGCACCCTGCGCATGCTCGAAGCCGTACGCATTCTCGGTATGGAAAAGAAGACACGCATCTACCAGGCCTCCACTTCCGAGCTCTTCGGAAAAGTGCAGGAAGTGCCGCAAAGTGAAACGACCCCGTTCTATCCCCGCAGCCCCTATGGCGTAGCCAAACAGTATGGCTTTTGGATTACAAAGAACTACCGCGAAAGCTATGGCATGTTTGCTGTAAACGGCATACTCTTCAACCACGAGAGCGAACGCCGAGGTGAAACCTTCGTGACAAGAAAAATCACACTGGCGGCTGCCCGCATCGCCCAAGGCTTCCAGGACAAGCTGTATCTGGGCAATCTGGATGCCCGGCGCGACTGGGGATATGCCAAAGACTACATCGAGTGCATGTGGCTCATCCTGCAGCACGACACCCCCGAAGACTTCGTCATTGCCACCGGAGAAATGCATACCGTACGCGAATTTGCGACACTGGCATTCCGGGAGGTAGGCATCACTCTGTGCTGGGAAGGCCAGGGAGTGGATGAGAAGGGTATCGACACACAGACCGGAAAAGTCCTCGTGGAAGTCGACCCCAAATATTTCCGGCCTGCCGAAGTGGAACAATTGCTGGGCGACCCCACCAAAGCAAAAACACTGCTGGGATGGAATCCGAGGCAGACCAGTTTTGAAGAGTTGGTACGCATCATGGCAGAGCACGACATGAAATTTGTGAAGAAACTGTATTTAAGAAGCAAAGAGCTTTGAATGAACTATTAAACTTTCAGACAACAATGTTAGACAAAAATGCCAAAATATATGTAGCAGGCCACCGGGGACTGGTAGGTTCTGCCATCTGGAAAAATCTTGAGGAGAAAGGATACACCAATCTCATCGGCAAGACCCACAAAGAACTCGATTTGCTCGACGGGGTTGCCGTACGCCGTTTCTTCGACGAGGAGCAGCCCGAATATGTATTCCTTGCCGCCGCCTTTGTGGGTGGCATTATGGCCAACAGTATCTACCGTGCCGATTTCATCTACAAGAACCTGCAGATACAGCAGAACGTCATCGGCGAAAGCTTCCGCCACGGAGTGAAAAAACTTCTCTTTCTGGGCAGTACCTGCATCTATCCCCGTGATGCCGAACAGCCGATGAAAGAAGACGCACTCCTCACTTCTCCGCTGGAATACACGAACGAACCCTATGCCATCGCCAAAATAGCCGGACTGAAAATGTGCGAAAGCTTCAATCTTCAATACGGTACGAACTACATTGCCGTGATGCCCACCAACCTTTACGGTCCCAACGACAACTTCGACCTGGAACGCAGCCACGTGCTCCCTGCCATGATACGCAAGATACACCTCGCCCACTGCCTGAAACAAGGCGACTGGGATGCCGTACGCCACGACATAAACCTGCGTCCGGTAGAAGGCATCAACGGCGACAGCAGCAAAGAGGACATTCTGAATATCCTCCGGAAATACGGTATCAGCGAAGAAGAAGTGAGATTATGGGGTACCGGCACCCCCTTGCGCGAATTCCTCTGGAGCGAGGAGATGGCAGATGCCAGCGTCTTCGTCATGGAACACGTCGACTTCAAAGATACCTTCAAGCCGGGCGACAAGGAAATCCGCAACTGTCACATCAATATCGGTACGGGCAAGGAAATCACTATCCACCAGTTGGCAGAACTGATTGTCAACACCGTAGGTTATCAAGGCCGGCTGACCTTCGACACTTCCAAACCCGACGGAACCATGCGCAAACTGACCGATCCCGGCAAGTTACATGCATTGGGATGGCATCATAAGATTGATATCGAGGAAGGTGTGCAACGCATGTACCGATGGTACTTGGGAAAGTAATTAGTGACGTCTGATTAGCCATGAATGTCATGCGGTACAAGGTGGGAGCTGTATTGTTTATATTGTTGATACTTTTATCAGGTATCAGCCCAACCGTACATGCCATGATGGTTCCCGTGACCTATTCCGTTCGCGGCAAAGTCATCGACAGACAGTCCAGACAACCCGTGGCCTACGCCAACGTTTTCGTTGCCGGCATCCCCGGGAAAGGGGTTTCCACCGATTCACTCGGCACATTCAAGATAGAGCAGGTACCTCCAGGCATTTATAGCCTTGAGGCATCCTGCATAGGATACCAGACTGTTTCCACCCCCGAATATATCGTTTCAGCCTCAACCCCGTTCATCGAGATAGAGATGGAAGAGGATGCCAATCTGCTGAACACAGTAGTGGTGGTGCCTTCCCCCTTCCGGCGAAGTATCGAAAGCCCGGTCAGCATGCGTATCATCGGCCTGCAGGAAATAGAGAAAAGTCCCGGAGCCAACCGGGATGTCTCGCGCATCGTACGCTCCTATCCCGGCGTCTCTTTCTCTCCCATCGGCTATCGCAACGACTTGATTGTTCGGGGTGGTTCTCCTTCCGAAAACCGCTTTTATATGGATGGCATCGAAATCCCCAACATCAACCACTTTGCCACTCAGGGTGCATCCGGAGGACCGGTAAGCATTGTCAATGCCGACCTGATACGCGAGATTACATTTTATACGGGCGCCTTCCCCGCCAACCGCTCCGGAGCCTTGAGTTCCGTCCTCGACTTCCGCCTCAAGGACGGCAATCCGGACAAGCAGGCGTTCAAAGCCACCATCGGTGCATCGGAAGTCTCGCTCAGCGGAGCAGGCCATCTGGGACAACGCACCACTTATCTGTTCTCTGCACGCCAGTCCTACCTGCAACTTTTGTTCAAGGCTTTGGGACTGCCCTTCCTGCCCAATTTCATTGACGGACAATTCAAAACAAAAACCCGTTTCAACAAGCACAGCGAGCTGACCCTGTTTGGTCTCGTAGGCATTGACAAGATGAAACTGAATACCGATGAAAAAGGAGAAGATGCCGAATATCTGCTCAGCTATCTCCCCACCATCCATCAGGAAACATTCACTCTCGGAGCCTCTTACAGACACTACAATGGAAGGCACGTGCAATCCCTTATACTGAGCCATAACTACCTGAACAACCGCAATCTGAAATACCGCAACAACGATGACTCTTCCGAAGACAACCTGACCCTGCGCCTACGCTCCACAGAACAAAAGACCACCCTGCGTTTTGAAAACCAGACGCGCTTGGGAGCATGGACCCTAAAAGAAGGAGCAGAACTGAACAACTCCATCTATACAAACCACAGCAGGCAAAGACTATACGGCAGTCATTCGGGTACGCTCTCCATCTACGAAACCTCACTCAACATCTTCGGCTGGGGGGCTTTCTTCTCTTCCGACTATACCACCGCCGACAAGCGTCTGGCACTTTCTGCCGGTATCCGTATGGACGGCAACACTTACAACCGAAAGATGCGGCAGCTCTGGAAGCAGTTCTCCCCACGCCTCTCTGCATCCTACAAACTCTCGGAACAATGGACCCTGAGCGGAAGTACCGGCCTCTACCACCAATTGCCTCCCTACACCGCTTTAGGATATAAAGACAATGAAGGGCAATATCTCAACAAAGGCCTGAAGTACATGCAGGTCTTTGAAAACAGCCTCGGTGTGGACTGGCACCTGCAAGACCGGCTCATGGTTTCTGCAGAAGGTTTCTTCAAGCGTTACAGCCGTATGCCACTTTCCCTTCAAGACAACATTCCGTTGGCATGCAAAGGAAACGATTACGGTGTCACCGGCAACGAAACACTCGTCCCTACAGCCAGCGGAAGGGCTTACGGACTGGAAACCATGTTCCGCTGGCAGGCATCCGGCAAGTTCAATCTCGTATCCTCCTTCACCTTATACCGCGGCGAATACCGCAACCGTCCAGATGGAGACTTCATTCCATCCGCCTGGGACAACCGTTTCATACTCAACATGAGCGGTACATACAACCTGCCCCGGCGCTGGAGCATAGGAGGAAAGCTAAGCTATATAGGCGGCAGCCCCTACACTCCCTATGATGAAGACAAATCATCACTCGTAGAAGCATGGGATGCCAAAGGACAGCCCTACTACGACTATGCGTACTATAATACCGGGCGGCTTCCCAACTTTGCCCAGTTAGACTTGCGTGTGGACAAGTCCTTCTACTTCCATCACTGCATGATAGGAATCTATCTGGACATACAGAATATCACCGGCAACAAACTGAAGCAACCGGATGTGATAATGAGTACGGGCATCATCGAAAATCCGTCCGCTCCCATTGCCGAACAGCGCTATAAAATGAAATACCTCAAGCAAGAAAGCGGCACTATCCTGCCTACTTTAGGTATAACTGTCGAGTTTTAACAAATAGCCGCCATAAAAACTATTTTCCTTATAAAAGTTTGCTTTCTATATATAAACCCTTATATTTGCACAATTTTCAACCAAATGTGCAATTAATATCATGGAACAAAGTTTTATCGCCTATATAGAGAATAGCATAAAGGAAAATTGGGATTTAGACGCTCTGACCGACTATAAGGGAGCAACCCTACAATATAAGGACGTAGCCCGCAAAATAGAAAAGCTGCATATCATTTTCGAGGCAAGCGGCATCAAGAAAGGCGATAAGATTGCCGTCTGTGGCCGCAACAGTTCCCACTGGGGCGTAACGTTCCTCGCAACATTGACCTACGGTGCGGTAATCGTCCCCATCCTTCACGAGTTCAAGGCAGACAATGTACACAACATCGTGAACCATTCCGAAGCCAAACTGCTTTTCGTAGGCGACCAGGTTTGGGAAAACCTCAACGAAAGTGCCATGCCGCTGCTGGAGGGCATCATGATGATGGCAGACTTCTACATTCTTGTCTCCCGCAGCGAAAAGTTGGACTATGCCCGCGAACATCTCAACGAAATGTTCGGTAAGAAATACCCCAAGAACTTCCGCAAGGAGCATGTCAGTTATCACAAGGACCAGCCCGACGAACTGGCGGTCATCAACTATACATCCGGCACCACCAGTTACTCCAAAGGAGTGATGCTGCCCTACCGCAGCCTTTGGTCAAACACCACTTTTGCTTTCGAAGTATTGCCGCTGAAAGCCGGTGACAAGATTGTCTCCATGCTGCCAATGGCACATATGTACGGACTTGCATTCGAGTTTCTGTATGAATTCGCCGTAGGTTGCCACATATTCTTCCTCACTCGTATGCCCAGCCCCAAAATCATTTTCCAGGCTTTCACCGAAGTGAAGCCTAACCTGATTGTGGCTGTTCCGCTCATTATCGAAAAGATTATAAAGAAGAGCGTACTGCCCAAGCTGGAAACTCCCGCCATGAAGCTGTTGCTGAAAGTACCCATCATCAATGACAAGATAAAGGCGACCGTACGCGAACAAATGATTCAAGCCTTTGGCGGAAACTTTGCAGAAATCATTGTAGGAGGAGCTGCCTTCAACCAGGAAGTGGAGCAGTTCTTAAAGATGATAGATTTCCCCTATACGGTAGGCTATGGAATGACGGAATGCGGCCCCATCATCTGTTACGAGGATTGGACCCGTTTCAAACCCGGTTCATGCGGAAAGGCCGCACCGCGTATGGAGGTGAAAATCCTATCATCCGATCCCGAAAACATTCCGGGAGAGATTGTCTGCCGTGGTCCCAATGTCATGCTGGGTTACTACAAGAACGACGAGGCCACCGTACAGGTACTCGACAAAGACGGCTGGCTGCACACCGGAGACCTTGCCCTGATGGATGCCGAAGGCAACGTAAGCATCAAGGGACGCAGCAAGAACATGCTCCTTGGTCCGAGCGGTCAGAATATCTACCCGGAAGAGATAGAAGACAAACTGAACAATATGCCGTATGTAGCCGAAAGCATCATCGTGCAGCAGAATGAGAAACTGGTAGGTCTGGTTTACCCCGACTTCGATGATGCCTTTGCCCATGGGCTGAACAATGACGACATCGAACGCGTCATGGAGGAAAACCGTGTGGCACTGAATGCAGAACTGCCCGCATACAGCCAGATATTCAAAATGAAAATCTATCCTGAAGAATTTGAAAAAACGCCGAAGAAATCTATCAAACGCTTCTTGTATCAGGAGGCCAAAGGATAATGTAAAAAAACAATTAAACTACAACCTATCTAACCCTTTCTAAATTATTATCTAAATGAGAAACGAATTATTATTATCCGCCATGCTTCCGATATGCGGAATGGCGGGAGAAGCGTATGGCATGCCGCCTGGGGATGCCGTACCTGCTCCAAAAGAGCAGCCAAACATCATTCTGTTCCTAGTGGATGACATGGGATGGCAAGACACGTCCCTCCCCTTTTGGACACAGCGTACCAAGTACAACGATACGTACCATACTCCCAACATGGAACGGATGGCTACACAAGGCAAAATGTTTACGCAGGCCTATGCATGCAGCATCAGTTCACCTACGCGTGTCAGCCTTTTTACGGGAATGAATGCTGCCAGGCATCGAGTCACCAGTTGGACCCTCCGTAAGAACACTACCCATGAACAACCCGACTCGGTCATGATTTATCCGGAATGGAACGTTAACGGCATTTGTCAAGAGCCTGGCGTGGAACGGACCACACAAGTCACCTCCCTGGCCGAAGTACTCAAAGACCATGGCTATCACACCATTCATTGCGGAAAAGCCCACTTCGGTGCTGAAGGCACTCCCGGAGCCGACCCGTTGAAAATGGGGTTTGAAGTGAACATAGCCGGACATGCTGCCGGTTCACCTGCCAGCTACTATGGCAAGGAGAATTTCGGCAACAAAACAGACGGTAAAAGCCCGCTGGCTGCCGTACCCGGTCTGGAGAAATATCATGGAACCGACACTTTCCTAAGTGAAGCCCTTACCATAGAGGCCATGAAGGCACTGGACGATGCACAGCAGACTGACAAGCCATTCTTTCTATACATGGCACACTATGCCATCCATACCCCTATACAACCTGACATGCGTTTCTACCAGAAGTACCTGGACAAAGGCCTTCCTCCGGTAGAAGCCGCCTATGCTACTCTCATTGAGGGTATGGACAAAAGTCTGGGAGACATCATGGACTATCTGGACAAGAACAACCTGACGGAAAACACTATCCTCATCTTCATGTCCGACAATGGCGGTTTGGCGGCCCATACCCGCGCCGGACAACTGCATGTCCAGAACTATCCGCTCAATAGTGGTAAAGGTTCCGCCTACGAAGGAGGCATACGTGAACCGATGATTGTCCGCTGGCCGGGCATCGTAGCGCCCCAAACCCAATGCGACCATTACCTGATGATAGAGGACTTCTTCCCCACCATCCTTGAGATGGCAGGCGTAGACAACTATACAACCGTACAGCAACGCGACGGCATCAGTTTCATGCCATTGCTCACCGGAAAAGGTAAAATGAAAGACCGTGATATCTACTGGCATTATCCCAATAGCTGGGGTCCTTCCGGCCCGGGCATCGGAGCCACTTGCTCCATCCGTTCGGGCGAGTGGAAGCTGGTGTATTATTTCGGTGACGGTAGACGGGAACTTTTCAACATCCCCGCCGACATCAGTGAAAAACATGATATGGCCCGAGAGAAGCCTGAAGTTGTCAAAGAGTTGTCACGGAAATTAAGTAATTACCTCCGGTCTGTGGATGCGCAGCGCCCTCTGTTGCGTGCCACCCGCCAACCAGCTCCCTGGCCGGACGAAATATAGAAAAAAAGTATGAAACGAAACCTTTCCCTCCTCCTTGTGTCCCTGCTTCTTGCAGGGACAGCTCTTGCCCAAGAACATAATCCGGGCAGCGTACAGCCGGATACGATTCAGAAATCCTCCGAAAAATCTTTCCGGAAACAACGCTCTCCACGAACAGACCATGGCCCGGTAGGTATCAATATCTCCTTATGGAAAAACATCTCCACACAGCGGACTGATACCATAGGAAGCACCTGCTTCAATCTGGGTGTGTTCTCATCCATGAACCGTCTGAATGGCCTCGGCATGAATATTCTTGGCAGTGTAACCGGCAGGGATGTGAACGGTGTACAGATGGCAGGTCTGTCAAATATGGTGGGGGGAAGCATGCGAGGCATGCAGATAGCAGGAATTACCAACATCAATGGCAACAACCTTATCGGAGTATCCGTTTCGGGACTGGTAGGTATCACCGGAAACCATGCGCAAGGCGTCATCATTTCCGGTCTGGCAAACATCAGTGGGGACTATAATCGTGGCGCCTCCATAGGCGGCCTGTTGAATATCAGCGGAGAAGGTGCTTCCGGCATACACTTTGCCGGACTCGCCAATATTTCCGGTGGAAATTTCAAAGGATTTTCAGGGGCCGGCCTGCTAAGTGTAATCGGTGAAGACTTGAATGGCATGCAGATGTCCGCCCTTACCAACATCACCGCCGGAGATATGACCGGTGTTCAGGTTTCCGGCCTGGGCAATGTGGTGGGTGGTACAGCCCGAGGATTACAAATAGGCGCTGCCAATATGGCCATACGTGCCAAAGGGCTTCAAATAGGTCTATTCAACTACTACAAAGAAAAATTAGATGGTTTCCAGTTGGGATTAGTCAATGCCAATCCCCAAACAAAAGTTCAACTGATGTTTTTCGGTGGTAATGCCACCAAGCTGAATGTAGGTGCCCGTTTCAAGAACCGGCTCTTCTATACCATCCTCGGTGGCGGTACCCATTATCTGGATTTTGGCGATAAGTTTTCCGCTGCCCTCTTCTACCGTGCCGGTCTTGAATTACCGCTCTACAAACAGCTGTTCATCAGCGGAGATCTGGGATACCAACATATAGAAACCTTCAAGAACAAGGACTACGGCATTCCGGCACGTCTCTATGCCCTCCAGGCACGTGTCAATCTGGAATACCACCTGACCGAGCGCTTTGGCATATTCCTCACCGGCGGTTATGGCGGGTATATGCAGCTCTCGGACGTGGGTACCTATGACAAAGGCATCATTGTAGAGGGCGGGGTGACGATACTGAAATTATAAATTATTGTTTCTCCTTAATCAGCCCCGTCCTATACGCCACCAGCAGTTTCATCAAATCCTGAATCTGCGTAACGAGTTCACTTCCTTTATCCGTATCCTTCACCATCATACGCTGCGAATTGAATTCGACAACCAGGGTTGTAGACTTGATGTCTTGTCCTTCTTCAATGGCTTTCTGACGGCTCTGGAACGGCTCATGCTGCACCAACTGCAAGCCGTGGGAATGATATACCAGCGTATATCCCGCAATTCCCGTTTCCGGCTGATAGGCTTTTGAAAAACCACCGTCAATCACCAGCAGCTTACCATCCGCTTTGATGGGTTTCTCACCTTTAATGGTCTTTACCGGTACATGTCCGTTGATGATATGCGAATGTGGCCCCGGCTTCACGCCGAACTCTTCAAGAATGCGGTCACACACCTCAGCCTCGTTGCGCAAAGCATAGTAATGCCCTTTCGTCTCCTTATGCAATGTTTTGTCGGCCACAAAATAGCGTTCAAAGGTAGCCATCTTGTCTTTATCGAAGGAAGGGGCATCCGGTCCGCACCACATGTACCAGACATAATCCAGTGCAAACTGTTTCTCGTCCGAACCGTCCTCGTCAAAGTAAGCGGTACGTATCAGCTGGTCGGTCTTTTTCAGCAACTTACGTCCCCAGTATTCCTTTTGGCCGATGCGGACATGTTTAAAACTGCCGTCCGCATTCAGAGGCACGGAAGCATGATAAAGCAGGTTACTGTTGCACACCAGATACATGCCGCCATACGTAAACAAGCAGCGCATGTGCTTCTTCATCTTCTCGCTGTTCATGAAAGAAGAATGAATCCGGTGCATCAGTTCGCGCTCTTCGTCCGACAGACGATACGGGTCCGCCGGGTCTACGGTGGGGAAATTCACATCGCGCAACGGATATTCCTTGCCTTCGTATACAAACACACCACGCTCGAAATCCACCAGATGCAGCAGTTTCCGGTTCTCCATACCGAACTCAGGACGGCGGCTGATGATTTCCGCCTCCAGTTTCAACTGGATAACCGTAATCGCCTTGTGCATCTGTGTAATCAGCCGCAAGGTCTTCTCATTGTATTCCGCATCGGCAAAGTTCATTTTCGGCGCAAAGATGGTGCAAGGGTCATCCGCATAGGTATCCATGGCAAACGTTGCAAGCGGCAACAGATTGATGCCATAACCATCCTCCAGCGTTGCTAAATTGGCATAGCGCATCGACATACGGATTACGTTGGCTATACAAGCATCATTACCTGATGCGGCACCCATCCACAGAATATCGTGGTTACCCCATTGGATGTCGAAATTATGATAATCACAGAGAGTATCCATGATAATATGCGCACCCGGTCCGCGGTCGTATATATCGCCCACGATATGCAGCGAGTCGATGGTCAAGCGCTGGATAAGGTTGCACATCGCCACAATAAAATCATCCGCACGCTTCGTAGAGATAATGGTACTGATTATGACATTGATATAGGCATGCTTGTTAGGTTCGATGCTCGATTCGTGCAACAGCTCTTGAATGATATACGAGAACTCTGCTGGAAGTGCCTTGCGTACTTTCGAACGGGTATATTTGGACGAAACGTTCTGGCATACTTTTACCAACTGGTTCAGTGTTATCAAATACCAGTCATCCAGGTCCGTTTCCTGCTCCTTGATAAGTTGCAGCTTCTCTTCCGGATAATAAATTAACGTACAGATTTCCTTCTTCTCACTTTCGCGCAGTGTATGCCCGAATATTTCGTTCACCTTACGTTTCACTGCCCCCGATGCATTCTTCAGCACATGCTGAAAAGCCTCATACTCGCCATGAATATCCGTCAGAAAATGCTCTGTACCTTTCGGCAGATTCAGAATGGCCTCCAGATTGATGATTTCTGTACTGGCATCAGCAATGGTAGGAAAACTGCGTGATAATAATTGCAAATAACGCAAGTCATTGACAATACTTTCCGGAGTTATATTTCCCATAGTTATTTAATTGATAGTTGATAATTGACAGTTGATAATATCCCTCATTCTTCATTATCCATTAATGAAGAACATGAGCAGCACTTGGGCTATGATTACCCGTAGAAACATGCACAGCGGATAAACCGTAGCATAAGCTACAGACGGATTGTCTCCCGGAATGGTGTCGTTGGCGTAGTTCAGCGCCATGGGGTTTGCCATGCTTCCGCACAGCATACCCGCCATTGTTCCGAAATCTATCTTCAGCCACTTGAAGGTAACGATACCCATAATCAATACCGGAACTACAGTCAACGCAAAACCCGTAGCAATCCATAACAGCCCTTCCGGCCGGAATACCGTATCGAAGAAATGGGCACCTGCATCCAGTCCCAGGCAAGCCAGGTAAAGAGACAATCCCAATGCACGGAGCATCAGGTTCGCACTGCGCGTAGTATAAGTCACCATGTGCATCCTCGGACCGAATGTCCCGATAAGAATACCTACGATGATAGGGCCTCCTGCCAATCCGAGCCGCACGGGAGCGCTAATGCCGGGAATGGAAATAGGAATTGCTCCCAAAGCCAGACCGATGACAATGCCGATAAATACCGCCACCAAGTTCGGTTCCTTCAGGCTTTTCACAGCATTGCCCAGCACCTTCTCCACATTTTGTATAGCAGCGGCTTCGCCCACTACGGTCAGGCGGTCACCCAATTGCAAGGTCAGTTCCGCTGTGGCCAGCAGCTGCACGCCGCTACGATAAACCCGGCTGATATTGATACCGTAATGATTACGCAGATGGAGAGAACCCAGCTTCTTGCCGTTCAACTCCGGGCGCGTCACCACGATACGTTGCGAAATCAACTGGCTGTCTATGGCATTCCAGTCTATATCTTCCTTGTTCCAGTCGGTATGCTCCTGCTCGCCGAAAAGCACGGTCAGAGCCGGCGTATTTTTCTCCGAGGTAATCACCAGCAGGCGGTCACCTTCCTTTATAATCTTTTCCGAGGTAGGAATACTCACATTCCCATCCCGCCACAAGCGGGAAATCACGAACTTCGGATAGCTGTTCAGCCCGCCTATTTCCTTGATACTCTTGTTGAAGATGGCAGGATTGTGCACCTGGAACGCAACAATGTAAGGCTTGTTCACGTCATCCTTCTCTTTCAATTCCAGGTCTTCCTTATGCGCCAGCGTCTTACGGATGAACAGTACGGCCAGAATGACCCCTACCACCCCCAGCGGATATGCCACCGCACACCCCAAAGCAGGGGTACTGGACTCCAATCCCATCTGTTTCAATGTCTGCTGTGCCGCACCGAGTGCCGGTGTGTTTGTCGTGGCACCGCAAAGTATGCCCACCATATCCGGCAGGGATACTCCCAACCCATAGCTGCCCAGTACAGTCAGCAGGGTGCCGATAAGCACTACACCCGTGGCGAGCATATTCAGTTGTACCCCTCCTTTACGGAAAGAGCTGAAAAAACCCGGTCCCACCTGCAAACCCAAAGCATACACAAATATCACCAGCCCGAAGCTTTCCGCATAATTCAGCATCTGCGGGTCTATGGACAACCCGAAATGCCCGGCAATGATGCCGGCAAAGAATACAAACGTCACTCCCAATGAAATGCCGCAAACATGTATCTTCCCCAATCCCAATCCGATAGCAGAAATCAGTGAGAGTACCACAACCGCCTGCAAGGCGGAGTGCTCGACGAATAAACTATATAGCCAGTCCAATGTGCATTCTATTTTACAGTTTCAGGCTGCAAAGATAGTGCAAACCTAATGCAAAAAAAACGAACCCGTCTATTTTTTATGCGGCAGTACTTCTAAAAAAGGGACACGATACAATAAATCCCTGCTGCCAGCAAAGCACTGACGGGGATAGTCAGCACCCAAGCGGTCATCAGACTCTTCGTAACTCCCCAACGCACAGCCGAAAGCCGCTTCGTGGCCCCTACTCCGATAATAGCTCCCGTAATGGTGTGTGTCGTACTTACCGGAATCTTCAGATACTCCGTCAGATAAAGCGTAAACGCACCGGCAGTTTCCGCAATCACCCCTTCCAGTGGCGTCACCTTCGTAATCTTAGTCCCCATGGTCTTCACAATCTTCCACCCGCCGGACATGGTACCGAGTGAAATGGCCGTAAAACAAGAGAATGCCACCCAGTCCGGCAGGTCATCAATACTGTTTATCCCCATTCCCAGTCCTTCCGAATGTCCGGCTATCATAGCCGCAGCAATGATACCCATTACCTTCTGTGAATCATTCAGACCGTGCCCGATGCTGAACAAAGCCGAAGACACCAGCTGCAGTTTCTTGAACCACACCTCGGCCGTATGGGGATGCGCCCTGCGGCAAATGTACAAGACCAACAACGTAAAACCAAATGCCACCACCATACCAATCAAGGGAGCCAGAAAAATGAATGCCGCAATCTTCAGAATGATACTCAACTGGATGGCCTCAAAACCGTGTGCCATGATGGCAGCTCCGGCAAAACCTCCGATAAGCGTGTGCGAAGAAGAGGAAGGGATTCCCTTCCACCAAGTGAACAGATTCCAGGCAATAGCCGCAATCACGCCGGCCAGAATGATAGGCAAAGTAATGTAAGGCTCCATCACCGTTTTCGATACGGTGTTGGCAATGCCGAAACCGCCGATGACACACTTGGCGATGAAAAAGGCCACAAAATTGAAGAAAGCCGCCCATATCACCGCCTGAAACGGTGTAAGCACTTTGGTAGACACAATGGTGGCAATAGAATTGGCCGCATCATGAAAACCGTTGATATAATCGAATATCAGAGCCAGTACAATGATAATCACTAATAGTTCCATGCGTCCGTCCGTTTATGCGTATTTCACAATCAGGCTCCTCAAAATCTTGCCCACGTGTTCGGCTGCGTCCGTCGTTTTTTCCAACTCATACATAATCTCCTTGATTTTGATGAGTTCAATGCAGTCCTTCTCTTCTTCAAAAAGCCTGGTGATGAAAAATTCATAAATATCATCTGCCCGGTTTTCTATGTCATGCAGCTGGTTGCAATATGCGCGCAGCTTATCCGGACTCTTGCGGAATGCCTCCAGTTCATCCATGGCCTGGCCGATGAGGGCCGCTTCTTGTTGAACCATATGTCCCAGCTCTTTCCCCTTGTCCGAAATAGGATGCGGATTATAGATAGTGATACGCTTGGCACAGCTGTTTATTCCATCAATCACATCATCCATGCCCGAAGCCAGGTCATGGATATCCTCCCGGTCAAAAGGAGTAATGAAAGTAGTGCCCAGTTCATCCAGAATCAGATTGGTCAGCTTATCGCCCTCGCGCTCCAAATCTTTGATTCGTTTATAATCTTCCGCCCTCTTCTCAGGCGAGTCATGGCCCAATATTTCTATCAACAGAGCCGACGAGGACAATAAAATCTCAGACAATTGCTTCAGCAAAGGAAAGAATTTCGGTTCTTTCGGTGTGAACCGGCTAAAAAAAGAATTCTTCATAATGGATAAATGTACTAAGTATATTAATTTATTTTTGTTTTCGTTGTTTCAGTCTTGCACGCAGCACTTCTACCACGGCCGGCAGTATGGAAACCACAATAATGGCCACAATCAGCAGAAACAATATGGCATACGCCCACATATGATATTCCTGCACTATATCAATCATA
>ENA-OPBW01000034-OPBW01000034.1-human-gut-metagenome-genome-assembly--contig:-NODE-34-length-123871-cov-10.397517_pt1 | contig 123871 bp, 137 predicted proteins | sample MGYA00241070_ERZ501456 | MGnify/ENA primary metagenome ERZ501456 (study PRJEB25962, sample SAMEA2042624) | human gut metagenome | biome: human gut; feature: human-associated habitat; material...
CCGCCTGCGGCTGATGGAGTGGCCGGAGTGGCGTGCAACATCCTCAAGAGTATGGCTCCGTCGGTCAAGGTGCATAACCAGTGGATTGCGCAGGCAGGTATCGGCATCGTGCATCTGCCGGCATTTGTATTGCATCCGGCCCCGTTGGTCAGCGGTATGTCCGAGTCCGAGATGTGGATGGGCAGTTCCACTGTCCTGGCGGACGGTGCGCCCTGTTCCTCTCTAACACATCCGGCACTCTCATGCAACATTGTGGGAATACCGACGATTCCCCGCAAGGGGAAGCCCAGGAAGGTGAGCAAGGCCCTGCTTGCCCCCACTTCCATGCTCTCCACCATCACATCTGTAGGAAATCCCGTGCTTGTGGGAGGACCGCCTACCATTGATGTGTTTGCGCTGGCGATGAAGCTGGGGCTGAAAGGATTGTCAAAGCTCGGAAAAAAAATATCCCATCTGCTGCATGGATTGATAGACAAGGCGGGATTGAATCCCCGGCTTGCCAGGATTCTCAAGAAAACAGCTTGCATCATATTCGGTGAGCCAGTGGACGCTGCTACGGGCAGGGTCTATCACACCAATGTGGACTTCGAGCTTCCGGGTCCGATTCCCGTCGTATGGGAACGTACCTATTACAGTGATGCCGCCGTGGACGGTCCGTTGGGATACAATTGGCACCACAGCTACAATCTAGGAATACGGCAGTTGGAGGAAGGGGCGTTCGCATTCCGTCATGCTGACGGACGGGAGTCCTTCCTGCCTGCGCTGAAACTTGGAGAATCCCATTTTGACCGCAGGGAACAGCTGGCATGGACACTCGATGGCCGGGGTTACATGCTTACGGACATCCGGGGGTTGCAATACCGTTTTGACGGTCCCGAAAACCGCTCCGGTTACCGCATGGTATCGGGCATTTCCACGAAGGACGGATTCCGGATCCGCTTCGAATACGCTTCGGGGGGAAGGCTGGCAGGAATCATATCCTCACGGGGAGAATTCCTGAAAGTGGAAACCGACGAGTCGGGACGGGTACTCTGCGTTTCCGTGAATCAGGACGGTGAGGAGGTGAAGCTGGTCCGTTACCGTTACGATGACCGGGGCGACATGGTGGAAACGCTGGATGCGCTGGATGTCAGCAAGCATTTCGTCTATTCCGGCGGACACCTGCTGGTACAGCTTACCAACCAAGGGGGTATGTCCTTCCATTGGGAATATGAAGGTAAGGGGGAGAATGCCCGCTGTGTGCATACATGGGGCGATGGAGGCGTGATGGAATATTTCATCCATTACGGCAAGGGATATACCCATATCCGTAACGGGGAAAATGCCGAAACCGAATATTATTACGGTGAAGACAAACTCATCTATAAGATAGTGGATGCCAACGGAGGAATTACCCGTCACCAATACAACAGCTTTCAGGAGCTGGAGGTCACGGTCAACCCCGAAGGCTACACCCATAAGACTTCCTACAACGAATTCGGCCAGCCGGTCCGGATAACGGACGAGAACGGCGAGGACACCTTTCTGGACTACAACGGCAACCGCAACCTCGTCTCGCTCTACACTCCGGGCGGAAAGAGGCTTTCATGGGACTATGACGGACTGGACCGCGTCGTCAGCCGGACCACACCGGGCGGAGAGACAGTGAAATATGCCTACGAGGGAGGCGTGTTGCGTACCATAACGGACGGACAGGGCCGGGTTTACACGCTCACGTTCAACGACAGGTACGACCTGGAGCTGCTGCAGTTCCCCAACGGGCTGTTCCGCCGGTGGGAGTACGACGGCAGGGGAAGGCTTGTGCAGGCGGTGGATGTGAAAGGCAATGTTACCCGTTATGCCTACGACCGTGCGGACAACCTGGTACGGCTGGAAGAACCGGACGGCAACGTGCACCGGTTTGAGTACGATGCCATGGGGAACATGGTACATGCCAGCGACAACATCCGCGAGGTCAGGTTCACCTATGGGGCACTGGGAGTACTGAAAAGCCGCGAGCAGGAACGGCACCACATCACCTTCGGCTACAACAGCGAGTTGCAGCTCCGGCGCATCGGCAACGAGGCGGGCGACAACTATTTCTTCGAGCTGGACGGGCTGGGACTGGTCGTTACGGAAACCGGCTTCGACGGCCTGCGGCGTGAGTACGAGCGCGACGGTGCGGGCCGTGTCACCCGTGTGAACCGTCCCGGAGGAAAATGGACGGAATACCAGTATGATGGACTGGACAATATCCTGAAGGAGGAACAGTATGACGGGGAGGTCTCCCTCTACACGTACGACAAGGACGGCATGCTTGTCAAGGCGAAGAACAGCGAGAACCTGCTGGAGTTCACCCGTGACAGGAAGACGGGACTGGTTACCGAGGAAAGGCAGGGAGAATACACCGTCAGCCGTACCTATGACGGCGAAGGCAACTGTACCCGCATCACCAGCAGTCTGGGAGCGGACATCCGTCATACCTATGACCGGGAAGGCAACCTGCAGACCATGCAGGCGGGCGAAGGCTGGCAGGCATCATGGGTGCGTGACAACACGGGATTGGAGGTGCAGCGCACCTTCTCCGGTGGCGTAACAGTCTGCACCGAGCGCGACGGTTTCGGGCGCGAGGTGCGCAAGTCGGTACGGTCGGGAGGCATCGAGCGTGGAGCATACCGCTATGAGTGGGGGATTGCGGGCCGCCTGCTCTCCAAGGAAAACGAGCTGACGGGAACGGTCATGCGCTACGACTACGACCGTTTCGACTTCCTTATCCGGCAGGAAACCACCCAGGGCTCGGAAACGGACGTGATTTACCGCGTGCCGGACTTCGTGGGTAACCTCTTCGGAACTCCGGACAGGAAGGACCGCAAATACGGTGCCGGTGGAAAACTTTTGGAGGACCCGGATTGTTTCTACCACTACGACGATGAGGGAAATCTCATTTTCCGAGAGTTCAAGCAGTTGCAGGAAACGGGCGTAAGGTACGACCGCAAACGCATGGAGAAGGAACGCGGCATCCGTTGTCTGGCTACGGGAACGGGATGGCTCTACGAGTGGGCTTCCAATGGTATGCTGAAGAAGGTCATACGACCGGACGGAAGACCGGTGGAGTTCCGTTACGATGCGTTGGGACGGCGCACCGCCAAGCAGTATTTCGGAAAGGCCACACGCTGGGTGTGGGACGGAAACGTACCTTTACACGAATGGAGCTATAAAGCCGTTGGCTTACAATCGGACGAAGAGGAAAACATCCTTCCAAAAGAACCGGCAGAAGATGTTACCACCTGGGTGTTCGAGGCGGACACGTTTGTGCCTACGGCAAAAATTCAGGGTGATAAACAGTATTCCATCGTGTCCGATTATATGGGTACACCCATCCAGATGTACGACGGACAGGGAAACAAGACCTGGGACTGCACGCTGGACATTTATGGGAAAATGCTTGCCGTTGATAAAGGAATGGAGTTTGATTGTCCGTTCAGGTTTCAGGGGCAATATGCGGACAAAGAAACAGGGCTGTATTATAATAGATTCAGATATTATTTACCTAATTTAGGAGGATATATTTCACAAGACCCTATTAGATTAGCAGGAAATAATCCCACTATTTATGGTTATGTAGATAATCCTAATTTTATATTTGATATTTTAGGATGGATTGTTGTACCTGTTTATACCCGTGGTTTACAAAACAAAATATTAACAGCGAAGGCAACAATTACCAGTAGTGATTTAGGAACTGGTACAAGAACAAATAAAAAATCTATAGCACAAGCCCGTGGATTAGGATTTGATACAGATGATGCCGGTCATATCATTGCAAAGCGTTTAGGTGGATCTGGAGATATTGACAATGTTTTCCCTCAAGATTCACGTATAAATAGAGGCCAATTTAGGCTTTTTGAAGCTGAAATAGCAGATGCTGTTAAAACATATGGCAGTGTTGATGTTTCAATTCAATTGGAATACGAAAATGGTGGAACAAGACCTACTAGTATAGTATATTCATATACGACTCCAAACGGTAAAACAAAAACAAATACTTTCTTAAATTCTCATTAAAATATTATTTAATTATGGATGACATTATAAAAAAAACAATTAAAGAACTTGTCCTCAATTTTATTTCAGAAATGAATGAATGGGAGAAATTTTGCAACAACTTAAAAAATGAAAATACTCAATTATCATGGAATGAAAAACATGATATGATGAAACAAAAGGCTACTTTTATATTCACTAAATATTGCACAAATAAAGAACGAAAAATGAGCCGTCCAAATGCTTTATCATGGGGAAGTGAAGGAAGTTATATTTATGACCCTAATGAGGAAAAAGTGATTGACATACAAGAAACTAGAAAGAATAAATTTACTGTAATAACACAAAATGATAACAAATACCTACAGTATACAATCATCAAAAAAGAGAATAAGTACCTGATAGATAGCAAAAAAAGAAAATTTTTAAGAGATGATAAATGGAGTGTAGATTATTTATAAATCAGATAAAAAGGAGTTCCTTCGGGAAATCTTATTGACATTGTATCTTTAGGAATGAGTATTAGGATTTGTAATCCTTTAATTTTCCTTTGAAAATGTATAGAGATAAGCAAAATGCCAATCTTTATATTTGTTGAATTTGTAAAAGAACTAAAATAGAAAAAGGTATAATCAAACTGTCCAAGAACTCTTATCTAAAACATAGCATAATGCATGTAAACAGGATATGAGTTTTTGGACAGCTTACTATCCTTGTAAAAATATGCACCAAAGCTATAAAAGCATCACCCCACATCACTCAACTCATGATCCAAATCAAATCTCAACACATAAAAAACGCCATCCTCCACATAGCCGAAGCACCTGTTCCGCTGAGTGATTCTGAATTTCTTAATGCCTTTACTCCATAAGTCATCTGAAAAATAGCGCTTGCTTTTCTTGTTCTTGTTATACGGTTTATAATCCAACCCATTATCTGTAGCAATGGCACTCCAGTCCAATTCCTCAAATTTACGGAATGAATCAATAAATTCGGTCTGATTCTCGCCGTCAATAAGGGAAAAACCCTGCGGGCTGAAATCAAGCTTGCCTCCACTGAAACGAATGGTAATATACTTTTCAAGAGATAGTTCCCCCCTTTCAAACAGAATGGAGTGCAGTTGCTTCTCTTTCCAGATATTACCTACCTCGATTGGTTCTTCATCTTTGGTTACGGCAACCGGATGCTTCTCATACCCGAATCTGATAAATGATAGAAGACAAACCGATCGGGCTGCTGCTTCGGCAACTGAACTGCCGGATACATCGGTTTCACCTACTGAATATTGGGCATTGGAATCCTGTTGGGGAGCTTCATCCCAAAACGGATTACAGATGGCACGTGCCAATATACTTTTATACAGCCTGGCTTCATCGATGATACGGGTTTCCGGTGCTATCGGCAAATCATTGATAGTTCTAAAACATAAGCCTAATAATCATAACTTTTTTAAAACCGGGTTTGTCGCTTCCGTTTTTTAAATTACCTTTGTAGTTACTTAGTTATAAATGAAACATATTCAATGATTAACAGCATATTATTAACTGATTTTACAGGCTTTGCAAATACCCGGTTTGATTTCACCAAAGGGATAAACGTCCTTATTGGCAAGAATGGTACGGGCAAGACGCACGTTCTCAAATGCTTGGCGGCAACTTTGCAGGCACGCCATGACTTCCTCGGCAAGAACTCAGCTTCCAAGGAACAGTTTGAGTATATCTTGGCGGAAGACATGATATTTTATTTCAAGCCGGATGTCATAGGCAACCTGGTCAACAAGGGAGTGCCTTCAGGCAGGGCAAACATTACAGTCACGATAGACGGCAAACTGTTGCAATACAGCTTCTCATCCGCATCCAAAACAACTGTAAAATTAGAAACGGACGAAAAGTGGGACGACCGCCACTTTATCTATATTCCCCCACGTGAGATGTTCTCTTTGTTCGAAGGCTTTATCGGTTTGAGCAGTAAACGTGAAATCTCATTTGACCAAACGTATATCAATCTGGCGCACGCGTTGTCACTCCCCATATTGCGTGAGTCGGAAGACAATCCGTTGAAACCGGCAATCGAGTTGCTGGAGCAGGAATTGCAGTTCAAGGTCTTGCAGATGAACGGACGTTTCTATATACAGACAGAAAAAGGGAACATGGAAGCGCACTTGGTGGCGGAAGGACTCCGCAAGCTGGCTTCCATCTTGTACCTCATACTGAATGGGGAAATCAATGCGGACACCATCCTGTTCTGGGACGAGCCCGAAGCCAACCTGAATCCGGCTCTTGTGAAAGTCGTGGCAAAGTTTATCCGTGTGCTTCAGAAATGCGGCTTGCAGATTTTCGTTGCCACTCACGACTACCTGCTTACACATACGCTTTCTCTCTATTCCGAATACAAGGAGCACACGAACATAACCGTCAAGTTCTTCGGCTTGAAAAAGGAAGATAAGGGAATCATGGTAGAGGAAAGCGACACCTTGGCAGGCATACAGAACAATCCGATATTGGAGGAATATGCGGCTTTTTACGATTTGGAACAGCAATTCATCAACAGATATGAGTAATTTTCAGGAAAGCGGTATAAGCTTCAAGTTCAGCTCTCCCCAATGGGCTGTAGTCAAGTACGATGAACATTTGGCACACAAAAAGGTAAGCAATGCCTTGCAACCTACCAAGGCGGTGGACTTCTTGGGCATTCACGATAACAGACAGCTGTTTCTGGTCGAGGTGAAGAATTACAGGGGGCATACGCACGATGCGGAGACTCAGGAAGTTTTTCAGGCAAAAGGCGACGAGTTGATGCGCAGGATTGCAGTCAAAGTCAGGGACACGATTGCTACGGCAACCAATGCGGCACGTTTCTCAACCAACGATGAAGATTTTTTTACCTTGATTAACCGGTTGCTGCTTGACGGGCAGAAAAAGATAGTCGTTATTGCCTGTATAGAACTGGATGTGGCAGATGAAAAAGAACATAAGGTCCGTATGAGTATTTGGATGCAAAAACTAAAGCAAAAGTTGTCTTGGTTACATGCTGCTAAAATTTCCATCAATCCGGTTGAAAATATTTCCGATGTATTGCCGGATACGGAAATCTCGTTCTTATAGTCTCCCGTCAGATTCTGGTATCCTTTGCCACCGTTCTTTTATGCTCCCTTTTTATTGCGGATTGATTGCGTAGCCTGTTTATGTATTGTTTTCTGAAAAATAAATCCTGCATTTTCCTCTTGTTTGAAGGGAAAAAGATATATTTGCAAAAACAGACCCGTTAATCGGTTTGTTGCCGAACGGAAAGTGTTTGCTCGAATGAAAATAGAATATATTATTGAGGTTGCAGTGATTTTCGGCGAAAAACGGAACTCCGGTACGAAACTTGATGCCTACATTTGCACTGTTAACAAAATGTTTCACTTAAAACCAATAGTTTATGGACTATACCCAAAAGATTAAGTTGCTGAACGAACTGATGCTCAATGCAACGCCGCAAAATGTAGATTTCACGCCGCAAAATGGCAATTATTGTGTGACGCTGATAGCTACGCGGCCTGTTCACACCTGGGGATATCAAAAACGTAATTTCAAGATTAAGGGATGGCTGGAAGAAGGCAAGACAATCTCTGCCGACTTGATAGCGGAAAATGAAATGCTTTTTGGAGTGGAAAATCTGCCTTACGTGGCACACGAGAGTGACCGTACCCCTATCTTCAAGATAATTCGTGCTTCCATTTTCTGTGCGTATGCGGGGTTGCAGCTTACAGAACTGCATCTGGGGATGCGGAAGATTGCCTGGTCAGATTATCCTTTCAAAAAATCGGATAAGGAAGAACAGGCAAAAGCGGAAATCAGATTCATGAAAAGGCTGGCATCGGTAATGACTGTTCCGGATCACTGTATGATAGGACGTTCCGTGGTGACCCATCTCACTTCCACCCGTTTGCGGGATGTTATACTGTACAACAAAGAGTACGAACCATCCTTATATGAAAAGATAAAGGATTCCATCGAATCCTTGTCTCACTTCATTCCGGCAAAAGACCATGCCGATAATGTGGTTCCCGATGTATTTGTTTCGCAACAGGATTGGGAAAATCCTCGTGACACTTATGAACATCAGGTTATCATACTCAATGCCAAAAGCAAAAAGAAAGAACAGTTCTGGTGGGATTACCTGAAACTCAATATTTTCCTGAGCGATTTGGAGTATTATTTCGGCTACTATATTTTGATGAACCGCTGGCAGATTCCGATGATCCAAAAGTGGATTGCCGAATACCGTGAAAAAAGTCTCTTCGAGTCCCAGCGTGCGAAAGATTATCTTCTGTTCTATTTGAAAGCCGGAGAAAAAACACCGGTTCGTGTTTTAAACTCACAGGGAGTACAGGTTAAGATGAAGATGCCTTCAAGATAAGCCGGTAACATAATGTTTCTCATAGGGAAAAGCGGATTATGTATATTTCATAGGCATTTCTTTGCCGATAGAATGCATAATTGGCCTTTCCCTTTGTTTTTATGGTATATATTTATACTTTTGCCGTAAAAAAAATACCATCCGGTCGGTATTTTTTAGGGATATGGCGGAACAGGGATAGAATCCGGTTGCCGGAAGATGGAATAACAAAGACATAGAGGAACATCTCTGTTTTGAAATTCCACTTTCTGTTTGGGTTCCTCTATGCCGAACAAACCGACTAATCGGCTTATTTGAAGACAAATATAGGCAAAAAATAATATATGTATAAGAAAAAAAAAAGAAAAAGGCATCGTTGGCATTTATTTCATAAACTGGTATGTATGGTCATAAATGATTTAATGGTAATTGGGTAGGAGATATTTAATTATACTAAAAATGAACGTGTTTTCACTCAAAAGACCTACTTTTGTATGATACTAAAAAACAAGGTTATGAAAGGAGTAAAAGGCTCAGAAACAAAAAGATTAATCAGGGAAGCTGCATACAAACAGTTTCTGACAAAAGATTACAACACGGTTCCCCTGAAGGAGATAGAAAAAAGTCTGAATTTATCAAGAGGATGCATGTCATATCATTATCCAAGCAAGCAAGAACTGTTTATTGATGTGATTGATTTTTACATTTTTCACAAACAAGATGCCAAAAATAAGTTCAAGGACATTTCTCACACCTCTCTGCTTGAATTTATTGATTATTACATAAAGAAGGTGGAGGAAACGATGAATGCAATGAGGATCTATCTCATAGAAAAAGAGAAGACCAATATTACACGTGCATATCTTAACTTGATTTTGCAGGCAGAATATTTCTATCCGGGATTTAACGAGGCTTTCAACGAAATAACAAATAAGGAGATTAAATTATGGGAAAGAATATTTGTGAAGGCTGTTGAAACAAAAGAAATAAGATCCGATGTTAATCCTTCTACATTGGCTTTGACATTTCGAATCCTGCTGTTTGGAAAATGTTTTCAGGATGCATTGGTGAATGGATTGCGAATAGAAGAACTGAAAGTAGTTCTTTATAATCAATATGAACTAATTAAAAATTGAACTAATGAAGAAAGATGTTTTTATTACTGGGCTTGCAAGCTTCTTTCCGAACTCTCCTGTTTCCAATGATGAAATGGAAGAGTTCTTGGGACTCATTTCTGGAAAACATTCCAAAGTGCAACGGATAGTTTTAAAGCAAAATGGAATTAAACGGCGATACTATGCCTTAAACAAAAATCAAGAAATCACACATACAAATGCAGAAATGGCGATGCTGGCTATACGTAAGTTGCTGGCATTGACCAATAAGAGCCAAAAGGACATTGAGTTGCTTGCTTGTGCTACTGCGACCCCTGATCAGATCCTGCCTTCTCATGCGTCTATGGTACATGGGCTTTGGGAAGAACCTGTTGAAATATTCTCTTCTGCTGGAGTTTGTCTGTCTTGTCTGCAAGCGCTGAAAATAGCTTATTTGAGCATAGCCGCATCAGAAAAACAGAATGCAATATGCAGCACATCTGAATTGGTGTCAGCAATGCTTTTATCCAAAAACTTCGATATCGAATATGAAAGATGCTGCAATTTGGGTACCAATCCATATATGGCTTTGGAAAAGGACTTCCTGCGCTTTATGTTAAGCGATGGTGCGAGTTGTGCATTATTGGAAAATCATCCGGGAGAAAAGGGCGTATCTTTAAAGATTGAATGGATAGAAATGGATTCATATGCTAATGAAACCCCTACCTGTATGTTTGCCGGAGCTGTCCGGAGGGGGGAGGACGGTGAACTGAAAAGCTGGAAATCTTTTGAAAGTCAGGAATTGGTCGATGAGTCCGTTATGGTTATTAAACAGGACATTAAACTTTTAGGGGCGAAGTTGATGCCGTTATGGATTAGACATATTAAATCATGTCTGAATAAACATGGCATGACTCCTGACGATGTGGATTATGTAATACCTCACTCTTCGTCAATGGTTATTTATGGTAATCTCATTGAAGCGATGAAAGACGAGAGTTTTGAATTGTACAAACGAGAGTGGTTTACCAATCTTACCTGGGTTGGAAATATCGGATCGTCAGCAATACTGGCTGCCTTGGATGAGTTCTGTTCTACCCGTAAACTCAAATCCGGTGAAAAAATACTGCTGCTTGTCCCTGAAAGCGGACGCTTTTCTTATGGAACAGTGCTATTAAGTGTCGTATAAATTTGGAAATAAACGATAAATAACGTATTTTTGCGCTGTTAAAACGACATAGTATAGTATCATATATCATCTTCCAAACGAAAAGTGGAAAATTTCAAAGAGACAAGATGGAATATGACAGCTTGCGCTATATTAAAATATATAGCACAGGTGCGTCACTTCGTCTCTAGGTATTCCACTACCATGTTTGGATGTTGATTGCGTCTGTGCTATTTTTTATAATATAGGCAGTAGGATGGACCCGAATTTGAAACAGCGGATTATAGAGGAGGCATACAGGTTATTCATCACAAAAGGAATGAAGCAGACCTCATTCTGTGATGTGGCTGTTGCCGTACATAAATCCAAAGGGGCTGTCATACACTACTTTCCTTCCAAAAAGAAACTGATTGATGCGGTTGTCAGAATGCGTTTTTTCCCCGACTCGCAGATTTCTTGTGAAATGTATTCTTTGGCTGACAAGGATTGGAATGAGTTTTTAAGGCAATACAGGAATCCGATAGAACGGGTGATAAACAGTTTTCCCGAACATCTGAATGGCAATCCCCTGATATGTTATATGCAGTTTGTTTCCTCCGCCCATGAATATATGGACGAATTTCCACAAATGTATCAGCAACTCCTTGTCCGGGAACAGGACTTTCTTTCCAATGTGGCTTATGGTCATAAAATAAGTTTAAAGGATGCCAAGGCGTTCAGCAGACAGGCATTGAACACTTCTATTGGTAAGACTTTCTTGGGGATGTTCTCAGAAATTTAAGCCCGCATTCCTTTCCTTTTCCTCCCTATCAGTTCATTCCGTTGTCTTTTAGACTGATAAATGATAAAACTTTACTTGCTGGAACCTGTTTTTTTTCATTATTCTTGGAAAAGGCTTATCTTTGCAAAATAAACCGACCAGTCGGTTTATTTTGCAAAGAATTTTAATAGAATATAATGAATTAAAAAGTGAATAATTGGAAAGTAGGAATAAATTGTTGAAATCTTTGCGCCTGCAACCGCTTCTTGCCAAAATAGCGGTAGGATATATGGTCAAGATTGTAATCATAAGTGGTATTGCTTACGTTGGCATCTGCGAATGGAAAGAGACTAAGGCCAGGGAAATGGAAGTACGGATGATTAACCGGAAAAAGCATGAGATAAATGATATATATGTGAAAATGCTCAGGCTTTCTTTCTTCTGTGAAACCTTTATGGAGTGGAGTGAGCATGATTTTTTATTATTTCAGAAACGGAAACGGCACATTGACAGCCTGTTGTGTAGCTTGAGGTACTCCTCTTCCGGCTCACATGCAGACAGCATCCGTAATTTGTGGAGAGCCAAGGAGCGGTATATGCGGGAAATCATATATTGGGTACACAGGCAGGAGGAAGCCGACCGGGAAATTGCAGCGCAGATTCCGGCCATTGCCAGACAGAGTGAACGGGAAAATGCCCAAAAAGGGGGATTCCTGAAGAGGTTGTTCGCAAAACGCCACAAGGCGGATTCTCCTTCTGCCACCTCCATGCTTCATGAACTTAACCGGAGCGTGGTGGGCAGACAGCAGACGTATGCCCGGAAGCTGGCAGAACGGACGGACAGCTTGGATGGGATGAACAGAAGGCTGAACGTGCAGTTGCGGCAGATGATTGAGAATATGGACGGAACGGTACAAGCGGAATTGAAGAGACAGGAAGAAGAAGTTGCGGAAGCCGGGAAACGGTCATTTGCCACGGTCATCGGTCTGACGGCATTCATGGTTTTGCTGCTGATATGGTCCTATATGGTGATACACCGGGATATGATGCGTATAAACCGTTATAAAAAAAGGCTGGAAGGCACAGTCCGTCAGTTGGAGCAGACCGTTCTTGAAAACGAGGAACTGATTGAGGCAAGAAAGAAAATCATGCTGGCCGTAACCCATGACTTGCGCGCGCCGCTTGCTTCTATCAGCAGCTATGCGGAATTGCTTTCCACGGAAAGAGAAGTGTCGAAGTGCAGGGAATACAGCCGGAACATACGGCAGGTGGCGGGACACATGTCTTCCATGCTGAATTCCCTGTTGGGATTTTTCCGGTTGGAGAGTGGCGGGGAAAAGGCCGTTTCTGTCCCGTTCAGGTTATGTTCCGTCACCGAGATTTTGGAAACGGATTTTATGCCGCTGGCAGCAGGAAAAAACCTTTTGCTGAACGTGCTGAGTGCCGGAGATGCGGTTGTTATAGGAGATAGGGACAGGATAATACAGATAGGAAGCAACTTGTTGTCCAATGCAATCAAGTTTACGGAGCGGGGAAGTGTAACGGTTCGCACACAATTTGACCAGGGCATATTGACGCTTATCGTGGAAGATACCGGCACCGGAATGGACGATGAGGAGCAGACACGCATTTTCACTGCATTCGAGAGGCTTCCCAATGCGATTGCGGAAGAAGGGGTCGGACTGGGACTTTCAATAGTAAAAGGTCTGGTCGGATTGTTGGACGGCAGGATTGAAGTGGCAAGCCGGAAAGGGGTGGGCAGCCGGTTCACTGTCTGTCTTCCTTTGGCTGTGGCAGAGGAAACGATGGCGGAGAGCGGCAGGAGCCGGATTTCCGTACAGTCCTATACGGTACTGGTATTGGACAATGACACCGTTTTGCTGGCGGCAATCAGGGAAATGTTTGCGTATCACGGGGTGGCTTGCACGGTATGTGAGAACACGCGTGATCTGATGGAGCATGTCCGCAGCCGTAGTTATGACCTTTTGATTACGGATTTGAAAATGCCCCGAACAAACGGATTCGAGGTGTTGAATCTCCTGCGCATGGCCAATGTGGGAAACTCACGGAGCATTCCGGTTATCGCGAGTACCGCATCGGGAAACTGCGATACGGGAGATTTGTATGCGGCAGGATTTTCGGGCTGTTTGAAAAAGCCGTTTTCCGCCGAAGAACTTTTGCAGGTATGTACGGAATGTCTGGGAAGTGAAAGGCAGTCTGAACAGATAGACCTCGATGCCCTGCTGAAATATGGGAACAGGAGGAAGATGCTGGATACCCTGATTCGGGAGACAAGGAAGGATATGGAGGCTATGGCTGAATGTGCAGAAAAGAATGATCATGAGGCACTGAAAGAATGGATACATCATCTGACAGGCTCGTGGGAGATCATTCATGCCGGCAAGCCGCTGCGTGAGTTGTTTGCACTGCTTCAGGATTCGGGAGAGTTTTCTGTGGACGAGTTCGGGCGGACTGTACAGCAGGTATTGGATAAAGGAAAAGAAATAATATGTTTGGCACAACAGGCTAAGAAGGCTTATGAGAGTAATTGTTGTTGAGGACAATGTCTTGTTCTGTAATTATATCTGCAATTTTTTGCAGAAGGCGGATTTGGATACTGTAAGGACTTACAGGCTGGCACAGGCTAAGAAGGTCATTGGGACATCCGTCCGTGAGGATGACATCGTATTGGCGGATTTAAGATTGCCTGACGGGGAAAGTACCACGCTGTTGCAGTGGATGAGGGAGAACGGCTATATGCACCCGTTCATCATGATGACTAATTATGAAGAGATACATTCCGCGGTTCATACCATGAAGCTGGGTGCGGAAGATTATATCCTCAAACCGCTGGTTGAAACCAGGCTGCTGCCCGTCATCAAAAAAATAAGGACGGTGAACGAGGCTTTCACCAAGGTAATCTATGAACGCAAAAGCACCCCTTTTTGCGAGTTGAACCGGTACATTCACATGGTAGCGCCGACGGATATGACGGTACTGATATTGGGAAGCACCGGAACGGGAAAGGAACACCTGGCAAAAAAGATTCACAGGCAGAGCCTCAGATCCGGCAAGCCGTATATAACGGTCGATTGCGGCAGTTTGTCCAAAGAGCTGGCACCTTCCGCCTTTTTCGGTCATGTCAAGGGGGCGTTTACCGGAGCCACAGAGGAAAAGGCAGGATATTTTCAGGAAGCGCAGGGAGGCACCCTGTTCATGGATGAGGTGGAGAACCTTTCGATAGAAACGCAGCGGATGCTGTTGCGTGCCATGGAGGAACGGCGGTATCGTCCGGTAGGCGGACAACGGGACAGGCTGATGGATGTGCGCATCATTGCGGCTACCAATGAGGATTTGCAGGAGGCTGTTGCGGAAAAGCGTTTCCGGAAGGACCTGCTTTATCGCTTTCAGGATTTTACCATCACCGTACCTGCATTGCATAATTGCCTGGAGGACATACTTCCTTTGGCGGATTTTTTCCGGGAGCAATCTTGCGGGTTGCTCCGGAAAGAGGTCTTGGATTTTGACGAACCGGCAAAGAAGATGCTGCTGGGATACAGTTGGCCGGGAAATGTACGGGAACTGAAACAGGTCATTCATGCGGCGGTATTGATATGCAAAGGAAAACTGATTACCCCCAATTCCTTACGGCTCCAATATACGGGAGAGCCCGTTTCTGACCCCATGGGGAAAGAGAAGATAGACAAGTGTTTGCAGAAAGATGAAAGAAGAAACATAGAACAGATCAAGACGGCTCTTTCCATCTCTAAAGGGAACCTGACACAGGCAGCGGCCTTGTTGGGAATCAGCCGCCCGACCCTTTACAAGAGAATGAGCCTGCACGGGATTTCCAGATAGGTTTGTTTGCGATACAGTTTTCCCCCTCATCAAAGGAAAATCGAATTTGTCTTGCCGGCCGCATTTGCCGAATCTTTTCGTGGAAATTTTCCTTGCGGCTTCGCCGTGGAAAATTTTCACGAAAAAGAATGCGGCGGCAATCCAGATTCGATTTGAAAAACGATTACAGGGGCAAACTGCGACCGACGTGACGCATGGATAAAGGATATGGGCTGCTTGAAGAGGCCGTGTTTCATAATCCATGAAATTCCACATATCCAGCCGGAATACAGGTCTTATGAAAGTCTTGCTGTAAAAAAGCGGAAGGCATGAGAAGACAGGGGGCTTCAGCTCCCTCTGTTCTGCATGGTTTTGTCTTGCCTGCCCGCCTGCTCTTTTTCTAGTGTCGGATGCGCAGGCTTTTTCCCTTCTGCCTCACGTATCTTCTCTCTTTCCGTTTATTCACTTCCCTTCTTCTCCGTTCACGGTTTAGCCGTTGGAAACAGTCATGTTTATGACATCTGACGACATTTGATGACATCTGATGACACCTTTTTGAAAATCAGCATATTATTTGAAAATACCCCATACCTTTGAAGCGTCAAAGCAATTCATTAACCCCTAAAAGAAAAGGTATGGCACAAGAAAAGACCCCGAACGAAAAGCCCAAACGGACCCGGAAACCGAAGGCCGGAAGTGATGCTCTTCCAGTGGAACAGATTACGGAATTGATGCTGGTTCATAACAAGAACGATCCGAAATTCGGAGTACAGGCTGTCAGTGAAATTGACAAGGACGGAAAAGCGAAGACGGTTCCGGCGGACGAGAAGAATGAAAACTCATTCCTGAAATTCGACAAGAATTCGAGTATTCTCGAAAACTTCATCAAGAATTTTTGGAGCCAGCTCAAGGAACCTACCCATTTCCGCCTGCTCCGCATGACCTACCACGACTACAAGGTGAACAAGCAGGCCATCAGGGATTTGTCGGAGGGAAAGCAGACGGATGCGGTGAAAGAGTTCCTCAAACGCTACGAAATCCGTCCGAGAGAAAACAAGAAGGAACAAAGTGTAAACCAAAAAGAAAAAACAGCTATGGCAGACAAAGAGACACAACCGCAGGAACCCCTGCAACAGAGCGAAGTACAGCAGGCGGCACAGCAACAGCAGCAGCCCCAGGCTCAACAGGCAGCGCAGGAGTCGCAAGGACCGCGTTACCGGTATAATGAGAACATGGTATAAGCCGCAAAACAAAATGTTCCACTTTTGCAAAACATTTTGTTCCAAAATCACACTTGTTAACACAATTCAAAATGTGATTTTAAATCCAATTTAAATGTAATTTTAATAAAAAAAATAACCGGCAATTAACGCCGGTTATCGTGATAGTATCTTATAGCCTCATTGACATATAATGATACTGATTGCTCCTTATCCAAGATAGCAGCCACATCTTTCTCTATTGTGACAAATATTTTTCTTACACCTCTAACCTTGGGACGTCTTGGCACATCATTGCTGTCCAATATCCTATATATTGTCTGCTCAGACCGCACCCCTGTTTTTCTTATTATCTCCTTGATAGCTATCCCGTCCTTATATAGGGACAATACCCTAGACTCTTGATCTAGGGTAATAGATCGTCCTCTTGCCATAATTAATATGTTTTATAACATTAATAATTTATTGCTCGTTATTTCAAAAAGTTGCACCTTTGCATCGAACATCAACGATGTTAGTCGCACTTCGGTGCGTGGATTGAAACGACATTAAAAATGTCATTGTGATTTGCTCACAAATTAGTATTTTCTATACAGCTCACTGTATAGTGAAGAGGCGGAGAAATCCGCCTCTGTTTTTTATTCCCTTAATTGTTTGTCCTTCATGCTAATTAGTAGATAACAGCCTTTATCTTCATGTCAGTTATACAAACACTCTCTTGTCTCTGCACGGAATAGTAAGTAACGTGATTGTTCGATACTTCAAACATTGGATAAATCGAATCGGGATCGTCTTTAATTCCTTCAACCGTGAATTTAACTATACCTTGCTTTGCTGCCTGTTTGAATGCTCTGCGAAAATCTGCATCTAATGAATTGAAAGTTTTCATATTCTTGATACTGAATTGATCTGTTGTCACCAGCTTTATATTTATTGCCAAAAAATTTCTTCAACCTCAAATTCTGCTTTCCCTTCCCAATCAAAAAAGTCTAAATTCTGTTCATCCTCTTCTGTCAAGTAGTAATATGCGCGGATCATATAGCCATCAATCTCAATAGGAGCTTCAGCCCACAGACTTAGACCTTCATGTAGCGGATCAACTACACAGCTTGTAGGCTCTGCACCTGTTGATATTGCCTTATCTGCTACGTCTTTCCCAAATCTATCTACTATTTCATTGTATGTATATCTTTTTTCCATCATATGTTTTTTGTTTGTTATTATCTGTTGTTTTATTATCACAATGCAAATATACAACATTGTGATATAATGACAAAATAAATCACAATATATTTTCTTACATTGTGTAATATTTAACATTTAAATACAAATACGATGTTAATCAACGAGAATTAGCCAAAGTCTTAATAAACATTTATTATCTTTGCACCATACATGGCGATATGTATATCAGGATAAGGGCGGAACCGGGAAACTGGAACCGCCTTTTTTTACAAATGATATTTGTTAATTTCTAAGGTCATAAGTACGAGTATAAAACAGATAAATTTTATGTTATTCTATCGCTAATGGAACTTTTCCCGTGTTGTTATTTGCTTTCTTTCGATTTCGTTTTACAATTTCCATGTTCTTCAGGCTGCTCTTCTCATTAGCCAATGTCAAGTCTTTAATCAACGTTTCAGCAAAAACTTCTGAATATATCTGAGTCGTTCTAACAGAAGTAAGCAACCATTCTCCCCATGTTTTTCCTAAGTTATATGATTTTCTCACATAAATATTTTCGGTACCATCCGATATGTAAATTTGAGCGGCACCAAATGATTTTGAACATAGGACAACTAGTACACCATATTTATGAGCATATAAAGGCCATGTTCCCTGAACACTTTCATTCGTATTATAGATGCCATTAATGTTTGTATCAAGAGAAGCTGGATTATTATATCCTCTTAAAAATCCCAAAGAATCCGGCAGAAGTTCCCCCAGATCGGTATCATGGACCTTATGTTGTTTGAATTTGTTTCCATGCTGCACCTATTTTCCCACGGTAATATATTAATCTTGAGTCCCACGTTACTACTATTTGTCCATAATCATCTATACCATTACCAAATGTCAGACATTTTCCAGAACCATCAACTGGACTATTTTGAGCTTCAGCACCAAATGTATATACGCCATTTAAACTTGCATTGTCAATATCTGATGTATGACCCCTATATCTGAACCACGAATTATTTATGCCAATCAGTTCCCCCAGGAGTGTAGCTAATTGCTGTTTTGTAACTTTTGCCACGTCATTTCCTTTTACAACCAACGCATAATCAAAATCCGTCAACTGCGATACTTGATTTAATTTTTTGTCTGCCATAATTGTATTTTTTTAATTATTTATTACCACTTGAACATATCCACCCGAAACAAGATTCTCCAAATCGAATGCCATACCTATTCCGCTGTCACGGATACAGAGATAAAGAACTTCCTTATCAGTGTAATATTTGCCTTCTTCCAGCACCATGTTATGTACCCAAGGTATAGGATCATCCAGTGTGCCGGAGTGCTCTATCTGCACAACCTTGTACAAGGATTCCGTACCCGTTCCCGGCTTCCAGTTCTCCTGCGGTGTATGTTTCTGTATAACCTCATAGAGCGTGTTGCCATAGCGGAAGCGGAACTGCACATCAACCTCTGTACCTATCAGATCCTCCCATGCCGGAAAATAGTCTTTCTTTGACAATGCTTCTTCTGTAGTAAGCCTGGCATTGTTGATATTCGCTGAGATATCATTGAGCAACGTATCCACACGGTCAAGTGCTTCAACGTTTATAGCCGCCACATCAATAAATGACGCTTCGGCAATCATCTGCTCCTTCTGTTGCGATGTGATCTCTTTCCACATAGCCACATCCTCAGGGCTGTTTATTACTACCTGATTTTCAAATCTTCGTTCCGACAGAGGCATATCCTCGGCCTGTGTCAGATAACAATCATAACCTGCTTGTAATATCATCCTTGTTCCTCCTTTTCTTTCGTGTCCAAATAATCGTTTATGGAATCCGCATAAACTCCCGAAAACAACGGTGTACAATCACGTATAATTCGTATTTCCCGTTCATCGTAATCTACTTCTCCCTTGCCAGAGTAAATCTTATGAGCCAAAGAACTGGCGGCTATGCCCGGAACATTTGTGTATATGGCGTTAGCCAATGACTCCGCGATATCCATCTCAACCCTGATATCCTTCTTTATCCCTGTGTAACAAGGAAATTTTGTAAAATCTATTTTCATAATATCCTGCTATTTTGATTATCCGCAATAATAAATTATCCAATTACCCCTTGCATCACCTATGAACATCATACTGTTTCTGTCAAGTTCTAAAGTCGAAATTTCAGCTGCACTATTCGAATTTACAAAAGTGCCACCCGTAAGTGTCACTTTATTTCCACTGTATTTCTTCATAAATAATACCTTTCCATAGTATATATGATTAGGCATTTTGACTGTTATATCGGATGAATTGGTAAATGATATTATATCATCATTATCGTTTAAAGTCACGCTAGTATTCACAACCCTTGCATTCAGTACAAGTCCATGTATAGATGTGTTACTAGTCGTGTCCGGATGAAGGTAAATGTTACCACCTTCCACCATTAGGGGAATACTTAGGGTTTTAATGTGCATCCCGATTAAGGCGTTTGAACTCTGTATATTAATTCCGGCATCAAGACTTAACCCTTCAAGAGTATATTTCGTATTTCCTCCGATTTTTACGTTTGCACCCGTTCTTTCGTTATAAAACTCAATCTCTTGGGCTGACAAGTTGAAGCCTACGTATTTATTTGTCTCACTCTCATAAAGAGTTCTTGACGACAGCTTTGACGAAGAGATGGAAAATGGGCCTATTGTTCCACCCGTAGCAGATATTGTTCCCGTAATATTCGCCTTTGATGCAACAAGATTCCCTTCCTGATCCACTCGGAACGGAGCACTGCCCGGAACACCACCGCCAGCCCATATCCTTACAGGTGTCGTACCGGCTTCCTTGCTGCTTCCTCCTGTAAGACCGGCTACAACATTGTTATTTGAGTCCTTTATTATCAACTCATTGCCTTGGACGAAATCAAGACTGGCGTTCTTGGCAATAATAAGACTGGTATAGATGGGACCAACATTACTTAATTCCGTCCAGTAGGTAGTGTTGGTATAGGTTATAGAAGACGAAGATGTATGTGTTTTAATACACTTATAAACATCCCATCCGTCCACCGCACTATTGTTTCTCACCATTACGATATCAATATACCGCGTGCCGCTTGTAAGGGCTTCGTCATTTCTGTACGTTACCCCGGTTGTCCATTCGGAATCCCGTATGATACAGCCCTGTATTCCTTGTACGCCCTGATCTCCCTTATCTCCTTTGTCCCCCTTTTCACCATCATCACCCTTGTCGCCTTTTTCTCCGGTATCGCCCTTCTCAGCCCATACGTCATATTCGGCTGTATTCATTTCACCCGTCAAGCAGTATCCGCCATCGTTGAAAGTGAACCGGTTGCCGACATTATCCGTCCAACACCACAAGGGAGGATTCGTAGTGGATGCTTTGGCTACATAAGAGCCGCCACCCATCGAAACGACACCCATCTTGGGAACGACCATTCCGGTCTTGAACTGCCCCATCTGAGTGTAACCGTCACCCTTGTCACCCTTGTTGCCTTTGAATTGCGACCACGTATAGTCGGCAGGATTGCTGCTCTCTGTGGCGGTTTCCTTGTTTACCGCGATGCCTATGTATTTGGTATTGTTATTCGGCTGCTGGTACATTCCGCTTCCGTCCGCGTTGTCCGAGTAGGCTATCCATGTATAATAGGTTTTCCCGTCGGCACCGACAGCACCCGGAACGCCCGGTTCGCCCTTGATGTCACTCCATTTGTAATCGGACGGATTGTTACTTTCCACAGCGGTTTCCTTGTTGTATGCCAGTCCGATGTATGCTTTTCCTGTGGGATCATTGCTGATTCCGTTTCCCTGATCGTCATCCGCATAGCGTATCCACGTGTAATAGGTCTTCCCGTCCTTTCCCGGAGTACCGGGAACACCGTCGGTGCCATTGATTCCGTCCGTACCATCTCTTCCCGGTTCAGCTAATACGTCATATTCAGTAGTATTCACCTCACCCGTCAGCACATATCCGCCATCGTTGAAAGTGAACCGGTTGCCGGCATTGTCAGTCCAACACCACAAGGGAGGATTGGTAGTGGATGCCTTGGCTACATAAGAGCCGCCACCCATCGAAACGACACCCATCTTGGGAACGACCATTCCTGTCCTAAACTGCCCCATCTGGGTGTAACCGTCACCCTTGTCACCCTTGCTACCTTTGGATGCGATCTCCTGCCAGTCAGCGTCCGTACCCGGCTCAGAGGACGAACCGTTCTTGTTCAGACACGCCCATGTGCTGCCGTTATACGTCACACTATCGTAGTAATCATAATGCCTGCCTGATTGCCATACACCCTCATAGCTTAAGTCCATAGCCACTTCACCGTTGGGTTTGAGTCGTTTTATTGTTCCCCTTATGTATACTTTGTCTTGGAATGAAGAATAACCGTCCATCACCTGCCCGTTGACTGTAAGACCACTCAGGTTTCCGTTCTGATAAGCGATGTTCACATCCGGATCTATTACCCATGTGTTCACGTTGACCAATCTGCGCAAGTAAGATCTGTTCTCATAGGTAATGTCCTGTCTGTCCTTGTCAGTAAAGTTGCCGTATGCGAAGAAGTTCATACCCGGAAGAGGATGCACGCTTGTTCCTGCCTGAAGAGCGTATTCAAACTTCATGTTTCCTGCCTCATTCTCGATGATTCTAGTGGGGGTAAAGTATGAGGTGGCGTATCCGGAATACTCCATGAATCCGTTAGGACCGTATTCATCCTTCGTATTGTTGCTGCCGGATATGTTGTGAAGTATGCCACGGCAGATATCACTTACATGTAACGTGCCCCACTGCCCCTCAAGCAGTTCCAGCGTGGCCGTGCGGTTTTCCGTGTCAACGGTCTTTATTCTTCCGTATGCGAACGAATTCGCCTTGTCACCACTTATCACATCAATGCAGTTGAACGTGATCTGCGGTACTATCAGTTCCTCACGGAACATCGCCTTGTCGGCTTCGACTATTGTCTTGCCGTTCTTGTCAAACCAGATGGCCGCACCGCTGCCGCCGACAAGGCCTGTGACAAACTTGCCGACCCTCAGACCTTTGAGAAAAGTGATGATCTCGCTGGCGATATCCGCTATGTTCTTTCTCAGGAAGGTTCCTATAGCCCTCAGGGAGGAGAAAGCCGTATAGTCGCTCGGGCTCTCCATATCGCCGGTCTTCAGCAGGCGGACATTGGCCTGCGCCATCTCCTGCGCCAGCGTGTATTCCAGATTGTTCAACGTCGAGTCCACGGATGACTTCCATGAGGTGCTGACCGCCGACGAGCAGTCAATGGAAGCCTCGGAAAGATTGCCCAGTTTCCTCTCTATCCTTGTGATGCGGGTGTCAATATATCCGGCCTCAAAATACTGCGCGTCCTCCAGTCTCACCCTTTGCCCGAGCGATAACGGCACACTGTTTTTATCCACATGGATGTAATCCGTGTCGCCAGAATAGATGGATATGTCCTTGCTGTATTCTGTCAGGAAGCTGTCAACCGCCTGCTTGTACTGTTCTTCCGCTATCGGGTAATACTCATCCGGCATGCGGATGTTCGTCAGGATATACGTATCACCGGCCTGAGGTATGATGTTGCCTCCCGGTATCTGGGTGTTGTCGTCCGGGTAGGTGTTGATGATCTCGAACTCCTGTGTGCCGTTATGCCAGTTGCACTCGAACTCCCTTCCGGAGAGGTCGCCGCTTTCGAAAGTGATGTGTATCACCTCCTCACCGATCATGTATTCATCCGGATTGAAGGGGAGATCCTTGTCCTTGATATAATAGACGGTGTATTCCTCCCCGTCCGTATTGGTCTGCTCCTCGGACCTTACCGATGACACCGTACCCAGACGGTGCGGGAATATATCCTCAAAGGCCGCTTCCTCGCGATGCTCCTTCAGGCCCAATTGAGTGTTCAGGTCGATATACTTGTCCCGTGACGGCAGTTGCAGATGGGTGTAGCCGTATTTTGACGGGTCAATATTTTTGGTTGAGCCTACGGGGATCAGCCGTGTGAACCATTTGATCGAATTGGAGTTCTCATTCTGGGTCAGTCCCGTCTTCAATCCCTTCATATAGCCGAGCGTGACCCGTTCGCCGTGTTCGCATTTCCCTATGTTCAGGTATTCCCCGTCCAACCACCACTCGGTTTCCCAGGCACCGGCTATCTCGCCTGCCGCATCCCAGCAGAACAGGCCGTTGAAGTTGATGGTCTTCCGGTCGCCGGTGACGGCCTGGCCTGCACGCCACGTCACACCGTCGGTGTTGCGGTTCATGTTCGCCACCAGCTTTTCCAGCATTTCCATCGGCGTGCCGTCATAGGCGAAGACGGACTCAAGGTCGTCCTCCCCCTGGTTCAGACGGCAGAACAACAGGTCCTGCATGTCGTGCTCGCGGCCGTAGAAGCTGATATTGTAGGTGTATTTCTGTGTGTCGGTCTTTTTCGGGCGGTATTCCTTCTTTATGGAGAACCGCTTTCCCGATATCTCCACATAGTCGCCGACCGACAGGACGAAGAACTCCCAGGTGGTGAAGTTCACCGTCACCACGAATTCTGTTCCCACTTCTTCGGTCCACCGGGACGATGAGTCGGGACTGACCTTCCTTTTCAGGGTTCCCTGCCTGTTGTAGATCGCAAGTTCCATTTATGATGCTTTTAAATCGTTTTTAATCACTGTTTGAAAAAGGTTTCGGCTCGCGCAGCGTGACCGTGAATCCGGCTATCTGCTGGCCGGTACTTCTGATTGTCGTGAACTGGCTGTACCGGGTATATTCCTTCAGATAGACCTTCATCACCCGGCCTATCTCCGGGACATCCAGCGTCAGCCATCCGGACTTCAGCAAGGCAAGCACGGCGTTGTAGTTATTGAACCACCCGGCCTGTGTATCCGCGACCACCGCCATCTTCAGCATGATGTCCCTCGCCTCGTAGCGGGGAAGCAGGGTTTCGGGCAGCTCCTCGCCGTCAAGCTCCCGGTAGCTGACGGATGTGTACTCCTTCATCTTCGGCGGCTTCATCAGCGAGTCGTAATTGGTATGGTCCCCCGCGTTTTCCTCGTACAGGAAACATCCCAGGGACGCCATGTCCGTCCCGTTTATTTTCAGCAGTCCTTCCTCCACTTCCATAGTCCTATGTTTTCAGTTTCACACCGCGCCGGAGCTCCGCGATGTTCTCGTTTATCGTCTCGAGGTGTCTGAGGTACTCCGAATTCCCCGCAATTTTGCCCAGGGATGTCGCCATCCCCTCGAGATGCCTCGTAAGGTTGTTGTCAATGCTGATGATACGGTCAAGGGCCGCGTTGCCGATCCCCTCCAGCCTTCCGGCCGTCTCCTCGGTCATGGAGGTGACGGTTCCGGCCCGGCCGGACTGGGAGGAGCCCTCCGGCTGCCTGATGTCGATCCCGGCATCCTTCAGGTAGCCGCCGACCAGGTCCATGATGTTCTGCAGCTCGGGTATGGCGCTCTGGTAGTCGCCTACCAGGCCTTCGGTGCGTTCGGCCACCTTCTTCATCAGCTCCGTCTCGTCGATCTTTCCTTTGGCGTACTCCTCGTACAGGGCGGCAATGTCATCACCGAACGAGCCGACCACCTTGTCAAGCACGATGGTGCGCATCATGTCGGAAACAATGTCACGGAAGGTGTCCGAGGCATAGTCCTTGAAGCTGTCCAGCGCGTCCTTCCCGTTGTCGAACCAGTCCCACAGGCTGTCCACGAAGTTCTCCGTCAGCGGCTCGTACAGGGAGCTCACATACTCGTGCAGCTGTTCTATGTATTCGTCGTATTTTTCCCGGAGCTCTATAAGGGCCTCGAGCGTCTCCTTCGTCTGGCCCACAAGTTTGTCGCCGTAGTTGTCGATAAGCGATTGTGCAAGCTCCTTGTTGATCAGTCCTTCATCATCAAACAGCTCGCCTAAGCCCTGGTTCCGCGCCCAGGTGACAAGGTCCTCGGTCTTCTGTGACTTCCCGCCGATACCGGTGCCAAGGAAACCGCTGCTTTTTTTCCGCGTCTCGATACGCAGGTTGTTGATAGCCGCCGTCTGGCCTTCCTTGTAATCCCCCTGGCCCCAGATGTCCCTCCATTCGTCCCACCATGAGAGGGCGGACAAATTGCCCATCACCCAGTTGAGCGCGCCCGTCAGCCATCCGCCCCCGCTCTCGTTGCGGTATATCGCTTGTGACTCCATGGCCTTGTCCGCGTAAGCCTTGGCCACTTCGTCATGCAATGCCCTGTAATCACGGAGATTCTTGAGGTTGTCGGCGGAAAACCAGTTACTCTCGGCCTGCTGCGCCTCCAGGGCGGCGATGCGGTATTCGTTCACCGCATCGGTCAGGGCGTTTATCTCCTTGATCTTCTCGGCGTAGGCCTCGTATTGCCTGAAGGCCCGGTTGTTCCCCAGTTCGCTTATCTTCTGGAACAGCTGTATCGCCGCGGATATGATGGTCAGGATGACCGACGCCTTCTCCACCGCCGAGATGGCATTCACCCCGGTCTGCGCCACTTTGCCCAGAGAGTCGATGGTGGTGAGGGTGAACAGCGCCACATCCCCCATCAGGGTGATGATCTCCCCGGCCTGCCCGCCGATGGCGCCGCCCAGTTCCCCGACGGCACGCGCCAGCTCCCCGACGATGTCCGCCGCTTCCTTTTCGGCTTTCTCCACCCGGGAGGATGACCTGGCCACCTTGTCCTGCGCCTTGTTGTATTTCTCCATCGCGGCGGCGGCCGTCAGATAGGTTTCCTCCATCTTCCCGGTCCTGTCATTATACCTCACCCCCGTGGACACCCGTCCTCCGGCATTCACGGTCTCAAGGTTCTTCCGGGCCTCGGCAAGTTCGCGTTCGGCTTCGGCGAGCTCGCTCTTCCTGTCGGCAAGCGCCTGGAACGGGTTCCGGCTGTCCAGCTCGTCCATGATCTCCCGGATGGTCGTGGTGTATTCCCTCAGGTCCTCGGGGGAGAGCACCTGTGCGGCGGCCTGTTTGGCCTTCTCGAACTGTTCCAGCAGGGAGTTCAGGGTGCCTGTGGAAGTTTCCCGCAGGTTCTCGAAGGCACGTATGTAATCGGGTGATTCCGTCAGCTGCTTGTAGTCCAGTTTGATGAGTTCCTTCCCCTTGTCCTTGGTCGCACGCGCGATCTGCAGGTCCAGGGATTCCACCCCGGCGGCATCCCCTTCCGCTTCGGCCTTGCGGCGCTCCTCATAAAGCTGTCCGATCTTATGGTTGTATTCCTTGTCCAGGGCGGCCCGCTTCTCCTGGTAGGTGCCGTATTCCTTGTAATATTCCACCCATTCCCTCAGGTTCCTGTCGCGGAACTCCTTCTCGATGTCGTAGGATTCCTTCAGGTACCCCATGGTAGCCATCGCCCGTTGCTGGGACGCATTGTCCCTTACGGCCTGCCTTTCCTCGGGCGTGGACTTCACACCCCGTTTCTTCTCGGCCTCGTCCATTTTCTTGAGGGTGTCACGCTCTTCCTTGTCGATCTGTGCGAGCGACTCGTCAAGCTCCTGCCTTGCAAGGGCCTGGCGTTTCCTTATACCTTCCTGCATGACCGATATGCGTGCCGCCTCAAGTTTCTGCTGTGCCCTGATACGGGCGTCGGCGAGCTCGTCCTGATAATCCCGGGCCGATTTGCCCGTATCTTTGGTTTCCCTGCCGTCATCTTCCTTTATGCCTGCCGATTTAAGCCTCTCCTTCCATTCCTTTGTCCTTGCAAGGAACAGGTCCGTATAGGATTTGGCCGTATCCTCTGCCGCCTTCTGCTCCTCTTCCAGGGCGGAGATAGCATTTTCGCTGAGCTGTTCGGCCGTGGGAGCGTCCGCCTGACGGGTATAAGTGGCTGATCCGGACGCGGAAGAGAAGAAATTGGCCCTGAACTTGTCCCAGAAAGTCGGGCCTTTCTTCCGCCTTTCCTCTATCTCGTTCTGCTTTTTCAAGGCCTTCTCCGTCTGCTCCGTGGCCAGTTTGAACGCTGCGGCCGCCTCTGCCCTGAGGATCATCGCCCCGATGAATACGTCCGTATTGTCCACCAGCAGGTTCTCGGCATCATTCACGTTGCCCACCTCAACACCGAGTTTCCCGAACTCTTTCTTGTTTTCGGTGATGAACTGTTTCTTATCTGCCATGTTGTCTCCCAGTTCCTTCCATCTTTCGGACAAGGACCTGACGAGAGTGACCTGTTCCGCCACATCACTGCTGCTGCTTCTGAAGGATTCATTCACCTTTTCCTGGGCTTTCGCCGCGGACAGGGCGGCATCCTTCACGCCGAACAGGCTCTTCACCCATCCGCCGATCTCCTTCCCGTATACGACGGACAGGGTGATCAGGGCAGCCATCGCCGTCTGCCACGAGAACAGTGAGGAGAGCACCTGCTTCCACACCGGGGTGGCTTTCTTTCCGGCTTTGGTCAGCGCCTCATACTCCTTGCGGGCCGATGCCAGGGCTTCGGTGAACATGGGGATGTTGTTGGAAATGGCAAGGAAGAACATCTGGGGACCTATTGCCAGCGTGGGGAGCTCCCGGGCGATCTGCTGCATGCTCATCATCACATTGTTGAGTTTCGGGGCGGGATCATCTTTCACAAGAGGGGTGGAGCCTGTCTTTTTCTTCTGCTCCTCCAGCCCCTGCAATTCCGTCTTCAGTTGTCTGACAACTCCCTGCAGCGCCTGGATGTCCGCCATCTGGGCGTCGGTATTCGTACCTGCGGCCATGGCCTGTCTGAACCGTTCCTGCAGGGTCGCAAGCTCCTGCTCCAGTTGTGCGATGACAAGTTTGGCAAATTGGCTCATATTGCCCAGGTTGCCCTCCACCGAGCGCAATCCCTTCAGTGTCTTGTCGTCAAGCAGTATCTCCAGTCTTACAGGTTCCATTTTTACCCTCCAAGTTTTGTTTGAAAATATTCAGTGGTGAATTTGTCCGGCCTACGTTTGCGCTCCCTTTCCAGGAGCTCCTCCTTGGTCACATACCGGCTGACATCCGTGTTCATCAGCATCAGCTCGGCGTAGCTGATCTTCCACAGGATGTGCCGTTTTGTACGGCCGAACCGCTCCATCGCCTGCGCGATGATTCCGAAAACGCTATGGGGGCCTTCCTGCCGGCCCGTTAACCCGTTTTCCTTTCCCGGCTTCCTATCGGCTCCAGCAGCCCCGCTGTCCTGGACGCCAATGGAATAGTATTGCAAAAAGGCTGTATGTCCATGCCCCTGAGCAGTTCGATGAGGGCGGCGGAGAGCATCGCCGGATGCACCCTCCATCTGAGGTACCATGCCACAGGGCCGGAGAGCAGCATCCCCGAGAGCCATCCGGTGCATACGGCCAGTGCGACCATCCGGCTGACCGCCTTTCCCTTTTCCGCCACGAACCGCATCCTTTCTTCATAGTCCATCGCCCTGATATCCTCCGGGGTGACGCCGAGCTCCAGGTACCGCCTTGCTATGCGGATGATCGCCCCGGCGGGCGGACGGCGCATGACAAGGAAGGATTTCCCGGGGCGTTTTTTAAAGGGCCTGAGCGGCATCACCGGAATGCGGATGCCGATGTCAAGCAGCATGTCCGCCGCCTGGCACCGCGTGTCCCTGTCCTCCGTCATGACTGCGACGTAATTTCACTGGCGGGGGGCACCTGTCCGGGAGGGAACACTTTGTAGGGAGGTTTCTCCCCGGCCTCCTGTATCTCCAGTTCGCACTCGATGCCCAGCACGTTGCTGAAGTTGATCCCGTTGGCAAAATTGCAGGTGAGCACCCCGTTATAGATACGGATCGTGTGTCCCGTCACGGTCTCGATGTCGAACACGCCCTGCACGTCCTTGTCCTCCGTCGGAGGCACATAGACCCCGGTGCTTTCCTTCGTCCCGCCCATCACCTGTATCATGTTGTCCGCGGACAGCTCGATGAGCGTGAACGTCCATGTCTTGGTTCCCGGTGTGGATTTGAGCACCGCGAACGGCGCGTTGCGTTTCTGCGCCGCCCAGATGCGGGTCTTGGAAGGCGAGTCGCCTCCGGGCTGCAGCCCGTCCTCGGATATCAGCCCGAGAGCCTGCCCGTTATATTTAAGAGCTTTCACGCCATAGATGGCGCCGGTATTCGTTTCTGGCATAATGATTCATGTTTTAATTGTTCTTTGATTTGTCTTTAAACCGCCGGAGCCCCCAGAAGAGAAGCAGGAGGACAAAACAGCACAACACCTTCGTCCTTGTCCGCTCCCAAAAAGAGGGAACCGGCTGTTTTTCCTCGGCCGTACTCTCCTCTGACTCCCATCTCAGGTCCGAGGTCTCCCTTACGGTGATCTCCGGCCGGGCATGTGAGACGGCCGTGACGTTCACGCCGCCTTCCCCGTCCGATTCCACCCTCAGGTCCAGACCCTCATGCTGCTCCGTCACGCCCATGCCGGCCGGAAGGCCGCCTATCGTCCGGAGGAGCCCGGGTTTCAGTGCCAGGCTCGTCAGAGTCGTCGGGGCCTTGCCGAAGATTATTTCCCCGGTTACGCTCCTCTGAAGAGAGCCCGAGCGGACGGCTGTTCGGCTCTCCCTGTTTGCTGCGCATCCAGACAACAGCAGGACAGCGCTCAGCATACTTGCACTGGTAGCATTTACGCAGTGCCTGTTCCAGAACGATAATTTTCTCATTGACTTTTCGTATTTGGTCGCTCAAATGTAAAGTCGTCTCGGAGAGGTCGTCATACAACTGCTTGTATGTGCCCTCGTTCTCCTTGACCGCACGGACCTTGACGAGCCTGCGGTCACGCCACCAGCCTATTGCCATGGCTATGCACCCCGTGGGGGCCAGCCACTGCTGGAGAAGTTCGAATACAGTGCCCCAGTCCATACGCATATCATTTTTCAGATCATGTCCCAGCCGGCCTCTATGTCCGCCATGACGGCAGGCACGCCGTTCTCCACCCGGCTCATCGCGGCGGCCAGACGGCACATCGTCCCCTTGTCATCCACATCCGGCTCGTAGGTGGTTGGAACCTGAAGCTCGCCGCATACGCTTGAAAGGTAGGCGCGGGTGTCGTTCTCCGTGGACGGGGCGTAACGCCCGATCATAAGGGAGAGGGTCTTCAAACCGTGTTTCTTCCGGTAGTTCCTCAAGGTGATGAGCATGGCACGGTAGCCGTATCCCATGTCGGTGAACTGGAAGAACTCCTTGTCCGTCTGCACCGGGCGGAGGCCCTTCCACCTGTCACCTGACAGGCGGAGGTTCCCCGGGTTATTGTTTCGTAGTCCTCTTGGTGTCATGGTCATACCTCGAGTTCTTCGGTTTCCGAATCCGTTCCTTCAGACGCGGCTTTCGCTGCCGCCACCGCTTCCCGTCTCACCTGGGCCCACCGTTTCTCGGCCGGAACCTCTTGGTCCTTTTTCTGGACAGTGGTACCGTTCCACGAATAGATGGCTCCGATCGCCTCCTGTTTCTTGGGAAGAACGATGTAGTAATGGCGGAAGTTGACCAGGCTTTCCTGGGTCTGCGGGCTGGTGGCCGCAGCCGAATAGTACATCTTGGTCGAGCCCTGCGCACGGAACATGCGGGGGACATAGAACACGAAGGATCCTTTCAGGTCGGTTTCACCCGGAGTCTGGTTGTACGGAACCTTGACTCCCTCCTTGGTGTAATACGGACAGTTGATGAACGTGTATATCTGGAAACCGTACATGTTCAGGAGTTTGCCGCTGGTATAATTGTAAAACTTGTCCTTGAACGACTGGTCCTGTTCGAGCAGGTCGTTCACATGGTCCGGACACAGCACGAGACGGCGCCCGTCTTCCGGTACCTCGGCATTGTCCAGGGCGCGTTTCAAGGCGATGATATCCTTCAAGGTCAGTTTCTTCCGTCCTGTGGCGTCCGCCTCCCCGCTGGTGGGGATCACCGGAGTCTTGCCTGTATGGCTGTATGGAGCCAGGGCGTGCGCCGCCTTCTTGTAACGGATACGGTCGATGGCATTCCTGTGACGCTCGACATCAAGCGAGAACTTGTCATAGGAGATGGCATAAAGCTGGTCATCCGTCACACGGGTGGCCTTTGTCTGGAACTTGTCCAGGCCGATGGGGATGTCATTCTCCTCCAGATTCTGTATGGGTATGGGATAGGTGGTGTTGTTCACCAGCACGTCCGGATCGGCGCCCACGTCCACCAGGTGGATGATCTCGTTGTTCACTCTTGCGGAATAGTCCGGTATCCCGTCAAGGAACGACGCCGTCAGTCCCGCGCCGAGCTGTCTGACCAGCTCCCCCGTCCATACTTCGGTGTACACACCCTCCATGGCGGCACCGGCCGGCATGAATCCCTTAAGGAGCATCGGCACAACAATTCCCGAGGCCGCACCGTATGCGGGGCTGATCCCTACCATTGACGCAAGGATGACCCCCATTATGACATTGAAGGCCGTTCCGGTCAAAAATTTCAGAATAAATTTCTTTTTCATGATTCGCTTTTAATTTTTAGTTAATTAAATTCAGGGCAATCCACTCCGAACTGCTTCTTGTACAGGCGTCTGTACTGCTGCGGGTCATCGGAACGCATCAGCTTGAGCTCCTCCTCCGGCACATCCGTCCATTTCTCGTAGCCTCCCGCATGTACGGCTCCTCCGGATTTCCCGGCCAGTATGGCGGAAGCGCGCAGGGCGGGGTTCATCGCCTCGAAGGTCAGTTTGAGGGACTCCGCACCGACCGATTTTCCCAGGGAGATGAAATGATCCTTCCTGTCGGCGCTGATCTTTCCCTCCCCGATGGCGGAATCCACAAGGGCGGTTATACCCGAGAGCCTGAGTCCGTCAAGCTCTTTCTCCAGCTTCTCCTTCTCGGCCTGCAGCACTCCGTTCGCTTTCTGGTACTCCAACAGGAGATTGATCTTTTTCTGCACGTCTGTCAGTGTCGCGGCATCCGTGAGGCCCAGCATCAGGGCGACTGCTTTCATTTCTTCATTGTTCATTTCAGGTGTAGTTTTTTGGTTATTGTTTTTTTTCAGGAGGGGAAGACTGTGCGAGCCGTCCCCCTTGCTGAGTTTCAACGGTTTCCCTTCATAAATCAGGCTGATATTGTCATCATTGCCCCCGATATCCACCATGCTGTACTCCACCAGTTTGGACCTGGTCACTGTGGGGCAGGTCTGCCCGGGTTTCAGAAGCGCCGGATCTTCGGAGAGTTCGAGTATGTCGAAATTGGGCGATCCCATGCGCAGCGTGCCTTTCTCCCATTGCTGCCTGGCCATCCTGCTCTCCTCCCGGACATCGTCAAACCAGGGTTCTCCGGTAATCTCGCCGTTCTCCCTTCTGATATCCTTCACCATTCCGATGACGCACCCTCTCTCGTGCATCCACAGCAATACCGGGTTCCGCTCGTACTGGGACAGGTCCACCCCGTCCGTCCTTACCCATGTTCCGTAACAGTTCAGCGTTTCGTTGCTTATTCTTATTCTTTTGCCCATTTCCGTCTGATTTTGCCGCAAACTTACATCCGGAGGGAAGGCGTTCAAAAAAAGTGTGCAACACTTTCATCATTGTGTGCAACGCCCACGCATTTTCTTGACTCCGGGACGTTCCGCGGTGCATATTTGCAGAAAAAACAATTCATTATGGCAAGAACCGGACATAAGTCGAAAGATACCGCCAAGGCTTTGTACCTCAAGGGAATCCCGCAGGAAAGGATCATCGAGATGACGGGGATCGCCCGCCAGACGCTCAGCAGGTGGATCAGCCAGGAAGGATGGAGGGAGCTGAAGGCCTGTTACGGAATGACACGCGAGGAGGTCACGCAGAAGATCCTCTCCATCATCAATGATGCCATCGAGGACCCTGACGAGTATCTGAAAAAAAAGAAGATAGCCGACGACCTGGTCAAGCTGGCCGCCACCATCGAGAAGATGGACAGGAGCACCAATGTGGTGCATTATGTGGAGGCCTTCATCCGGTTCGAGGACTGGCTGATGGAACACCGGAAGGATTATCCGGAGCTCCCCGACAAGGTCGTGGCGATGCTCCACGGCCTGCATGATGATTTTCTAACCCCCTTTTTCACAAAGAAGCCATGACGGAACAGGAAAGGAAGGACGCGTACAAACGCTGGCTGCAGCAGAGCGAACGGCTGGCCAGGATCACATCGGAGGACCGTATGGAATCCCCCCAGGAGAGGAAACGCAACATCGCGCGGGCGCTCAGGGATTACGGCTATTTCTGCCAGCGTTACCTCAAACACTACTGCGAATGTCCCAATGCCGGGTTCCATAACGATGCGGCCCGGTATATGTACAATAACGACAACTGCCGCGCCGTGTTCAAATGGCCGCGCGGCCATGCCAAGAGCGTGCATCTGGATATCGGCATACCCCTGTGGCTGAAATTCAACGGCAAGCTGCATGTGATGGTGCTGGTCGGAAAAAGCGAGGACAATGCGGACGCCCTTCTGGGGGACCTGCAGATGGAACTGCAGTCCAACCGGTACATCATCGAGGATTTCGGCGAACAGTACAACGCCGGATGCTGGCAGGAAGGGGAGTTCGTGACAAAGGACCGGTGTGCCTTTTTCAGCCGGGGACGGGGACAGTCGCCGCGAGGCCTTCGTTTCCGGGAGATGCGTCCCGACTACATAGTGGTGGATGACCTTGACGATGACGAGATGTGCCGCAGCGAGGCCCGGGTGCGCGAGATGACCAAGTGGATCAAGGAGGCGCTCTTCGGATGTTTCGGGGGAAAGGGAGGACGGTTTGTCATGGTGGGCAACCTGATCGGAAAGAACAGCGTGCTGCAGAAGATCATTGACAGCAGGACCGTGCACACCAGCTCCGTCAACGCTTTCGACAGGGACGGGAACCCGTCATGGCCCGAGAGATACACGGCGGAATACCTCCACGGACTGGAGGAGTTCATGGGATACCGCTCCTTCCAGAAGGAATACATGAACAACCCCGTCACCGAAGGGGCGGTATTCCAGGAAAGATGGATAAGGTACAAGCCGATGCTCAGGCTGAAATACTACGAAAGCATCGTGGTATATGTCGACCCTTCGTGGAAGAGCGGCGGAAAGAACGACTACAAGGCGTGCAAGATGTGGGGGCGGCCCAAAAGGGGGATGAAAACGGCATCGCACAGGGAGCTGCACTGCATACGCGCGTTCTGCCGGCAGTGCGGCGTAGGCGAGATGGTACGCTGGCTCTATGACCTGTACGAATCCCTGCCGGAGGACTGCGCCGCCATCTTCTATATGGAGGCGAACTTCATGCAGGACACCATACTTGACGAGTTCCAGAGGGAGGGGGACATAAGGGGATACCAGCTTCCCATCATGCCGGACACGCGCAAGAAACCCGACAAGTTCGCACGGATCGAGGCCATATCACCCTTGTGGGAAAGAGGGCTCGTCTGGTACAACATCAGGCTGAAGGACGACGCCGACATGCGGACCTCCATTGACCAGACGCTCTCCTTCGAGCAGGGAAGCCGGGCGCATGACGACTCCCCGGACGCGGACGAGGGAGCGATATACAAGCTGCAGAAACAGGTGCGCCAGGATACCATGCCGCCCCGTATCGGAATGAGGCAGGCGCCCAAGGAAGGATGGTGACAATCAAACAAAACATACCATTATGTATATAACGGAACAGGACTATATCAATATCGGGGAGGAAGCCCTGAAGATCGTGCAGCAGAGCAAGGAGGAGAACCGCCTGCTTGCCGAAAGGTTCGCCATGGATTTTGCCGCCGGGTACTTGAGAGGACGGTACGACGTGGATGCCGCATTCTCCAGAGAGGGGGACGAAAGGAACATGGCGCTGGTGGGGTGCCTGACGGATATCGCGCTGTACAGGATGGCGCTGGGCCTGCCGGCCCGCATGAGCCTTGAGAAGTACAGCACGCAGTATGACAAACAGGTGGAATGGCTGGAGGCGGTGCAGGCCTCCGATGTGATGCTTGACCTCCCCACCGTCACCGGGCCCGACGGACAGGAAGACTACTACAACCCGATCCGCACAGGTGAGGGGATCAGGAACAACTATATCTGGTAATTATGGGAAAAGGAAGAAACAAGGGGGTGCGCATCGGCAATATGGACCTTGCGCGCCGGGCGGACCGGAAAAAGGTCCGAGACATCACGGTCAGCCTCCAGCTGCAGACGGAGAACCTCACACGCAACGACCTGAGGTCATGGCGGTACGCATGGCAGCAGGCCATCAATGTGGAGCAGCCCAGGCGGAACCGGCTGTACAACATCTATACGGACGTGGATGTGGACGGGCACCTTGCCGGATGCGTGGAACAGCGTACCGGGTTCGTCATGAACAAGGGATTCAGGATCGTCGACAGGTCAGGCGCCGAGAACGAGGATCTCAGGGAGCTGTTCGAGACACCGTGGTTCAAGCAGTGGATGCGGCTCAGCCTTGAGAGCATATATTACGGGAACTCCCTCATCGAGCTGGGACCCGTCATCACCGTGGAGGACAAGCCGGTGTTCAGCAGCGTCAGCCTGATACCGCGCACCCATGTCGTGCCTGAATACGGGGTGATCATCACCAGCGAGAATGACACATGGCAGTCGGGGTACGACTACCGCAGCGGCCCCGTGTCATGGTGGGTGACGGAAGCCGGAGGCACGCATGACCTGGGACTGTACCTCAAATGCGCCCTGCATACCATCCCGAAAAAGAACATGGCCAGCTTCTGGGACATGTTCGGGGAGATATTCGGCATCCCCTTGCGTATCGGAACGACCACCAGCCGTGACCCCAAGGAATTCGACAAGCTGGAAAGGCTGCTCAGGAACATGGGGGCCGCGTCATACGGGCTGTTCCCGGAAGGGACGACCATCGACATCAAGGAATCCACACGGGGGGACGCGTACAATGTGTACGACAGGCGCATAGAACGCTGCAACAGCGAGATAAGCAAGGCGGTGCTCACGCAGACCATGACCGTAGACAACGGGGCGTCGCTCTCACAGTCCAAGGTTCACGAGAACATGCTGGACAACCTGATCAACAAGGATGCCGATATGATAAAGGACCTGGTGAACTGGCAGCTGATCCCCCGCATGGTAAAACACGGGTTTCCGGTCAAGGGGTACCGTTTTGACTGGGATGACAGCGTGACCTACACGCCCGAGCAGCAGGTGGCATACGAGACCATGGTGATGAACCACTACGAGGTGGACCCCAAATATATCGTAAACAAGTACCAGATTCCCGTAATAACAAGAAAGGACAGGAAGGAGCAGCTGGTAAAACCTTTTTTCGACTAGGCCCCGCCGACTATGCGGGGCTGCATGAGAGGGCCGCGCTGCTGTACGGAAACAGCACGCTGGCCCTGGAAAAAGACGACAACGACACACGGCAGGCCGACACCTCGCAGGTGGAGGAGGCCTTCCTGCCGCTCATGGCATGGCTGTACAGACAGAAGGGGTTCAGCCCGGAGATGCTGGAGGACGAGGAGGTCAGGGAATTCATCAAGAAGACCGCCGCGCTGCTTGACAATGCCGTGGACCTTTCCGTCAGGGAGGTGCCGCTGGACGAGGTGAGCGTGCAAAGGCTGAAGGAGTCCGACTATGTCTTCAGCGGAATAAAGACCTTCCACGAGCTGAACGAGGCGTTTCCCTCCCTGCTCGATGAAGACGGCGGATTAAAACCGTTTGAACGGTTTTTAAACGACGTTCAGACAATCAACGACACCTATAACGGGGCCTATCTGAAAACAGAGTGGAACTTTGCCAGGTCATCGGCGCTGATGGCCGCGAAATGGAAGGATTTCGAGAAGGACGGGGAGGATTACAACCTGCAGTACCGTACCGCCGGAGACGAGAGGGTCCGCAAGGGCCACCGTCCCCTGGACGGGATCACCCTTCCCCTCTCCAGCAGGTTCTGGGACTGGTATCTCCCGCCCAACGGGTTCGGATGCCGCTGCACGACAGAACAGGTCCGCAAAGGGAAGTATCCGGAAAGCGACGAGAGGGAGGCCATGAACCTCGGATCGCAGGCCACATCGGGAAAGTACCAGGAGATGATGCGATTCAATCCGGGGAAACGGATGACCACATTCCCGGCATATAACCCGTACACCCGCAAGGACTGTGCGGACTGCGACGGCAAGGGGGACGGGAATGAACTGTGCAGGGCCTGCCGGATCATCCGGAAACAGGCCGGGAAAGGAGGCGGCAATGGATGACAACGGTTCCAAAAAGACCATGAGGGAGCTGCGGGGACGGATAAACCGCTTCATCCGCCTTACGCTGAATGACATCAGGGTGGAGGCGAAGGATGAGTTCGACATGAATTTCAAGCGCGAGGCCTTCTTCACCGAGAAGTGGAAAAGGCGGAAGGGTGACACGGACGAAACCAGAGGCCTGCTCGTACAGTCCGGGACCCTCAGACGCAGCATACGCTCCCGGATAATGGAAGGAGGCAAGGGGGTGGAGATCACCTCGTCCGTGCCGTATGCGAAGATACACAACGAGGGGGGAAGCATCACCGTCACCCGCAGGATGAAGGGATATTTCTGGATAAAGTACAGGCAGGCCGTGGGAGGTATAGCCCGGACAAAGGCCGGGAAGGCACGGAACGGCAGGAAGAACAGGCAGATATCCCGGGATGCGGAGTTCTACAAGGCCATGGCGCTGAAGAAGACAGGAAGCAGGATCATGATTCCCAGGCGTCAGTTCATCGGACGCCATCCGGATCTGGAGAAACTGCTGGATGAGATAGCCGTGGAGAATTTGAAGAAAGTGTTCAACGATAACGATTAAAATATGAGAAGTTTTTTCTATTTGCAGCTCCAGGAACGCCTGGAACAGCTGCCGGACAGGCAAGGGGTGCCGGCAGTCAGGACCTATGACCTGTGGAACGAGCAGGTCGACTTCATCGAGGAGGAGGAGCCTTTCGACATGCCCGCCGTGTTCCTTGAGTTCATGCCGTATAAATGGACGACGCTATCGGGTGCCGTACAGCAGGCGGCGGTTACAGTCAGGCTGCATGTCGTGACCCCCTGGAAAGGCTCGTCAAGGAAGGGAAGCCGATACCAGCAGCAGTCCCTGGAACGTTTCAGCCTGCTGGAGGAGATCAGCGCCTGCCTGCATGATTTCAAGGGGGACAACGGGAAGGTATGCTTTGACATGTTCCGGCGTACAGCCAGCGACACAAACCATAATCATGCGGAGGTGGTGGAGGATGTGGAGGAATACACGTTCAGGGCGGTTGAGAGACTTTAGAAAAGTGTCATCTGCATCTCGCGCTGCCGGGCGATGACACGGTCGTCCGCGCTGGCCTTGATCATATTGTAGAAGGTACGTTCGCATATCCGGTATTTGGGCCAGATGTAACGGCGGAATATCTCACGGTTCGAAAGGCCGCTGCGGCTGTGCTCGTCATAAATGCGCACGACATCCGTAACACGGAACACATAACTTCTTCCCGGAGTGTTTATCCTGGATTTCCTCATACCCTGAAACATTTGAACAATTTGAAAAAACTTTTACCTGTATGACAAAGGTAGTGATTATGAAATAAATATGCAACAAAGGGAGGGTTAATAATAAAAAGCCCTCAACGCTCGTTTAAATTCCCACATAAAAACGAAAAATAGATACACCAATCCACACGCTGAGGGCTAAAGTCCTTGACGTGAATTGGTGTATCTATTTATGTGGGTGCACAAAAGTAATAATAAAAATTGGAAGTTTATGTGCAAGAGCGAAATTTTCTTCAACCTGCTCGTCCTGACCGAGCGTGAAACGGAAGTGCCGAGGGAACGTATACTGGGCGACTTCAGGGACATGGAGTCCACGGACGCCAGATATGTGCTTGTCAGGCTGCTCTCGGAAGCCGGCCTGTATCCCGACCAGATAGCGGGGATGACCAACCGCACGGCGCGGGGAGTACGGCGCCTGCTGGCGCGGAACATCACCTCGCCGATGATCGGAATATATCTGGAACAAATAAGGAAACACATCAGAACAGGACGCTCGACGGAGCGCGTGTAGTTGAGTATGTTTGCACCACGGTCGGATTAGTGACCGGAACTACAAAATACAAATACAACTATGAGTGAATCAAGAACTTTTGTGTTCCCCGAGAACGGGAACTCCGGAGGCGGCACCAACGGCATACTGGCCATGCTTCCGGCGCTTATGCAACAGCGCGGTGTGGATCCGAACATCCTGGCGCTGATGGGAAACGGCAACAACCGTAACGGCAACGGCTGGGGTGACGACCTGTTCGCCATCCTGCTTCTGTTCATCCTGATGGGATGGGGAGGCATGGGAAGTTTCGGCGGCGCCCGTGGCGGAATGATGGGCAACGGACAGGGCGGCGTGGTCCCCTTCGTGCAGAACGACGCGAACACCGCCGTGATCATGCAGGCCGTACAACGCAACGGATACGACATCCAAAGCCTGGCCACCGCGTTGAACACTTCCTCGGACGCCGTACAGGCCGCCATAAACGGTCTTGGCATGCAGATATGCAACATCGGCAACCAGATGGGCATGAACACCAACCAGATCGTCACCGCGATCATGCAGGGCAACAACGCCATCCAGTCGCAGATCTGCCAGTGCTGCTGCCAGACAAACGAGAACATCACCAAAATGGGCTACGAGAACCAGCTGTCCGTATGCAACCAGACAAACGCACTGGTGAACACGGCCAACCAGAACACGCTCGCATTGCGTGACGCCGGTACGGCCAATACCAACGCCATCATCAGCAAGCTGGACGCCATGCAGAACCAGGCGCTGCTTGACAAGATCGACTCGTTGCGCGAAAAGAACAGCACGCTCGTCAACCAGCTCTCACAGGAGCACCAGAACGCGTATTTCGCACAGGTGTCCGCACAGACCATCGCGCCTGTCAATGCTGCGCTGGGTGATCTGAGCGCCCGTCTGGCGAAGATTGAGTGCAACCAGCCCGAAGTGGCCAAGGTGCCGTACAGCCCGGTTGTGGGAATCCCCACCTGTGTGGCGGCCCAATATGGTCTTGGATACGGCTTCAATCCTTACGCCGCCGGTAATGGCTTTTGGGGTTAATTGAGGAAGGAGGCTATTATGGCAGTATATCCTTTCCAATTTGTAAACCGCAGGGGTTCTGCGGCCATATCAACCTCGGGAGTAACGGTCAATACCGACAATGTGGTGTTCTCCTTTCCCAACCATGCCTTTGTGAACGCATGGTACAGGGGGACCATCTACATTGACCTGGCGCAGGCCGTCCCCACAGGGACAACCGGGACGCTGCCGGTCCTGTTCGAGACAAACGGGGTGACACAGGCCGTGACCAAGTACAACGGGGAAGCGCTGACGGCAGCCGACATCCCCGGTACGGGAGTGTTCGAGTTCTGGTTCGACAGGACGACAAACACCCTGCAGATAATGACCGGAGTAGTTTAAGAACAAGGAGGGAGGAATCCCTCCATTTAAAGAGAAACAATTATGCCTTTCCAGAATTTAAGAGTCAACAGCCAGTTTTACATACTCCATAAGGACGGGACGCCTTATGTGGAGGTCGGCGCCATTGCGGGAGTATCCAACCCGGTCCCGGACGGGACACAGCCGGTGATGTTCGGCCAGCCGATGAAGATGGTGGTGGACATCACCGTCAAGGTCGGCGAACAGACCGTCACGTTCCAGAAGATACCCGCGGGGGCGGACATCGCCGACGCGAATTTCCCCGGAGGCGGGAACATGGTCATATCCGGGTCAAGGGAGTCGATGAACTCCGAGGTGGCGGCCATGAGGAACAGGTCCGCGGAGATACTCAGAAGCATAGACCACCACCGTGCCATAGTGGACGCCTGCGGCAAGATGATGGAGATACTGAATCCCGAGTTTGCCGAAAGGCAGAGACAGGAGGCGGAAAACAAGGCTCTCAGGGAGGAGATATCCGAGCTGAAGGCCATGATGGCCGAACTGCTTAAACCGGCGGAAAGGCCCAGTACGAACAATTCTAAAAAACAACAAGTATGATGATGATCGAGATAGAAGACAGCAAGGTCGAGAGAATGTCCGATTATGCCGAAAAAATGCTCAAGTATGGCGGCAAGCTCATGCAGTGCATTGAGGAACTCTCGGAAGGGAGCGGCATGGGACAGCGCGACGACGGCTACGATGACTATGACGAGTATGACGACATGGGACAACGTGGCGGTTATGGAAACCGTGGCGGATACGGCGGAGGATACGGGAACCGTTATGGCGGCGGCTCGATGGGCCAGCGCCGCGGAGTGCCCGGAACAGGACGCTATTCAAGATACCGTTAGTTTAACCCGCCGGGACGGAGGATTCCCCCGTCCCGGCTAACAAGAAGACTATGAACAGGACAAAGGAACCTCTGGACATATACGATGACCGGCCAAAGGAGCTGACGGCGTACCTCCGGCATAACGGCTGGCACTTCAACAAAAAGCTGTGCGACTTCGCCGTGTCGCTCATGCGCAGGATGAACCCGGCAACCGGAAAAAGCGAGAAGATCGAACCCATGACCAAGGACAAGGTGGACGAACTTCTGGCCAAGAACGGGGTCAGGGTGGAGAACAACACATTATATGACTATGTATACGTGGCCAACCAGGCAAAAGCGGACTGTTTCAAGTCCTCCATCGCCGACGAGCCCCATCTGGCGCTTTACGTCAAGGATATCATAGATGACCATGACGCTCCGGAAGGCATGGTCATGTGCATGTGGTATGCGAAAATGACAAGGGCCGGGGAACCGGTGGAATGGGATGAGATGTTATGATCCGCCAGCGGTTTGACATAGAGGAATACGGCTGGAAGGTGGCGGTCTACTATGCCGTGGACTGTTACTACACCGACGAGATCATTGGCAGGCTCTATGACATAGGCTGCCGCGGGGATGATCTGGAAACGGCGTACAGGAACCTGTCCTCCGGCAAACCGGATACCGGACTCACCTATTCCAACTACGGCACAAGGCAGACGGTCATGGTGATAGGGACCACATCGTCACCCGCCGAGTTCCAGAACTCCTATGACCATGAGAGGAAGCACCTGGAAGCGCACATGGCAAAGGCACTGGGGATCGACCCGTGGGGCGAGGAGATATGCTACCTGTCCGGCAATATAGGACAGAAGATGTTCGACAAGGCCAGGTTGCTGCTGTGTGATTGTGAATGTTGTAAGAAACAGATAAAGGAACTTATATGAAAAAGAAAGAAATCAGGAAAGCGCTGGAAGGCGGCACGCCGTTCTCAAGCCTGTACTCCCTTCTCCCCTCCGGGCAGAAGGAGAAATTCAAACAGTTCGCCGCGGCATTCGGATTCACGGAGCGGCAGGTCAGGGAAAGACTGCGGAAAGAAACACGATAGCTTCTCATTGACAACGGGCGCCCCCGCATATTATTGTATGCCGCAGGCGCCCGTTCCGGTTTCATCCGTTTTTTTACTTCCTTATCAGGACGGAATATTGGGGTCATTCTTGTCCACCTCGTTCACGTCTATATGATGCTCATGAAAATATCTGTCACGGGCCAATACCGCAATGACCCTCATGTATGAGGTCAGCGGCAACCCCTTCTCGTATGCGTCCGTCTTCAACCTGTCCACTTCTTCCGGTTGCAAGAACTTTTCGGGGAAGACAATGGCCTGCTCCAGGCAGTACTGCTGTATGTCATACGGATTCTTGGATTCGGAGTTCTGCTCTATCAGCATCCGAATTCGTAGCCAGTTTCCCTCAAACATTTCCTCTATTGACAGACGCTTCATCATTTCTTTCCCCGCCTCGGTAATAGCGATAGGGCTATGGGATTGGGTAAAAGGATCTATGATGATTTTATTGTTGTTCTGCAGGGATTGGCTCAGCGAGTCTATGCTCTTCTGCATATAGGTGATGGAAGTTTCCAGTCTTGAGATGGCCGTATCCACCTCTACATGTCTTCCTATGTGCCCGTCTATTTTCTCCATGTTTGATTTGCAGGGCAGTTTTTCAATAGAACGTACCCGCTCATACATGCCACGCGCCCACCAGATGAGGAATATGAGTACTCCGACGAGCACAATTCCGATAAGGAAAGAAAGCCCGAAATGGTTGGCTACCAGCTCTATTAATTTGTCTTCCATAAGTGGATATAGCAATTCGTTATTGTTCCTTTTTTAATCCTGTTCAATCTTCTACCTGATCTTGAAAACTAATATTGCTATTCTGAAAACGTAGCTGCATGATGATTTGTTCTTCGGCTTCATTTTGAAACGCGCTACAAATAAACAAAAAAATAATGGTTTACGCAATTTTTGCCGCTACTTTTGGCTCTGTTTGTAGCTTTTTGTGGTGTAACCGTGCTGTTTCGGATGCAATAATCCCCGGCAGACGCAAACCTGCCGGGGATTATCAATTGGTTCTATTCATGTACAGGCATTCAGGGCATGGACTATACAGTCGGTTGCTATAAGGACCAGCCCGATTATAAAAAGTATGATAAACGCATCTCTTATCACAGCCGATGTCCTGTCATTCCAAAGTTTCACATTCCAGTTAAAGAGATATGCGCCTGTAAGCCCTCCTACAATAAAGTATAAACCTATAATCATATCTTCTCTATTTTATTTAATCTTTCTTCAAACTCGGCAATGATACAGTCTGCGTCACCACCATGCACCCAGTTATCCAAAACAGAGGAAAGAACTTCGATGGCTTTCCGTTTCATTTCTTCCTGTGCCATTGCAACGGCTTTAAAAGCATTTTCTTTTGCGATAACCGGGAAGTTGGGATTGACTACCACAAAACTCTCACTTTCAATATATTCTTCTGATTTACTCATTTTTGTTCCGTTATTAATCGGTTTTTACTATTTTCCCATTATCCAATATCAAATATAACCGGCATTTATAGCTGACTGTATCCGCCCATTGGTGAGCATATTTCAAATACTGATGTAGCTTATACCTTCCGGGATTATTCATCATTTTATTTCTTATTCTTTTTTTCATCAATCGCGTAATGAACATTTTGAACAATCGTTACGTTTCGTTTCCTTCAATTCATGCAGCACTCCGTCAATTATTATTCCATTCTTTATTTCCATACCGTTCATTCATTAGAAGTTACACCCAAGCACAATACTTTGTCAGAAACGCCTATATCGTCAAATTCCAGAGTTAAATACTCTGTATCGTAAGGGTAAGGGTATCTGCAATTTTTCAATTCTTCATCCGTCAATTTGCGTCTAATACGCATCTCTATTTCGTAATCATCGGAAAGATTCTCAATTATTTTTCTAAGTTGTCCTACGTTCTTTATTTCCATATTGTCTAATTAATTTGATTGCTAATAGAGGGTCTTTATCTCCTATTTGATTGATTAGCTTTGTAAATTTGTCCACTCTACCATAGTGTCTAACGCAAATAGCATTTGCCTTCATCGAGCGTCCTAATCCGTATAAATACTCCATGCGTGCATTTCTACGGATATTCTTCATTATCTTTTTTGCTTGTCTTAATTTCATATCTCAATCTCCTTTCTGTTTAATTCGTTCAAATACATCCCTGTTCGCTTCTAATATTTCATCGAAAGACGGGATGGGTTGCCAGCAGATAACTTTAATATCATCCTCAGTTACCTCTTTACCTCGATAAACGTTATCACTATCATCAATCCACCATCCATTTTCATACGTAAATATATCTATATGCTTAGGGGATTCAACTTCTCTATCAGCATATTTATAGTAATATAAAAATCCTACTAAAATACGCTGTCCTTCCTCCGGCAACCGCTCCTTAACACTTATCCAAGGTGATTGCTTTGACTGCCATTCCGCACCTGCAATGAACCCTTGATAATATGCAGGGAATAAACTACCACTGCTTCTACTTTCAGCGAAAGAATGAGCTGTTTCTTCCAATGTCTGTTTCATATCCTATTCTTTAAAGTTTCTCATGTATTCGCAATCCTCATCACATACACCTTTCTTTGCACAGTGAGGGATATTAGTTCCCCGCTCATATTCAAAATTATAACATAGGTTTCTGTATTCTTTCCTTCTTTCCATAGGACCAAGTGTTCTTGCTGAACTCCATGATTCATAGTCATTGCTAGACGCCTCTTTAAGAACGCATCCATCATCGTTATATAGCTTTCTAACTTCATTCATAATCTGTTCCGTTTTGAGGATTATCCATTAAACTTAAGCTCATCCATATATCCCATCTCTTTCAAGCGGATATTAAACTCTTCAATCGATTCATTATTAGGAATGAATTGCTCAAGAACATCGTTAAAAGGGTGCAGATAGTTTTTTAAAATATCATTAGCCTCTTCTTCTCCACGTTTCTTCCCTAATCGGTCTTTGCATACTTCTATGTAATCATCTTTTGTCATATTGTAGTGCGTGACTGTATCAACAATTGTACTAAACCTACAATATAAGCCGTTTGGCTGTTGGGCTATAAATGATCCCATAATTACCTCCTTCTAATTTTTTATTTATCCACGGTTGATTTTACAATAATCTTATTATCGGATGATGGCATTACAACCACATTCCCAGCATCTGTGCTAATTTTTAAGATAGGATTAGAATTTGCGTCAATACTGGCTACTATAATCATATTTCCAAAAACATATCTTTTATCTTGTTCTAATTCATTCATATTCTAATTAGTTTTTTTAGTTAATTACCAATCTCCACCATCATTTAATATGCCATCAATAGTAGTTACACTATTATCAATGTTGCTGCCTCCATATTGCGTAAATTCCGGTGTAGGATTATAGTCTGTATCTCCATGCATCATTACGTGAAGTGAGCCACTGGCTGAATACAGCCAAAGACGCTTACCATCCTTTTCCCACTTTTTTGCAAGTCGTTTCAAAGAGTCAATTAACTTACCTTCTTCGGGAGTACATTCTATCCCAGCTTCTGTTTGATATTTGCTCATTACTTGTTCTTATTAGTTAATTGGTAGTTTCATAAAACACATCCACATAGTTTTGCCATGCCTTCCGGTGGTATGACCAAACAACGGCTGTCGTCCGATGGCTTTCAATACTTCTTTAACCGTTATCTGGTCTTCATTCCATTTGAAAATGAGAACGCCGTAATCTTCAAGTACTCGAAAGCATTCATCAATTCCCTTTTTTATCACCCTTGGCCAATCTTCGGGAAGTTTACCGTACTTCTTGGCCAACCAACTTTCTTTACCCACATTTAGAAGATGGGGCGGATCAAAGACTACCAGTTTAAAAGATTCATTCAGGAATGGCATATTGGTAAAATCAGATACAATATCCGGATGAACTTTCAGACTTCGACCGTCGCAAAGAGTATGCTCTTCATCTCTAATGTCAGCAAACAAGGTCCAAGGATTTTCCTTGTCGAACCAAAACATACGGCTGCCACAACAGGCATCTAATATGATTTTTGTTTCACTCATTTCTAAATAGTTTTGAATCATAACATTTCCATAATCTCATCATAGGTCATTTGCCCTTTTCTCCTTTCCGGTGTCCCGACCAATACCATACGCTCCCTTTTCCTTTCTTTGAAATAGTTGCGTACACACCAGCGGAGATAATTGTAAGGATCAATTGTGAACAGTTTCTTTTCACTTATGTTTGATATTACACGGGTGATGATACTTTGCCACGCTTCCTTTACAACATCCTGGCTGTTGGTGAATCCTCCTGAAGACATATAGTCTTTGACCTTTGATTCGTAAATGGTAAAAACGGACACCATCTCCTCCATATTACCTTCTTCATAAAAGCCTATCATGACTTCGGCTATACGGATAGCCTCGCGATAGCGTTGGACCAGATCTCCTTGGGAAGAATCGTGTCTGAAAGGTATTATGACTTTCTTGCAATAATACGAGCGTGTCGTCAGAACCGGTTTTTTATCTTTCGTCATAATGACTATCCCTTTTATGAAATCAGGGGATACCCCATGCTCAACCGAATACAGAAGCCTGCTCACAGAGAACCGATACAGACGCTTCTGTTTTCTTACCAAGTAACGTCCGTCAGAACCGAGTCTTATCAGTCTTCCGGTGTTGGTGTTCCATAATTCACCATTCCTGCTTATCTCATAGTGGAATTCCGGAATGGGATACCGTTTGTTTTTATCTGTTGTTCTCATAGGATGTCCATTTGTTTTTTTCCCGGTTGATGTTCCTTCCCCATTGGCGGAAAGTCCGGTGTTCCGCATCCGGCCAGCCTTGCAATGATCGGGCGGAACTTTTCCTTTCTCAGTCTCACATCATAATACGCGGTTGTCGCCCTGCATCTGGATATCTTCAGGAAGGAGGCTATCTCACGGAACAGATACCCTTCCTCATACGCCATATAGCAGAACAGCATCCTTGAATCGGATATGTTCCTGGATATCATCCGGGACAGGATCATCTCCTGCGAGACGCCCGTCATTCCGGAGATCTCGTCCAGCATAAGCTGCATCGGTTTCTTTTTCTTGTTGTCTTTTCTCAGGTTCATAAGATTGTTTTTAAAAGGTTCTTAAATCTGTTTTAAAAGCACCGGCTCCTTATGCGGTGCCAGGTGGTTCTTTTCCTGAAACTCTGCGGACGGAACGCCCTGTCACGCTTATGCCAGCCCTCCCGGCACCGGAGTCTTGATTCATCCAGTATATCCTCCATCGCGGATTTGAGACTCTCCAATTTTTCCACGGAGAGCAGCAGGTACTCATTCATTCCGTCCTTTTCCATACATCGCGAGATTTGGGGATTCGGGATCATAAGGCTCCACGGTGGTAAGGGTAACGGAGGATACGACCACACGTCCGCTCCCCTTGCAGGCGGGACAGGCAACGGTATATACGGTGTCCGCCAGCTCGTCCAGGTTCTCAAGAAAGCCCCGGCCGCAGCATGTGCGGCACAGGACTACATGGGGATGGTCAAACTTCCTTCTTATCATCGCCGGAGAATTCAGGTTTCACATCAGCAGTGTAGGGATAGACATCCATAATGGCGGTCTCGGCCACCGAGCCGATGACATAGTCCGCCTGCGTGCCCTTCATCCCCTCGTCCAGCTTCTTTACGGCATCGCGAAGGTCGGAAGCCTGTACCAGTACGGTAGTGGGGGTCTTTTTCTCCGCTCCGCTTTTTTCGTCCAGCGTGATAAAGAACAGCTTACACTTGAACCAGCGGTCGGCCGCATCTTCCTCAGAGGGGAACAGTTCGCTGTAACCGGCGCGTTTGACGTTCGAAACTGTAAATACACCGTTGATATACGAGTTCATTTCTTCAATAATACGGGCTTCCGCTTCCGTGAAGCTGAGCGCATCGACCAGATAGGCTTCCGTTACTTTCCTGTTCATACCGTTCTCCGCCACCTTCTCGTAGCGGATGGAACATTCAAACCAATTGTGCATCATAACTTACATCTTGTTAAATGAGGGTTCTATTCTTTTCCATTGATTGTTTCCGTCCTTCTCCTCGAAGTAGAAGCGGATCACCGTGCCTTCCACCACGTTGCTCTCACGGAAGAGCTGCATGATTTCCGAATATTCGGGGTCGTTGAAGTCATCCTCGAGCTCGTACAGGCGGGAGATGGACTTGTAGTCAAGATCCCCGGCCTCGTTGCGCTGGAGCAGCGACATGGCCAGCTTGTACATGGGGTTGCGCCCGTCATCGCCCTTCTTGCCGATCCATGCGTTCAGGTAGTCCACAAGGCGCTTCTCTGCCACGTCTGCCCTCTCGTCGAAGCCCTTGACCCGGTTCCCCTTGACGGAGACCTTGAAGGTGTCGTTCTTCACCTCGAACCCGAGCTGCTCGTCACGTTTCAGGCCGCCGTACTCCTTCAGCTGGTCATAGTAGGCGGTGGCCTCCTTACGGAGCCATTCCTTGAACTCCTGGCCGTCCTTGATATACTTGCGGAGCTTCCTCTCCACAGAGGCGAGGAATCTGGCACGCAGCTTCTGGTAGTTCTTCTTTCGGTCCCCGTCCTTTCTTTTCTTTTCGGCCTGCAGCTTGCTTAGCAGGGCCTCACGTTCCTTTTCAGATAAATTCTTGATATCCATATCTGTTCTTATTTATTAGTGAATAAATTCCTGAATAAATCAGGGTCGATTATCTCCTCGTCGCAGTCAACGTTCTGTTCTATGGCTGTCTGGCATTCCCAGCAGAGATGGTTCACGGTCATGTGGTTGTTGTATTCACAGAACACCTTCCCGCACAGCCCGCACCGGGCGAACATCGGCAGCACGGTGTCCGCATCCTCCCGACAGATGTCCAGTCCTTTGGCGTGGCAATCGGCACACATGTCAGCACATTCCTTTTCGAATTTCGTCTTTTCCATTGTCATCATTGTTATTGTTATTATCGTTTGTCCATGCTACCAGAATCCATAACATGGCGTTCAGTGACCATGTTTTCGCCCAGAAGTCATCATTAACTATCATGCCCGTGAAAGCCGAGAGGGCGGATATCGCATACACAAGGTGCTTCATTCTCATACCTCCTCCTTCCGTCTTATGGCCTTCAGCTGTTTCAGTGTGGCCTTCAGTTCCTCCAGGTTCTGGCTTGACACCGGCTTCCTGCATCCTCCGTGGCTCTTCAGGAAGGAGGTGATCTTCGCCTTGTTCATCTCGACCTCCACGGGATTGTCGCTTCGGTAGCTCCTGTTGAGAAAACCGATATCCATCGACACGGCGTAAATGGCCTTGACCAGCGCCAGCTTCTCCCGTCTTTCCGGATCCTTTCTCCTGTCGGGATCGAGCAGCGTCCCGATCAGCCTTGCGGCCTCGCTTTTGTACAACTCCGCGGACGTCGTTGTCCGTCCGCCGCTGAACTGCCGGACAAGATGCCTGTATTCATCCTCGTCCAGCCCGAACTGCCGTCTGAGGCGGTGTATGCACCGCTTCTGGGCGTTTGTCGCGGGTAATTCAATTCTCTTGTTCATTGTTATTGCTGTTAAATGGTTCGTCGTTCAGCACATCGCCATGATAGAGGCGTGCCCTGTCCTCGACAATGGGAATCTTCCTGCCCACATTGTTTCCGACACGTCCGCCGACTATGGCCGCCAGCCCTTGGATATGAAAAATCACCTTGGCCAGTTTGGATGCCTGCCGTGCGGCGGCATTATGCGGTTTCCCTTTCTCCTCATGTGCCAGAATGACAAACAGTTTCTCCGGAAAGTTGCGGACAAGTTTCAGCAGCCCGTATTCCCTGCTCATCAGCTCGTCCTTGTAATAGGAGGCGTTGTCGATGAACACCACCTTGGCGCTGCGGCGGTCACGCAGTTTCTCCCACAAATCCTCTATAGGCATATACTCATACATGTACATGTTCGAGCACTCCTGGGGAATACCGACCTGCAGGCAGGTGTCCTGTATGCTTGCCGAAATGCCTTCCTCCGCACTCAGGTACAGAACCCTGGCCATCTGGCGGAGATAGTTGGCCAGCATGAGGGCGAAAGTGGTTTTTCCGTTCTTCTCCGCACCGTAAACCAGCCATATCCCATGGTCCTCAGGCTCGGGGGATACATAGTCGGCCCACATGCCGGAGAAACGGAACTTCGATATTTTCTTGTCATATACGTTGCGCATAGTCAACAGACGCACCCGTTTTTTTGTCTTCTTCTCTTCCTTTTCCATTTTAGGCTCCTTCCTGCATAAGTATCAATGCCGACTCCGCACGTCTCAATCCGGTTTCCAATGTGTCCCCGTGCGTGTCAAGACACATGTTCACCACTTTCTTCACTATCTGCATATCATCCACATTGACCGACAGTACATCCGTGATCAGCCGGCGGTAGAACAGCAACCGGTCATCCTTGCCGGTAGGCACGATTGAATAATACTTGCTGGAGAAACGGGAGAACAGCTCCTTGAATGAGTTCTTCCTGCTGCGCCCCTTTCCGTTCTGGAGCTTGGTACGCAATCCGTCGGATCCCATCATGAACCAGCCGCAGAGGTTCTCCGTGCCGTTCCACAGGCCGTGCAGCGATTCAAGTGCGGCATAGCTCAACGCGCCCGCCTCGTCGATGATGACCACCGGGTACGGGATGTTGCACAAGGCATACTTGATACTGTCCTCCATTTCCTCGGTCGTACCCTCGTCCGCACCGATGCAGCGTGCCAGATGGAGGATGAAGGAACGGCGGCTGCGGCACTGCGTGGCGTCCAGATAAAAGCAGTTCTTGCGGTTGCGGGACAGGTACAAGGCGGAGTATGTCTTCCCTATGGCGCATTCGTCCACGAACATCATCGCCTTGGAATGCTCCTTGCAGAAATCCACATACTGCTCGATCATGTTGAACACATCCGTGCGTGCCATCCTCCAGGCACGTTCCGAAGCGGTCACCCCAAGCAGACGGCCGACAGCCAGCCATCTGGCGTCCCCGATCTTCCTCTCCGTGTCCGCCGTTATCTTCCCCTTGACTATCTCGCTGTAGATACTGGGATGGAGCCCGTATTTCTTGGCAAACTCCCCGTTGCTCCCGCTGAAACGCTTTCTCGCCTCTTCCAGGGCTTCCAGCACCTTCTGTCTGTATTCCCGTGTTGTTTCTATTTCCATATGTTATAATATTAAAAGTTTGTTCTTAAATCCTTTTTGAATGATATTTGGGTACCGTTTAAAAGAGTGTTGTCCACAGGTGTCTCTTCCAATATCTCGACCTCGCCGTCCCTTTCCGGAATATTCCTCCTTTCAAGGGAAGCGATACGGAACCCGTCATTCAGTATGTCACTCCTGCGGTCTATGACAGCCACCCTGCCGATCTCATGGTAACGCTCCTTGCTGTACCCCTCGAGCGTGTTCCGGTAACGCGCCATCAGCTCCCGGTTCTTCCTCTGCTGCGGGGTCTCCTCCAGAATGGAACGCGCCGTACGCGGCTGTGGGACCGCCTCGCATATGATCCTGCTCTCTCCCCTGAGGCAGACAACGGCGTTCAGCACCTCCCCGTCATTATCGTCCAGGTAATAGATGTCCACGTCCTTCCCCGCCAGGACACGCATGTAACCGACCAGCTTCTCACCGGTGCACAGCGTGCCGCCGTCACCCAGAAGATAGAAGGAGTTCCTGAACCGTATCTGTCCGGCCATGCTGACACTCGTTGCCGTCCTCTTCCCCAAGAAAAGAAGGATGCCCCGCCAGTTGATGGAGTTCGCATTGTCGGGGTTCTGTTTCTGCAGGAACACCTCCCAACGGGTCATTCCCTTATAGATGCTATGCTCCGTGTTGTTCCACTTCTCAATATCTTCAAGGCACTCTTGGACGATCCTCTCGTAAGGCAGGACAGGGACCTTTCCGACAGCCGCCTGGTTGGACTCGCTTCTGGCGAACGGACGGGCCAGCCAGCCCTCACGCCTTTTTTCCATCCTGTAACGCAACGGGCGCCAGTACGCCTCGCACCGTTTGGAACGGGCACTGTTGGCCTCGATCCTGACGGACTTGAACATCGCTCCGGGCTTGAGGAAGCTGTCCGAGAAACCGGCGTTCAGGTTGCTCTCACATTCCAGCTCGTAAGGAAGCGGCATACCCCATAGGGCGTAGTTGCGTACCATCTGGCGGTAGAATTCCGTGATGATGCCCTCCTTGTCGGTGCCGTAAACCCATGCGGTGATCGCCTCGCTTCCCAGGTCCACCCCGCAATAGAACCACACACGCTTTCCTTCGGCATAGAAGAAGGGGGGCTGACGGTCATCCACGGATATGATGCTTCCCGCCCACCGGGGATGTTCCAATGTCTCGAAAGGCACATACATGCCCAGACGGATCTGACGGTTGCCCGTGCGCCTGCGCGAGGTGGCCACGCCCGACTCCCACGAGGACAGGAAGCCGCTTACTGTACGTTGGGATATCTTTCCGTACCCCTTCGGGTCAAACACCTCCCCGGTCTCCACATCCACAACCTCCACATAACCCGAAAGGAAGGCCTCGTACTGGCGGAACACCTCGGCGGCGTCAGGTTTCCATGACTGGTGCGCGAACATGCTCTCCAGAAGGGCACGGGCTTTCTCCGTCCGTATTCCTGCGGAATTGTTGCCCCTGTTCTTGTTGACAAGGAAACGGTATCTATCCTCCGCATCCAGGGCGGCGTATTTCCTCATTTTCTCCAGAAGGCGGGCACGGGAGGGGGGCAGCGTGTGCGTCTTCCCGAATTTTTCCTCCAGCACCTTCCCGAATGTGCTGTAATCACTCCATACCGAGTCATCCAGCCCGTACATGCTTCTTCTGCCTCTGGACTGCCATTCGGTAAGACGGGCCTCGCGCAACGCCAGCAGGGCGTTCAGGACGGAGGCGTTCATCACATACCTTTCCTGCTCCTCAGCGGAGAGCTTCCCGCCGGCATCCTCGTAGATGCTGGAATAGAACTCCACGGCGGCGGCGTCCGTGTTGAAGTAAAGCAGGAGGATATGTTCCACACGGCGGGGATCGCCGAGGGACTCCCGTATGGTGGCGGGAAGGGAGTCGAAGAGCACCAGCAGACGTCTTCCGCTGCCACCGCCGCGGCTGTACCGCTTGATGCCGGTGGGCTTGTTCTGATGACGGTTCAGCTGCTTTTTCAGGTTATCGTAGCTGTAAAACCGCGGGACAAGCTCGTCTTTGGTGACTACCAGTATGTTGTTGTCTATAAAGATTGGCATTTCTGTATAATTTGACTTTGTGCGGTTTCCGGCGTCGGACCGGAAACGCGGGCCGCCTTCCGGCTCCCTGACCGCGGTCCTATTTTTCCTCCCTGTAATACCTTTGTCCGATAAGGGAAAGGCAGCATACGACTGCAAGGACCGAGGCGGCGAGGTTCTCGTTGAAGGTGGGGCGGAGGTTGTCCGCCAGTCTGAGCACTACCACAAGGCCGATGACTGCGGCCACTATATGGATTATTCTGAATGTTTTCATTACCAATTTGATATTATATTTTCCATAATATTCCGGATTTTTTCATCCGGATATTTCTTCACCTTTATAAATTCGGCGACAAGAGGTCCGAATCCAACCTGAATGTTAAACCCGTTATCATTCAGCAACCTTATATAAATCATAGGTAACAACGCCAATTTATATAAGGAAAACCCGATATTTATCAAGTATATGTATTCTTTTGTTATCCAATGCCCGTGCATGTATCGCTCGTTTATATATTATTTAACTTTTCTACAAATTCGGCAATGATACAGTCTGCATCACCGCCAGGTTTCCAATTCTCTAAAATGGAGGAAAGAGCTTCAATTGCTTGTTCTCTATGCCAGCCCGCTCCCGCTACAAATCCCTGATAATATGCAGGGAATAAACTACCGCTACTCCTGCTTTCAGCAAAAAGATGAGCTGCTTCTTCTACTGTTTGTTTCATACTCTATGCCTTTTTAAGGGTTAATAAAATTGTCTTTAAATCTCCGTCCCTATCCGTCACGGACCGGGACGGAATGTCACATTTTTTATTTATTGTTTTCTCTGTAGATTGCTTTCCTGTATATGGTGGGATGGTAGACGACATCGCCGAACGGTCCGGTCTGTTTTGTCAGCAAACCGTTTCTTACCATTTCGTCCAGTTCACCGGAGGAGCTGCCAGTCATCCCATCCTTTTTGCAGATATTCCCCAAGAGAATAAGTTGCTCCTTGTTTAACTTCATCTTCTTTCCTTTTTATGAGTTGTTATTTGTCCACTTCCTCCAGCATTACGAGCGTTACTACGAGTGTTACTAAAAGTAACGCTGGGGTTGTATGAACTATTTTTCTATTTCCTTGACCAGACGCTTTGCGCCGGCTATGTCCCATATCTTGTCGACCATCTCCGCGACCTTCATGTCGGTTGTCGGTCCTATCTTCACCATCACCGCCCCTTCGGCGTCCTGGTCCTTGGGAATGATGATGGGGCAGATCATCCCGTATTCACGCCAGATCGTTATCACGATCCTCAGGTATTCAAGGTTGATACCCATCGTATAAGTAATCATCCCTGTTCCTCCCATTCTATCAGTAGTTGTCTGTACACCGGAACAGGTTCGGGATATATGATGCCTTTGTTCTTGTGGGATATGTCCAGCTTCGTCAATCTGTCGGCTATACGGCGGCTCATTGTGTTGCCGGAATACACCTTGCATACATGGGAGTAGGTGACTTTCATGTTGGCGGCGACCGTTTTCAGATCATTCCGGTTGAGATAACGGCACACAGCCTGTTTCCATTCGATGAAATCCGGACGGTACTTGGGCGCAGGGAGCGTCGGACGCTGTGCCGGACGAACGGAGTAGCCGCCGGTACGACGGATGGAGGGGAGAACCTCGTTAGTTACCCATCTTTTGAATGCTTTAGCCGTCGGCAGCTTGGATCCGAAAATAAGGGCGTACATGCCGCTTTCATTGATAACTGTCGTGGTTTGCATAAATCCCTGATTATCAGGGATAGCGTATTTCGCGCTATCCTCATTATCAACGTGTTGCGTAATTGCTGATACAGGATTGGAATACCCTAACGAAAGTGCAATATCCCTGCCTACAAACCACGGGCTTTCGTCAATTATCAGCATTCTGATATTGGCATTGCTATTCTTATCGGAGAAGAATCGCAGACCTGTTGTCTGCTGGTTGTTGTTCAGTGTTTCCATAATACATTTAATTAGTACGTTCCGCTTTCACATTACCCTTGTTGTCGAGGATTTTGACTGTTTTATGCTTGACGATTTCGTCAACATTGTACAGCTTACTGTCGTTCCGTTTCTTGGCGGCTTCCCAGATTGCCGGAGCTTTACCACCCTTTTTCTGACCGGACAACACCTGTCCGACATAGGCCATTGTTACTTTAAAGGCGATAGCAAGTTCCTTCTTGCCTTGTGCGCCTAACTTAATTACTTGTCCCATATTCAATATTTATTGGATTAAAATTGCTATATTTGGCGCGGTTTATATTAAACCCACTGCAATATTACAAACTTATTTGAAACACTGCAAGAAAATAGATATTATTTTTCAAACATGTATGAAATTTAACTTTTATGAACAATAACATAGTGGATAGAATTAAGGCTTTTATGCAATATAAATCATTGAATAGCCTCTCATTATCAAAAGAATTAGGATACAATAGTTCCGAAAAAATATCTCGGCTTTTCAGAGACAAAAAGGCCAAACCTTCTTATGATATAATATACGACATATCAAACAAGTTTGAAATCAATGTTGATTGGTTAATAACAGGGCGTGGCTCTATGCTAAAAGATGAGCAAAAACATGAAAACACTGTTACACCTAATACAACTGATGCTACGTATGTATATAATATGTATGAAGATTACAAGAAACTACAAGAGAAAATTCTTGTGGAAAAAGAAAAAAGAATAAAAGAATTAGAAACTAAACTTGCTCAATTAGAAAAACAGCAGGAATCCCTAACAACAAACTCCAGCTCCCATGCAGAAACTGCCCAAAAAAAGCGGAGCTCATTGCGTATATCAGGTTCTTCTGCGCAACCCGATGTCCCGACCATAAAATAAAGATAATAATTGATTGATAATCAAATACTAAAAAATATTTAAGCCATGGAGAATGTTATTGTTTTTATTATATCTATCATATTCATTATTATTGGAATTGCTTTTGGTGGATTTAAAGACGGATATCCTCAAAAAATTGCAAGGAAAAAAGCTACAGAGGTAAAACGTTTAATAGAATATGTTTATAAGATGGAATACGCATCAAACATCGAAGAAGTTGTAAACTCATATTATACAATATATTCTGAAATTACAGAGCTCATCTCTCTTAAAAGATCAAATCCTAACGCATTTAATCAGGTTTTAACAATGGGAAAAATAAGATATGAAGAAATACATAGCAAACAATTGACCTCTATCCAACAAAAAGTATTATCTTTAAACGAAGAGAGTTTAAAAAATGTATATTCTCAATGTTTGATAAATGCTTTACAAAGATATTCTTCTAAAATAGAAATGCAAATCAATAAATTAAAAACAGATGAAGCAAAAGAAAAAAGAAGGAATCTTATTATTGATAGTATTAAAAAATGTGTTATAGAATTAAACCACAGAGGAAATCCTGAATATATTACTATGATACCCAATATTGTTTCTTCTTTTAATATCTGCATTGACATAAAGCGAACAAGTGATGAAAATCAATCAAAATTTAGACCAAACGAATATGTAAGGAAAATCAATGAATCAAAAGAGGATAATATCTTATTTAAATTATAATATATTTTAAGAGAATTACTCGTTTAAAAAAAGATGTTGCTCCGTTAAACTTATCTCAATTGGGAAACGGGAAACGAGATGACGCGATAAATCATCTGTTAAATAACAATTTAGGAAACTTGTAAGAGCTAATTAAAAATCAACATAATCGTTTATTGTCACGTTTTCACCACATACTGGAGCGATTAGCGTGTTACAATATCTCTGATCAACGATCCTCAGGTCGTTTTCATTTACAAAATCAAAAGAAACCACTAATTTTCCTTCCATACTACTAATTATAAAAGAGGCTGCCTCAAATCTATGCAGAAAATGGGGTAGCCTCACGCGAACAACAATCTTATCACCTTAAAAAAATAGACTAAAGCCTATATCCTGATACTTATATAACGAATTGGCTAGATTCACTGTTTTAAAGTGCCCCGGTAATGAAACCGGGAGCACTCCGACGCGTCTATTTCACACACCAACACATAATTTGCAACTTGAATCTATGCAAATATAGGTATTTTATCCCAATTATGCAAGTAATTATCTAATAATCAATATCTTATTATTTACTACAAATGCAACCCAATGTACATATAGGGTGTAAAAAACAAGGCTTTTCTATTTTAGAGCCATTTTTATAATACATATACCCCAATATTCGGGCGTTTTTTTTTTGCAATTTGTCCCCCCAAAGTGTCCCCCCAAATATAAAAAGTGTCCCCCCTTTAACACTTGTTTAACAAATCAGCGTATTACTTCCATGATGGCATATTGGGAAGATAAGGACTTTAAATTCCTCTTTTAAACCAATATGTATAGGGATGTATGGAGAAAATAATAAAGGCTGTAAATCCTTTATTTAAAGGGCTTTTAAGCGGTATTTAACCGATGCTCTCAAGTGGATGTTTGATAAGTCAAGGGTATTTTATATCTTTGGTATATAAAGCCTGTGCTGTTTCACTTTATACGATTCCAGTAAGGAAGGTAGGCGGTCATTTTGTCACTTTATTCTTCAATATGTCGCAAAATGATTTGAAGTGTCAAAACTGTATCTTATTAATTTTCAACGCAATCCATATTACAACTATCGCATTTCGTTCTGCTACCCCTAATGGTCAACTGGGAGGAGTTGGAAAAGGTCGGAATCTCAAAGGCTTCGCTGGAACAGCAGGGACTCCTTGATTCCATGCTGAAGGGCTACAAGACCAACAAACTGGTGCCCCTGACCATCCATCTTTCCGGTTTGCTGACAGCCAAACTGGATGCAAGGCTCTCACTCATCCCGCAACAGGACGGACAGGTGGGACTGGCCATTCACGGCATACGCAAGGAACCGCAGTTGGAACGTCCTTATTTCGGGTTTAACTTTAACGAGGAGGACAAGAAGAACCTGCGTGAGACCGGCAACATGGGGCGTGTGGCGGAACTCAACCTGCGCGGCAGTGAATATACCCCCTGTCTGATTTCCATCGACAAGAGCACCAACGAGCTGGTTGCCGTCCGTCAGGAGCACGTTTACATCCCGCAGGAAGTGAGCGGGGTCAAACTTACCGCAGAGGAGATCAGGCTGCTGAAGGAGGGACAGCCTGTCAAAGTGGAGGGTATGACTTCCAAAGCAGGCAAGGAATTCGATGCCACACTCCAGTACAGTGCCGAGCGCAGGGGACTGGAATTCATCTTTCCGAAAAACCAGATTTTCAACGAACGTTCCATCGGAGGCGTGCCTCTCTCGCCCACCCAGATAAAAATGCTCAGCGAAGGACATACCATCCTGGTGGAGGACATGAAGTTCAGGAACAGGAATGACACCTTCTCGTCCTTTGTAACGATAGACAAGGTTACGGGGCGCCCGAACTACACGCGGCACAATCCGGAAACCGGAGAGATTTATATTCCAAAGGAAATCTGCAACGTGCAGCTGACTGCCGAAGACAGGGAAACCCTGCGCAAGGGACAGCCGGTCTATCTGGAAAACATGATCGGGCGCAACGGGGAGGAATTCTCCTCGTTCGTCAAGCTGGATATGAATACCGGCAGGACGATGTATTCACGCACGCCGAACGGATTCAACGAGCAGCAGGCACCGCGTATTCCGGCGGAGGTTTACGGGCACGTGTTCACGGCACAGGAAAAAGCGAACCTCCAGGATGGCAAGACTTTGCTTGTCGAAGGGCTGAAAAACAACGGGCAGACCTTCAGTTCCTACCTGAAAGTCAATCCCTATTCCGGGCAGTTGCAGTATTTTCAGGAAAATCCGGACATCCGCAGGGACACTTCCCGCCGTGCCGCACAGACGGAGACCGCACAGGGACAGCAGCAGGAGCAGAAGAAGGGTGCATCGCAGGCAGTATAGACCTGCCCGGAGAGAAACAGAATCAATCATACAAACCTAAAAAAACGAATCGTATGAATACGGATCAGAATACCCGTCATATTTATAAGACGGAAGATATCGACTGGGACGGTCTGAAGGCCGCAGGTATCAGTAAGAAACAACTGGAAGCGGAAGGCAACATGGAACTGTTGCTGCAAGGAAAGGAAACGGGCATCGTTCCGCTGAAACTCCATATTTCGGTCCTCAGCCTGACAATGGATGCCACGCTGAAGCTGGTACCCGACGGCAACGGCAGACCGGTTATGGAAATAAACGGTCTCCGTCAGAAGGAGGAGGCGGCAGTTTGACCGGGAAACAATAAGTATAACTCACGTTCCGTGCCGTTCCTGACGGTACGGAACATCAAAAGGAAAAAGAATATGATAGCGATAGTGACTGACAAGCCCAATGTGGGCAGAGAGATAGCAAGGGTTTTGGGAGCTGACAGAAAAGAGAACGGATATATGAGCGGAAACGGATACATGGTAACATGGACATACGGCAACATGCTTTCCCTGGCGATGCCGAAAGATACCGGTACGGCATGGGTGGAGCGGGAGAACTTCCCCCTGCTGCCGCCTCCTTTTCTGACGGTACGGCATGTAAAGACGGACACGGGATGGAATCCCGACATCAATGCGGTGCTCCAGTTGAAGGTGATAGCCGGGGTGTTCGATGCGTGTGACACCATTGTTACGGCAACCGACGCTTCCCGCGAGGGGGAAATGCTGTTCCGGTATCTTTATCGTTTTTTGGGATGCAGGAAACCTTGCCTCCGCCTGTGGATCTCCTCCTTGACGGACGAAGCCATTGCCAAAGGAATGGAAAACCTTCGTCCCTGCAGCCTGTTCGACAACTTGTTTTTGGCGGCAGACAGCCGCAACAAGGCCGACTGGCTTCTTGGAGTCAATTCGAGCTATGCCGTCTGCAAGGCGGTCGGTTTCGGGAACAACTCGCTTGGAAGGGTACAGACCCCTGTATTGGCAGCGATAAGCGGACGGTACAGGGAAAGGGAAAATCACATTCCCGCAGACAGCTGGCCCGTATTCGTCAGCCTCTGCAAGAACGGGAAGATAATAAAGATGCGGCATGTGGAAGATTTCTGCAACCGCCGGGATGCCCTGGAACTTTACGAGGACTGCAAGGCGGCAGGATATGCCCGTATCACGGCGGTCAACAGCCGGACTGAGGAAATCACCGCACCTGCCCTTTATAACCTGACCGGGCTTCAGAAGGATGCGAACCGTTACCATAACCTGACAGCCATACGGGTGCAGGAAATTACCCAAAGCCTGTATGAGAAAAAACTGATCTCCTGCCCGCGCACTTCCAGCCGTCTGCTGCCCGGAGACGTGTATGACATGTTGCCTCCGGTTATGGAAAAGCTGCTGTCCGGCAAGGAATTCCGTCAATATGCCGGTATGATCGACCTTGCTGCAAGGAAAGGCGTAACCGGAAATCAGGACACGGCGGAGCATCATGCCATTGTCATCACCGGCATACAGCCGGGGGAACTGGACAGGGAGGAAAGGCTGGTTTACACCCTTGTTGTCGGCAGGATGCTTGAAACGTTCATGCCGCCCTGCAAGGTGGAATATACGACGGTTGAAGCGGTCTGTGCCGCACGCAAGTTCCGAATCCGTACATACCGTATTCTGGAAGCGGGGTGGCTCGGTATCTTTCAGAGGGAACGGCTTGTCGCGGAAGACAACGACCTCTGTCCCGTACCCCCTGAACTTTTTCGGGAGGAGAAGCTGCCGGTAACGGGATGCAGCCTTATACACAGGAAATCGCTGCCCGCTGCCCCTTATACGGATGAGGAACTGGCGGACTATATGGACAAGACCGGTCTGGGAACCGCATCCACGCGCACGAATATCATCCGTACGCTTCTGGAGCGTAAATATATCCGGTATTCGGGCAAATACATTATCCCGACCCCAAAAGGTCTTCTTTTATATGAAACGGTACGCGGAATGAAAGTGGCTGACGCCTCCCTCACCTCCGGCTGGGAAGCGGAGCTGGCACGGATTGAACAGGGAGAACTCACACAGAAAGAATTTCTGGATGGCGTATTGGAAACGGTAAATGAGGTTACCGGTGAGATTTTCCGGAAACTTTCGGAAGATGGACAGCCGCATGGTTCCATATAGACGGCCGGGCGGAAGGTACGGAACAGAAGAGGTGCAGACTGGGGTCTGTGCCTCTTTTTTATATATGTACAAGATACGTTTTTCCGCTTTTAAGCGGCAAAGGTCTTGGATTGCCTCGTTTTTGCCGCAAGGCGGCCCCTTTCAGGGGCTGGTCGGCTAAAAGAAAATCATCCTCGCTTCGCTGCGGTATTTTCTTTTGCCAAGCCTTGCGCAAAAAGGCAATCCAAGGGCCGGAGGCCTATAAAATCGGGAAAACATATCCCGATGGGATTATTCATTCTTAAAAATTTAAAGACATGAAACTGAAACTCATCGAAAACATCTGCAGGCAAGTGGTCGCACTGGTTCTGCTTACGGGAATATGCCTGCTTTACTGCAAGGGCGTCATTCCCGTGTACCTGTCTGTCCTGTTCCTTATGTCCGGAACACTGGTCCGTCTCGCCTTCAGGACATTCACCTTTGTCTTGAAAACAATCCTTGTCCTGATTGTCATGGGCATGCTTGTATAACCATCAAATGCAGAAGATATGAGAACTTACACATTTACATCCTCGGCTCCGGTCATGCCGGCTGCATGGCCTGCCACAAACCGGACAACACCTGTCAAAAGACAGCCTCCCTGTACGACAGACGGGCCCAGACGTATCGGCTACTATCTGGAACCGTTGAAAGGCATCGCCTCGAATCCGGACAGGCAGAGAATCCTGAAGGATTTTTTCAAGGAAACTTATGTATAACATTTTAAATTTTACCATTATGTTTTTTCAAGCAATCAACCAAATGATTACGGCAGGCACAGACCTGAGTATCAACATCAGACGGGTAAACGACAATCTGACGGTTGCCGTCGTTCCCAGACGGTCGGGAGTAAAGGCCGGCGAACGCATTGTCCCGCTCATCCTGAACGGTACGCCGGAAGAACTGGATGCAGGATTCCTGCAGGCTGTCGGTGCACCCGTACAGAAAGCGCAAGGTATCCTTACCAACCTGGAATCGTTCGAGAAGCAGGCAGAGCAGGCGGTTTCACAAAGCAAAACCTCCAAGCCTACGGTGGAAAAGGAGTCCAAGGAAGCCCGTGAAAAACGGGAAAAGATGGAAAAACTGCTGAAGAAAGCTGAGGATGCCACGGCAGGAAAGCATTATTCCGAAGCATTGACCTGGCTCAGGCAGGCTAAGGTACTGGCACAGCCGGACAAACAGGCGGACATTGACAAAAAAATGGCGGAAGTGCAGAAGAAGGCATCCGAGGGAAGTCTGTTCGACATGGTACAGCCGCCGGTAACTGCTCCACAGCCATCCTTGCAGCAATCGGCTCCACAACCGATGGCAGCCCCGACGCCACAATACCGGAGCGGAGAGCAAGTTCCGATGTTCATGCCCGAACAGCCTGCCCCGGCTCCGCAACCCGTTGCACAGCCGCAAGTACAGCCCGTACAATATAGGCAACCTGCACCGCAACCGGTTCCTCAGCAGGCTGCTCCACAACCGCAAGACATCCAGTTCCATCAACCGGTACAGGTGCCGCAACCGCAATTGGCGGACAATCGCTGGATGCAACAACCGGCTCCGTCACAGTATGCAACGGTGCAGGAGGCTGCAATGTATAACTTCGACAAGGATTACGAGGATGACCGGGAGCTGCTCAGGGAGGACCCTTATGCGGAATATCCGGACTTTCCGAAGGAATGCCGCATGACGGATATGGCACAAATGGATATGGTATATTGTTAAACCCTATAAAAGAAAAATAATATGGCACTTGAAATCAAAGGATTGCAGAGAGTATTCAAATTCAAGAAGGACTCCGTGGAGCTCGTGTTGGATGATCCGAACAGCGAACTGTCCGTAAACGAGGTGATGGACTTCTATTCCATGACCTACCCTGAACTGACTACGGCAACGGTACATGGTCCTGAGTGGGAGGACGACAAGGCGGTTTACCGCTTCAAGACAACCATCGGAGTGAAAGGGTAAGCGGTATGAACAAGAAAAAAAAGGATAAGGAAACATGCAGACAGCTTTCAGAACAAGCCAAGGATGGACTGGCACGGCTGATTATTCTCTCAGTAAGTTCGTCCCACATCCGAAGGGGAACCTCGGAACGGAAAAGAAGGATACTTCTGCCACCGGGAAGCACAATGCTTTTCTGACCGGTAGAATCACACCCCTTGCACCGGATTATTGGCATCAGGATATGGATAATGATTCTCCGGTCAATCTCACGACTCCGGAAAATTTTGACTATCTCTACCGGTCGGCATCAAGATATGCGGAACTTATGGGCATAAAACTCCCTTTCCGATACAGGAAAGGGGGTTGCCCCCGCCTGAATATTACCGAGTTGTACAGAGTTATGGAAGAGTGTGTACCGGAGTGTATCAATCTGGAAAAGAAAAGCGGAAGGCTGCATTTCTGTCTGTTCCGCCATCATGACTGGCCGGAACCTGCTTTGTTTTGGATTCCGGTTGATTTTACCGAACGGCTTTCGGCATCATTGAAGAACATTGTCAGAGAGTTCATCCGGCTATTTGTCCGGCATCACGGGCTGTACGATATTACTGAGACATTTTATTATGACTTTGCCATAGAAGAACTGGAAGACTGGGGAAACCGGGATTCCGATGCTTCCCCGAAGGAAGTCAGGGCGAACAAACGGCTGGCAGATTCCTATCAGTCTGGAAAACGGATGAAAGCACTCAGACGGATGTCGGGCAAACCGTTCTGCAAGTCTTTGGAGGAGGCTGTGCGGAATTATCGGACAAAAAAGGAAAAAGAGCTGAAGCTGTTGGAACTGATTGAGGACGGCATGGCATTGATTACTCCGGAAAGCCCGGTATTGACAGGCTACCAGTACGATTGGGCTTATGAAGAGGAATGCGATTTTCCCCCGGTGGGAATGGAAAGCCAGGTCATACTGGTCTATTCTGCTGATGATACATTGGCGGAGTGTGTCAAGGGGTATATGAATTCGGATTATCAGGAAACCTATGCCCTTACTCCGGTCACTTACAAGCTACTGACACCGGAAACGGACAGTCTTTTTCAGATGGATGACTATCCGGAAAGGCTTTCCAGATGGTTGGTGTGTTTTACAGGCTATATTGATGACAACTTTTAAAACGAATGACATGAATGAACTGACTAAGAAACTTCAACAGGTGATGGTTCCCAAAGCGGCACTGATTGCTTACGAATACAGTGATGGCCGCTATGGACACGGGACATATTATCTCGAACTGCATCCGATCAACGACAGAGGCCGGATGGAGGCTGCCGTCCCCGTTACGTATGAATTTATGGACTCCCTTGTGGAATACTATACGGATAACCGGCAGGATGTACCGCATGGGAAAATCCCCGCCAATATGCTGTGGTGCGATACACGCAAGGGACACGAGAGGTACATCTGGTACAATCCTCCGGGAAAACGGCAGATGTTCTTTTCCGAAAGGCTGAATATTCCGGACGGGACATTCCATGTACCCGGTGTCATTTACAGGGTTTCCGGTGACAGACTGGAAATTTTTGCCTATAAGGGAGAAGCACCGGCAGAAGACAGCCCGCTTTTCCTTGCCCCGTTTTTCAATGTAACGGGAAGCAGTGTCTGTCTGGGAAATGCCTCGTTGATTCCTCCGGAAAACATGACTTTCTCAAAACTCCTTGAGTATTGGGAAAAACGCTTCTGGCTCAGTGAATTTTCCCATTTGGGAGGAAGCAGGAATCCCACCGAAAGCAATCTGGTTTCGGTGACGGAAAAGGCACGGACCAATCCGTTTGACTATAACGAATTGAAACCTATGGACAGACAACTTAAAGACTTATTGGTATGAAAAAGATTCATTATACAGACAGATACCTGCTCAATCCCCACCATCCCGTAACCGTTTTCATAATCGGTGCGGGCGGAACCGGATCGCAGGTGGCCACCAATCTGGCAAGGATGAGTATCGCATTGCAGGCACTCGGACATCCGGGCCTGCACGTGACGGTTTTTGACCCCGATACTGTCACGGAAGCGAACATCGGACGCCAGTTGTTCAGCGAATCCGAACTCGGACTGAACAAGGCGGTGGCACTTGTAACCCGTATCAACCGCTTTTTCGGCTTTTCATGGGAGGCAAAAGGGCAATGCTATCCGTCAGGAACATCAGATTCCGTTTTGGCGAATATCATCATCACCTGCACGGACACCACCCGTTCACGGACTGGTCTGTGGCGTTTTTTGAAAAAGCATAGGGAACGTTCATACGATGACGAGAAATCACCGATATACTGGATGGATTTCGGCAATGCCCAGACCACCGGACAAGTACTGATAGGAAATGTCAAAAGCAAGATACCGCAGCCCTCCTCTACTGAATACCTGCCTATACCCAAGATGAACGTCATAACGGAGGAAGTTCCTTATTCCACCATCAGGGAGAAGGATTCGGGACCGAGCTGCTCGCTGACGGAGGCATTGCAAAAGCAGGATCTCTTCATCAATTCCATGTTGGCACAAATCGGATGCGACGTCCTGTGGCGCATGCTCAGGGAAGGAAGAACGTTCTACCGGGGAGCCTATCTCAATCTTGACACGTTACGGGTAAACCCCATCCCGGTATAGAACACAAACGTCAGTTTCTCCTGATACATAAAACGATGTATAGGAGAAACTGACGTTTTGGAACACTCCTGCTATGCGGTTTAATATTTCAGCCGTACGGCATTTGCCACTCCCTTTTCCGTCATGACCAGCTCATACCGGTCCAACTTTTCATAGAGTTTGCCCAATGTCTTGCATCCATATCTCCTGACCTTGAATTTGGGCATCATTTTTTTCAATGCACCGCCGATCAGTGAAAGGGAAACCTCTTCTTTGCCGTCAGCCGCCTGCTCAAAAGCCTTGTCGAAATACTCCATATCCCTTCGGATAAAGAATTCGGGAGTGTTCTCCTCTGCCTTGCTTTCCTTCCGGTCGGCATACAGGAATACGGAACAGGACCGTACCAATGACACCGGGGTCTTTCCTTCCCCATATCCCAGCACTTTCACCCCGGCTTCCCGTATCCGTTGGGCAAGCAGGCTGTAATCACCGTCACTGGCCACCAGGCAGAAACAGTCCACCTGCCCGTCCCGAAGAATATCCATCGCATCTATGACCAGTGCAATGTCCGTCGTGTTCTTTCCGGGAACATGGGAGGAAGCTTGTACAAGCCTGAATCCATGCTCCCTGGCACTTTCCTTCCATGCGGAAAGCGCTTTCCTCGTCCAGTCTCCATAAATTCGTCTCACAACGGCATCCCCGTAACGGGAAACAAAGCCCATTATATCTTCCATCCTCTCAAAGGATGCGTTATCCCCGTCAATAAGGACTGCAACGGTATATCTTGAATTGGCATTTGTCTTCATAACAACTGTTTATGAAACAAAGTTAGCATAACTTTCCCATGTTGGTATTCCCGCCCTTATCTTTTTTCCCACGTTTCTGTAAAAACTCCTGTATTTCCGAGCTTCTGTAGAAGTTTTTCCCGTTATCGTCCGTCTGGTAATAACGGATCAGCCCTTTTTCCCTGTAACGGGCGACTGTCCGCAATGACACGTTTAGCAGTTTGGCAATGTCATAGTTGTCCAAAAGCTCGTCTCCATTCAGGCAGTCCTTCACGCGTCCCATCCTGTCCAGTTTCTTTTCTATACGGTCAAAACCTTCCACTATGGTCATTATCATTTTTTCAAGCACTTCATTGTCTATATACATCATGGCAATTTTCTCCTGTCTTTTTAAAGGTTATTACTGGAATACCCTTTTCTTGTGCGCACTTTCAAGAGTATATGCCATATTCAGTGAAAAATGTATGCCACATTATCCGTTTATATTGGACGGGGAATTATATAATGCTGCAAATCAATAAAATACAGATATAAAAATAGTATAGGGGAAATTGAAATGTAAAAATTCGAGGTGTAAAATTGTAAAATCCGAATGTAAACTTTACAATTTACAGGTCGTCAGACCTTCTCCAGATCAGGACTGATAGATGGCGTTTCCATACCAGGCGTTTTACTTTTGTCGGCGAAGGCATCTGAAAGGTACGGGCAAGAAATACAGCACCTTCCACTTTGGCACCGGCCCTTTCCAGATTATGGGCGTATTCCATCAGGCTGGATCCGCTGGTCAGCAAATCATCGACAATCACCACGCGCTTTCCGTACAGATCGTTTGACATCATATAGTTGGCGGTATTTATTTCAGAGCGTTTTTCTGAGGCGTGTTTACACTCCCTGCTTTCCGTAATGCATATTAAATCCAGTCCTGAACGGACATAGCCATGCGTTTCCAGAAAACTGGCAATACCTGAGAAACGTCTGTAATAGCGGTCTGATGTGCTGCACGGCATAAACATGGCAGTAATATCCTCATCAGTGGAAAGAAGCAGGAATGCTTGTGAAAAATATTCCGTACAGCTGTCTTTTCCATCCTTGAAATCATATACTTTTTGCACGAATGCCAACTGGTCATCACAAAGCCAGCTTTCAAAGCGTTTGGGAAAATAATAGCCGGCAAACACGCAGCGAATGCTCCCGAATGAGAACAATCGCAACGGACGGACTTTATCAAACAGCTCAGGACAAGTCAGCGCATATAACAGCGGTGCATGAGGATTTCCTGCTATGATGGCTTGACGTAGCGGTTTCTCCCTGTCTTCCCGCTCATCGTAGGCTGCTGCATATTGGCATAGCACCTTGCCGCACTTTTTTCTCCAGTATTGTCCGTATATCCAGAGAACGATAGCCGTTAGTAATAATGTTGCATTGATTATCAGTTCCATATTTCCTGTTTTTTTATTTTCGGACAGATTGTCCGGGATAAAAATACTGTTTTTCCGGTAAAGAAACAGACTTTTAGCCATTCTTTTAATTTGCTTCCCCAAACAGAGCGGTCTCTGACATCTGATGACATCTGATGCCGTTTGATGACATCCTTTTGCCCACGACTTTTACTTCCCGTATTTTCGTGCCGGACAAAAAAAGCAGAGTTTATGGAGTTTGTATGTATCGAAGCTAAGGCATTCATGGAAATGAATGAGGCTTTGGAAGCCGTTGAAAAGAAAATGCGTGAAACATGCGGAGGAGGCATCTGTAGTATGGATGACTGGATTGATAACCAGGAAGCGTGTATGCTTATGAATGTCTCGCCCCGAAAGCTGTTGCAACTTCGGAGAAGCAGGATTATCCCTTACAGCCATATAGACCGCAAGGTATATTACAGGCGTCAGGATATTATACGTTATTTGGAAAATAGTATTCACCATGTAACCCCCGAATCCTTATGACTCAATTCATACTGACCAAAGAAAGCCCTGAGATTATACGTTTTTTTCGGAACATAAGCACCCTGTCCAAAATGCTGGATGACCAGGAGAAAAACTTTCGTCCGGTCCTGAACGGAGAGCGTTACATTACCGACAGCGAGTTGGCGGAGAAATTAAAGCTGACACGAAGAACGCTGGCTGATTACAGAATGAACGGCAGGTTGCCCTATTACAAAGTAGGAGGCAAATTATTATATAAGGAAAAGGACATTCTTGTTCTGTTGGAAAAAAACAGGGTGGAAACATTTGATCATTGGTAATACCCGTTTCCAAGTATCACGACATAAACATAAGAAAGTCATGGAAACGATAAAAAGAGAGGGTTTCATGGCTTTCTTATTACAGAACCGGCCGATTATAAGTTTTTTATGGTGAGTATTTACGACAATACCCTAACTAACTTTGCCAATAATGCCGTTCAGAACAAGAGTTTTGGGCGGTATTTCTATATACACAGATAACTGTTTTCCCAAGCAACTTTTCTCACCAGAGTTATATATAGCAAGAACTATAAACTTTAGTAAGATGAATATTGGTAAATTCACTTCTTTATATGACCTCTTGGAAGCATTTCCTACAGAGGAAAGCTGCATCAAGTATCTGGAACAGCAACGCTGGGCAAACGGTATTCCTGTTTCTCCTTATGACCCCTACGTCCAAAGTATATAACCGTGGCGATGGAATGTACCGCTATAAGAATACGGGCAAGAACTTCAACGTCAGAATAGGAACTATGTTTGAAGGCTCTAATAATCCTGCCTTTATCTAAATTTAACCTTGGGAGCTTGCTCTGCGGTTTTCTTTACTTTCTTAACCCAGCATTGTTTTTGGTCACTCCAATAATTTATCTTGAGACTATGCCTTAAAGCAGTCCATGTTGTTTGAGCTTCCATAACGTTTTATTTATCAAGTGTTCTATAATCGGGATTAGCTTTCATTTTACTCCGTATCGTTATATCATTGAATAGTTTACGGATACAAAGAATACCTACACTCTCGCCAAGTTTCGAAAATTTTTCCATAAATCGCCCTTTCAGAAGATGAAGACGTAAAGAGTACTTTTCTTCGTCCTTATAATCAAACTGTTCCTCAAACATAATCTGATTGTTCCGTTCCCCTTTGACGATGATATTCGCTTCTTTACCACCGCGGTCTTGTACTTCAATTGAAATAATTGTTCTATTTATATCTACAAATTTTCTTTATTCTATATCTGATAACTTTGGGCATAGATTGCTATGACATTTTGTCAGGAAAAGGGTATTGGCACTCATTTTGTTTACCTTTTCCATAAGGTATCGCAAGCCTTTTCTTAAAGTCCGTGAGGATATGCGACAGGCTTTTATAGACTTCTCCCCTGAAAACTGAGAATAAGAGACATATACGATACAATCTTGTTGCAGGGGCGACATAAACTTATCGTATACAAAGATTCCCCGAATTAAAATTGCATATTATGGCTTTTTCAGAAGAAACCATTCAACAAGTATGGGAAAAGGCAACACCAGTTGCTGGAAATGACCCAGCTGTTTGGCGTCAAGACCAATGCAAGGCTTGGATTGGAAGAAGGTTCTACGGAAATAGAAATAGTGAATATGGTTGGGAAATAGACCATATCGTTCCTGTTTCAAAAGGTGGAACTGATAATCTATCCAACCTCCGTCCCTTGCAATGGGATAACAATGCTTCACGCCAAAATGACCGTCTTGTATGCAAAATTACAGCTTCAGGAACTCACAATACTGAAAAGTAATTTTGTATTGCTTTTATCAAGTCGTACTCTAATACGATTTTGCAATTTTTATAAAACTGCCGTCATTTGGGTACTATGACGGTAGTTTTTTCTTATAAAAATGCAAATATAACGTATTGTATCTGAAAACGTTCAATTCCTTTTCAAAGTTTAAGATTTCAGTTATTATAAATCAGATAAGCCTATTTGGGATATTATCGTAAATACTCACCTTTTTTATTTTGGAATCATATATCAGTCAGCATTTCTATTTCTTACATGTAAAGGTAGCCTTTTGCTTCTGATGCGCAAGGCGGTCCTTCGGACTGGTTGGCTGAAAAAATCATCCTCGCTTCGCTGCGGTATTTTTTCGCCAAGCCTTGCACTATCAGAGCAAAAGACAAATGTCTGACATGTAAGAGATAGAAATATCGGCTTTGCCAAAGCCGGAAATGTTTAATCACGAAATAAGAAAATTATGATTCAGACAACAAACAAGTATAGCAAAGAAACTTTCATCCGCCTGAACTACTGGTATGATCGGATACACGGACTTGTACAGGAAGATATAGATAAAGTGAATACCATGGTGGAACACATCGAAAAGACACGCTCCGACCGGTATCCACGGACAGGAGACAACCTGTTCTTTGTTTCCGGTTATGGTGAGCGTTCCCGGCTGTTCTTTATAGATGCCGTATATGGAGATGACATTATACTCCGGGATTTTTCCCGTGTTCCATTCGTGTCCCGTGACAAAGAGGGTATCAAATGCGATATGCATGGCGGTGAGTGTCTGTTGGTAAAGGCAGGCGATGTAAGGTTCAAGGCATGGACTACCGGCCGTTTCAAGCATTGGGGGCATTACGGGGCATGTGAAAACGGGGAGGTTTACTACGATGCGAAAATAGCCCTGTGGGAGTGTGGCGCACCTGAACAGCCGGAAAGCCGGGAATGGTTCAAAATCCATATCCGCAAAAACACCCGGTCGGGCGAGGATATGTACGTCGGAGAAATATCCTGTAAGGATGAGGATGGACTCAAACAGTTTGTCAACGATCATGAAGGTACCATATTCGCAGAAGAGGATTCTCAGGAAATGGTCATGCTGTGTTTCAGGCATTCCGACATGAGGATTTCCCCGGAAGAATGGGAAAAGATGGATTGTCCGGTATCCATGCGTGAGATATACGGACAGATGCAGGAAGTAAAGATTGTAAAAGACCATAAAACGCATCTGACCACATTCTACTATTAACATAGTATCACCACATGAAAAATCACCCTTGTTTTCTTCTGCCACATATGACAGGAAGGAAACAAGGGCATATCATAAGGCAGTCTTTTCAAAACTTCTATTAGATATGGAGCAGATTGTTCTTCCCGCACAAATATTCATTCAGATCCTTATATCCGGAATATTCATGCGAAAGATCGCATATACGGATTCCGTATTTGTCCTTTAATGCCTGCACCGCATTTTTCCCGGCGGTATCATTATCCAGACAGCAACGGATGCCGTCATATTGTGAAAGGAAAGAAAAAGCCTTCTGTAAGTTACTGACAGAATTCAACACTATATAATCCCCCTCTTCCAAAGATGGAAAAGCCAGTCTGAAAGACAGAAAATCCATAAACCCCTCAAAAATATAGCAAATCCTGCTTTCCGGCGTGCTAATGATGCGACTGATGTCCTTGGGAGCAATACAAGCCTTGAAATACCTGTTCCTGATTTCGTACCCTCCGGAAATATTAGGGAAAGCGATGGCAAAATAATTCTTCCCATTCCGTTTAAAATGGGCTTCCCTGCATATTTTTCGGGCAGTTTCCAGATCGATGCACCGTTCCTTCAGATAAGTAAGCAGTATCCGGTTGGCAAGAGGAATGATTTTCAGATCTTGAAAGGCGGGATATGCCTTTTCAAACGAACAGGAAACAGTAACCGGTTTCAGTACGGCTCTTTTATTCTCAATACACTGTAATACATAACCTATATCTTGTGTCCGATAAATCTCCTTGGCCAACGTTATAATATCCCCTCCCTTCCCCAGACCGAAATCATACCACAGTTCCTTATGGAGGTCAACCTTGAAAGAGGCTTCCTTTTCCGTCCTGAAGGGCGATTTGTACCATACGCTGTTCCCACGCTGTATTACCGGTTCGTATCCGAATCCGGCTAAAAAATCAACAAGCCTGATGTTCTTTGCTTCTTGTATGTTCATGGCATCTCATTTTCAAGGGTTAGTTCACTATTAATACACGACAAAGAACCGCTTTATACCCGAAACATAAAAAGCAATGTCATCAGATGTCATTAAAAGTCATCAGATGACATCCTGTATATCCTTTTTACATGAATGGCTCAAAAAAACTTTTCTGTTTTGGCATGCACACCTCCTTCATGCAGCAATGCCGCAAAGTATGATAAAAGCATGAATTATAAGTAAAACAAAACTGTACAAAATAATATTTATGGAGAAGTTATGACATTCTGAATAGTATCTGTATATTTGTAGAATCCAATAACACATAATATATTTGAATGGTATAATCTGTAGACATTATATCGAATAAGGTTTTAGGATATTGATAACCAATAGCCCTGTTTCTTTTCTGTATAAACTCTATATTTTAATACAATGAAAATTTAAAAACTGTTGACTGCCGCTTTACTATAAACTATTAATTTAAAAAAGTATTTATGAACAACATGAAAGATTTGATTGCGTTATTTGACAACCACAAGATTTATGATACGGATATATGGACAAATGTCCTTATTCTATTGGTGTTTACAGATTTGTATTTAGGTGTGTGTTGTCCCCAAAAAGAACCTGGAATTACGTTTCAGGATTTAACTCTAATAAACCTGATTCCATTCGTAATATTAGGTATTGTCTGTATTTGGACTGTGAAATTTTTTACTTGTATCCTCTTTGCATTATGTACACTAGCAGTACCCTTAATTGGGAATTATATTTTTCTATTTAAGAATGAAGAAGTTTCGATATTTACGTTGAAAGAATATGCAATGAAAACCAATAATACTGTGATTGCACAAATTGTAAGCGATATAGAGATACAAAAATCAAGAAAGGTAAAGAGTGCTTTAGGAAAGGTGGGAGCCATAATCTTATGTTTAGTAGATCTCTTTGCAGGTGCCTTCATGCCCAAGTCAGTTCCAAACTTTTTGGCACCTAGTGAAATAGTCGTCATTTGTATTTTTGCTCTTTTAGTGCTTTTGGTTTATTCATGCAAAATAAAGATTCAAGGGGTATATCTTTCTAATGATTTGCGAAGCAAAATTTCCAACTTTAAAGTCAACACCCCAAACAATAAATAAATTCTTAATGCATTTAATTAAGCACATATTTTTATTTTTTTCTCTTGTTGAAAACTATAATTAAAAGGAATGAAAATATTTGCAGAAATCGAACCTGTGTATTATATTTGCAGTGTCAAAGAGACAAATTTTGTCAGATTAGTAAAGAAAAACAATGAATTTAGCGTAAGGCCAATTCAATGGTTTTCATAAAAGATAAAGCAAAAAGGTACAGTCACTCAAGGAGTTAGAATAAACCGAAGCAAAAGGTTCGATTCCTGGTGGCACCACCTTGAAGAAAAAAAGACAGTAAAATCCTGATTTCGGAAATCAGGATTTTTTATTTTCTCACAAAACACAAAATACGGCAATATAGACTGGATGACGAGGTATACGAGCTTTCAGCTCGATTATAACTTTCTCCACTTCTGACCTGCCTCCATATTTGATTAAGTCTTGGAGCAAAACTACTCCTTCCCGATATAAATCCCAATTTGATGCATATTAAAAAAACACCTTATACTTGAAGCATAAAGCTGGATGAATTCATCTTTGTAGAGTTCCCGAACATCTTCGGGAGCATCATCAAGAGTATAAGCAGAAAGATTCTTACGCAAAGATTCCATATACCTGCCCCACATCTTTTCCTGCGTATAGCTGGCAGGATTTAGTTTGAATACAGTTTCTCCGCCAAATGCAAGAAAACGGTTCTGAGATTGTTTATCATTCACACATTCTTTTTTTATAAACTCGTCAAATCACCTCTGAGCTTCTACTACAACAAGTCTATTTTAGACTGCGATATCTCAAACTTATATAATATGCATATAAATCTTAATCATCGACGAACTGCAAAAAGTTCAGCTTCAGTTTCCCAAGTATCATCCGGACACTTTACCATACGTTGCCAACGGAATGAGGTCGCTGTAATTTCCGAAAACACCCACTGTATATTCTTCTCATTAATTTCCGTCTGAACAATCCTGTTTCCTTCTCTTTTTCCTTCCAGTTGTGTAGCCCCTCCTAATTCCGTATATAAAATATCCCATGCTTCTGTATTAGGATTATACATACGTACCGTAGTCGCATAAGCTGCATCCGGTTGATAATCTTTAATCCGCGCCTTACGCGAAGGACAAATAAACACATCTTGAATTGCAGTCCCTTCCAGTACCCAAGCGAATATCCACTCTCCCTGAACATGTCTTTCGCCTGTTGTACCTTGGTTATCAACCCATTCAAAATCCCATTCACCGACAAACTGTCCATACAGGTTGTCTTTTTCCGGTATCAAATTGCTTTTCCCTTTTGACACTAATACGTTTATAAATTCTCCCATACTTTACCTTACTGACTCTAGATTAGACAAATATAAGATTTATAATTAATAATCACTAATATTAAAGCAATTATCTGTATGCAATATTCATGTCGAAAGCAAACAGATACATAGTACAAAAAACGGATTTCCCTACTCCCAAACAGATTTTTTATATTACACCTCAAGAACATTTCATTTACAAACTTATTGCAAAAAAAGTATTTGGTCATTAAATCTCAATTATTCAAAAAAGAAATACCGATAAAAAGTCTTTTTTCCCTATATTTGCTAGACTAAAAAAAGAAAAATGTCATTAACTCAATTAATATGAAAAAACTATCATTTATTACCGTATTTGTATTCCTGTCCATTCTTTTTGTACAGGCACAGCAAGCAAAGTATGTATTTTATTTCATCGGAGATGGAATGGGTGTTAACCAAGTTTTAGGAACAGAGATGTATCGTGGAGAGTTGGAAGGCAAAATTGGTGTGACTCCGTTATTATTCACCCAATTTCCTTATGCAACCATAGCCACTACTTTCTCGGCAACCAACGGAGTGACAGATTCAGCCGCTGCAGGAACAGCACTTGCTACGGGAAACAAAACAAAAAATGGCGCATTAGGTGTGAAAAAGGATCTGGAAACCAAAGTTAACAGTATTGCTTCTTGGGCAAAAAATAAAGGTTGCCGTGTAGGTATCAGTACCAGTGTCAGCGTAGACCATGCCACACCGGCTGCTTTTTACGCACACCAAGGACAAAGAAGCAGCTATTACAACGTGGGTCTGGATTTGATTGATGCCAACTTCGATTTCTATGCAGGATCAGACTTTTTAGATCCCACCAACAAAAAAGCCGCCGGTTCAAATTCAGAAAGTTTGTATACACTAGTGGACAAAGCCGGATATACCATAGCCCGTGGCTACAAAGACTATCAGAAAAAAGCAAAAAAATCGGATAAACTGATTCTCTTACAACCTGCGACAGCAACAGACAATAGTGCTATCCCCTATGCTATCGATCGAAAAAAAGGCGATATGACTTTAACTGAAATCACCCGTGCCGGAATCAATTTCCTATCTAAAGATCTATCAAAAGGGTTTTTCCTTATGGTTGAAGGAGGTAAAATAGACTGGGCTTGCCACAGCAACGACGCCGCTACTGCATTCCACGAAGTGATGGATATGGATAATGCCATAAAAGTTGCTTACGAATTCTACGAACAACATCCTGATGAAACCCTGATTGTAGTAACAGCCGACCACGAAACCGGAGGAATCGTTTTAGGAAAAGGTCCGTATACTTTGAACCTGCAAGCTTTAAAATCACAAAAAGTAAGTGAAAGCGGATATACTAAAATTGTAAACGAATTAAGAAAAAAATACAAGAATCAAGTACCTTGGGAAGTTATCAAGCAATCATTGAAGGATAATTTCGGATTTTGGGATAGTATTCAACTGAATGAAAAGCAAGAAGCATCCCTGAAGAAAGTATATGATGAATCATTTAGCGGTAAAGAGATAGATTTAACCAAAAGTGAATATCAACAAGACGAACCTTTGGCAGCTGAGGCCAAGAGAATTCTGGATGACATCGCTCTGGTAGGTTGGACCAGTGGTGGGCACTCTGGAGGTTATGTACCCGTATTCGCTATCGGAGCCGGCGCCCAACTATTCCAAGGTCGCATTGACAATACCGAAATTCCGGTAAAAATAGCAGAAGCTGCTGGTTATCCCAACAATTAATCGAAAGCAAGATAGTGCGACAAACGTTCCAAGTCTTTCTCAGTGAATTCCTCATACAAGGATAACTGGGAAAGACTTTTTAATTTTCCCTTTTTCCTCCTATATTCTATAATCACCTTTGCCTGATAAAAATTCATATAAGGATGAGAGCGAAGTTTGTCAAGCCCAGCCTTATTGGCATTTATCCGATGAATTGGTGTATTTCCGAGTTTAAACCACTTCAACATATCCTCATCTACATAGTTCACTTCCTTTAACTGAACCGTGTCATAAAAACCTCCCAAACGTTTCCGGTAAGCCACAATCATGCGTGCAATGCCACTGCCTATTCCCGGAATCTTTTTCAACTCGGTAGTGTCCGCTTCACTCAAATCGACTAAAGTTCCTTCCGGATATTTATAAGCTGCCAACGTATCTTTCTCCACCTTTTTGATAAAGTGCAATGTATCCTGTTTCCGCCGAAAAGCCTCTGAAATCTGGATATAGGGTTTTAAGATATTAAATTTCTCGGACGACAAGCCATAAACACGAGAGAAATCATCCGCTGTCCTGAATTTACCGCCGGCTCTCCGGTATTGCAAAATAGTATGTGCAATAAAAGGAGGCAATCCACATTGCAAAAATTCGATGGAATCAGCTGAATTTGGATCAAAGGCAGCCAATACCACCTCTATTCTCTTAGGCTTATCATAGGAATATTGCAGAGATTCCTTCTCCTCCATTTCATGTACTCCGGCCAGAAAGTTTTTTATTTCTTCTATTCCCTCTTGATCCTGTTCCAAAGACTCTTCCTTTACTGGAAAAAGAACCCATATACACATAAATATGAAAAGCAAAGTCAACAAAAAAAGTATAGCTCTGCGTTCGCTTTTCGAGAAATAGAAAAAGTCTTTCCACATTACAATTCTAAATTAGCCCTAATTCATTGATAAAAATCAAAATGATAGCCACAGGTGCCACGTATCTCAACAAAAAGATATACAGATTGAAAAGACCTGCTTTCAGCTTTCCTCCATTGGTCAATTCCTCATAAGAAACGGAACGTTTCAAATACCATCCTACAAAAATACATACCAGCAAACCACCCAAAGGAAGCATTATTTTTGCAGTGACAAAATCAAGCAAGTCAAAGAATCCCTTATCAAACAGCGTATATTTCTGCATAACCCCCAATGACAAGGAAGAAATGACCCCAATTATAATACACCCGAAGGTGACCAATCTAGCAGCACGGCCACGAGTTAAATTGAATTCCTCGTGCAGAAAAGCCGTCACCACTTCATGTAAAGAAATAGTAGAAGTCAATGCAGCCAAAGCCAGCAAGACATAGAACATCACCGAGAAAATATAAGCTAATATCGGCACACCGCTAAAAGCTTGTTGAAAAACATTAGGCAATGTAATAAAAATTAATGATGGTCCCGCATCCGGCTGGATACCTACAGAAAAGGCTGCCGGAAAAATAATCAATCCGGCTAAGACAGCCACAAAAGTATCAATCACACCGACACTCAGAGCCGTATTTCCCAGTTTGGTTTCTTTCCCAAAATAAGAAGCATAGGTTGAAAGACATCCCATTCCCAAACTCAAGGAAAAGAACGCCTGCCCCATAGCCCCTAAGAAAACATCTCCGTTCACTTTACTGAAATCAGGCTTCAGCAGAAACTCCAAACCTTTTTCCGCATTGGGAAGCGACAATGAGCACCCCACCAAAACTACTATCAGTACAAACAAAACAGGCATCAGCACCTTCGAAGATTTTTCTATTCCATCTTTCACTCCCTTTACTATAACAAAATGGGTAACCAATAAAAAGATGACCAGCCAAATAAGTGGACGAACAGGATCCTTCGAAAAACTCTGGAAAGCAACCACAAAATCTTCCGGCTTCTTATCTGCAAAACCATTAACTCCCGCTTCCAATATATACTCCAAAGTCCATCCTGCCACTACCGAATAATATCCTAGAATAAGAAAACCGGCCAAAACTCCCAAATATCCCAACCACTTCCAATGAGTTCCGGGAGCCAAAACCTTATAAGCACGTCCCGTACTTGCTTTTGAATGACGACCTACTGTGAATTCGGCAATCATAATAGGCATTCCCAACATAAGAACACACGCCAAGTATACCAAAATAAATGCCGCACCTCCATGATTTCCCGTCTCATAGGGAAACCTCCATATATTACCAAGTCCTACAGCCGAACCTGCCGCCGCCAGAACAGCCCCAATCTTACTTCCGAAATTTACTCTTTCGCTTTTTTGCATAAAAAACTATCAAATTATTATAAATCAACACTAATTAGCCTGCAAAAGTATAAAATTAATCGTACTTTTGCGATGAATCACAAAAAAATTAAAGTATGCTATATTATTTTAGAAAATATCCGGTATCCTTGATCATTGTAGCTATCATCTTTTATCTTTCCTTTTTCACTCCTCCCAAAACAGATATGGAAGAAATCCCCTACATAGACAAAGTAGTGCATATATGCATGTATGGGGGACTCTGTCTCATTTTATGGATAGAATATCTGAGGAATCATAAGACTGTCAATTGGAATCATGTAATATGGGGAGGCATCATAGCTCCTGTAGCTATGAGCGGGTGTATCGAACTGATGCAAGCTTATTGCACAGATACCCGCAGCGGTGACTGGCTGGATTTTCTGGCAAACAGCATTGGAGTTGGACTAGCTGCCTTAATAGGATATTACTTACTTCGCCCCCTTATATGGCGTAAATCCTAAAAAGAAACGCCGACGATTCTTCGCGAACAGTCGGCGTGATGATAAAAGTCAAAGTTATATAATAAAGATAGAGAGTCAACTTAACGGAAATCTTTCAGATCATTCTGCAACCTCTGACGAGTGAAAAAGATACGGCTTTTCACTGTTCCCAACGGAAGTCCCAGTTTCTCGGCAATTTCCCTATATTTAAATCCTGATACATACATAGCAAACGGCACACGGTAATCTTTAGGCAACGCATTCACGATACGATGTATCTCTTTCAAATCATAAGCACCTTCTGTAGAATCGAATCCTGATTCCTGTGGAAGATTCAAATGAAACAAGTTATCCGTCTGATCGACGAAAGTCTGATCACGCACTGTTTTACGATAATTATTTATAAATATATTACGCATGATGGTGTACATCCATCCTTTAAAATTCGTATCTGGAGTAAACTTCTCTTCGTTGTCCAAAGCTTTAAGTGAAGTTTCCTGCAACAAATCATTAGCCTCTTCTCTGTCAGCTGTCAATTTAAATGCAAAGCGAAATAATTCGGTTTGTATACTTAGTAAATGCTGTGTAAAGTCGACTGTCTTCATATTAATCTATTTTTAAGTTGTTATTTTCTGTTTTTGTTTTCTGTTGCAATATTAACGACTTCTTATAAAAGTCATGACAGAAAAACTAACAACAAAGGGGGTATAAACTATCAAATAACAGTTTTTACCCCCTAAATTAACAGTTAACAGGTGGTTTCGTTTTAACTTTTAATTAGCCGGTATCCCTCCACCGGTCCCAGCATTACCTCCTCCACTTTTCAAATCATCATTATTAATGCTTCGCGCTGCTTTTTTTACCTGAGCCTTCAACTCCCCAAAGCGCCAACTAATATTAAATCCATAATAACGCATCGGAATTCTGGTAGAAGTAGAAGAGCAGAAAGTAGAAGTATTGATATTATTCTTAAAAGTAATATATTTATTAAATAAATTGGACGAGTTAAGAGAAATAGTCAGCCTCTTTTCCTTCAAGAAAGAACGACTGAACCCTATCGCATAATAATAGAAAGAGGAACTTTTACCTTGCAAAGAGATATGCGGAGTACCACCCCCTCCATTCAGACTCAGACGCAGGTCCCAAGGCAGAGTCTGCTGAAAGCTTCCGAAGAGATTTCCTTCCCAGCCATGATTCTTTAAATCAAGCCCTGAACTTCTATAATCCACATAAGCTCCCCGTCCATTGATATTAAAGCGGGTTTTAGGAGACATATTCCAGTTCAGGAACAAAGACAAATTAATATTCTTACTTTTTCCTATATTATCATAGGTAGAATTCATCACACCATCTTTTATAAAAGAGTATTGCTCTATACCATTATTGACAAAAGAATAATTAGCACTGACATTTACATTAAATTTCTGCGAGAAACTACCGAAAGTAACACTAAGCGAATGGGCCTTTTCACTTTCCAAATCAGGATTACCGTAACTGATCGCAGTGGGGTTGCTGGTGTCAGTAAACGGATTCAAAAACCAAATACCCGGCCGACTGATACGCATATTATAAGATGCCCTCAAACTTTGAGTAGGAGCCAATTGGTAAGAGAACATCAAGGATGGAACCAAATCATCAAACTGAGCATCAAACTTCTCATCCTTATTTTTATAATCCGCATCCATAAATGTATGCTCATAGCGAATTCCCGCCTTTCCACCGAGTTTTTTGTACTTCATCTGATAGCCCAAATAAGCAGCCAGAATATCCTGCTTATGATCATATTGCGTGCTCATATCCTGATCATACTTATATTCTCCGGTTTTATCGGCCAGATAATATTTACCATCACTTTTACTTCTACGAAAAATATACTTTATACCAGTTTCAATGCTGTGTATCGAATTTATCGGATTGGTATAGTCCAATTGAGCCGTATGCTCTTGTGTGCTGGCATCATTTTTAAAATATTGGTTTTGCAAAAGATAAGGAACATTCAACGTATCCTCATAATCCGTATTCGCCTCACTGTTATTGGGTGAATGGCTAAAACGATAAGAAAAAGTAAGAAGTTCCCCTTTCTTTTTGAACGAATGCTGATAATCCATATTGCCCCCCACTTCGCCAAAGCCCGATTCATTATTTCCTAAAGAACCGTAACCGTAAACCGGATTACCGGCATAATTAGTCATATGTGTATTTCCAATCCTCTTATTCGTAAAATTGCCAGTCATCAGATTCATAGAAAAACTGATCAGATTCAAAGTGTCAATCTCATAACTTCCTTCCAGACTGCCAAATTGAAAATTGCCATAGCTCTTGCTTCTTCGATGCGACTCCAAAAATTTATTTTCCTGAGATGTGAAATCCTCACGATATGAATCTTCAAATCCCTTTTGAGATCCCTGGTAGTTATAAGAATAATTACCGGTAACAGTGAACTTGCCCGACTGAACCGTACCATAACCGCCACCATACACACGCGTATTGCTTGCACCACCATTCAATGTCACCGTATATCCTTCCATTCCAGCTCCTATAGTGATAATATTCAAGATGCCCGCCACCCCTTCCGCGTCATATTTAGCCCCAGGCTCGGTGATAACCTCTATAGATTTAATGGAATTGGCCGGCATACTCCGCAATACCTCGGTAGGATTATTGCTCATCATGTTATTCGGCTTGCCATTAACATGCACTTTAAACTTACTGCTACCGTTTACTTGAATTTTATCCTCTCCATCTACAGTCACCAGCGGAACTTTACGGAGCATTTCAAGAGTCGTATTGGTTTTAGAATCCGGATCATCCTCTATACTATACGTCACTTTGTCTATTTCTGCCTTTACCAAAGGTTTCTGCGCTACCACCTCCACTCCTTTCAACATTTCAGTCGCTTCTGCTATCAAAATCTTACCCAAATCAACATTCTTACGATTGGTCGATATCGAGAATTCCTTCTGTACAGGAGACTTTCCTACAGAAGTAAAATGAATGAGATAAGTCCCCGGCACGGCAAGCCGTTCGTCAAACCTGCCGTCCGCTCCTGTCACAGCCAATTTCACCGGCTTTGCAGGATTATTCTTCAATGAAATACGGATTGTAGAATACGGTTCCCCTTCATTAGACAAAGAATCTAATAAGATTCCCTTGACTGAGAACTGGCCTTGGACAACCTTTTGCGCCTTCGCCGTAAATGACAAACTTGCTACAAGCAAGATAATGCCCCATAAAATGTTGTGTTTCATATATCAATAATGAGTTTGTGTTTGTTACAAAGGTAGGTAAACGATAGCAAGTAGTTTATTTTCAGACGTTAAAGAAGCCTATATATTATCTACCAGCGAGTATAAGGATTCTTCATCAAAAAAGAATTATAATAACGAATATCTCCCGTTACCTCTTTTTCGATGAAATGGGGCTTTTTGAACAATTCGTCCTCGCTATTCAATTCCACTTCCGCTACAGTCAAGCCCTCATTCTCACCATAAAACTCATCCACTTCAAAGATATGCTCTCCACTTTTCACCAAATACCGGATTTTATCAATCACCCCAGGCTCACACAGTTTCATCAACTCTTCGGCCTCTTGCAAACTGATCTCCTTCTCCCACTCATAACGACTTGTACCGGAGTCATTGGAAGCCCCTTTGATAGTAAGATACCCTTTATTATCCCGAATACGCACCCGGACAGTTCTTCCACGAGCACTACAGATATAACCTTGCACAATATGACTATGCGCATAAGCCTCTAGTTTATAACTGTCATCCTTTACTAAAAATTTTCGTTCTATTTCTTGTCCCATAGCGTTTTAATATATAAAAAAGCCCCGCAAAGAATAACCTCAGCAGGACTTCACTATTTCTTCTTCTTCTGTTTTTATCCATACATGGCATAGCCTACCATAATAACAAGGGCTAATACGATTAATCCGATGAACAGACCTTTTACAATCCTATTTGCTTTCTCTTCTTCCCGCTTACTATAAGCAGCTTTCTTATTCTTTCCCATAAGTATTTCATTTTTAAGATTAAACCATCTCCTTTGAATATCCCAAAAGTACAAAGTTTCTAGAAGAAAACAAATAAATTACGAAGAAATTACTAATTCTCCGAACCGGAAAACTCCATCAAGTATGCCTTGATAAAGCCATCAATCTTTCCATCCATCACTCCGTTCACATCCGAAGTTTGAAAATTAGTACGATGATCCTTCACACGACGGTCATCAAAGACATAACTGCGTATTTGTGATCCCCATTCAATCTTCTTCTTGCCTGCCTCCACCTTGGCCTGTTCTTCCATGCGGTGCTGCAATTCCTTATCATATAAAATTGAGCGCAACTGGCGCATCGCATTTTCCTTATTCTTCGGCTGGTCACGGGTTTCAGTATTCTCAATCAAGATTTCCTCTTCCTCACCGGTATATGGATCTTTATATTGATAACGCAGACGTACTCCTGACTCCACCTTGTTCACATTCTGTCCGCCAGCCCCCCCCGAACGGAAAGTATCCCAAGACATACGGGCAGGTTCAATTGTCACTTCAATACTATCATCCACCAACGGCGTTACAAACACAGAAGCAAAAGAAGTCATCCGTTTCCCCTGAGCATTATAAGGAGACACGCGCACCAAGCGGTGAACTCCATTCTCACCTTTCAGATAACCATACGAAAAACTGCCCTCAATATTCATTGTCACCGTCTTGATTCCGGCCTCATCCCCATCCTGAAGATTAGCCACGCTCACTTTATAGCCATTGGTCTCCGCCCAACGCATATACATACGCATCAGCATGGAAGCCCAATCCTGACTTTCAGTACCACCAGCACCACAATTAATTTTCAATACACAATCCATTTGGTCAGCCTCCTGGCGAAGCATATTCTTCAGTTCCAATGCCTCCACCGCAGTGACAGCCTTTTGATATGCTGCATCCACTTCTTCTTCGGTAACCAAATCGTCTTTACAAAAGTCAAAAGCCAATTCCAGTTCATCTGCCATCGTCTTTACCTCACGGTAACCGTCGATCCATTTTTGCAGATCTTTGACCTTCCTCATTTGTGCTTCTGCTTTCTTGGCATCATCCCAAAAACCGGGCGCCTGCGTACGCAGTTGTTCTTCTTCCACCTGAACCAGTTTATTTTCTATGTCCAGATATCTTTCAAGTGCCGCAGTACGTTCTTTTACGTCTTTCAGTTGCTCTATTGTTATCATCTTGAGAATTTTTGCATTTCAGGATGCAAAGATAGTGGAAATCTATTCATTTTCCCATTATTCTTCATACATCTTTTCTATTTCGGCAGCATAGTTCTTGTTCAGCACATTACGTTTTATTTTCAACGTATTGGTCAGCTCACCACGCTCCATACTGAAAGGATGGGGCAACAAAGTAAACCTCTTGATCTGTTCATAATGTGCAAACTGCTGCTGCAGTGTATCAATTCGCTCTTTAAACAAATCGATAATTTCCGGTTTCTGCAACAGTTCCTCCATACTTTCATAGCGAATACCTTTTTTTGCGGCATACTCTTTCACCAGTTTATATTCAGGAATAATCAAAGCAGAAACAAATTTACGTTCATCGGCAATAATAGAAATCTGATCGATATAACGGTCTACCACCAATTTGGCTTCAATGGCTTGAGGAGCGATATACTTTCCGTTTGAAGTTTTAAACAAGTCCTTGATACGCTCTGTAAGGAACAAATGCTCATCTTTTATATAACCCGCATCACCGGTATGGAACCATCCGTCTTCAGTAAACGCCGCCTTCGTAGCAGCTTCCTTTTTATAATAGCCATGAGTGATTCCTTCACCACGTAACATTATTTCGTTATTCTCCCCTATTCTGACCTGCACATGGGGCATGATACGCCCCACCGAACCAACCACATGGTCATTATCATTCTCACAAGCAACCGTTGCAGTAGATTCCGTCAATCCATAACCGGCTACCATATTAATTCCCACCGACAAAACAAACTCCTGTACAGCCGGTGGAATAGCCGCACCGGCAGTAGGGAAGAAACGCCCGTTTTCAATGCCAATAGTCTTTTTCAACAAGCTATAGATCGTTTTCTCATAAAATTTATATTTCATGTGCAATACAGGCGGAGGAGTCAGCCCTTTGTACACATAATCCAAATTATGTTCACGTCCCACTTTAATAGCATCCAGCATCAACTTCTTTTTCAATCCGGTTGTCTCATTGATTTTTTCTTGCACGCCGGCATACACTTTCTCCCAAAAACGGGGAACACTACACATAGCCGTAGGACGGATTTCCTTTATTGTTTTCTGGATATCAGCAGGACGCAAGTTGATAGACAAAGTACACCCCATCGAAAGGCACCAGCAAGTCCATGCACGCTCAAACACATGAGTAAAAGGAAGGAAATTCATAATCACATCCTGATCACCCAATTGAGGGAAACGTTCATCATGTGCCGGAATGGCCGCCTCATAGCAAGAATGATGCAACATCACCCCCTTGCTGTCTCCGGTTGTTCCACTGGTATAAAGAATATTGGCAAGATCACCATTACCCGACTCTGAAGTACGCTTGTCTACCTCAGCTTGATGCGGATGCGCCTCACCCAATTTCAGAAAGTCATCAAAATAAATGGAAGTCTGGTCCCGCTCATCACGCTTTACCTCCCTGTCGAAAATTATAATCTGTTTCAGTTGGCTTCCCAGTAGCATAACCCGGAACGCCACATCATATTGCAACTGTTCACCTACAAAAATATAACGTATTTCGGCATCACCTACCATATAATGTACCTGCGCCTCGGAACTGGTAGCATAAAATGGTACAGTAACAGCCCGTATCCCAAAAGCTCCAAAGTCCACATACAGGCATTCCGGTTTATTTTGAGAAAAAACTGCTATATTTTCCTGTATGCCTATACCTAATTCTATCAATGCATTCGAAACTGTTTTTACAGTTGCGGCAAACTGGTTCCAAGAAACCGGAATCCATGTTTCTGTTTTATAATCGCGGTAACGCAACGCTACACGATCACCATATTTCCCTGCCTGACGTTGTATCAGGACAGATAAGAAAGAACTACTCATTCCAAAGATTTATTTTTAATTCATCGGCAAAGTTATCGTTTAATTTGGAATTATCCTCTATAAACAGGCATTAATTTTCCCAACCAGTCAAAGAGTTAGAAGAAATCAGCCGAAAGATTTAGTTGCATATCTAACTTAATTACCTACTTTTTTCATCACCGTTTACCACGCAAAAATAGTATCTTTGCAACACATTAAATTATTAAAATCAAGATGATTGATATAGAATATTACACTTCCGAAGCAACCACATTGCTGAATTCGTTAATCGGTATCCCCTCATTGAGCCGGGAAGAAGAAGCTGCCGCTGACTTTCTGCAGAACTATATTGAAGAAACAGGTATCATGACCGGTCGTTCGGGCAACAACATTTGGTGTATCAGTCCGATGTTCGACCTCAACAAACCGACTATTTTACTAAATTCCCACATCGATACCGTAAAACCGGTAAACGGATGGCGGAAACATCCTTTCACTCCGAAAGCCGAAAACGGAAAGATTTACGGTTTGGGAAGTAATGATGCCGGCGCCAGTGTAGTATCCTTATTTCAGGCGTACCGCCATCTCTCTACAACCGAGCAGGCATACAATCTGATCTTTCTTGCCTCATGTGAAGAAGAAGTTTCCGGAAAAAACGGAATAGAAAGCGTATTGCCCCAACTACCTCCCATCACCTTAGGCATAGTGGGTGAACCGACAGAAATGCAGCCTGCTATTGCCGAAAAGGGATTGATGGTGCTGGATGTTACCGCATACGGCAAAGCCGGACATGCCGCACGCAATGAAGGAGTGAATGCTATCTACAAGGTACTGGAAGACATTCAGTGGTTCCGTGATTATAAATTCCCAAAGGAATCTTCCCTGCTGGGGCCTGTCAAAATGAGCGTGACACAAATAAATGCCGGCACGCAGCATAATGTCATCCCCGATACTTGTACTTTCGTTGTGGATATCCGCAGTAATGAATGTTACTCTAACGAAGAACTATTCAAAGAAATAAGTGCCCATCTAAAAAGCGAGGCGAAAGCTCGTTCTTTCCGCTTGAACTCATCTCATATCAGTGCCGAGCATCCCTTTGTGAAACGCGCGGTAAAACTAGGACGTGTACCTTTCGGTTCTCCTACTTTGTCCGATCAGGCGTTGATGAAGTTCCCGTCTGTCAAAATCGGTCCGGGAAAGTCCTCCCGTTCACACACGGCTGATGAATATATCATGGTTTCGGAAATTGAGGAAGCGATAAGGCTTTATATCGAGATGCTGGACGGACTGGTGCTGTAAACGACTTACAAAGACGCTATTTCCCCTATAGACAGACCGGTAACCTGTGCAATTACATCAAATGCAATACCGGCCTGTTTCATTTTTTTGCATTCTTGAAGCATTCTTCCTTACGACCTTGCCCAAGACCTTTTTCAAGGCCCTCTTTAAGACCTTCCTCACGCCCTTTTTTCAACTGGGTGGACATCACGCTGTACCAGTCGCGGAAATTCTTCAAACTTTCCCAATACTCGCCTAATTCCTTAGGATTGAACTTAGCTATCTCGGCAGCCTCGAAAAGTTCCTTGTTCATTGCCGTGCCGAAAAGCAGCTTGAAGCCGAAATCGGTATAAGGGTTGATGTATTTATCCTATATGCCTTCTGTTCCCATATCTATCCGAGGTTTAATAAGTTATGATACAGGATAAAAGTAATCAATATACTGCAATTCCCCGTCTTAAAAGAAAGATTTAACTATTTATCATTCATAGTAGCAACATATCCTCATCATAACAATAATTTATATCTTTCATTCCCCTTTTCTAGATAAGGTTTAATAATTCCTCATTATTCCATCTTTCAGCATATTCACTGCTTAAGTCTGCCGTGATACACTCGTGCTTATTTTCCCCTTTTTGTAAACCGATAACTCTAATGTCAGGAATAGTTTTAGCATACTTTCTTATTGCGAGTTCCAATAAAATTCCTAAGCTTATCGATTTCATATTAGGCGGATAAAACGGTTCCGCACTTTGAGCGTCATTTAAACAGGAAAAAATAACATCTATTGCCTGTTCCCACGTAATAAAAAACCGGGTAGCTTCAGGATCTGTCAATATAAGTTCCTTCCTATTTTCTAATGCATACTTCCATTTTACCAAAACAGACCCTGTAGAATGCAATACATTTCCATAACGAACTATCCTATAAGCGCAATTCGATCCGTTTATTTGCTCAAAATCCCCAAAAAGATTCTCCATAAGCAATTTAGTAGCCCCATACGTTCCTGAAACTTGAACAGCTTTATCAGTGCTTGTTGCCAGAATAAATTTTATGTTCTGTTCCTCAACAGTTATTTTAAGAAGATTCAACGTACCAAGAATATTAGTCTGAACAGCTTTCAGAGGATGTTCTTTTGCCAAAATGACATCTTTAAACGCAGCCAAATGAAATATCCCATCACAACCATTCAATGCCTTTTTCAATAAAAGATAATCTTCAATGGGGCATGGAAAGATTTGAACGCTTTTAAATTTCTCCCTCAGAGCAATCAGTTTTCCTTCATTCCTGGCTATCGCATGAATAGTATGTCCTTGGGTAATCAACCGTTCTATCAATTTCTCAGCCAAATAACCGGTAGCCCCCGTTACTGCAATGGTTCCCATACTCAAGCTATTTTTTATCATTCATCAACACATCCCTCGCAACATAAGGCTGTGGAGAAAACTCAACAGTCAACACATTCGACTCTCCTAAAGCTGTTAATGTATGGACGCACCCCGGTAAAGTCCTTACCAAATCCCCCTTTTCCCAAATCTCTTCTATTACAGCCTCACTATCATCATATTTCTGAAAAGTAGCCTGCATACGCCCCTGTAAAATAAGCATATATTCCACCTTTCTAAAATGATAATGATTGCCTCTAAGAACCTTTGGGACGAATTGCAAGAATCCTATATATTTAGCGGCTTCCACCGCTGGAATTGAAGCACTCAAAGTAGTATCCTCGCCAATTACAAAACCAGTTCCCGCCTCCAGCAAGCTATAATTTTTCACATTCCCTACGGATTCCACTTTTATCAAATCCCTGACAGTTATTTCATCAAACATTTTTTTCGATTGCTCACGCACGTCAATTTTACATAATCCGGCACGATATTTTAATAAAAACAATTTATGATGAGGAGCAAGGTTCTCCAATTTCAAACACTCATCCATATCCAGCAAGACAAAAGATTCACCTTCCAAAATACGGATATCCGCTGCATCGTCCATCAAATAAGTATGATGAATATATTCCCATCTATCATAGTCTGCTCTATACTCAGACCCCAAATAGGTTATAGAACTAAAATGCACCTTTTGGGATTTCTTGTGTTCAAATTCTTCCTTCAGTTCTCTGATAATGCCATCTAGAGGGGTTTCCTCCTCCTCAAGGTAGCCAGAAACAAGAGAATAATATCCGGAGTACTCTATATCCGGGTTCTCATCTCTTTTTTGCAACAATACTCTATTATCTGTTGTAGTAATAATCACAGTAGTCGAATCCATCATCTTTTTCATCTTCATTATTGTTTAAATTTTCATTCTGTTGTATTTTCACCACACCCACGTGATGAATAATATTTTCCTTATTCAGCATATCAGTATAAATAGCATGGTTTAACACCATAATAAGCAACCAAATAAGAGACAATATGGCAAAAAAAGGTTGGGTGTATGATTTCAGCCATAACTCCCAAGACTTTTTCTCTCTTTTCAAATTAGAAGGAATCTTTGTGAAAAGTTTCACATACTCATCCGGAAAAGCCTTTTCCGCTTCACATAACATATTCTTCCAGTGCTCATGATAACTCCATAATCTCTGCATTACGTAAATAGACCATATTGAGAATGACAATCCTCCAAATGCAATAATAAATGTCAGGTATTCAGAAGTTTGACATACAGAGTTAAACAAGACGGTTTCCAATCCGAATAAAGAAACATTTATTCCGAACATAATATTAAAACGGCTCCAGATACCAGCTCCTTCATATTGTAATTGGCCAAGAAGGTGAGTATAATGTTCCATTAATTTAGTGTTCTGCAAGGAATCCCTATCATTTACCGCCTTCTGATGATCCACATCCGCATAAAAGTTTATACCGCATCGAACTAATTTCGTCATTATATCAAGAATCTATTTTTATAATAAAAAAGGAGAGGATATTCCTCTGTTATCAGATTCATATCCCCTCCTCGCTTGAGGTTATCAAGAAGAAAGCATATCAAATTTAAACTATACTTCCTATCTTAGCCCGAATGTTTACTGTACTTTTCTTGTTACAGTTACCTTGAATGTCTTGGTTACAACACCCCAGTCATGAGTATAAGTGATGATGAATTGAACATCATGCTCATAAACAGTACCTGTAGGTTCGCCATTCCAAGTAAGGATACCGTTAGCATAGCTGTATTCAGCCTTGTCTGCTTCAGAGATATCAACTTTAACACCTGTAGATTCAGAGTCCTTCTGATACAATGTAGCTGCAATAGGTTCTGCTTTAGCAAGATCATTGGCTCCATCATATACAACCAACTTATTACCAACGGCATCTTTCAAAGTCAAATCTGTCCATTTCTTCTTGTCAGCAGCAACTTTCAAGCCATTAATCAAATCAAAGAGATTAATTTGTTCACCAGTTGCTAATGCAGGATTGTTATACTTCAAGTCAACAACATCAGAGAATGCCAAGATCGGTGTTTGCACAGTCCATTCTTCTGTATCGAAGAGTACACGTTTAGAATCAGTATCACCTGCTGTAATATCGTAAATATCAACTTTCAGTTTGCCAACCTTAGCCAAATCTACACGTGGAGTAAATACAATCTGGTTAGTAGTAGCCCACTTGATATCACCACTCTTCATCATTTCCTGAACATAAGCGTTCTGGTTCTTTGAAGCCATATCAAATTTCACTATAGCATCTTCAGGAACAACATCATACATTTCGTCAAATACCTGAGATTGCATAATGAAGTCTGTGTAATTTGCTCCACTCTTAACCCATTCACCCATGATAATGCGGTTCTTATACTGATCCTTAATCGGACAATCGAATGTATAAGTTACAGAGAAGTCGTTAACGGCAACCTTAAACAGTTTGTTTACATACTTGTTGTAAACACCATAAGGAGTCTTGATGCCATCGGTCATCATCATATCATAGTCACTGTTCCAATCATAAGACCAAGATGAGCCCATCAACAAAGTAGTCTTCTTTATTTGTTCCTGATTAGCGCCCGGTGTCAAGATTAAGAATAAAGAGTCTTTGTCTGCATTGTTTCCACCATTCTTATAGTACAGAACAGCTTCATTAGTGATATTCAAATTCTGTTCAATATAGTTAGCCACATTGGTAACGTTCTCTTCCAAATTGGCATTAGCTAATCCGTTTCTTATAGTCCAGAAATTATTGTAACTTGCTTGAGACATATCGGCATAACCAGTCAACTTATTAGCTGTATCATATACAGGCTTATACAACTGAACAAAAGTAGAATATACACTATTATTGTTTGAAACGACATCACGTCCTTCGATAGCATTTTCAAAGTCACGAACATCCAAAGTGATAACTTGAGATTTTGCACTATTGTAAGTAAATGTGAAGTTGTCTGTAGCGTTCAACGGTTTCAAAGCAACAGTTGAGAAGTTAGGATTAACAGCAGGACGAACTGCTTTGATAAATACTACATTCTTTATCTCATAATCTTTAATTCCTTCTTCTTGAGCCTTAACAGTAGTAGTTACTTCAATAGCTGCATATTCATCAATAGCAGAAGCTTGGTTAGTTGATTTCACAGACAAGACATTATCTTTCAGTTCAAAGATACCTTGATGAGTCTTGATAGTTTGACCCTTAAAAGTGTATTCTTCATTCTGATCCAACAGTCTGAAAGCCTTTTCATAAACAATACCTGTTTCTTTTACCCAAACCTTAGCACTTTGAATATAAACATCAATAGAATCATTTACGTTGTAAGTACCTTGATAGTTGAATTTACCAAAATCATATCCATCATAAGCATTCCATCCTTCAGTAATAATCTTCGGATAATTGTTACCTGTTACGGTAGTGGAAGTGAATGCGTTCTTGATATTAGTAGTAGTAACATTTGTTCTTCCTACTGTAAAGTAATCAGAAGCAGAAGTGTATTGACCATACATAGTTACATCTAAAGAAGTTGCAACTACTGTTCCTTCACTTATTCCTTCATTAGGTATCATGGCAAGTTTCAATACTCCGTTTGCTAAAGTAGCCGAACCATCCATATATACCAAAGCCGGTTCTACACTACGACTCAATTTGTATGTATCAACGAACGAGAATTTAGCATTGTCCAATGAGAAATCACCCGGATAAACCTTGAAAGAAGCATAAGCAGGGACAGCTGCAAACAATTCATTATCTGTATTATACACATTATAAGCATAACAAACATCATAGGCATCATCAACAGCCTGTTTTCTGTAAACTACAGTCTGCAACCCTTTGAATGCAGAACCTTCCTGCAGCAAAGTATAGTTCTGTCCGTCGATAGTCACGATTACAGTCTTGCTTTCAGCATCTACAGCAATGTTAGGAAATTCATTGTTCTGCTTCAAATCAGTAACTTTGTCACCGATCTTGATGTATTCCACACCATCCACTGTCACCCAAGACACGTTTGAACCGGCAGCTTCACCATCCTGACCTCTGGCCGGAACTTTGTTACCTTCGGTATCTTTCACATCCACCCAAGTAGCACCTTTATCTGTGCTGACCTGCCAGTAATTGCCTTCCACACGGAATTCAGGGATAACAGTAGTACCGGCTGCTCCATTTGTTCCATTCGTACCATTCTTGATAGTAATTTTGGAACCGTCAGTGAAAACCAGTTCATATCCACCGGTAACCTCATTACATGACTGAACGAATTTACCTGCCTTAATTGCCGAGTCAAGACTTGCAATGGTTTCCTTGACTTCGCTCAATTCCTTATCGATGCGGTCAATGTCATCATCATAGTCCTTACAAGACACAAATGTTCCTGTCGAGGTCACCATTAAGGCTCCGAACAGGATTGCACTTAAAAACTTTTTGTTCATAATAGAAAAACTTTAAATTTATAAATTTAAAAAACTAAAATTGGTTATACATATTAATTTCATTATTAATAGCTTAGCTAGTTTACTGCCTGCAAATGATGCCTCCTTCTTTCTTGAGTCTGATATGACAAAGGTGATACCCCGACAATACGGCTGAAAGCAGAGTAGAAAGCACTTTTCGAAGCAAAGCCACAACTGCAAGGCAGCTCAGTCAGCGCACAACGTCGGGAACAGAGAAGTTCTTTGGCATATTCCACACGATACGTGTTCACAAGTTCCTTCAAATTACAACCGAAGTATTTGTTCACCACATTGCTCAGATAGGTCTGGTTTGTTTCAAGCAGTGCACTCAGTTTCTTCAGAGAAAGCGAGGTGTCAAGAAATACCTGACGTATCTCAAGCTGGTACAATATACCTTTATATATATTACAATCCACCTTGCGAATGTCTGTTTCCTTTCCGGCAAACTCCTCTTTCCATTGCCGCTCGGCAGCCTTGAAAAGCAAAGTCTTCTGTCGCTCGGAAGTAGCGGTCGTGCGTTTACGTCTCAGAAATAGATATTCCATCTGCTTTATGTTGTTTTCATTTAATTATACCGTTTCAAAGACCAGATATATTCCATATATAAAAAGGTCTTAAAAACGACATTTTTGTAGATCTCTTGATAAGAGATCTACAAAAGGTATTAACACACATTATATCAACATATTACAGAGCTGTTGAAACGAAATAAAGAAGAATATAAATAAATGAGAGAACTATTTTTTTATATAAATTCCTATTTTTTTTGCCAAAAATGTATTAGTTCTCAAAACTTTGCTTATTTTTGCACAGAAAATATATATCTCTTATCAAGAGATATATAAATCGGTTCATGTAAAAGCGAAGCATAACAAACTGAAAAACAGAAGATTTCCTCTTATAAAGAGTTTATGTTAGCTTTAAAAGGAGAAAAGTTCATCATTTTAACTTTTTTTGTTTCATCAAAGAGAAATCCATCAACCAGTTTTTTTAAAGTTCTACTATAAAAGTCCAGAAGCATTTGGAATTATTATGGAAATGACAATAGATCGAACCCTGTTGCATAAACCTTTTCTATCTCCTGATTAAACCTTTTTATACGGATGTATTCTATCTCCATAGCCTTTGGAGCTATCTCCATAAGCTTTGGAGTTATCTCCCAAGGCTATGGAGTTAACTCCAAAGGCTTACGGAGATAGAACAAACAGGAAAAAAACCTTTAACCATACGGCGGGAAAGGTTTAGAAATATAGACAAGAGCTTTTAAGGATGAATCTGATTACAAAGCTACGCATTCCTTAAGCAGGGAGGAAAAGTCCCCAGACTGCCTTCTTATAAAAAAGCGAAACAACATATTGGCAGGAAGATATACATCTGACTACATGTATGTTATATAGCAACAAGTCGAAATGCTAAAGTGAGGGCATATATCCAATCCCAATCTTTACTTTTGCCTGTCATACAAACCATCCATAAAATTACGAACGCTCGTACAGGGGGGTATCACAAACAATTGTATGAAATAAATCCCCACTAAATTTCTGCTGACCCAAAAGCCGGATAAGCCCTCATTTCAGCAGGCTGAAGGATTTATATCCGGATGAAGGAAATAAAGTAAAAATGGTTCATCATAAACAACTGAGTAACAATATATTACCTTACAATGAAGGATTTGAAGGAAAAAAAACAGGTTATAGAGCCAAATCTTCTCTATAACCTGCATATACTCAAATCACCTTGAAACAATCAGAGAGTGATATCTTTCATTATCTTTTCTAATGCTCCGGCATTATGGTTCACATAATTTCCGGCAGCTTTCCCTGCTTGTTGCAAGCAAGCCTTATCCGACAAAAATTTGTCCATCAGCCGTTTAAAATCATCATAGCCAGTCACTTCAAAACCGCCTTTCTGCTCCAACAAATGTTGCGCCTCGCGAAATTTCTTGTTGTTAGGTCCGAATACCACAGGAATACCATATACAGCCGCTTCCAGCACATTATGAATTCCAACTCCGAAACCACCCCCAATATACGAAATCTCACCATATCGGTAAATGGAGGACAGCAATCCGTAACAGTCGATAATCAAACAATCGGCCTGTGTCACATTTTCTTCCGTAGCCTCGGTATAGCGGATGCACGGACGTTTCACCTTATCTAAAATCTCTTTCAAATGACTGTCGCTCACCACATGAGGAGCAATAACCAATTTCATCTCAGGATGCTCATTGAAATATTTGATAAAAATATCCTCATCCGGTCCCCATGAGCTGCCTGCAACAAAAGTCAACGAGCCACCTTTGAACTTCTCCACCAGCGGAAGCTGCTTGGCTTGATGGCAGATATCCAGCACACGGTCAAAACGAGTATCGCCCACAACTGTCACATCGGTCACACCAATTGTTGCCAGTAATTTTTTGGAAACTTCATTCTGTACAAACAAATGAGCAAAAGTCCTCAGCACCTCACTATATCTCTTCCCATACCAACGGAAAAAAATCTGATTGGGACGGAAAATGGAAGATACGCTATAGGTGGGAATACCTCTCCTATGCAACTCATTCAAGTAATTCTGCCAAAATTCATACTTGATAAAAAACACCATACAGGGATTAGCCAATTCTACAAACCGACGGACATTACGCGGAGTGTCGAAAGGCAGATAGCAGACAAGGTCTGCCCCCTGGTAGTTCTTTCTCACTTCATACCCTGAGGGAGAAAAGAATGTCTGCAATATTTTATATTCGGGATGCTCCTTACGGATACGTTCTATCAAAGGGCGTCCCTGTTCGAACTCACCCAATGAAGCTGCATGAAACCAAATGTAACGGGCGTTTTTGTCTATCTTGTTACGCAAGATATCAAATACCTCCCGGTGTCCTTTTACCATTTTGGCAGGCTTGGCACTGAACAGGCCGGCAACCTTCACCCCGAATAGATAAATATAGATGACTAAGTTATAAATCATAACTACCGGCTATTACTTGAGCACTTCCACAGCCCGACGAATGCGTCGCAATGTTTCTTCTTTCCCTAAAACGGCTGAAATATCAAACATATGCGGGCCTTTACCCTCACCTACCAAGGTTAAACGGAAAGCATTCATTATATTACCCAAGTGATAACCTTTATCTTCTATCCATTTCATGACCACAGCTTCCTGGTTCTCCAGCGAGAAGTCGTCCAAGGCCTCCAACACGTCCGCCAACTCCAGCATACGTTCGGGAGAGTCCTCTTTCCAACGTTTTTTACGGGTCTTCTCATCATATTCCGTAGGAGCGACGAAGAAGAATTTGCAAGTTTCCCACAAATCCTTGATAAAACTTACACGATCTTTCATCAAACCTACCACGGTCACTACTTTATCCATAGGAGCTTCAATGCCGTGCTCTTTCAAGATCGGCATGAAAAGCCCGGCTACTTCCTCATTGCTTTTCTTCAATATATATTCATGGTTAAACCATTTTCCTTTTTCAAAGTCGAATTTCGCTCCGGCTTTGCTGCAACGGTGCAGGTCGAAAAGCTTCACCAGTTCATCCAAAGACATCAGTTCCTGGTCATTGCCCGGATTCCATCCCAACAGGGCAAGGAAATTGATAACAGCTTCGGGCAGGTAACCCGACTCACGATAACCGGAAGACACCTCACCGGTTTTGGGGTCGTGCCATTCCAACGGGAAAACAGGGAAGCCAAGACGGTCACCATCACGCTTGCTCAGTTTACCGTTACCATCCGGTTTCAACAACAAGGGAAGATGTGCGAACTCGGGCATGGTATCCGCCCAGCCGAAAGCCCGGTACAGCAGGACATGCAACGGAGCGGAAGGCAACCATTCCTCACCACGGATTACATGGGAAACTTCCATCAAATGGTCGTCCACAATGTTTGCCAAATGATAAGTAGGCAGTTCATCCGCCGATTTATATAAAACTTTATCATCTAAAATGGAAGAATTGATCACTACCTCGCCACGGATAATATCATGTACGTGTACATCTTCATTCGGTTCAATCTTGAAACGTACCACATATTGCTTCCCATCGGCAATCAGTGCATCCACTTCTTCTTTCGGCAGAGTCAAAGAGTTACGCATAGACATACGGGTAGAAGCATCGTACTGGAAATTAGAGATTTCCTGACGTTTGGCATCCAACTCTGCCGGAGTATCGAAAGCAATATACGCCTTATCGCTGTCAAGCAACACCTGTACATATTTCTTATAAATATCACGACGTTCAGACTGACGGTAGGGGCCGTAGTTACCACCAAAGCTGACTCCTTCGTCGAAGTTTATCCCCAACCACTTAAACGACTCAATGATATATTCTTCCGCACCCGGAACAAAGCGATTTGAGTCGGTATCTTCTATACGGAAAATTAAATCTCCACCATGCTGGCGAGCAAACAGATAGTTATACAAGGCTGTGCGCACACCGCCGATATGCAACGCTCCCGTCGGGCTCGGAGCAAAACGAACTCTTACTTTTCTTTCTGACATTGTTGTTTTATATAAAATACGCCGCAAAATTAATCTAAATTTCCCGATTTTTTCGTATTTTGCGCGCAAAAATATACGATTATGAGAAGTTTCAAGACCAGCAAACGGTTTTCATATAAAAATTTGATTTATAAAAGCCTTATTTTCATTGCCACAGTATCGGTAATAGTCTACTTTTTGCCCAATGAAGGGAAGTTCAACTATCAATTTGATATAAACAAGCCTTGGAAATACGGACTGTTACAGGCATCTTTTGATTTTCCGATTTACAAAAACGATCTGCAAGTACAAAAGGAACAGGACAGCATCCTGGCAGACTATCAACCTTATTTCCAAATAGACAAGGAAGCCGAAAAAAATGTCCTTTCCAAATTAAGGGAGGATTACAACAAGACCTTACGCCATTCACTGCCGGGCACGGACTATGTGCGTTATATTGAACGCACATTAAAGGCACTGTATGAGGACGGAATCATTGCCGGAAATGACTTGAAGCGTATGGAGGAAGACAGTATCATTGCCATACGGCTGGTAGACAAGAATGTAGCTACGAGCCGTTTTATCGACCAATTGTACACCGTGAAGGAAGCCTATGAATATTTGCTGAATGCGGATACCGCCCACTACAAAAAGAAGATATTACAACAATGTAATCTGAATGATTACATTACACCTAATCTGGTTTATGATGAAGAAAAGTCCGAAGCCGCGCAAAAAGATCTGCTCTCTAATATTTCATGGGCAAACGGCTTTGTGCTGAACGGACAAAAGATTATTGACCGTGGAGAAATTGTTGATGAGCAAACTTACAATATATTGGAATCCTTACGCAAGGAATGGGAAAAACGCAGCGACTCGGTACAAGAGAAAAGACTGACATTAGCCGGACAAATATTATATGTAGGAATCTTCCTGTTCTGCTTCATGGCCTATCTGGAGTTGTTCCGGGCAGATTATTATGAACGAAAAGGAACACTCACCTTGCTATTTGCGCTGATTGTATTCTTCCCCGTCCTGTCTTCCATTATGGTGGAACAGAACTTGTCAAGTATTTACGTGGTTCCATTTGCCATGATTCCGATTATAGTCCGTGTTTTCCTTGACTCAAGAACGGCATTCATGGCACATGTCACTATCATTTTGCTTTGCTCCATCACTTTACGTTTTCCACATGAGTTTATATTGTTACAGGTAGTGGCAGGAATGGTGGCGATCTATAGTTTGAGAGAATTGTCCCAACGGTCGCAATTGTTACGGACGGCTTTGGTTGTATTTATCAGTTACGCTTTATTATATTTTGCTTTCGAGCTGATTCATGAAGATGATTTGACCAAGCTGAATACGCGCATGTACATCTATTTTATGATCAACGGTATTTTACTGCTGTTCGCCTATCCGTTACTATTCCTTTTGGAGAAAATATTCGGTTTTACTTCAGATGTGACTTTGGTGGAATTGTCAAATATCAACAATAGCTTGCTTCGGGAAATGTCCGAAGTAGCTCCGGGCACTTTCCAACACTCATTGCAGATGGCAAACCTGGCTGCTGCGGCGGCAAACAAGATTGGAGGTAAAAGCCAGCTGGTACGTACAGGAGCATTATATCATGATATCGGTAAAATGGTGAATCCGGCTTTTTTCACAGAAAACCAGTCGGGAGTCAACCCACACAAGAGTTTAAGTTATGAACAAAGCGCCCAGGTTATCATCAGTCATATTACCGACGGACTGAAACTGGCGGAGAAGCATAATCTGCCCAAAGTGATCAAAGACTTCATTAGTACCCATCATGGACGGGGACTGACGAAGTATTTCTACATTTCATATAAAAACGAACATCCTGACGAAGAAGTGGACCAGGAAAAGTTCCGCTACCCCGGTCCGAACCCGTTCACCAAAGAACAGGCCGTCCTGATGATGGCAGACTCTGTAGAAGCGGCTTCACGCAGCCTGCCGGAGTACACGGAAGAAAGCATCAGCACACTGGTAGATAAGATTATTGACACACAGGTATCTGAAGGGTATTTCAAAGAATGCCCTATTACGTTCAAGGATATAGCAACAGTTAAAGCGCTGTTTAAAGAAAAGCTGAAAACGATGTATCATACTCGTATCAGTTATCCGGAACTAAAGAAGTAAGTAATCCAGCACAAGCATCTTCCAATATATCAAGCACGTTCTCGAACCCTTGCGCACCGCCATAGTAAGGGTCGGGAACATAGTCTGCCACCTTGACGCGACAATAATCCGTCATGCGATGGATTTTCTTTTCCGTTTCCAGGTCGGGGGCACGTTCCATCAAGTCCTCTATATTACGGTCGTCCATACCAATGATCATATCAAAATGATAGAAATCCTCCGTACAGACAGGACGGGAACGATGGGTCAGATTGTAACCGCGACGGGAAGCATGCATCCGCATACGGCTGTCGGGCAATTCCCCTCTATGATAACTCAGGATTCCGGCAGAATCCACCTCTATCTCGTGTTCCAGTCCTTCTTTCTTTATGAGAGTACGCATCACTTCTTCTGCCGAAGAAGACCTGCAAATATTACCAAGGCAGACAAAAAGTATTCTTTTCATATATAATCTACAAATGGAGATATTCTTTAAATGATTTCACATCACGGTTCATGATCAGCTCTTCAGGAAACCCGGTAAGCTGCAACAATTCATACAAATTATCGTAACGGGCTATATCAAACGAAATATGCGCGTCACTTCCCAAGATGACCGGAACTTCATATTTCTTGCATAAACGGAGAATGGTGAGGTTGTTCTCACGGGCATCGGGCTTGTTACGGGTGGGCTTTAAAGAACTGTTATTTATTTCCAATAAAGTATGGTGTTCTTTGGCTGCCAATACCATCGGTTCAAAATGCAACGCTGCCGTACCGTCTCCGGGGTGACTGATAATATGAATAAAAGGATTACTGATAGCCTGCACCATTCCATGAGTGTTTTCTTCTATCGTTCCATATTCATAACACAAAGAGTGGATACCCGCGATACGGATATCAAGCATCTTCATATAGTCCTCGTCCAAATCGAGGTTTCCTTTACCATCCAGAATATTAATCTCAGCCCCCAGCAACAGCTCCACCCCATACATCCGGCGGGGAACCACATGCAAGTTTCTAAAATAAATAGGATGGCAAGTACCGGGAATACCGGGCGAATGTTCCGTTATCCCTAAAACTTTCAATCCCTTACCGGCGGCAGCTTGCGCCATTTCTTGTAAAGTACTGAATGCATGCCCGCTGGCAATGGTATGGGTATGTACGTCTAATTCTATCTTCATCTTTATTTTCGTTTATCTTTTCTATTATCATCCAGTGCATGGACCAGTTACTGTGGATCTACATCATAATATACTAACAACGAACGGAAACGTTCATCTTCCAATATGGCACGTTGCACGGCAAGCAGATAATCACGCACTTTCTTTATAGAAGCATTCTGCTCCACTTTCACAATCATTTTCTTTATAAATAAGGTCTGGATACGGGCCACCGGCGGTTTGTCCGGGCCCAATACCCTGTCGCCCAATCCGGAACGGAGCTGTGCTGCCATGGTATCCGCCGCCAGATCCAGAACGTCTTCTTTGCGATGTTTCAAATATACATAAATCAAACGATAGTAAGGCGGATACTTAAACATCTGCCGTTCTGCCAATTGATCGTAGTATAATTGTTCATAATCATTATGTATCACTTGATGAATAACAGGCAAATCCGGCGATTTGGTCTGAAGGATGACCAGTCCTTGCTTATTTTTACGCCCGGCACGTCCTGCCACTTGGGCCATCAGTTGGAAAGCACGCTCATAGCTCCGGAAGTCCGGGAAGTTCAACATCGTATCCGCATTCAGAATCCCCACCACACTGACATGATCAAAGTCCAATCCTTTGGATACCATCTGAGTACCAATCAGAATGTCCGTCTTGCCCAGTTCAAAATTCGTGATAATTTTCTCGTATGCGGTACGGGTACGGGTGGTATCCAAGTCCATCCGGGCGACTTTCGCCTCGGGGAATATCAGTTTTATATCATCTTCTATACGCTCTGTACCGAAACCGCGATGCATCAATTCCACTCCACCGCACGCCGGGCAGGAACGGGGAACTTGATAGGTATATCCGCAGTAATGGCAAGTCAGCTGGTTCAGCCCCTTATGATACGTCAGACTCACATCACAGTTCTTGCATTTAGGAACCCAGCCGCAGGTATGACATTCTATCATTGGAGCGAAACCGCGACGGTTCTGAAACAGGATAACCTGCTCCTTACGCTCCAATGCCTCTTTTATCTGCTTGACCAGCACCGGTGAGAAAGGTCCCTGCATCCGCTTTTGATGCGCCAGTTCCTTGATGTCAACCAGTTCTATATGAGGAAGCCGGATATCTTTATATCTTTCTTTCAATTCTACCAAGCCATACTTTCCCGAGGTAGCATTAAAGTAAGTTTCCACACCAGGAGTAGCCGTTCCCAACAGCACTTTCGCCTTGAACATAGAAGCCAGCATGATGGCTGAACTACGGGCATGGTAACGTGGGGCGGGGTCTTGCTGTTTATACGTATTCTCGTGTTCCTCATCTATGATGACCAGCCCCAAATTACGAAAAGGCAGAAAAATAGAGGAACGGACTCCGAGAATCACGTCATAGCTCTTCTCTCCCAACTGTTTCTGCCATATCTCCACCCGCTCAGCGTCCGGAAACTTGGAATGATAAATACCCAGCCGATGTCCGAACACCCTTTTCAAACGCTCAGTTATCTGAGTGGTCAGTGCAATTTCCGGAAGCAAATATAAGACTTGCTTTCCTGTTTTCAGCACCTCCTGAATGAGGTGGATATAAATTTCCGTCTTGCCACTGGATGTAACACCATGCAGAAGACACACATTTTTCTCTCTGAAGCATTGAAGAATGTTGCTATAGGCCTGTTGCTGCGCAATATTCAGCGGATTAATATCACCGGTATCCAAAATTCCTTTATCCAAACGTCCTATCTCCTGATGATAGACCTCAAAGACTTTCTTTTCGACCAATCCGTTAAAAACGGCAACAGAACCTCCTGACTTTTCAAGCAGCTCTTTCTTTGTTACTTCCTTTAAAGCATACCCTTTGGTTACCCAACCGGACAATTCCACATACTTCATTAATATCATCAATTGTTTAGGAGCACGTGACAATTCATTGAACAGCCGTTGTAAGTAAGCCTCATCCGCTTCTCCGTTCACCAATCTCACCCTCGCCTCAGTACGCGGTTTGTAATTACGTTTCAGTTCCTCCTTGACAAAGATGGCTTCTTTGTCCAACAAAGACTTGATGACAGTCAACACATTTTTCAGTCCGCTGTTTTTTTCCAACTGGGTTACACACTGTTCTGTATCCCGACTCAACAAATCTAGAATTTTCTGCTCTTTCTCCGGTAACGGTGCGGTGGTCTCAAAATCGGGATTATATTCCACCAACGTTTCGCTTTCCAGTTTCATACCCGAAGGGATAGCCGCCTTGTACACATCTCCTAATGTACAAAGATAATATTCCGCCAGCCATTGCCAGAACTCATATTGTTTCGGTAACAGTACCGGAGATGAATCTAGCACTTCAGCTATATCCTTCGTTTCATACCCCTCCGGGGCCGCATAATGTACATTTGTCACTATTGCCGTATAGAACTTTTTCTTTCCAAACGGAACAATCACCCGACAACCAATCTGTACCATCTCTTCCATCTCCTGAGGAAGGGAATAAGTGTATTGGTTGGCAATAGGTAATGGAACTATGACATCTACGAATTTTTTCATGGTGCAAAATTACAAAAAAGGAGGCATTCTTTACTGAATGCCTCCTTTTTATCTTTTATTAAATAAGGTTGTCTAGAACAAGTATGCCAAAGAAACTTGCCAAGTGTTGTTCTTTATCTTCACATCCTGAGTAAGTGGTTTACCATCAAGGATTATATTAGGGTCAGCATAAAGAGTGGCAGTATGCCCCAAAGCAAAATTATAATTCACGCCAAGCTGTAAATGGCGGATCAGTTTCACACCTGCCCCCACATTGAAGCTGGTGTTGTTCTTCTTCAGATCATAATTCATAAATCCTTTCTTATTACCAATATTGAAACCGAACTGAGGCCCGGCAGCAATATAAGCACCCAACATACTTCCAAGTCCGAAAGACCATTTCAAATTTACCGGAATCTCAATCGTTTTCAGTTTTGCATCGGTGGAATATCCCTTTGCAGCCAGTTCTGTCTGTGAATACAAAGCCGCAACATCCGCACCAATCCCAATAATGGGCAGGGTGAATTCAGCCATCGGACCAATGAACCAACCGGTTTTATTATCTCCTTTTAAATCTGATTTCGAGAAACTAACCTTTGACAGGTTCAAGCCACCTTTTACTCCAAAGTGCAACTGAGCCTGAGCAGGAGCAGCCATCATCAAACATACAGCTACCATTAATACACTAATAATCTTTTTCATGTTTGTCTATTTTTAGTTTACGCCACAAAGATAAACACTTTTTCCATGTATAATGTTCAATCTCTCAGGAAAGTTACATTACGCTTTCCAATACCCCCTTCCAAGAAGAAATATCAAACAAAAAACGGACAGAATTTTTTATTCTGTCCGCTATGTTCTCTTTCTAATATTCTTCTTCGTTGAAGAAATTAATTCACATTAATTTTCAATTAGTTATCTAAATAAAGTAACCGTTTAGCCAAACAAACTGCACCGTCTGAGGCGGGCTAGTGCCATTGACAAGTAATCGGACAAACAATTTACATTCTTAACCATGTGTCTATATCCTTGTAAATAGACCTTTGCTATTTTACATTTTACTAAGTAATCATCTATCTCCATCTACCGTATTTCTTATAATACTCTTCTCCTTCATTATAGGTTTGTTCGAAAACCGTATATTTACCTTCAAATAGCCCTTGCTTTAATGGCTCCCACTGATCTTTCCGCTCCTTTGCTGCATTGTAAAACAAAGTATAAAAATTATCTTGCATCCTAAAGAATTCGACACGTTTTTTAAAAAAAGCCGGAGACTTTTAGAAATAGTTGCATAGTGGCGAGAGAAGGCTTGAAATCAGCGAATTAATGGGAGTATCTTATATTTCCTTTTGAAAAAAGACGCTGCAAAAAGCACATTTGGGCGAGAGTTCCGTTACCTAATCGTTACCTTGTCCGCAGCTCCCCGGTAGGCATTATAAACGATTATTTTTCAATTGTTTGCGTTATTTTTCATAACTTGAAATTACTCGATGAATAGTAATTTTGTAACAAAAATAATTGAGTTATGAGGAGTACCTTTCGAGTTCTGTTCTACACCAAGAACCAGGCCATTAAAAATGGCCGTGTCCCCATCATGGGACGTATAACCGTCAACGGAACGACGGCGAGTTTTAGCTGCAAGCGTGATGTCCCCCTTGCGCTTTGGGATGCCAAGGGCAACTGCGCCAAAGGCAAATCCGAGGAGGCAAGACGGCTGAACCAGGAGCTGGAGAACATCAAGGCTCAGATCTGCAAGCACTACCAATATCTCACGGACCATGACACGTTTGTGAGCGCGAAGAAGGTCTATGACCGCTACAACGGCTTTGGCGAGGACATCCATTCATTGATGGAGATCTTCAATATCCAGATCCAGGATTACAAGCGGCAGATCGGCAAGACGAAAGCCCAAAGCACCTACCAAGGGTTGGTGGACGAGTACAGGTGCCTGTCCTGTTATCTGAAGGACAAGTTAGGCGCGGAGGATATCCCCCTGATGTCGCTGGACGTGGATTTCATCAAGAACTATTACAACTGGATGCTGTCCGTACGTGGGCTGGCCAAGTCAACGGCCTTCGAGCGTGTCAACACACTGAAATGGCTGATGTACCTGGCCATGGACGAGGGATGGATTCACAAGCATCCGTTCAAGAAGTTCGTATGCAAGCCGGAATACAAGAAACGCCCTTTCCTCTCGGAGGAGGACCTGCAACGCGTTATCCGTGTCAAGTTGAGTTACAAGCGCCAGCAGGCCATCCGGGACATGTTCGTCTTCATGTGCTTCAGCGGCCTGGCCCATACCGACCTGAAAGAGCTTACTTACCGGAACGTCCACACGGATTCGGACGGTAACACGTGGCTGGTTGGAAACCGTGTGAAGACCAAGGCGGCCTATGTTGTCAAGCTGCTCCCGATAGCCGCCGAGCTGATCGAGAAATACAGAGGGATGAATGAATTCAAGGTTTCCCCGGACAGGGTATTCCCCGTGGGGGCCGTGGGGAGTATGGAGAGCAGCCTGAAACGCATCGGCGAGAAGGCGGGCTGCAGTGTCCGGATCAGCCCGCATGTGGCACGTCATACCTTTGCGACCCTGGCCCTGGCCAAGGGCATGCCGCTTGAAACTCTGCAGAAGGTCCTCGGGCACAAGACCATCATCTCCACGCAGGTCTACGCCGAGCTGGTCAATCCCAAAATCGGGGAGGACACGGACAGGATGCGCGAGAAGATCGGCGGGATGTTTCGTCTGGTCAACTAAAAAGATGGGATGCTTCACCGGACTCGCCGGATAAGCATCCCATCTTCTCTTTCTTTACAGCCGGTTATCTGGCGTATTGCCTGTAATTCCGGTAGTTTTTCCGCAATGTCTCATACAGCGCGCTTTCGGGGTAGAGCATCTTTCCACCGATGGTTGTATAAGGTACCGCCCCTTCGTCACGCAGCGTCTGCAGGGTCCTTTTGGAGACATGCAGCAGTTCGCATACTTCCTCTCCCTGCAGGTAGTGTTCGTCCGCGATAGTGGGACGCATCCTCGCGGTGGCATCCTCAAGCGATCTGCCGATCCTTTTCATCCATCCGGCCAGTTCCTTGAACTCGTCCGAATCCCTTGTGATGATTTCTGCCATTATTTTCTTTTTTTAACCAGTCCTTCCTCCAGTATCTTTTGAATGTCCGTCTCCTTGTAGAAGAATTTCCCTCCGATGTTCGAGTAGGGAACCAGCCCCCTGTCCCGATGGTTCTGCAGGCTTCTTTTGGAGATGCCGAGGGCCAGGCAGACCTCCTGCGCGTCGAGTCACTTCTCCGGTGAGGGCGGGGCTATTTTCTTTTGGAAGTCGGCCATCTGTACCGACAGTGCGCTGAGTCTTCTTTTCAGTTTCAGGTACGCATTCGTTTCAATAAGTGTCAGTTCCATAATTCTTTTTTTTATGATTTCGGGTGCAAGATAGCGCAATTTCCCATACGTATATAAGGCGTGTCATATATAGTCAGTGAAAGTCGGCAATAGTCAGGGGGGCGGCAAACACGCCCTCCTTCTTTTTGGGGCGGAATGACGAATCAATCGATCTTATTTGCCCGGAATATCGGATTAATTTCCTATCTTTACCCCGGAAATACGAATTCAACCGGGGTCAGGGCCAATCCCTGTCCCTGCTGATATATAGACATAACGTTCGCGGAACGCCCTCAAGATGAAATCTGGTAAATATTGCAAGAGATATACGCAATATGCTGTATATTAAATATAATAAAACAGCATGCATCTCGTCAAAGGAACAAGACGGGAACAAAATCAATATTTTAAGCGATTCTCCGTTTTTCGTATTTCACTTGGTTTCATCCCTTGCACTTGGTCGCATTCAAAACTACTTTCATCTGAATAACGGTTTCTTGTAGAAGAATATCGTTTGATTGTGTTCCGATGAATTATTGCAGCCAAAAGAGAAAATGGCAGGTGTGGTCTCTGCCTCACATTTTCTTTGAAACTTGTGTTCTTCGCAAAGGTAGTCATTTCTATAAAATCATAGGCATATGGAAAGGCAAATATGCCTACCTAAATATAGTTTACTTTTATTTAGCATATATAAGGCTAATGCACAAATTAAACTGAATTTTCAACCCATTTCCACTACCTGACGATTCGCCAAACATACAGCCCAAAGAGAAGAAAGGTTCACTGTATATTTTCTCTTTTCGCTGCAGCTTTTGTTTTTACTGCCCCCTAGGATAGAATCATATACCCTAAGAGTTGACTTTGAGAAAAATATCAAGGCACTTGTAAAAATGAACACATTGCAATATTCACGGTCAAAAACAAAATGCACCTTTTTATAAAAAGTTGTCCGAATTATGATTTTGTCATTTAATTTGTTATCTTTGCAAAAAAAATACAAATTTAGAAGATAAAATGATACTCGAAATCCGTTTAAGCAACTTTTTCTCAATTAAAGATGAGGTTGTGCTGGATATGCAGGCAGCAAGCATCCAGACTAAAAAGGCAAAGGACCTTGAAGAAAATACATTTGTATGCGGTGATGAGCGGTTGCTTAAAACTGTTGCCATTTATGGTGCAAATGCCTCTGGAAAGAGCAGTATTATCAAGGCTATTCGCGCTTGTGTGGGAATGATATTCTCATCTCACAATTACAACGAGAATACGATATTTACCTTTACTCCGTTCAAATTCGGGGGCATTGGCAAGCCAAGTACATTCTTCATTCGCTTCCTTCTTGAGGGTGTCGAATATGAATATTCTTTTGAACTCAATAAAGTTGAGATACTGAAAGAGGCACTGTACTATTATCCGAATGGCCGTCGTTCACTGGTATTTTCTCGTGATGAGACAAAAGGGCCCGACAAAAAGGATATCTATGAATTCCGTTCGGTGATTCGCCGCCCTATGGATGTTGCCGCCAATACGTCCAAGAAAACGCTTTTCGTGTCGCGAGCCAGCCAGATGGACCGAGATGTTGCAAAAGATGTTTTTCGATATTTCAATGAGCGTTTTATTCTGAATTATTTCGGATATAATTCGTTCTCTGTCGAGCGCTTGCTGAATGAGAACAAAGAGCAGTTCCTTAATGTGTTGCGAATTGCCGACAGCGACATTGTCAAAATCGACAGCCGACACGAGAATAAAGTCCTGTCTACTGCAGTGATTGACCCTGCAGACAATCAAATATTGTCAGTAGAAGATATTCAGAAACCACAGCTGGTCATTACGACCTATCACAGGAATAACCCGGATGTTCCTTTCAACTTTTTTGCAGAAGAGTCTGATGGAACACAGCGTTTATTCAGTATGATGCTGACGATTCTGGATATCGTCAAGAATAATAAAATCTTGTTGATAGATGAAATCGAGACGCAGCTGCATATAAAACTTGTAGAATATATTATCGGTTTGTTCAATAAAAGCGAATCGGCGCAGCTGATATATACTACACATAACACATACCTGCTTAATACCAACAAGTTGCGTAAGGATCAGGTGTATTTTGTCAACAAACGGGATGATGGATCCTCGGATTTGTATTCGCTGTTTGATTACAAAGATTTCCGCGACGGACTGGATGCTGAGAAGGCATATCTGCAAGGTCGTTTTGATGCCATCCCGTATATTGACGGACAGACGGATAGTTTTATAAAATAGAAACTGATATGGGACGACAAATAAGAAAATCCAAAGGCAAAACAATGAAGCCAAACTTCTTTGTTTTCTGTGAAGGAGAGTCTGAGGTTGCCTATATCAGTCACCTTCGTTCACAATACCGTGCGCCTATTCAGATTATCCCAAGAAAGAGCGATTCGAACATATCCGTTCGGTATATAGAGAATTGCAAGCGGGAATATATTGTGACCAAAAATGATAAAACATTTCTAATGTATGACCTTGATGTGGACGGTATGTTAGTACACCTGCAAAGTATTCCGGATGCGGTAATGCTGGTGTCGAATCCATGTATTGAGTTGTGGTATTTGCTACACTTTGAGGAGTGCCATGCCGAACTAACTCAAAGCGCCTGCATCAAGAAACTGAAAAGACATCTTGAACACTATGTAAAGGGTACTTTGGCATTGAATGAGAAACAGCAACTGTCCGACAGGACATCAGAAGCAACGGCAAGAGCCAAGGTGTTGGAAACATATAATAATCCATCAACTACCATCTATAAAATGATAGAGTTGCTGGAAAGCTTGTAATTTAAAGATCATGGAAAATAGGGAAATAACATTAGCCAATATCTTTCTTGACGTCTTGTCAAAATCACAAGATAAAGGTGCTAAACTAATGGCAGAGCGAATAAAGGCAGCTATTAAATCGCCAGAGATATTGGAACTGGTAAACATATGTGTTATAAATGCATTGGGATATAAATCCAAAATCAGCAGCAAAACTGTAGATGATGCAATCGATGGTATTATCAGTTTTGTACACTCTGAAATTGACAGCAGCTCTTTATCGGATGACCATAAAGATATAGAAAAGAATTCATACAAACACTTTGCAAAAAGTCTCGGTAAAATATTAAAAGAGAATTTACGGGTGGCGCAACAGCTAATATAGAACAAGAAAGTAAAACTGTTCCAGTCATAGCATTACTAGAGAATTTACGAAAAATACAGTCTAAAACTAATGAATATTTGGTTTTTTACATTGAGAAATAAAGGCTTGTGAAATTTTATTTGTCATATAATAAAAACGAATAAGTTGGATAAGGGTTACGTTCCTGCTTGCAGATAAGGTGGCAACGTTCCAGACAGCGTGAGACTGCCGGGGTGTTAGGCTCCCCCGAAAGCTTTTTCGTGGCATACGGACAAACCCGAATTAAAAGGGCTGTGGCAAATGTCCAATGCAAGAAACAGCTCCAACCGCCGAAAGCTATCCGATAAAAATGTCACAAAAGGATATCGCTATGAAGATGAAAAGGTCCATAATGGAAGTAATTATCAAGACTATTGCATTTTCTTTATTTCGTTATATAGAGCCAGCCCTTTTGCCGTAAGCAGATATTTTTGTCTCGGGTGATTGGGCTTGTCGGGATATAGCACCTTGAGAAAACCGGCTTCGGAAGCGGGGCTTATATAATTCTCCAAAAATGTCGGACGATGTTTTAGACCGACTTTCTCCATCAATACTTTTAACGATAATTGCTCGTTTGACATAGCTAATAACAAAGTGCGAACTTGTTCGGTTACTTGTACGGCAGGTTGTTCGGTACTTGTACGGTCAATTTGCTGGACTTGTTTGGCAGTCAGCTCTTCCGGAGCATTAACCACCATATACCTATTCCGCAACTCATTGTTTTCCCCCAATAACAGATTGCGAAAGAACTGCTCCAAATATTCGGAATTACGCGCCCTGACAGTTACTCGCTTTATGCCTACGCTCTAAATGGCGAGGTGACCGATGAACTGGAAAAGACCGATATCGAGGTGAGCGGTGACAACCTGAACTTAGGCAGCATCGACTGGATTCCCACCAAATATGAGAATCTACTCTTCCAGATAGGCCAGGCCGACCGCATGAGCGACGGTTTCAAATGGGCCGACGGCTCCGCGCACTTACGACCTCTATCATCAGGTGCCGGGAACGGTAACCTTTACCGTAGGCGAGAGCAATGAAACAGAGGATTTCTATTACGCACAAGTGGGAAAAAGCTGTTCTTCCATCAAACTAAAATAAAAAAACGACTGCCGGCTTTTTTGTCAACAACCATTTTCATATAAGACTAAATCACTTTACTTAATAAAGAGTTAAAAAAGCATCTGTCCACTACCGGTACATACTTTTATTTTTCAGTAAATCTGTATAAGAAATATACTTATTTGAAATAAAAGAAGTTAGAAGAATTTTCTCATTTTAGGGTAATGATTTAGCAACCGTTCTAATTGCCGTGGTTCGCATCGTTTTGCTTACTTGAGTAACTCTTTGACAGCAATTCATCAATCCACAATTTCAAACCGTACTAATATAGAATAATTCTTCTTTATCGTGCGAAAACTGTCGAACAAAGTAGCATCAGAAGACATGACATTACTTTGCGCGAATGGAATGACACCTGTATTATTTCCTTCTACAATACGAATCACGCTACCCAACTTTTTACCCAATGTTTAAACTAAATAAGTTGCTTTTCGCTGTGCAGCTTTCAGCGCTTCTATCTTTCCTTTTTGATGATATGCAAACATCTCTTTGTTTTCCCAACTCACCGATACGCATCGTATTGATGCCTTTTGTGTCTATGCACTTTATCCAACCGGGGAGAAAAAGTACTGAGAGGCGAAATAAAAGCGGTCTGGAAACGTGAGTTCAAGCTGAAGTTCAACTCATATAATCCAAGTACCAAAAAGAAAGGAATGGTAAATAATGAGGAATGGAAAGATGAGATCGGTAAGGTTTCTGTGAACATTCCTGCAGAAACGCGCTTCAGGAAAGGCATTATGACTTGTCAGTTCCCATTCAAAAGACTTACTTCCCGACATGATGGGGTAAAATATGCCATTCCAGTTTTATATTTATATTGGAGAGCTGAGAATGCCGATGAGTGGATATTACTCCGGTGTGATGCGGATTATTTGTTCAACTATAATTATACAGGAGGTTATATATGGGATGAAACGACGAATTATGTGAAAGTCATGCCGCAGAGTTGGCATTAAAATTTGGTACTAACTTCGATATCTACACTGGAAAATCATAAAAAGGCTGGAGTCGGGAAATCCTCTTGAACGTGTTGTGTATCTTCATTGTAACATTGGATACAACCGTTTATTGACTGCGACAAACGTACGGCACGTCTTGTGGAAAGCATTGTGATAATGAATGCCGGATTGATTCCGGTCCATTCATCAAAGGATGCCGACATCCTGAATTACCGCAAAGGGCTGATCAGTTTCTATGAAAAACGGAACATACACTCTTTATGCCGATTATTTTCTGAACAGGCAGATGACCCCGGATAAAGGAATTGACGACGGATGCCGGAATGGAAATATAATTCATTAAAATGACATAAGATGAATTTAAGGTGGAGAAGTCTCACTGCAGCGATGCACTGGGGCTTCATTTTATTCCAGATATTAGCTAATTTTGAACCTGAAAATTCTATCTAGAATTGTAGATTTTGCTGGAAATGAGAGTACTTTATTTTTCAAGGGAAGAATATAAAATAGGTGAAACTCACCGTTATCTGATTCTTACGTTTTCTGAAAGAATTATAGCCGTTGGTGCGTATGTTTATAAGGCAGCTTCATCTGATGAAGTAATGTGGACAGAAACGAAAAACATGGGATATTCATGAGACAGGCATTTTGTAATATTGCCAATGATAGGCAGCTGTCGGAAATGAAACTTATGTAATAATGGGAAAAAATACGAATATATTGACAGTTCAGTGGATTTAAACGGTAAAAGAGCATCATATTGTCCTGCTTTCATTTATTTTTTGCCTTTGTGCGTACAATTTTCCATGTCTTTGTACAAAAATACATTTTTTAGCATAACTTTTGTTGTTATATTTGCTATATGATTTTATTTTATGTTTAATTTTAATCAAATACAAAGATGGAAAACTTAAAATTTGTAATGAAATGGCATCCGGAGATTCCAAGGATATTATCTTTCGGTATCCTTGTGACGTTTACTATGATGTTATTCGCACAAGGAAAGAATATCTCAGGTACTGTGTGTGACAAAAATGGAGAAAATATAATTGGTGCCAGTGTGTTGGTCAAAGGTACTACCAATGGTACGATTACCGATTTTGACGGTAATTTTGTCTTGAGAAATGTGGCCGATAATGCTATTTTGCAGATTAGTTTTGTTGGATATGAAACTTTAGATATATCAGTTAAAGGGCAAAGCAATATCAAAGTGGTATTGACAGAAGATACCGAGACATTGGACGAAGTCGTAGTCATAGGATATGGTTCGGTTAAAAAAAGCACTTTGACGGGAGCGGTAACTAAAATGGATTCCAAAGGAATAGAGAACCGTCCGTTGGCGCGTGCCGAAACAGCCCTGCAAGGGCAATTGGCAGGTGTACAAGTACGTACAACAACAGGTGAACCAGGAGCGGATTTGCAGATTCGTGTACGTGGTGCAGCCTCTGTCAATGCTAGTTCCGATCCATTATATGTAGTTGACGGTGTTCCGATGTCAACCTTGAGTGGTGTTAATCCATCTGATATTCAATCCATTGAGGTCTTAAAAGATGCCGCCTCCGCAGCTATTTATGGTTCGCGCGGTTCCAACGGAGTGGTAATGGTTACGACCAAAACAGGGAAGAGTGGCAAACCCAAAATCTCATTCAATGCCAGTTACGGTGTTCAACAGCTGGAAAAAAAGATGGACTTGTTAAGCTCCACCGAATGGATGGAGTTCAAATTAAAATGGTTGGATGCCAATTATTTGGCTCAGGCAAGAAGTAAGGGGGTGACCAATGCCAGTATAGCGGATAGTAATGAAACACGTTTGGCCAATCTTGGAATTCAGGAAGGAACCAGTGCCTCTTACAACTATGCCTTTGATGAGCGGTGGTTTAAATATTTAGGGAAAGATATACAGGACTCGCATACTTATACGAATAATCCGGAAGAGTTGTGCCTGCTTGATTGGCAAGATGAATTCTTCCGCAATGCAATTGTACAGGACTACAGCCTGAGTGTTTCCGGTGGTACAGAAAATACCTCCTATCTCTTTTCCGGGGGATATATGGATCAGGAAGGTATTGCAACAGGAACCAATTATGAACGTTATTCTTTCCGTACAAATCTGGAATCCAAGATAAACAAATACATAGCGGTTGGCATGAATCTAGCTCCCACTTATATAGTGCAGCAGGGATCGGGACTTGCCAATGGAAAGGATTCCGAAGTACATCATGTACTGACATCCGCTCCCGTTTCAGAACCCGGTGTGGGGTATATGACTAATGCGAATGGAAATCTCAAATACAACTGGGCCGGCAGTGCCTCAAGTCCCATTTATTATATGGAGAACAATACGAATGAAAACCGCATAATGCGCATGACTGGTAATGCGTTTCTGCGAATCACCCCGATCAAGGATTTACGAATAGAACTTTCCGGGTCTGCGCAATATTATGATAAAGACTCCAACACTTATTATACAACTGCGGCTTCCGGCAACTGGGCACAGGGAGAAGGGGCAAAATCATCCGGTTCTCATCTGACAGAAAGAACCTGGGAAACACTTCTGCAGGCTGTGGCCAATTATGATTTCAGTTTTGGGGGGCATACTTTCAATATCATGGCCGGTGCTTCCTCTGAAAAAAGCAACACGGGATTCTCTACTAATCAAAGTTTCTCCGGCCCGTTTCCCAATGATGCGATTCAAGGGTCTTTTGATGGTTCCAAAGTGAGTGTGAAAACCAATACTGTCACAGAGAAAACCCAAAAGAACCTGGCATCCGTTTTTGGTCGTTTGCAGTATAATTACAAGGAAAAATACATGTTTTCAGGAAGTTTGCGTTATGACGGATGCTCAATATTTGGAGCTGACAATAAATGGGGTGTCTTTCCGGCAGTATCCGCAGGATGGATGATTTCCAATGAGAATTTTTTTAAGAAATTGAATTTACCTTGGTGGAATACCTTGAAATTCAGAGTAAGTTATGGTGAAACAGGTAATAACAATATCAGTAACACTGCCGCCTATGCCACTTTATCAGCCGTAACCTATGCCGGACAGGCTGGTTACCAAGCCAATTCTCTAGGTAATCCAGATCTTGGATGGGAAAAAACTAAAAGTGCAGACTTTGCAGTTGATTTGGGATTTGTGAACAACCGTATCCAGCTGTCATTGGATTATTATACTAAACGGACATCTGATCTGCTTTACCAGGTTCCTGTGCCAGGCGCATCCGGCTTCTCCACCGTATGGGACAATTTGGGGGATATTGACAATAAGGGTTTTGAAATAGAATTGAATACAAAAAATCTGACAGGTGCCTTCTCATGGAGTACTTCGCTGAACATCTCTTATAATAAGAATACGGTAAAATCATTGGGTGTGGACAATACTCCAGTTTACTCAGGCTTTAGCAGCGGACAGAATTCAAATGTGCTAATGGTGGGCAAACCCATTAATACTTTCTACATGTATGATGCAATCGGTGTTTGGAAGACCCAGGCTGAAATTGACGCTTACAGTACGGCCCACAATGGGACACCGGTCACTTTTCAAGGAAGTACAGTCAAGCCAGGTGATATCCGTTATGCGGACATTGACAATAATGGCTACATTGATGCAAATGACAAGGCCTATCTTGGGCAACCCACTCCTAAATACGTTTTTGGTATGACCAACAATTTCAGTTATAAGAATTTTGATCTTTCCATCTTGTTGACCGCACAAACAGGCGGTAAGATTTTTGGTGTTTTTGGCCGTGCTTTTGACCGTCCGAGCATGGGAGCTAGCAGCAACGTACTGGGGCGCTGGCGGAATGCATGGTGGTCTGAAACGGAACAGGGAGACGGAAAGACTCCATATATTCTAAGCACCACAACAGGGACAACTTTAGATTCTCGCTGGCTATATTCATCTGATTATCTTCGTGTAAAAAATTTAACAATTGGTTACAAAATTCCTATTAATCCCAAGTTCGTCTCATACGCTCGTGTTTATGTTTCCATTGAGAACCTAGCCAGGTGGGACAATTATTATGGAGGTTATTCGCCGGAGGCTGCCAATACGGCTTCCAGCTCTTCTCCCGGAGGCCAAAGTGCTGTAGGGTTGGATTATGGAGGTTATCCTATTCCGCGCATATACACAATTGGTATTAATGTTAATTTCTAATATAAAAGATATAGAGTCATGTTTAAATTAAAGAATATATTATGGATGGGCGCTCTTGCGTTGTCCGTTATTTCCTGTGATGATTTTTTAGAAACAGCTCCTTCCGACCTGCTTTCTTCCAACAGTTTCTATCAGACAGCGGCCCAGTCGGAACAGGGGGTCATAGGTGTATATGGTGACCTTGATCAAATCTCCAATTATGTGTACCTGCATATGTCCGAATGCCGTTCTGACAATGCATGGGTGGAGCCCAGACCCAATGGCTTGAGGGAATATGCTGAAATCGGTACTTTCCGTGCCGGAGAAGATTTGGGTATGTTTAACAACGCATGGAATCTTTTATACAAGGTCATTTACGATGCCAATGTGGCGATGACGAAAATAGAAGGATGTGATTTTGGCGACAAGACCTCTATCAAGGAACAGTTCCTAGGAGAAATGCTTTTTATGAGGGGATGGTGCTATTTTGAACTGGCGCGTCTTTGGGGTAATGTCCCTTTAATCGTTACTCCGGTTTCTCCTTCAGAAGTGAAAGGAATAGGCCAGTCCACTCCACGCGAGATTATAGAGACTGTTGTCATCCCTGATTTGACTGAAGCAAAAAATAAACTTCCTTATAAGGAACAGATGGTAAGTGCCTCAGGCAGTTCAATTTCTTCCGAAGGACGTGCTGATAAGATGGCTGCTGAAGCAATGCTGGCACGTGTTTATATGACACTGGCTGGTTCACCCTATAATGACAGTAATGCCAAAAGTTTGGCCAAGACACAATTGGAAAACATATTGAACTATTCTGTTGCCAATGGTGACAAATATTGGGCCCCTACTTTGGATGAATGGAGAAAGCAGTGGATGCCAAGTACGGATTATTATAATAAATATTCAATCTTCGCAATCCAACATAGAACCAACGAGAACCGTAATTATCTCATCTTTAATTTCAGTCCAGGTCTGCCCCCTTCGTATACAAGCAGAAGGATTTTTGGAAATTCCATTTGGGTGGAAAAAACTTTAGAATATGAGTTCGAAAGAACTTTCTCTAATGGGAAAAAAGACGGACGTGGAGTTGGCTTCACTACTTTGGAAGGTTATGAAGAAGAACCCAACTATCCTGCATACACCAATGATCGGGAAAATGTGATTCTAGAGGACGGTATGACAGTGGAAGTATATACAAAGACCATGTTTTACAAATATCTGCCAAGTAAGCCCAAACTGGCAGAACTGGGTATGTCCTTTGATGAAAGCTCAATGGCTGGTGACTATGACTGGCCGGTGAACTTTCCAATACTTCGTTTGGAGGATATGATGCTGCTGTATGCGGAGTTACTAGCAGATGAAGGTAATGTAGCGGAAGCAATGTATTATGTTAACAAAATTCGGGAACGTGCCGGTTGTGATCCGGAAACAGCCTCCACCAGTGCGGACGCATTACGATTGATAAAGCGTGAACGGCGCGTGGAACTGGCAGGTGAGGGTATACGTTGGTTTGATCTTGTCAGATATGGAGAATGGCAGTCTGCAATCACAAGGATGTTCGACAATTATAATAATCCTGACGGAACGGACAAAAGTGAATTAAAAAACGGACGATATCTTTATCCCATACCTTTGGACCAGATGAACGCTGTGCCAGGACTTTATTCCCAGAATGAGGGATATTGAAATAAATATCAAGTTAAACAAAAGTAATTTATTAAAGCAACAGCTGATCATCCAAATCAGTTGTTGCTTTAATTTTCTTTTTATTAATCCAATGTTTATATTATAATAATTGGTATTGAATATATTAAAAGTAAATAAAAATTAAAATTGTATATTTGTAAATATAATCAGCCTCTCAGTCGGTTATATTGACTTATCTAAGGGAGTATTTCTAATTTTATATTCAATAACATACTGTGATTTTTTATCGGACGAATTTTCGAAGCCAAAAATTGTATGGGGAAATCTTAACACATTTGGGAGTTATGTTATTGCTCCTGAAAATATGTTCATCAATGCCCCTGCATGTATGATTGTACCTGGCAATACCTATTTATTGGCCGTGCTTAATTCTAAAATAGCAGATTATTATCTTCGCACTCTTGGAGTTGTGCGTAATGGTGGATTTTTTGAATACAAACCGATGTTTGTAGAACAAATTCCTATACCCAAAATCACAACAGAAAAAGCAAAACAAATAGACAATATATTATCTTCATCATTATCGATGGAAGATAAAGATGTTAAAATAGAAGAGATTATAGAGGGTATATACGGACTCTCACGAGAAGAAATTACTTTTCTCCATAATCTATAAACCCTATATACATCTGCTCTTCTATTGATAAATGATACAAGTCAAAAATGAACTTGTCAATTCTTTTTGCTTTATTTACAGAATATTCCATTTGAATATCCTGCACGAGTTTGTTGATCATACATTCATCTGTATCATTAATTTTTAATATAGATATTTCATCCATGAAAATTTTACTTAATTCTCTTGTCTTTCCTTGCAATTCAGGGAATCTATCTGCAAAACAGAATTTAAAAAGAGAAGAATTGAAAAAAGCCGTCAGATATTCAAGGTGAGTTCCTGTGATAATGAAACACTTTTGATTTGTCATCACTCCACTTCTATCATAAACAAACGGCAAGAATTTTGTCATATTAGGGTATATGATTTTTGGCTTCGAAAATTCGTCCAAATATGCGCAGTTACGTAGATTGTATGCAGTATCTCCTTGATCTGCTCGTGGCTCTATCTTATCCCAGTATTTATCAAGGTGTTGTTTTATTGCAGGGTAGTCTTCGATATGAATACGTTCAAGGTCACCTTTAATCCCGTTATGGGTATTTATTATCCATAAATTAGCCCATTCATACCCATATCTACATACATCCCTGCCACGAAGAATCGGTCTTATAACATTGGATTTTGGGAACTTATGTTCATAACATTTCAACATGGAATAAAAAGAGAGCCGTGTGGAAAGGAAAGCGATGTCTATGAAATCCTTTAGGCGAGAATCATTGTCAGCGATAGCAGACAGTTTCATGGTTACGATATCTTCCAAAGCGTACAATCTGATGCCATCTTCCATGCAGGGATTTCCCAGACGTTCATAAGCATGCGTGATACAGTCTATCTTAACTCCGTTTATACTTCCTTTCAGCGTATTCTTTTCCAGAAAATCTGTGCGGAAACCATATTTTGTCTCAAGAAAATCCTTTAGCAGAAGAACATCAAACGGGTAAGGAGTGAAAAGGTCAAGATCTATCGACTTCCGATGCCCAAGATATAAAGCAAGGGCGATTTCTCCCGCAAGACAGAAAGAATCCAGCATACTCTCGGATTGCAATCTTCTCAAGAGTTCAAGAGTCGTTCCCTCGACAGTTTCCGTGTGTAGCATTTCAAGTCTTCCTTTTTCAAGTCAAAAACAATACAGGCAAAGTTCATGTCCCGTGGTGAGAGGAAAGGGATTTCCTTGATGATTTCCCGGAACCCTTCAATGCCCCCATAAAGATTGAACCCGGTGTAGTAGTCCTCCAGCCATCCCCTTTCCAGAATTCGCTGCACGACAATCTTCCGTGACTTCCACCAATCGAAGTCCGACAGGTCGTATTCCCATAACAATGACGGGGAAACGGAACATGCGCCATATTTCTTATAGTCGTCGAATATTGCCATTCCATCTAAAATGAATATGTTACAAAGATAGTCTTTTTACCCCGAAGAGACGAGTTTTTCTTTGGAGATATATCGGAATTAATAAAAAATCATCAAAAATACATCATTGATACAGACTGGTTTACTAACAAAATATGGGGCTGGCGGTATCCGTCAACCCTATGTTCGCCTTCTGATTTTCCAAAACTTTGCAGGCGAAGAAAGACAAGAACAGTATCGAACTAAAAACAACCGGAAAATGGAAGAAGGCAAGAATGAAATCATGGAGCTCAGGCAGATGATCGAAGGATGCTTCGAGCGTCAGAACAAGCTCATCGCCCGCCTGGAAATGGAACTAGAAGCACTCAGTAACTTCAACGGCAAGCAGATGCTGGACAGTCGCGACATGCGTCTCCAGTTGAAAGTCTGCGACCGGACACTGATACGCTGGCGCATGTCGGGAAAGCTGCCGTCCTTCAAGATCAGCGGCAAGGTGTACTTCTGGGCGTTCGACGTGTACAAGTTTCTCCGGGAGGAATATGGCACGGCCGCCCTGCCGGAAGCCTTCGAAGAACAGGAATCAATAACAATTAAAAATAGCAAGACAAATGGAAAATCAAAGTAAGTACATCATGATCGAGCGGAACAAGTTCGCCGCCCTTGTCAAGGCACACCGCAAATGCCTGCAGATGCTGAGTATCCTGACCTACGCGCATACTGTCAAGGAAGCGCAGCTGACCTTCACGCTGGAGGAGATCTGCGAGCTTCTCCAGATGACCCGTGAGGAAGTGGAGACGCAACGACAGCGGGGGTACATCCGTTTCAGCGTGCAGAACGGCATGACCGTCTACGAGATCACGGACATCCTGCGGTTGAAGAACATGCTGGAGATGGGAAAGATATACCACAAGATCGACGAAATGGTGATAACCATTCCGGTGAAAAAGGAAACCGGGAATGTAACGGATTCATTAACCGATTAATAGGATTCAATATGAGACAGTTGGTACATGCCTCGCTTTTCAGCGGGTTTGGCGCGGCAGATCTCGCCGCCGAATGAATGGGATGGCGCAACGCCTTCCACTGCGAGATAGACGAGTTTTGTAACCGGATTTTAAATTATTGGTTCAGCCATGCAGAAAGTTATACGGATATTACAACTACGGATTTTCGGGGATGAAGGGGAAAGGTCGACATCCTCACGGGAGGTTTCCCCTGCCAGCCCTTTTCAGTCGCCGGCCAGCGAAGGGGCGCGGAGGACAGCCGTTACCTCTGGCCTCACATGCTCCGTGCCATTCACGAGATCCGGCCCGGTTGGATCGTTGGTGAGAACGTTGGTGGCATCCTCCAGGTGGTACAGCCCGGTAAGGCGGCTCACGTGGGATGTCAGCCCTCTCTGTTCGGAGAGGATCAGCCTGTATACCGCAAGCGGGAGGAATACGTCGTCGAGACCATCTGTCGGGATCTTGAGCGTGAAGGATATACCGTCCAGCCGCTGCTTATTCCGGCTTGTGCCGTCGGTGCCCCGCACAGAAGGGACCGTGTCTGGTTTGTTGCCCACGCCGATAGCCTCGGATTTCAAGATAAGGGGCCCCGGCAGCCAACAGAAAGGGCTGCCCGAGATCATCCGCGAGATGCTGCTGCTCACCCCGACAGCGACGGAGATACACCACTGGCAACGGGTGGAACACTGGAAACGTCAGGGGCGCACGTCCATGCACGAGGCAGAGGACGGGGAGAAGAACCCCAACGGTCTGACGGATTTCCTGGACTTCCATGGGCTACTCCCGACCCCGACGGCAAGGGATTGGAAAGGAGCGCCGACACTGGAGAATTTCGAGCGGAAAGGGAAGAACCCGCGGCAGGGCAGCCTTCCCGATTTTTTCGCCCAGGCTGGGAGGAGTTTCCAACTCAATCCCCTGTTTGTGACCGAGATGATGGGATTCCCTGTCAATTGGACGGTATTACCTTTTCTTCCTGGCGGCAACAGTCTGTAAAAGGGTATGGAAATACCATCGTACCACAGGTAATATATGAGATCTTCAAAGCAATAGAATCAACTTATAAATAGACAGCATGCATACATTCATTATAGCGGAACATCCGGAGTTCGGTAAAATCCGGACAGTTGAGAAGGACGGTAAAATATGGTTTTGCGCAAAGGATGTCGCCGCATCATTGGGATACGCCAATACAAGAGATGCCATAGACCGGCATTGTAAACAGAAGGGAGTCTGTGTTCGATGCTGCTGAAAAAGTAGCCATATGACTTGAATCACATCATTAACAAGTGGAGGATGTTTGCATTCACAAGAATCAAGCATCCTTCATTTTTTTCTATAATCCGGCATTATTTTACTTGTACATATCATTGATTTTCAATATCTTTGTAGAGTAACCAGGAGCTTGATGGCAATAAATATTGTCATCAGGCTCTTTTTTTATT
>ENA-OPBW01000048-OPBW01000048.1-human-gut-metagenome-genome-assembly--contig:-NODE-48-length-105249-cov-10.788866_pt1 | contig 105249 bp, 90 predicted proteins | sample MGYA00241070_ERZ501456 | MGnify/ENA primary metagenome ERZ501456 (study PRJEB25962, sample SAMEA2042624) | human gut metagenome | biome: human gut; feature: human-associated habitat; material: faeces...
ATAAAGTGCGTAAGTTTTGTTACCGGTAACTTACACACTTTATTTTACACTCCCATTTTCATTGTTTGAAAGCCCAATTGTCGCTGATTTTCCAGAACCCATTTCCTTCTATGAAACATCTCCGTTTCCCCAGACAGATTCCCTTCTGGATCGCGTCAGTGAAAACAAATCAGAGTATAAAACCAACAAGTAAAACTTTAGTTCTCTAATTCATGTATATATGTATATTATGAAGCGGCAGGAATAATCCCGCCGCTTCTTTCCTGCCCTACAGCACTCCGATCGCCTGATTCACATTCTTCACGCCGATGATCCGGATCCCCTCGATCCCCTTCAGGGCTCCCACAGACACCTCCGGCACGATACAGCTTTTGAATCCCAGCTTCCTGGCCTCTGCCACCCGCTGCTCCGGCATGGTCACCGCCCGGACCTCTCCGCTTAGTCCCACTTCCCCGAATACGATCATATCGTCCGGGATAGGCCGTTTCCTGTAACTGGAAGCAATGGCCAGAACAATCCCCAGATCCGCCGCCGGCTCATTCATCTTGATACCGCCCGCGATATTGACGTAAGCGTCATAATTGGACAATTCCAGGCCTGCCCGTTTCTCCAGGACCGCCATCAGGAGGTTGACCCGGTTGTAGTCCAGCCCGGCGGCCGTCCGCCTTGGCATTCCAAAATTGCTGCGGCACACCAGTGCCTGGATCTCCATAAGCATGGGACGGGTCCCTTCCATGGCGCAGGCCACCACCGACCCGGAGGAATTCTCCGGTTTCCCGCTGAGCATGAATTCCGAGGGATTCTTCACCTCCACAAGCCCCTGGCGGCACATCTCGAAGACCCCAATCTCATTGGTGGAGCCAAACCGGTTCTTCACTGCCCGCAGGATCCGGTAAGAGGCATGCCGGTCCCCCTCAAAATACAGCACCGTATCCACCATATGCTCCAGAACCCGTGGTCCTGCCACCGTTCCTTCTTTTGTCACATGGCCCACGATAAAGATGGAAATATTCAGCCCCTTTGCCAGCTGCATGAACACATTGGTAGATTCCCGTACCTGGGAGACGCTTCCCGGCGCGGAGGACACTTCTTCATTATACATCGTCTGGATGGAATCGATCACCACCATATCCGGGTGGCTTTTCTCGATCACGCCCCGGATGGTGTCCAGGCTGGTCTCACACAACAGATACAGATTCTCTGAGAATTCCCCCATCCGATTGGCACGAAGCCGGATCTGCTTCAGGGACTCTTCCCCGGAAATGTAGAGGATCCGCTTCCCCATCCCGGACAATGCCTGACACACCTGCAGGAGCAGAGTGGATTTGCCGATCCCCGGATCGCCGCCTACCAGGACAAGAGATCCCGGCACGATCCCGCCGCCCAGCACCCGGTCCAGTTCCCCGATCCTGGTGTGGATCCGCTCATCCTCGTCCGTGGAAACGCTTTTAAGCGTCACCGGCTGGTTATCTCTTCCCCCTGCCGGTCCGATTCCCTTCCCCTCCCCAGAGGAAACAGATATCCGCTCTTCCACAAAGGTATTCCACTCCTTACAGGCCGGGCACTGCCCCAGCCATTTCGACTCTTCATGTCCGCAGTTCTGACAGAAAAACACCGTCTTCTTTCCTTTTGCCATTCTTCTCTCCTGTGCCGCAAAAAGGGCTGCAGTCTGCAGCCCTTGCGCTTTTGATCTTTCTCTATATTTCTATTTCCGGACAATCTTCACGGCAACACTCTTGCCTTCTGCCAGTTCTGTGCTGACGCTGAGCTTTCCGCTTAAGTTCGTCTTCATGTCTCCCACCGGGGCGTCATCCAGGTATACCGTATACTCGCTGTCCGCCTCCAGTTCCAGGGTAAACTGAGCATCCTGCGCGCCTGACACCTGGAATGAAACCTCCTTCTCAGTTGCCAGGAACTTTTCAACCGCTGTTCCCGGAACGGATTCATAGACGAACATTCCGTTTCTCTCAAGCTTTGTGATCTCAGAAAACGTTTTGACTTTATAGAGATCGCCCTGGAATTCAAACCCGTCCAGTTTTGTCTTATCCGCTAATGTGTAATCGCCAAAACTGAGCGTTCCGTCCTCCTCGGCTCTTAAAAGCTCTTTCACTGCTGCCATTTCGTATTCCTCCTAAGGTTCTTCTTTTGTTTTTCCTAATTATATATCAATTCCAGGTTATTTTGTAGCCTTTGGGATAAATTTTATTTCTTTTTTAGACATCCCCACAGCCACTTCGCTGTCCCGACTGATCTCTCCTGCCAGCAGCGCCTCCGCCAGCTTATCCTCCAGAAGATTCTGCACCGCGCGGCGCAAAGGCCTGGCTCCGTACTTCTGATCCGTTCCCTTCTCCACGATATAACTCTTCACAGAATCCCGGATGGTCAGGTCGATCCCCAGCTGGGATTTTGCCCTGCGGGCAAACTCCCGGCACATCAGGCCTACGATCCGCTTCATCTCGTCTTTGCCCAGCGGATGGAAGACGATGATCTCATCAATCCGGTTCAGGAACTCCGGCCGGAAGATCAGTTTGATCTCATTCATCACGCTGCTCTTCATCCGCTTGTAATCATCCGCCGCGTCCTCCCGGGCGTTAAAGCCCAGCTTCTTGGGATCGATAATGGCCTGCGCCCCCGCGTTGGATGTCATGATGATCACCGTGTTGGCGAAATTCACCTTCCGCCCCTGGGAATCGGTGATATGGCCGTCATCCAGCACCTGCAGCAGGATATTGAACACATCCGGGTGAGCTTTCTCGATCTCATCAAACAGCACTACGGAATAAGGATGGCGCCGCACCTGCTCGCTGAGCTGCCCGCCGTCGTCGTGGCCCACATAGCCCGGAGGGGATCCGATCATCTTAGCCACACTGTGCTTCTCCATGTATTCAGACATATCCACCCGGATCATAGAATCCTCATCGCCAAACAAAGCTTCCGCCAGCGCTTTGGAAAGTTCTGTCTTCCCCACGCCGGTAGGTCCCAGGAACAGGAAAGAACCAATGGGGCGCCTGGGATCCTTCAATCCCACCCGTCCCCGTCTTACTGCCTTCGCCACAGCGGACACTGCCTCTTCCTGGCCGATCACCCGCTTGTGCAGGGTGCGCTCCAGGTTCCGGAGACGTTCCCCTTCCGACTCCTGTAGCCGGCTCACCGGGATCTTGGTCCACGCAGAGACCACGTCCGCGATATCTCCCTCTGTCACGCAAAGCTTCTTGCCTGTGTTCCGCTTCCAGAACCGCTCCCGGGTCTTCTCAAGCTTCTGCTGTGCTGCCTCCTTCTCCCGGTTCAGAAGACCTGCCTCAGCCATATCTCCCTGGCGGATCGCCTCCTCCATCTCACCTTGCAGCCGCTGGATCACCGCCTCCAGTTCATAGATGGAATCCGGGGCTTTAAATCCCCGCAGGCTTACCCTGGAACAGGCCTCGTCCAGGACGTCGATAGCTTTGTCCGGAAGGAACCGGTCGCTCACATACCGGTCTGCCAGTTCCACCGCTCCCTTCAGCGCTTCATCCTCGATGGTCACATGGTGGTGCTCTTCGTATTTCCCCCGCAGTCCCTTCAGGATCTCCAGACACTGTTCCCGGTCAGGCTCTTCCACCGTAACCGGCTGGAATCTCCGCTCCAGGGCCGCGTCCTTCTCAATGTATTTCCGGTATTCCACAATGGTGGTGGCGCCGATCAGCTGCAACTCTCCCCGCGCCAGGGAAGGCTTCAGGATATTGGAAGCGTCAATGGCCCCCTCCGCGCCGCCTGCCCCGATGATGGTGTGGACTTCGTCCAGGAAAAGGATCACATTTCCTGCAGCTTTCACTTCCTGGATCAGGCGCTTCATCCGCTCCTCGAATTCTCCGCGGTACTTGGAACCGGCTACCATTCCCGCAAGATCCATGGTCAGGATCCGCTTATTCTTCATGCTGTCCGGCACGGCGCCTGAGGCGATCTGCTGGGCAAGCCCCTCGATCACCGCCGTCTTTCCAACGCCCGGTTCGCCCACCAGACAGGGATTATTCTTCGTCCTTCTGCTTAAGATCTGCATCAGACGGCCGATCTCTTCCTTCCGCCCGATCACAGGATCCAGTTTTCCTTCTTCTGCCTGCCAGGTCAGGTCAGTCCCGTACTGCTCCAGGACGCCCTCTTTTCTCCTCTGGCCGTCCTGACTAAGTTCTTCCTGGTATTCCCGCGGATCCGCCCCGATCACATCGAAAATGTCCTGGGCCAGCTTCTGAAGGCTGATCCCCAGGGTCAGAAGGATCCGGGTAGCCACGCAGTCCACGTCACGCAAAAGCGCCAGGAGCATGTGCTCCGTCCCCGTCTCTTCCGAGTGGAAACGGACCGCCTCCGCCTGGCTTTCTTCCAAGATATATTCCAGCCGTGGGCTGTTCCCGGGCCGCTCTTTTATCACAACGTCCCCCACCGGGGAGACCAGTTCATCCACCACCTTCAGGATACTCTCCTCATCCACTCCATTGGACGCCAGGATCTGTCCGGCCACGCCGGTATATACCCTGCGCAGCGCCAGAAGGAGGTGCTCCGTCCCCACGTAGGGGTGACCCATCTCCCCCGCCTGAGCGGCCGCGATCCTCAGCGCCTCTCTTGCCTGCTCTGTATAATTCATTCTGCCTGTCCCTTTCTATACTCGTCAAAAATCTCGTCTACCAGCTCATGGACCTCCTGCCGGGATATACTCTTGCAGCTCCCCTTGGCCAGAAGGATACGAAGCTGGGCTTTCATCTCCAGAATGGCCTGGGCCTTGTTGGCGTCGATGGCGATCACCGCGCCCCGCCTGCGGTCCAGCTGAATAAATCCTTCCTGCTTCAGCACCGAATAGGCCTTATTCACCGTGTGCATATTGATGCCTACCCTGTCCGCCAGCTGCCGTACCGAGGGCAGCGCATCCCCTTCATGGATGGTCGCGGTGGCGATTCCCATGATGATCTGGTTCTGCAGTTGGACATAGATAGCCTCGTCACTGTTAAAATCAATCTCAATTAACATACGATCACCTTTTTTCTTTTGTTATATACACATTAGCACAGATGGAATAGGAACGCAAGAAATTTTTGACTCGCAAAGGGGCCTGCGGTTTTTACACCGCAGACCCCCTTCGCAACTTTGAAGGAATTAAGTTTGGAAATGTCTAGCACAGAGTTTTGATGTCTACATATTCGTAGCAGTCAAAGCTGTCCGCAACGTTCTTGCAGGTCAGTTTGCCGTCATAGGTATTGATAGCGGAGTAGATCACTTCATTGTCCTTGCATGCCTGCTCCAGACCCTTGTTGGCAATCTGCAGTCCGTAGTATACGGTAGCGTTGGTCAGCGCGATGGTGGATGTTCTCGGAACTGCTCCAGGCATATTTCCTACGCAGTAGTGAACAACACCGTCCTCGATGAAGATCGGATCATCATGATAGGTAACCTTGGTGGTCTCGCCGCATCCGCCCTGGTCAACAGCAACGTCTACAAATACAGCGCCCGGTTTCATCTCTTTGAGATATTTTTTCTTGAAGATCTTCGGAGCAGCTTTTCCGGGGATCAGTACAGAACCGATTACCAGGTCTGCTTCCTTTACAGATTTCTCAATGTTGGCGTCGTTGGAAACCAGTGTCTGTACACGTGCGCCAAACAGGTCATCCAGATAAGCCAGTCTCGGAAGGCTGATATCCAGGATCGTTACGTTTGCTCCCATGCCTACCGCGATCTTGCAGGCGTTGGTTCCTACATTACCGCCGCCCAAGATTACGATGTTTGCCTTCGGGGTTCCAGGAACGCCTGCTAAAAGAACGCCCTCGCCGCCGAATCTCTTCTCCAGGTACTTCGCTCCTTCCTGGATACTTAAACGTCCTGCGATCTGGCTCATAGGAGCAAGCAGCGGCAGTCCGCCCTGTCTGGGATCAAACAGTGTCTCGTAAGCAACACCTTTTACCTTGCCGTTCAAAAGAGCGTCTGTCTGCGGCTTGTCAGCTGCCAGGTGAAGGTATGTATAGAGGATCAGTCCCTCGTGGAATAACGGATATTCCTCCGGAAGGGGCTCTTTAACCTTGATCATCATCTCAACGGTGTCCCATACTTCCTTGGCTGTGTCGATCATCTTCGCGCCGGCTGCCTCATACTCTGCATCGGTGAAGCCAGATCCCAGTCCTGCACCTTTCTCAATGTAAACTTCATGTCCTGCTCCTGCGTAAACCTTTACGTTGTCAGGTGTCATACCTACACGGAACTCATTGTTCTTAATCTCTTTTACGCATCCTACTTTCACTTAACTCTACCTCCTAACTAAAATTTTACCGATTCGCTTCCGCTCGTTGCGAAAGAAAATGAACAATATTTTTCACGAATTTATTTTCATGAAGAATATTATTCATTTGTCTCTAAAATTATAGTAGCACACCCGTGTATATTATTCAATAAAAGTTATTTTTTTCACAAATCCTTTTAATTCTCCTGTTATTCTTTAAATTGTCTTTACAATTCTCTTGCATATTTTTCATTTTCGTGGTTAAATGAAGCTATCAGGATTTGATTTATGTGGAGGCGCTCTGCTATGAAAGAACTTAGAGAATTGATCCATCATGCTAATCTGACCAAGACTCAGAAGACCATCGCTGAATTTATCCTGGACAACTCCTCCGAGGCCTGTTTCATGACCTCTACAGAGATCGCCCAGAAGCTGGCAGTAAGCGAATCCTCAGTGATCCGCTTCAGCCGGTCCCTGGGCTATTCCGGCTTCATGGATTTCCAGAAAGCGCTGCGGAAAAGCTACCAGGGAAAGGTTTTGAGTATCTCAAGCTCCATCACCGTCCCTTCCCAGCGGGCCGCCAAGGCTTCCAAGTTAAGCGGCAACACGGAGTACATCCAGCTCCATGTCAACAATGCCGCCAAGAACCTGGAGACGGTTCTGGCCAACAATACCAGCGCTTCCTTCGAGGAAGCAGCTGATCTTATTATCCGGGCCCGGCGCAAATACATTGTCGCCAGCCGCGGGAATTCCTGCCTTGGCGATTATTTTCTCCTTTATCTGAAGCATATGGCGCCAAATGTGGAGACAACTTCTTCCAGTTCCATCAGCCCCATCGACCACGTCTGCAGCATCACCAGGGAAGACTGCCTGATCGTATTCAGCTTCCCCCGGTATTCTTCTGTGGACCGGAGCGTTGTGGAGATGGCCAGGGAAGCAGGAGCGGCAGTGGTTGTGGTCACTGACAAGCCAAGCGCTCTCCTTGCGCCCTATGCCTCCGTACTGATCACCGTCCCGGTGGACAGCAGCACCTTCTTCAATTCCATGGTGGCGCCCCAGTTCGCGGCAGAGATCCTGCTGGATGTGATCAGCCACCGGGTGAAAGGGATCGAAAAACGGCTGCGGAAGATCGACCGGTATCTGGGGAAGCTTGGGAACTATTAAAACCAATCCGGAAAAATTTGCATTTTATCCGTAATTTTCTTTCCCATTTTTACATTCTGTGATACAGTAGGTGAGTTGGAAATAAAGTCAATTAATTTTTTCAAGAAAGGACCATCTCACAAATGAAGAAATTTATCGCGGAATTCAAGGAATTTGCCCTTCGCGGAAACGTGATGGACATGGCAATCGGTATGATCATCGGCGGCGCTTTCACCAGCATCGTCACCTCTCTTACCGATAACTTTATCAACCCAGTTCTCAACGTGGTGACCGGAGGAAAGATGTACACCCTTCAGGATGTAGCCGGATTCGCGTCCGCATTCCTCTCCTCTGTTGTCAACTTCCTGATCATGGCCTTCGTGCTCTTCTGTATCCTTAAGGCTGTCAACACAGTCATGGATCTGGGCAAGAAGAAGCTGGCAGCTGAACAGGAAGCTGCAGCTCCTACCACCAAGGTCTGCCCCTTCTGCAAGAGCGAGATCGCCATTGAAGCTACCCGCTGCCCCCACTGTACTTCCGTACTGGAGGAGGCTGCGCCGGAGGAAACTGCAACCGCAAAGGCGTAAAAGATTTTGTGATTCAAAAAGGACGAAGGTACAAATCCTTCGTCCTTTTTTCTGTCCTGCTTTTTACTCGATGATCTTTCGCACCTCTTCCAGAGGCACCCCCAGCTCCTTTGCAATCTCCTGCGCACTTTTCCCCTCGGAAGAAAGGCGCAGCATATTCTTTGCCAGGGCAAGCCCTTCCGTTACTCCAGACGCATGACCTTCCTGATATCCTTCCTCCCGATTAGTTCGCATCAGATAATTATGATCCAAAGTCGCCTTCTTCCGCGCCTCATAAGCCAGACGTTTTCGCTCGCTGCCGCTGATCTCCAACAGCACCTCATAGGCTCTCCCCAGGTAACGATTCACTTTCCCCATCATCTGCAATTCCTCCTTCCCTTTCCCATTGAGGAACCGGGCCCAGTTCAGAAGTTCTGAATCCGGATAATTTCTTCTTATAAGCTTAGGCAGTTCTATGATATGTACCTCCAGCTTATCTGTATATTTCCTTCTCCTTCTGTCCTCCCAGATATGAAATCTGGAATAATATTCCTCATCTTCCGGAAACAAGATAAAATCCAGGATCCCCACGTGGATACACTTACGCAGCTTTCCGTAATCTTCTCCCTCCCGCAGGTTCTCTGTGAACATCCTGCCCAGGTAAAAAACCGAACGTTCCGGCCACTCCCGGAAGGCCTCCACTTGGATCTCTACATCCATCTCGTCCATCCCGTTGATCAGGACACGCACATCCAGGATTCCCTGCTTCTCCTTCTTCCGCTTCTTCCACAGATAAGTGGGCAAAAGTTCTGTGCGGATAATCTCCTCCGGCGGCACCCCCAGCACCGCCGCGATAAACCCCTGCCTCACCAGCGGATCACGCAATAACTCCTTAAAGCAAAAGTCTACTTTAGGTTCCATGATAAATGACGACGTTTCTTTCATACACGCACTCCTTTCCCACCACAGAAAAGAAGCATAAAAAACACCCTCATTCATCTGTCATCTCTTACTCTGATTATACCGGGAGACAGGGGGAATAGCAAGGATTAGAGAGAAATCAGTACAGTTTACCAAGCTCTTTTTCTGCGGTCTGTAATTGATAAACAGCTCTGGAATTCTCTGGCCGAATGGCCGTGAAATGAGAATAAAGAAATTGTGATGGATTGATTATAAGAAATATCAACTAAAACGTCAACCGGGGACGTGGTATTTTCAAAAATACCACGTCCCAGATTGAAAATACCCTGTCCCTTTTTAGAGCAGGAACTCGCTCATCACCAAGTTGCTCACATCGATCCCCCGCTCGGTCAGACGCACGTATCCTTCCGCCTCTTCCAGCATTCCCAACTGGTACATCCGATCCAGCACATCCTGGTATACGCTCTCCAGGGTACGCCCGAAGGTCTCCCGGAACTGCTCTTTTGATACGCCTTCCATCTTCCGCAGTCCCAGAAACATGTATTCTTCCATCTGCTCAGACACCGTCAGTTCCTGTGGCTCTTCCCCTTCTACCCAGCGCCGGTTGCCGATGAGAGAAGCCGCGCTCTCCCCGATCCCCAGATATTCGGTCCGGTTCCAGTACCCCAGGTTGTGGCGGCATTCGTATCCCGCCCTGGCATAGTTGGAGATCTCATAGCGATGATAGCCGTAATCCTTAAGGATCCTTGCAGTGTCATGGTACATCTGCCGCTCTGTGTCCTCATCGGGCAGTTCCTCTGCGTGCCGCCCTTCCCCGTACCGCTCATAGAAAGGCGTCCCTTCCTCAATGATAAGACTGTAAGCCGAGATGTGCTCCGGCCCCAGCTGTGCCGTCCGGATAAGAGTGTCCCGCCAGCTTTCCGCCGTCTGATAAGGAATGGCCGAGATGAGATCCACATTGATGTTGGAGAACCCCTCCTCCCGGGCCATCTGGTAAGTATCCAGGAAATCCTGCCGGGTATGGATCCGCCCCAGCATCGCAAGTTCCCGGTCGTCCATGGACTGTAAACCTATGCTCAGCCGGTTGATCCCTAAGTTCCGGTAGGTCTTAAGCTTCTCCCGGGACACGGTTCCCGGATTCATCTCCGTGGTGATCTCTGCATCTTCCGCCAGGGAAAAGGTCTCCCGAATAGCCTGGAAGATCTGTCCGGTCTCTTCCGCCTCCAGGATGGAGGGCGTGCCCCCTCCCAGGAAAATGCTGACAACCAAAGAAACCTCTGCCAGATCTCCGTGGGAACGGATCTTCCGGCAAAGGTCTTTCACATAGGCCTGCCGTGCGGCCCCGCTGGCCGGGGCAGACCTGAAATCACAGTACTTACATTTGCTGGCGCAAAATGGAATATGAAGATATAACTCCAAAGGTTTTCTGCCTGACTGCTCCATCGTCACTGCTCCTGTTACTTATCATCCAGCTTCAGCACACTCATAAATGCCTTCTGGGGAATCTCTACACTGCCCACCTGGCGCATCCGCTTCTTGCCTTCTTTCTGTTTCTCCAGAAGCTTCTTCTTCCGGGTGATGTCGCCGCCGTAACACTTGGCCAGCACGTCTTTACGCAGGGCCCGCACTGTCTCCCGGGCAATGATCTTGCTGCCGATAGCCGCCTGGATAGGAATCTCGAAGAGCTGCCGGGGGATCTCCTCCTTCAGCTTCTCGCACATCTTCCGCCCCCGCTCGTAGGCCGTATCCCCATGGACGATGAAGGAAAGGGCGTCCACCTCTTCCTTGTTGATCAGGATATCCAGCTTCACCAGCTCGGAGCGCTCGTAGCCCGCCAGCTCATAGTCAAAGGAAGCATAGCCTCTGGAACGGGATTTCAGCGCGTCAAAGAAGTCGTAGATGATCTCATTGAGGGGCAGACGGTAGCGCAGCACTGCCCTGGTCTCCTCAATGTACTCCATGCCCTCATAGACGCCCCGCCGCTCCTGGCACAGGTCCATAATAGAACCGATATATTCAGACGTCACCATGATCTCCGCCTTCACCACCGGCTCTTCCATGTAGTCGATCTCCGACGGATCGGGAAGATTGGTGGGGTTGGTCAGGTCGATCACATCTCCGTTGGTCTTATAGACTTTGTAGATTACACTGGGGGCAGTGGTCACCAGATCCAGGTTGTACTCCCGCTCCAGCCGCTCCTGGATGATCTCCAGGTGCAAAAGCCCCAGGAATCCGCAGCGGAATCCAAATCCCAGCGCCACCGACGTCTCCGGTTCAAACTGAAGAGAAGCGTCGTTGAGCTGCAGCTTCTCAAGCGCGTCTCGTAAATCCGGGTACTTGGCCCCGTCTGCCGGATACATACCGCAGTACACCATGGGATTCACCTTCCGGTAACCGGGAAGAGGCTCCGCGCAGGGATGTTCCGCGTTGGTCACCGTATCTCCCACCCGGGTTTCCTTCACATTCTTCAGGCTGGCGGTAATATATCCTACCATGCCCGCGCTCAGCTCCTCGCAGGGAATGAACTGGCCGGCGCCAAAGTAGCCCACTTCTACCACTTCCGCCTTCGCCCCGGTGGCCATCATACGGATGGGTGTGCCCTTTCGCACCGTCCCGTCCTTGATCCGGCAGAATACGATCACGCCTTTGTAAGAATCATAGACAGAGTCAAAGATCAGCGCTTTCAGAGGCGCATCCGGATCCCCCTGGGGCGCAGGGATCTTCTCTACCACCTGTTCCAGCACCTGATCCACGTTAAGCCCGGTCTTGGCTGAGATCAGCGGAGCGTCGGAAGCCTCAATGCCGATCACATCCTCGATCTCCTCGATCACCCGCTCCGGCTGAGCGCTGGGAAGGTCGATCTTATTGATCACCGGCATCACATCCAGATCATGATCCAGGGCCAGATACACATTGGCCAGCGTCTGGGCCTCCACCCCCTGGGCCGCGTCCACCACCAGGATGGCGCCGTCGCAGGCGGCCAGGCTCCGGGACACCTCATAGTTAAAGTCCACATGCCCCGGGGTATCGATGAGATTGAAAATATATTCTTCTCCGTTTTTCGCCTGATACACGGTGCGGACGGTCTGGGCCTTGATGGTGATCCCCCTCTCCCGCTCCAGTTCCATATTGTCCAGCACCTGGGACTGCATTTCCCGGCTGGTGAGAAGCCCGGTCATCTCGATGATCCGGTCCGCCAGGGTAGATTTCCCGTGATCAATATGGGCAATGATACAAAAATTGCGAATTTTACTCTGGTCTATTCCTGCCATTTTCTATCCTCTTTCTCTTATTACTTCTTGTCTTCCCCTCCGGGAGCCGTACGCCTGCTCCTCTCCAGGATGTAGATCTCCACGCTCATCCGGTCTCCCAGCCGTCCGGTCTTCACCGCCTCTTCCAGTTCCGCCGCCTCTTCCATGGCGTCTCTTAATTCCCGGGTGGTAAAATTCCGGCACTGCTGCATATATTTTCCCGCCACAAAGGGATGGAGCTTTGCCACACTGGCGATCTTCGCCTTATCGGCCCCGGTCTTCATAAGCTCCTTCACCTCCAGGAGCAGCCTGAACTGCCGGGACAGAAGGTAGAGGATCCGCATGGGCGGCTCTTTTAACGCCAGCAGATCATAGTAGTACTCCAGGGCTTTTTTCTGTTCCTTCCTGGCCACTGCCTCCACCATGTTGAAGATCTGGTTGGTGATCTGAACAGTGCAGATGTCGTCGATATCCTGCCCGGTGATCTCCGTCCTTCCCATGGTATAGGCGATCAGCTTCTCCATCTCCCGGGACAGGTTCTCCATGTCCGTTCCCACCTGCTCTACCAGGTGGCGGGCTGACCGCTCCGTGATCTGCCTGCCTTCCCGCTTCAGATGTCCGGCGATCCAGTAGAGCAGGGTCTTCTCGTCCTGCCGGCCAAGCTCCACCGCCCGGCCCACCGTCTTCACCGCCTTAAACATCCTGCTTCTTTTGTCCACTTCCTGTTCCACAAAGAGGAAACAGGCGGTCTCCGGCAGTTCTTTCATATAGTCGGCAAGCTGAGGCTCCGCGCTCTTGAAGAACCCGGAATTCTCCACCACGATCAGACGGCGCTCCGCGAAGAAGGGCATGGTCTCTGCCAGGTCGATAAGCTCCGCCCCGTCGATCCCCTTGCCTTCATAATAGGCGTAGTTCATGGTATCCCCTTCCGGCAGCATGGCCCTGGTCAGCCGGTCCTTATACTGTTTCTTCAGATAGGCTTCCTCTCCATAGAGAAGATATACCTGCTTAAACTGTCCTGTTTTGATGTCTTCATTTAGACTTTTCATAGATTATCTGATCATATCCCTTGTAATCTCATCCAGGCTGTGAGCTCCGCACATCGCCATGGTGTCGGCAAGCTCCAAAGCCAGTTTCTGAACCAGTGCATGAACGCCTTCGGCTGCTCCCCCGTAGACCGCCGTCACAAAGGGCCGTCCGATCAGCACTGCGTCCGCGCCCAGTGCAAGAGCCTTGAATATATCCACACCGGAACGGATCCCTCCGTCCACCAGGATCTTCATCTCACTGCCCACAGCGTCCGCGATCTCCGGCAGAACCTCCGCCGTGGAAGGACACTGATCCAGCACCCGGCCGCCGTGGTTGGATACCACGATGGCAGAAGCCCCTGCTTCCTTTGCTTTCCTGGCTCCCTTCACAGTCATGATCCCCTTCACGATGAAGGGAACTCCTGCCGCAGCCACCACTTCCTTAAGCTCCTCTACCGTCTTGCTTCCTGCCGGCGGGGTCAGCCCCTTAAGAAATGGAAGACCAGCGGCGTCAATATCCATAGCAGCCGCGAAGGCGCCGGACTCCTTTACCAGAGCAAATTTCTCCTCCAGGGTGGCAAGGTCCCAGGGCTTGACCGTGGGAATGCCCTGCCCCTTCACCGCCCTGATGGCATGGGCCGCGCCCTCCATCACCGCCGGGTTGGTGCCGTCTCCGGTAAATGCCGCGATCCCTTCCGCCGCACAGGCAGACACCAGGATGTCATTGTATTCCAGGTCATCGTACTTGTCTCCGTAATGCAGCTTCATAGCCCCGATAGGCGCCGCGAAGATGGGGTACTGAAATATCTGTCCAAAGATGGACAGGCTGGTGTCCGCAGGCCGGTTCTCGCAGATGGTGTCCATATTGATACACAGCTCCTGCCATTTCTCATAATTGCGGATCGCCACCGTTCCCGTTCCCTTGGCCCCGGGCCCTGGCATCTGGTTGGAGCAGGCCTTGCCGTTGCACACCGGACAGGCCTTGCAGTACTTGCCGATACAGGTTCTTGCCTGCTCTAAGACTTCTTCATATGTCATGGATGATTCCTTCTTTCTCTGACTGAGATAGTTCCATTCTTCCTAGAGAAGTATACTAGATTTCCGGGATGAATTCAACCGCAAAACCCGGTGATCCCCATGGATTTCCCGTCTGTCCGGACCTCAATGGCCCCGTGGTCCGCAGTGGAATACATCCGGCTTCCCGCCTCCCGGAGCCGCTCCAGGGTCTCCTTATGGGGATGGCCGTACCGGTTGTCCTTCCCTGCCGAGATCAGGGTGCGCGAAGGCGCCGCCGCCTCAAGGAATGCCTCTCCGGTGGAATTCTTCGAACCGTGGTGAGCCGCTTTAAGTACGTCCCATGTCACATCCTGGTAATCTTCTTCCAGGATCCTGGTCAGCAGATCTTCTCCCTTTCCTTCCACATCCCCGGTAAACAGCATATCAAATTCCCCGTACTGGAGCGCCAGCACCAGGGAGGCTTCATTTCCCGGCTCCCCGGGGAAATCCTCTCCCGGCTGCAGGCAGGTAAGGGTCATCCCTCCCCCGCCCAGCACGTCTCCTGGAGCCATCACCGCCACAGGGATCCCGGCTCTTTGCGCCTGAAGGGCCAGATTCTCAAGCTGCTCTTCCCAGAGACTCCTCTGAGGCAGCACCAGCGTTCCGATATCGATCCCCTGATCCCGCCTCTGGATCAGCTCCAGGATCCCGCTGTAGTGATCCACGTCCCCGTGAGAGACCAGCACATAGTCCAGCCGGTCCACGCCTTTGGATTTCAGAAAGGGTTCCAGGGTATACCGGCCAATCTGGTCTTCGGAACTGCTACCCCCGTCAATGAGACAGGTCCCCCCTGCCGGATCCCGGATGAAGATCCCGTCCCCCTGCCCCACATCCAGCACGGTGACAGACAGTTCTCCTCTTGCCTCCGCCGGAAACAGCAGGATCCCGATCCCTGCTATAAGGAGAACGGCAGATCCGATCCAGGGAATAGCCCTGTGCCTGTGCCCGGGACCGGAACGGAATCGATCATTAAGGCGTTTCCTTTTCCAGTTCCACAGCAGGACAAAGATCCCTGCGAGACAGAGATAATAAAAGACCATCTGCCACACCTCCGGCTGGCCGGTGATGACCCGCGCGCCGGGAAGCAGGGCGGCGATCCGGCAGCACCCCTCATAGAGCCAGAAGATCCCCTTGCACACCCCAAGGAGCAGTTCCCCCAGAGGAATGGAGGCCCACAGAAGAAGGCTTCCCACAAGGCCGGATACCAGAAGCACAGAGAAAAGGGGGATCACCACAAGATTCAGGATCAGAGACCAGGGAGGAAACTCGAAGAAATACCAGGCAAGAATCGGGAAGATCACCAGATTGACGCAGAAGCTGGACCAGAACCCCTGACAGGGAAGTCCCTGGAAGAGAGGCAGAAGAAGCAAAAGCCCCAGCACTGCCCCGAAGGAGAGCCAGAAGCCGCCGTCATAGACCGACAACGGCCGCCACAGAAGAACAGCCGCCGCCGAAAAAGACAGGGCAGTAAGACCGTCATAATGCCGTCCCGTTATGTCTGCTCCGATCCGGAAGAGGAACATCAGGAAAGCCCGGACCACCGATACCGACAGCCCGATCATCACCACGTAGAGGCCAAGGAATCCGATCCCCGCCGCTCCTCCGGCAAGGTAGGAGCCGGTTCCCCGGCGCAGCACCCGGTAGGCCCCAAGCCCGATCAGGGACAGATGAAGGCCGGAGATTGCCAGGATATGGCCGATCCCCTGATCCTGATACAACTCCTTCATCTCCAGGTCCATCCCCGCCTTTTCTCCCAGAAGGATGGCGGACAGAGTCTCCCCGTCTTTCTCTCCCATGGCTTCCACCAGCTGCCGCCGCCAGGCCTGGCGAAACTGGAAGAGTCCCTCCATAAACCAGTCTTCTTCTCCCCCTGCCGTCTGGATGTCTGTGGCCCACACACTGCCATAGATCCCTCGCCTGCGATCGTAGATCCGCTGGTCAAAACCGCCCGGATTGCGGGCGAACCGCTGGGGAAATGCCTCTCCCTCCACCATAAGCCTGCTGCCGATGGCAAGATCTTTCTTTTTTTCATCATAAACCATGATTCCGGATATCTGGAACGACTGTTCCTCAGATTGTACAGAATTTTCTTTTAGATATAAGATCTGATATGCGTCTCTTTCTTCCCGCTGATACACCCGGCCTGTGAACCGGATCTGTTCCCCCGCCTCGGCGCAGGCGTCCAGAGGGGAAGGGCGAAGTTCCCGAAACCACTTCTCCCCTCCCATAAGGACCGCGCCCCACAGGAACAGAAACAAGGCCAGGCACGCGAAACATAATGGTCTGTGCCTCACTCTTCCTCCTCGATCAAATCTGCGTTCATAGAAAATGGCTGACTGATGTCAATGGTCTCCTGATAGGAAAGGTTGGTCTCCCCGTTGACCAGGATCTGAACCTTCCCCGCGCTGCCGCTAGCTGTAATGGAATTGACGATGGAATAGATAGTCAGTTTTGGATCCACCTGGTCCACCGGCTGCAGGAACTCCTCGCTGAAATTCACATAGCAGACCCCGTCTCTCACTGAAATTCCCAGAAGTTTCGTATCCTCCGGAAGCGTAGGGATCGCCTCGTCTCCGTCAGGCCCCTGGATCAGCTGCTCAATGATCTGCTTTTCCGCGGAAATATTGCTGTTATAGCGGACCTCAACCTCTTCCCTCACCAACTTGCCTTCTTTTCCGGCAAAAAACAGGCCAAAATCTTTCACCTGATAAGAGTGCAGGGAAGAGCCCGTATTCTGGACAAAATCATTGGCTGTCACAGGGCCTTCCACCGTACCGTCTTTTCTGGTAAGAGGCTGATCGCCGATATAGAACTCCACAGATTCCACACCCTCGATCTGGGTCAGGGACTGAACCACCGCCGCTTTCAGAAGTACTTCCGCCGCTTTTTCCATTTCTTCATAACTTTCCGTGAAATGCAGCTTCACAACTCCCTGTTCCAGAGACCATTCTTCCACAGCCACACCCTGGGGAAACGCGCTCTTGTAATCAATCGCGTCCACCGTTTTCTGAAGGTCCTCAAGCATGTCCTCAACCGCGGATTCGGTCTCACTGTCCAGACGGTCTGTCTCCTGTTTTACAAGCTCCGTTCCTTCTGCATTTACATAGTAAAGAAAAGGCCCGTCGCCCTCTCCCTCACCGCCTCCTTTGCAGCCTGTGAAAAGGAGGGAGGCCGCCAGCAGCAAAAGCCAGAAATAAATGCTCTTTCTCATTCTGTTCTCCTTTCTCCTAGGCCACGTAAGTCAACGGGATCCGCACAGTAAAGGTGGTCCCTTCTCCCGGCTGACTGAACACTTTGATAGCTCCCCGGTGCATCACCACCGCGCTGCGGGCGATGGAAAGCCCCAGCCCTGTCCCGCCGATTTCCCGGGAATGGGATTTATCCACCCGGTAGAACCGTTCAAAAATATGCTCCGTCTCCTCCTGGGGGATCCCGATCCCTGAATCTGCCACTTCCAGATAGAAGAACTTGTGGTCCGCGTTCAGGGTAACATGGATCCAGCCAGATTCTTTGTTATATTTAATGGCGTTCTCCACCAGGTTGGAAATGGCAAGGGACAGCTTCATCTCGTCCACTTCTGCCGTCACCGGGCGGAAACTCTCGAAAATCACTTCCACATTCCGGCTGGCCGCGATGGGACGCAGCCTCTTCAGGATCTGCTCTACCAGTTCATTGATATTTTCTGAACGGATATTCATGACGCTGGCCGTCTTGTCCATCTTGACCAGGGACAGAAGATCGTTGATGATCTTATTCTCCCGCTCGATCTCTTCCGACAGGTCTCTCATAAATTCCTGATACAGTTCCACCGGAGCGTCCTTCTGGATCAGAAGAGAATCCGCCAGGACCTTCATGGAGGTCAGCGGCGTCTTTAGTTCATGGGATACATTGGATACAAATTCCTGCCTGGAATCGTCCAGCACCTTCATCCGTCCCAGCATCTTATTGAACGCTTCCGAGATCAGCCTGGTCTCTGTGTAGGCTTTCTCATGAAGATACTGATCTTCATATCCTTCTGTCACCGCCTCGATGGAACGGGTGATCCGCTTAAACGGCCGGACCATCAGAATGCCTGCCAGCACAGCCAGGATCACCACGATCAGCGCCGCGGCTGCCCAGGCCACCCAGGTCTGGCCCGCCAGGGCTGTCTGCTGATCTGCGATCACATCAGTGGAAACACTCATCAGCAGAACGCCCACCACTTTTTCTGACGCGCTATCCAGGATCGGAGACGTGACTTCAATATACCGGTTTCTGTCATCGTAATGGCTGGTACTTTCCCGCTGAAAACAACGGATCACATCCCCGGAGACAATTGTCTTCCCCACATCCATGTCGTAGGTGTCTTCTATGATCTGGTACGCATCATTGATGATCATGACCCGCCCGTTATAAATGTTTGTTAATTGCGTAAGCTCTGTCTGAATGATCTCTGACGCGACGCCGCCGGAATAGCCGGTACTGCTCAGCTGGTCGCAGAGAATTGCACATTGATTCTGGATCTCGGCGGTCCGTCTTTGCACCGCCCGGTCCTCATAACCGCTCAGGATCACCCCGCGCATGATCAGGCCGGGGATAAGACCCGCCAAAATGATCAAAAGGGTGATCCGAAAGCGAAGACTTTTGAAAATACCGATTCTGATGTATTTCTTAACCCCTGAAATAGTAACCCACTCCCCACTTTGTATAGACATATTTCGGATCGCTGGGATTTGTCTCAACCTTCTCGCGAAGCCTTCGGATATGTACGTCCACCGTCCGCGCGTCGCCGGGATACTCATAACCCCACACGATATTCAGAAGATTCTCTCTGCTGTACACTTTGCCCGGGTTGGTAGCCAGAAGCTCCAGAAGATCGAACTCCTTGGCTGTAAGGTTGATCTCCCGGTCCGCGATGATCACCCGCCTGCTCTCGCAGTCGATCTTCATATCGCCGGCGGTGATCAGCCTGTGCCCCGGCTTCTCATCCTTCTGTCTGCCGGCACGGCGCATGATGGCCTTGATCCTGGCCTTTACTTCCAGGATATTGAAAGGTTTTGTTATGTAATCGTCCGCGCCATACTCCAGTCCCAGGATCTTATCCATATCGTCCCCTTTTGCAGTCAGCATGACGATGGGCACATCCGAGAACTCCCGGATCTGCTGGCACACTTGGAATCCGTCCCGCTTGGGCAGCATCACGTCCAGGAGAAGGATGTCGTATTCATTCTCCTTAGCCAGCTTCAGCGCTTCCTCGCCGTCGTAGGCACAGTCCACTTCCATCCCGTCCTGCTCCAGACTGTAGCGGATGCCCTTCACGATCAATTTTTCGTCGTCTACAACCAATACCTTTCTGCTCATCTTATTCTCCCCTGTCAAATCTTGATCTGATCTTCTATCTTGCCAAATATTCCGTCCTTGATCCCATCGATCTCTTTCAGTTCCTCTGTGGACTGAAAGCCCCCTTTTTCCTCCCGGTACTTAAGGATCGCCTCCGCTCTCGCCTCGCCGATCCCGCTGAGGGTCATCAGTTCCTCTTTCGTGGCGGTGTTGATGTTTACCTTCCCATCAGACTCCTGCCCCGCAATCCCCGGCTCTATCCCGGCGTCCGACGCCTCCTCCTTCGAGGGCACGTACACCTGCTGCCCGTCGGTGAGTTCCTGGGCCTGATTGATCTGCCAGGCTGCTCCATCCGTCATCCCGCCTGCCGCTTCCACCGCCTGATAGACCCGGCTTCCCGCCGGCAGTTCGTAGACGCCCGGGCTCGCAACCTGTCCGCAAACATGGACGCAGATCTTCTCCTCTTCCGGCTTCTCCTCCTCTGTCTGCTCCGGTTCCTCCCGGATCTCCTCCACTTCCTCCAGAAGCGGTTCTTCCTGGTTCCCCTCCTGACAGCCTGCCGCCGTCATCCACACGATCCCTGCCCCGATCAGGCAGAGCCGTTTCCACGTTCTATGCATAAAATCTTCTCCTTTACAGCTTGTCAGACTGTAAATACCCCTCTTATGCCTAGATAGACTCATTGTACTATTTCCACTGGAAAATTGCAACTCCAATCAGGGCGATTCCCATACCGATCACCCTGCGCCATTCCAGGGGTTCCCGATCCACGCCAAACAGGCCGAAAAGCTCGATAAGATAGGCCACGATCAGCTGAGCGATCACAATGAGCAGGGCCGCTTTGGCAGGACCTAACTGCTCCATGCTTTTTACCACCGTCCAGGTGATCCCCGCACCGATCACCCCTCCCAGCAGTACGTATTTGGGCTCTACCTTCCACAGCGTCCCGATGCTGTCCCTCCCGGCGAAAAACCAGACTGCCACACAGGCGGCAAGAGCGCTTGCCTGCACCCACCCGTTACTGACCCAAAGGCCCGTGGTCTTTGTCACCTGGGTGTTAAACACCCCCTGTATACTCATCAGCGCCCCGGATAAAAGGGCGATCAAAAAACCGGTCATCCAGATCTACCTCCTCTCTGCTTCCAGATAGTATATCCGACGACCGGCTCTTTTATGTCCCTTCTGTCTATAATACTTTCTTTAATTTCTCCATCAGTTCGTCTATGTGCTCTTTCTTAACGACCAGAGGCGGCACCAGACGGATCACATCGCTTCTGGCGCTGATCACAAGAAGTCCTTCCTTAAGCGCCGCGGCGCAGATCTCGCCGGCAGGACGGCGCACCTTCAGTCCCTGGATCAGTCCTTTTCCTCTCTGCTCCAGCGCGCCGTCGCAGCTCTCCACCAGTTCCTTTAACCGCAGGGTCAGATAGGCGCCCACCTCCTGCACATGGTCTGTGATCTTCTCCCGCCGGAAGATCTCGATGGTCTTGGCCACCGCCGCGCAGGCCAGGGGATTGCCCCCGTAGGTGGTCCCGTGGTCCCCCGGCTCCAGGGAATACTTCGCCACTTCTTCTGTCATGGCAAAGGCCCCCACCGGGACGCCGCTCCCGATGGCCTTGGCCATGGCCATGATATCCGGCTTCGTCCCGTAGGACTGCCAGGCGAACATACTTCCCGTCCGGCCCATCCCGCACTGGATCTCATCACAGATCATCAGGATCCCTTCTTTGTCGCAGAGTTCCCGGATCCCCTTCATAAATTCTTCGCTGGCCGTGTTGATCCCGCCCTCTCCCTGGAGAGGTTCCAGAATAATGGCGCAGGTCTTCTCTGTCACCAGCTCCCGGACGCTGTCAAGGTCGTTGAACCGGGCGAAGCTCACCCCGGGGATCAGCGGCTCAAAAGGCGTCCGGTAGGCTTCATGCTCTGTCACTGACAGCGCGCCCATGCTCCTGCCGTGGAAGGAATTCTCCATGGCGATAAACTGATAGCGGCCGGTCCCCTTCTTCCAGGCATATTTCCGGGCTGCTTTCAGGGCTCCTTCGATGGCCTCGGTGCCGCTGTTGGTGAAGAACACCCGGTCCATCCCGCTGACCTCCTTAAGCGCCTCTGCCGCCTTGCCGCAGGTGGTGTTGTAATACAGGTTGGAGGAATGGATCAGCTGATCGATCTGATCTTTCAGGGCGCCGTTGAATTCCGGATTGCCGTAGCCCAGCCCGGACACCGCGATCCCTGCCCCAAAGTCCAGATATTTCTTTCCATCTGTGTCGTAAAGGTACACGCCCTCTCCCCGGTCCAGAACCACGGGGAAACGGTTATAAGTGTGCACCAGACTGTTTTCCGTGGTTTCCACATATTGATTCATCGCTTTATTCTCCATAATAATACTGCTGCTCCCCTTCATTTAAAATGGCTGTGCCGATTCCTTTGTTGGTGAAGATCTCCAGCAGGAGACAGTGGGGGATCCGCCCGTCCAGGATATGCACCCGGGAAACCCCGTGTTCAATGGCGTCAATGCAACTGTTCAGCTTGGGCAGCATGCCGCCGCCGATCACCCCTTCATTCATCAGCTTTCTAGCCTCTGAGACCCGAAGCTCTGAGATCAGGGTGGAGGGATCCTCCGGATCCCGGTACACTCCTTCGATATCAGTAAGAAAGGCCAGCTTCTCCGCCCGCATGGCCTTGGCGATAGCGCAGGCCGCATCGTCCGCGTTGATATTGTAGGTATTGTAATCGTCGTCCAGCCCCACCGGACAGATCACAGGAAGGAAATCCTTCTCGATCAGGTCGTAGAGGACTTCCGCATTAACCTTCTTGATATCCCCCACGAAACCTATGTCCGCGCCGTCGGCATATTTCTTATTCACAGACAGAAGCCGCCCGTCCTTGCCGCTGATCCCGATGGCCCGCACGCCCAGGCTCTCTACCAGCTGTACCAGACTTTTGTTGACCCGGCCCAGCACCATCTCCGCCAGCTCCATGGTGTCTTCGTCTGTCACACGCAGCCCGTTGACGAATTCCGGCTCCATTCCCACCTTGCCGACCCAGCGGCTGATCTCCTTGCCGCCGCCGTGGACGATGATGGGCTTGAACCCTACCAGTTTCAACAGCGTTACGTCCTTGATGACCTGCTCTTTCAGTTCCTCGTCCACCATGGCGCTGCCGCCGTATTTTACCACGAAGATCCGGCGGTTGAACCGCTGGATGTAAGGCAGGGCCTCAATAAGCACCTCCGCCTTCTCCAGGTATTTTTCCATATCTTTATTCATGCGATCCGCTCCTTCCCTGTTGTCTCCCTCTTTTTGCCTGATGATCAGCTCCGGTAATCCGCGTTGATGTCAATGTAGCCGTGGGTCAGGTCGCAGCCCCAGGCAGTGGCCTTCTCCGTGCCCATCTTCACATCCGCGATGGCGGTTACTTCCGGCTCGGACAGGATCTTGGTAGCCTCATTCTCGCTGTAGGCCACCGCTGTACCGTCCGCGATGATCTGGATCTTTCCCACCTTGCTCTCAAAGAACAGATCCACCTTCTCCGGGTCAAACTGTGCTCCCGAATACCCCATGGCGCACAGGATCCGGCCCCAGTTGGCGTCATGGCCTGCGATGGCCGTCTTGGTCAGGTTGGAGCAGACGATGGCCTTGGCCAGGGTCTTTGCCTGTTCCACGCTCTCGCAGCCTACCGCCTGCACTTCGAAAAGAGCGGTGGCGCCTTCCCCGTCTCCGGCGATCTTTTTCGCCAGATATACATTTACCCTGTGAAGGGCTTCTTTGAACTCTTCATACTCTGCCGTTCCGTATTGGATCTCCGGGTTCTCCGCCAGGCCATTTGCCAGAAGCAGCACTGTATCGTTGGTGGAAGTGTCCCCGTCCACAGAGATCATATTGTAGGTGTCCTGAATGTCTTCGCTTAAAGCTTTCTGCAGCGTTTCCTTTGAGATTACCGCATCGGTGGTAAGAAAGGCCAGCATAGTACACATGTTGGGGTGGATCATGCCGGAACCCTTGGCCATGCCTCCCAGCGTAACGGTCTTTCCGCCGATCTCCAGTTCCACCGCCAGCTCCTTCTCACAGGTGTCCGTGGTCATGATGGCTTTGGCCGCGGCGGTGCCGTTTTCCAGGGAACCGTTCTTCTCTCCCGCCAGAACCTGAATGCCTGCCTTCACCTTCTCTATGGGAAGCTGCATCCCGATGACGCCGGTGGATCCGATGGTCACGCCGGAGGCCTGGATCCCCAGGGCCTCTGCTGCCGCCTGGGCGGTCTCCTTACAGTAGCCCATCCCTTCTTCTCCGGTACAGGCGTTGGCGATACCGGAATTGACGATCACCGCCTGCACCGGCGCGCCGCTGTCGATCACCTGCCGGTCCCATTTCACCGGCGCCGCCTTCACCACATTGGTGGTAAAGGTTCCTGCCGCCTGGCAGGGAACCTGGCTGTAGATCATAGCCATGTCGGTCCGGTCCTTGTATTTGATACCTGCGGCTGTACTGGCCGCCTCGAATCCTTTTGCCGCGGTCACGCCGCCCTTGATTTCCTTCATTTTACAATCCTCCCTTACTGAATAAAGGCCGTAATATTTGCCTCATTTAATGTAAAATCATAATAGTTCAGATCCTGGCGCTTTGTCCAGCCGATCTCCTTCCAGAATGCATTGCCGATATCATTTCTGGTGAAGGCGATGAGAGAAACCTTGTTGATCTTCTCTGCCTTCAGGGCCTCCATGGCGGCCACCACCATGGCCTTCCCGATGCCCCGCATCCGGTATCCCTCGTCCACGCAGACGTGATAGAGACACCCCCGCCTGCCGTCGTGCCCGCAGAGGATGGCGCCCACGATCCGGCCGTCCTCCTCCGCTACCACGCTGGTGGTAGGATTGCGCTCCAGGAACCGGCGGATGCCCTCCCGGGAATCGTCTACGCTTCGCAGGCCGAACCCGTGGATCCTGCTCCAGAGTGCGTAGACCTGGTCATAATCTTCCATCTTCATTACCCGTATCACTTTTTGTCCTCCTTTTCCGTCATTCTTACGGGAACATGGGCACCAGCTCAAGCCCTTGCGTCTCCGGCAGGCCAAAGAGCAGGTTCATGTTCTGGACCGCCTGTCCGGCGGCGCCTTTCACCAGGTTGTCAATGGCGCCCATCAGGATGATCCGGCCGGTCCGCGGGTCGATCTGGAAGCCGATATCCACATAGTTGCTTCCCTCCACCCATTTGGTCTCCGGGCACACGCCCTGGTCCAGCACCCGGATAAAGGTTTCCTTTCCATAATATTTCTCATAGATCTTTTTTACCTCTTCCCAGGAGACCATTTCCTTAAGAGAGGCGTACTCCGTGGCCAGGATCCCCCGGTTCATGGGAACCAGATGAGGGGTGAAGCTTAAGGTCACCGGCCGGCCCGCCGCGTATCCCAGCTGCTCCTCGATCTCCGGCGTGTGCCGGTGGGTAGCCACCCCGTAGGCCTTTATATTCTCGTTCACCTCGCAGAACAGGTTAGGGACCTTGGCCCCCCGGCCTGCACCGGATGTTCCGGACTTGGCGTCCACGATCAGGGTGTCCATGTCGATCAGTCCCTCCCTGGCCAGCGGGTAGGCGGTGAGGATCGAACAGGTGGTATAACACCCCGGATTGGCCACCAGCCTGGCGCCCCGGATCTTCTCCCGGTTGATCTCACAGAGGCCGTACACCGCCTCCGCAAGGAACTGGGGGCTCTTGTGCTCAATGCCGTACCACTTTTCATAAACCGCCACATCCTTGATCCGGAAGTCCGCGCTTAAATCGATCACCTTCGTTTTCTCCAGGATCTCCTCCGTCAGCACCGACGCCAGGAAGCCCTGGGGCGTGGCTGTAAAGATCACATCCGCCTGGTCCGCCAATTCCCCTAAGTTGTCATCCAGACATCTGGCGTCCACGATCTTACAGAAATTCCGGTATACATTTGCATAATTATCATTTATATAACTTCTGGAACCATACCAGACGATATCCACGTCTTTGTGTCCCGCAAGAAGCCGGACCAGCTCCGCACCCGCGTATCCAGTGGCTCCGATGATACCTGCTTTGATCATTTCACAACATCCTTTCTGGGTGGGGACGTGGTATTTTTAAAAATACCACGTCCCAGATTGAAAATACCCTGTCCCTTTTTAAAAAGAACTTGCATAATTATACATCTTATTCGCATAATATGCAACCCCTTCTATTTAAATAAATCGCCCATCAAATTTTTTGATATTTTAGCACTCAAGTGTTGACTTGGCTAACAAAGTGTGTTATATAATACATATAACAAGCAAAACAATAAAAAAATGTGAATTTATCACATATAGATTCAAGGAGGAATGTGTTATGTTACTTGCCAACAGATCTTTCAACAACTTATTCGACGATATGTTCAGTGATCCTTTCTTCACCCGTTCTTATGACCGGAGTTCGTCTCAGGTGATGAGGACGGATATCCATGAGACCGGGGATCACTATGTGATCGAGATTGAACTGCCCGGATACGCCAAGGAAGAGATCAAGGCGGACTTAAAGGACGGCTATCTTACCATTACGGCCCACAAGAACGAGACGAAAGAGGAGAAGGAAGCCCGGGGCAAATGTATCCACAAGGAGCGCTACACCGGCACCTGCAACCGGAGTTTCTATGTGGGCGAGGATATCACCCAGGAGGATATCAAAGCTGCCTTCAAGGACGGCGTTCTCCGTCTCCAGCTTCCAAAAGAAGTGGAGAAACAGGAGGAGCAGCCAAAGCTGATCACCATCGAGTAATTCAAAACATCCCATAAGATAAGGGCATTTCCCAAAGAGGAAATGCCCTTTTTCTCTATTGATGTTCCTGCCAGTACTGCAGTTCAATAGGATCGATGGGATCCACCGGATTCTCGATCTCTCCTTTTTTCTTTCGCTTGCGCCGCTTCAACAGTTCCCCGCCCTTGTTATAGAACCAGAAGGAATAGACCAGAAGCTTGTTGGCCTTGCCCATCTTGTCCTTGGTGGTTTTGTTGTAGAGGCTTCCGCCGATCTCCATGGGCTTCTTCTGCCGGATCAGGGAAATGAGTTCCGTCTCGCAGGTCACCGGCTCAGGCAGGATGGTATATCCCATCCCCACACAGTCGGGCCTGTGGGCGTCGCTTCCGCCGATCCCCGGCTTCTTGTACTTGTAAGCCAGCTTCAGAGCCCCTGCATTGGACTCCTCCGGCTCGCAGGCGTTAAATGCCTCGAAGAAGTCAAACCGCTTGATAATCTCCGGTGATTTATAGAACTTCTTGGTGTTGGTGAAACTTAAATACTTCTCCCCGCAGGGGTGGGCCGGTCCCAGGATCCCGCCATGCCGGTGAACGAAATCGATCAGCACTGCCACCGGCAGCCCCCGCAGCTCCAGAAGCCGCATCTTCACTCCCTCCGGCATAATGCAGATAATGTGTCCTGCATCGCAGGTGTCATATTCGATGCCTTTGAGCACCACAAAATCCTCATGCACCTTGCCCTTCATCTGATACTTCCAGTGACGGTAGCCCTTATACGTATCGTGATCCGTGATCAGCATCCCGTCAAATCCCTTTTCCTTCAGGATCGTGATATACTCGTCCAGACTTACTTTGCTGTCGATGGATCCTTCCTTTACATGACAATGCATATCCAGCTTCACGGTCATGCCTCCTTTGCCTTACCGGTCTTACCCGGTCTTACTCATCCTCATCCTCCGGCTCTTCCGGATCATCCAGGACCATCCTGGCCTTCTCAACCTCAGATTCCACAGAATCCGCTTCTTTCACCTGCTCTGCGTATACCTTTTCCTTCTTCCCTACCTTCCGGGAATGCATCATAAACTGCACCACCATTCCCAGGATGGCCGCTACCGCGCCGATGGCGTACCCGGGCCAGATCCCTTCCAGACCCATGGCAGCCGCAGCGGAAATCCCGGCGGTAACGCCTCCGGAGATACCGGTGCAGATGATGATGACCGGCTCCACAAAGATCACTGCCACAATAGCCAGGATCAGAGCGATCGCCAGAACGATCACCAGCGGCAGCGTGCTCTGAGGATCTGCAATCTGAACCCCCATTCCCAGGCAGACGCAGAATACCACACAGAATACTCCAAATTTGTACAGGAAAAACGACAATGCAGCCAGCACCGCCCCGCAGGCAAACACTACGATGGCGAAGGTAAGGCCGGAAATCCCGGCGGTCCAGGCAACTCCAATACCGATCAGCGCTCCCATCAAAAAACCCACCAACGCCGCCTGAAGCCGGATCAGCTTCAGACCAAAGAAACAGATCAGAAGCCCCACGATCCCCATCACGATCAGCCCTTCCATGGTGGGCTGCGCCCCTATCTGTTCCGCGAGTTCCCGCGCGTTCCCCGAAGCCTCTGTTATCATGCTGCTTCCACTGCTTAATACCTGCTCCATATCTTTTGTCTCCTTTACCCCTTATTAAACAAGTGTCTCTTTCTTCTATGCAATTATACCATTTTTCTTTGCTTCTGTTAAGTTCAAAATCTGGTTTCCTCTATTTCCCGCCGAACAACAAAGAGGAAGGGTATCAATTATGTATATAAATGATACCCTTCCTCACCTAGATTCTTCACTCATCTTTTGGCGGTCCGTACCTTCCTTTCTTAAATTTAACAATAAACTCAATTTCAACAAATGTTTTATCTGTTTTTTTATATTGTTTATTGTTTATGTCATTATACTACTATCATATTTTATATTTGTCAATATATTTTTATAAAAATATATTATTATCTGATTTATGTTCTCCCCCGAACGGAAAAAAGATTGCGCCCCGCGCAATCTTTCCGTTTCTTCCAGATGTTCCTAGAAGGCAACCGCTCCGGTGTCCACACCGTTGATCACATAGTAAACGGCTCCCTCTTCCGGCTTTATGTAGAGATCGATGGACTTGATCTCGCCTACTTTTCTGCCGGACTTGGTCCATGCTTTCTTCACGCTGGCGATGATCTCCTTCTCCTCTACCTGCTTTCCGTAGTACTCTACGATCGCCTTTACCTTTATGTCTTTCTTCGCAGAAGTCTTCTTTGCCGCTGTCTTCTTCGCAGCCGGTTTCTTTGCCGCCGGTTTCTCTGCTGCCGGAGCCTTAGCTGCTGCTTTGACCGGTTCTGCCTTAACTGTCTTCTGTACGGCCGCTGTCTTGGTGGTTTCTGTCTTTGCTGAGGATGTGCTGACAGTGCCGGCCTTCTTCACCTCTGGGGTTGCTTTTTTTGTTGCCATGATAATTCCTCCTCAATCCTCTAAAGCTTACCGCTTTAGCTGTGAACTATTATAGCACCTTTCCCTTAAAATGCAACTTTCCGCCCTATTTTCAACGATTTGCCTGTAAATCGCCGGTTTTTACCACTAATTTCGTTAAAATTTCAACAACTCCAGCGCCATTCCCGCCGCCATACCGGTCGCCACAAGAAGACCCAGCAGTTTCAGATTCTCTTTTCTGCTCTCGTTCATCTTAAAAAGAACAATCAGCCCCACCCCTGCTCCGGTGCACAGACCAGCCATTACAGAGGCAAAGGAAATGGCCCCGCTTAAGTAAAGCTGGGTGAGCATCACTGAAGCCGCGCAGTTGGGGATCAGCCCTACCACTGTCGCCGCAAGGGGCTGCACCGGTGTGTCCCCCAGTAGAAATGTGGAAAGCTGCCGGATCCCAAAGACTTCGATCACCAGGTTCAGGATCACGGTAAAAACAAAAAGATAGAGGAAGATCCGCACCGTGTGGTTCAAAGCCGGCCGCAACAGACCGGCTCCCGCCTTATGGCAGCCGCAGTGATGGCACAGTTCCCCCACTTCCCTGGGCTCTTCGATCTGCCCCCGAAGCACAAGATCTGTCACATATCCCGCCAGAACGGCGATCAGGATCTTGCCTGCCAGAAGAGGCAGCACCTCCCCCGCGCTCCCCGGGTTCCCCAGAAGGATCAGCACCGCTTCATCCGAAGTGGCCACGAACACCGCCAGCAGGGTCCCCGGGGAAATAACGCCCCCGGCGTACAGATTGGCTGCGATCACAGAAAATCCGCACTGGGGGATACAGCCCACAAGAGCACCTGCAACCGGCCCTGCCTTTCCCACCCTTGCAAGCCCCCGGGCCAGCTTCCGGGAACCGTGGTGCTCCAGCGCCTCGATCAGAAGGAACGCCGCAAATAAAAAGGGAAGCATTTTCAAACAATCCACGCCTGCGTGAACACAGGCGTGGAATAAGGTTTCTATAATCAGGTCCATTTCTTATCTAGCCTACTTTCTCTCGTCATTTTCCTGGAGGATCTATGCCCGGTACATCATCTCCAGAAGATCCACCGTCCCCTCAAGCCCCAGTCTGCTCACATTCAAAAGGACCTGATGGGCCTCGATACTGCCCCACTCCATGCCGGTGTGGGATTCGTAGTAGTACCGCCGCTCCCGGTCGATGCGCTTGATCTTCTCCGCCGCCTTGCGCTCGGACATATCATAACGCTGGGCGATCCGCCGGATCCGGTCCTCCCGGTCCGCGCAGATAAATACGTTGATCAGCCCCGGGTACTCCCGCAGCACATAGTCGCCGCAGCGCCCCACGATCACGCAGGGACCCCGGTCCGCCAGCTTCCGTATGATCTCGGACTGCAGCGCGTAGACCTGCTCTGTCAGCGGCTGGGTATAATCGTCCGCCGCGCTCCCGGTGCGCTGGATAGGCGCCAGCACATAGCCCTCCAGGAAGCTGTTCAGGGTGGTCTCATCCACTGCCTGGGCCGTCTCCTCCCGGATATCCAGCTTCTCCGCCACCATCCGGACCAGGTTGTTGTCATAGAGCGGAATGTTAAGCCTTGTGGCCAGGCAATTGCCGATCTCATGGCCGCCGCTTCCAAATTGTCTGCCGATGGTAATGATCTTGTGCTCTGTCATAGGAATCCCTCCTTTTCTATCCCAGATGACATAAGGTTTACGGGTTCCTCTTCTGTTTCTATTATAGCCTGTTTTCGCCGAAAAGGGAATCTAGTCCTCTGCCTCTTCCACCAAAAATCCTTTTTCTGCCAACATTTTCCCGATCATATCCAGTGTCTCTTCCCGGTCTGCCCGGATCTCATGATAGTGATATCCAGAGGTGATGTTTTTCAGCGGACTGGACTTCCCGCTACGCAGTTCTTCCAGAAAATCCTGTACGCGACGCCTGGAATCAACCCCCAGATGCGCCTCCAGCCGGCCGTATACCTTATGATTGACCACAACATTTTCCACACAGCCCCCAAGATCTACAATACTGAGCAATTCATCCTCCAGCTGCTCATCCGTATGGCACACCTTGAAAACCCGGACTGCCGGTCTTTCCTTCTGCAGAAGGATATATCCCCGGTTTGTAGAGAAAATCTCATGGCCTGACGCCCGGATAAGAGCGATATCCTGCACGATCACCTGACGGCTGACCCCATAGAGCTCTGCCAGCGCCCTTGCCGCCACAGGCGCTTTCGCCTGGCGGATCCTTTCAAGGATTCCTTCGCGTCTTTCTTCCCCTGTCATAGTATTTCCCACCTCCTGCTGATCCTGATCCAAAATACAGGACAGAAAGGTCCGCCGGGTAATCCCCGCGGACCTTTCCTTTATCTCCCCATCTGGGAAATTTTAAACTTATTTGCTTGCGATCGCTGCCTGAGCCGCTGCCAGTCTTGCAACCGGTACACGGAACGGTGAGCAGGATACATAGTCAAGTCCGATGCTGTTGCAGAACTCAACAGAGCTCGGGTCTCCGCCGTGCTCGCCGCAGATACCTACGTGCAGAGCCGGGTTAACCGGTTTGCCAAGTTCGATGGCCATCTTCATCAGCTTGCCTACGCCTGTCTGATCCAGTTTCGCAAACGGATCGTTCTCGAAGATCTTGGCGTCATAGTAAGCGTTCAGGAACTTGCCTGCGTCGTCACGGGAGAAGCCGAAGGTCATCTGAGTCAGGTCGTTGGTACCGAAGCAGAAGAAGTCAGCTTCTTTGGCGATCTCGTCAGCGGTAAGAGCCGCTCTCGGGATCTCGATCATGGTACCTACTTCGTATTTCAGGTCGCTGCCTGCTGCCGCGATCTCTTCGTCTGCAGTCTCAACAACGAATTTCTTCACATACTTCAGCTCTTTTACTTCGCCTACCAGCGGGATCATGATCTCCGGCTTGATAGTCCACTCCGGATGAGCCTTCTGTACTTTGATAGCCGCGCGGATGACAGCTCTTGTCTGCATCTTGGCGATCTCCGGATAAGTAACTGCCAGACGGCATCCACGGTGACCCATCATCGGGTTGAACTCGTGCAGGCCGTCGATGATCGCTTTGATCTGCTCAACAGTCTTGCCCTGAGCGTCGGCCAGTTTCTTGATGTCCTCTTCATCGGTAGGAACGAACTCGTGAAGCGGCGGATCCAGGAAACGGATGGTTACCGGATTTCCTTCCAGAGCCTCGTACAGCGCCTCGAAGTCTCCCTGCTGATAAGGCAGGACTTTCTCCAGGGCTTTCTCTCTCTCTTCCTCAGTCTCGGAACAGATCATCTCGCGGAATGCATCGATTCTGCCCTCGCCAAAGAACATATGCTCGGTACGGCAAAGGCCGATACCCTCAGCGCCAAGCTCAACGGCCTTCTTCGCGTCAGCCGGTGTATCTGCATTGGTACGAACCTTCATGGTGCGGTACTTGTCCGCCCACTCCATGATCCGTCCGAACTCACCTGCGATGGTAGCGTCTACAGTGGGGATGATCCCGTCGTAGATGTTACCGGTGGTTCCGTCGATGGAGATAGCGTCTCCCTCATGGAACTCCTTGCCGCCCAGTGTGAATTTCTTATTTGCCTCATCCATTACGATGTCGCCGCATCCGGATACGCAACACTCTCCCATACCACGGGCAACAACGGCTGCGTGAGAGGTCATACCTCCACGAACGGTCAGGATACCCTGCGCGCTCTTCATACCGGTGATGTCCTCCGGAGAGGTCTCCAGACGAACCAGGATCACCTTCTCGCCTCTTTCTGCCCACTCTACTGCATCATCAGCAGTGAAGACAACCTTACCGCAGGCAGCTCCCGGGGAAGCGCCAAGGCCCTTGCCCATCGGAGTAGCGGCCTTCAGGGCAGCTGCGTCGAACTGCGGGTGAAGCAGAGTGTCAAGGTTACGGGGATCGATCATGGCTACAGCCTCTTCCTCAGATCTCATTCCCTCGTCTACCAGGTCACATGCGATCTTCAGAGCGGCCTGAGCGGTTCTCTTACCGTTACGTGTCTGCAGCATGTACAGTTTGCCGTGCTCTACGGTAAACTCCATATCCTGCATGTCTCTGTAGTGTGTCTCCAGAGTCTTGCAAACATCTACGAACTGCTTGAAAGCCTCCGGGAATTTCTCTTCCATCTCAGAGATGTGCATCGGAGTACGAACGCCTGCAACAACGTCCTCGCCCTGTGCGTTGGTCAGGAACTCACCGAAAAGTCCGGTTGCTCCGGTGGCCGGATCACGGGTAAATGCAACGCCTGTACCACAGTCATCACCCATGTTACCGAATGCCATCATCTGTACGTTAACAGCGGTTCCCCAGGAATACGGGATATCGTTGTCACGACGGTATACATTTGCTCTCGGGTTGTCCCAGGAACGGAATACCGCCTTCACAGCGCCTACCAGCTGCTCTTTGGCGTCTGCCGGGAAATCAGTACCGATCTTCTCTTTGTACTCAGCCTTGAACTGTCCGGCCAGAGTCTTCAGATCCTCAGCAGTCAGCTCAACGTCCTGTGTTACGCCTTTTTCTGCTTTCATCTTGTCGATGAGCTCTTCGAAATATTTCTTGCCGACTTCCATAACAACGTCGGAGTACATCTGGATAAATCTTCTGTAGCAGTCCCAAGCCCAGCGCGGATTGCCGGAAGCCTCTGCCAGCGCCTCTACAACTTCCTCGTTAAGACCCAGGTTCAGGATGGTGTCCATCATACCAGGCATGGAAGCTCTTGCTCCGGAACGTACGGAAACGAGAAGCGGATTCTCTTTGTCTCCGAATTTCTTTCCTGTGATCTCCTCCAGCTTCGCCATAGCCTCCATGATCTGACCCATGATCTCGTCGTTGATCTGTCTGCCGTCCTCATAGTACTGTGTACAAGCTTCTGTTGTAACAGTGAATCCCTGCGGAACCGGAAGACCGAGACCTGTCATCTCTGCAAGGTTCGCGCCTTTTCCACCAAGAAGGTTTCTCATGGTCGCGTTACCTTCCGTGAACATATAGACCCATTTTGCCATTTGTCATGACCTCCTAAAATATTTTTTAAAAGTTTCTCTAAACGATTAGCACATCTATTTTACTGGTTTTGCCAGTATTCGTCAAGAGTTTCTCCCAAGATATTCCTTCTTTAACGGATCTGCAGGAATGCCTTGTAGCCTTTGTAGGCTTCGTAGACGTCCGCCTTGCTGGTGACCTCCCAGGGAGCGTGCATGGACAGCACCGCCACGCCGCTGTCGATCACTTCCATACCGTAGTTTGCCATAATGTAGGCGATAGTCCCGCCGCCGCCTTCATCCACCTTGCCAAGCTCCGCGAACTGGAAGGCGACTTCTCCTTCCTCCATCACCCGGCGGATCTGGGCCAGATACTCGGCGTTGGCGTCGTTGGAACCGCTTTTGCCCCGGCTTCCTGTAAATTTATTGAACACCAGGCCTTTCCCAAAGAAGGCGGAGCTTCGTTTCTCAAAAGCCTCCGCGTACATGGGATCGTACGCCGCGCTCACGTCGGAGGAAAGCATTTTCGAATTCTGGAGCGCCCGTCTCACCTTCAGTTCCGACGGCTCCCCGGTAAGGGCAATAAGCTCTGCCACTACATTTTCAAAAAACCGGGAATGCATGCCGGTTGCGCCTACGCTGCCGATCTCTTCCTTGTCCACCAGGATACAGCAGGCGGTGCGGTCCACCTCCAAAGTGTCCAGCATGGCGAACAGGGATGTGAAGGCGCACACCCGGTCGTCCTGCCCGTAGGAAAGGATCATGCTGCGGTCTATACCGCATTCCCTGGCCCTCCCTGCCGGCACGATCTCCAGCTCCGCGGAGAGAAAATCTTCTTCTTCCATGTGGTAGTACTTCTCAAGAAGCGCCAGGGTGTTGGCCTTCACCGCTTCTTTCTCTTCTTTATCAAGATCTTTGGCCTCCTCAATGGGGCGGCTGCCAAAAAGCAGGTCCAGTTTCTCGCCCTCGATCACTGCATTTGCCTTCTTCTCCATCTGCTTTCCGGCCAGGTGGACCAGAAGATCCGTGATCACGAAGACCGGATCTTCCTCCTTCTCCCCGATGGCGATCTCCTGGGTTGTACCGTCCTTTCTCACCACCACGCCGTGGATCGCCAGGGGAAGAGTTACCCACTGGTACTTCTTGATCCCTCCGTAATAGTGGGTGTCCAGGTAAGCCAGCTCTTCATTTTCATAGAGCGGATTCTGCTTTACGTCGATCCGCGGGGAGTCGATGTGGGCCCCCAGGATGTTCATGCCGTTCTCCAGGGGCTGCCTGCCCATCTGGAAGATGACGATACTTTTATTCATGCAGACTGCGTAGAGCTTGTCGCCTGGCTTGATGGGGCCTTCGATTTCGCTGATGTCGCGGTAGCCCTGGGCGGCAAGCTTCTGGACCGTGAGCCGGATACATTCCCGCTCGGTCTTGCCCGCGTCCAGGCAGACCCGGTAGTCCGCGTTGATGCGCTCCAGCTCGTCAAGCTGGGCGGCAGTGTAGGATTTCCATACGTTTTCTTTGTTCATAGTGTTCAACCTCCTGAGGGTAGTATATCATAAATTGAGGACGTAGTATTCTTTAATTTTGCTACGTCCTCAATTGACATTTACGGTGTACCAAAATGAAGAATGGGGTGTACCTTTTTGCATTTTACCCTGTACCTTTTTGTTCTTCTACCTGCTTTTTTACGATGCCATAGATTTTCTTTGCCTTTCTTTCTGATATCTTCAGGGTTCTCATCAACTCCTGAAGATATACTTTCCGGATTTCACTTTCTTCAAAAACCTGAGTTAATTTGGACAAATTTCTCGTTTTAAACAAGTCTTCTGCAATCAAGAGCGCAATTTCGTTCTGCTGCATGGAAACTTCATCCGGGATATCAATATATAATTCTCTTTGTCGTTGTTTGTGAAATTCCTCAAATTCACTGTATATACCGAATTCCTTCTTATAAAATGCAACTGCTTTCTCATGCAGGATATCCGGTGTCCCGCTTTTGTATTCCATCATGCTGCTATACTGATATCTTGCCGCCTCTTTTACTACCCTGGCTTTCACTGGATTTAAATGGATATACCGCAAGCAATTCCAAAAATACCGCTCTGTTTCTATACATTCACTGACAAAACGATTTTGAAATACGTGCCCATTTCTATGATGCTTATAATTGTAGTAATTTGCATATTCAGCCAAAACAGCTGCCATAAATAATGATAACTCTGGAAATTCCGCCTTGAGAATCAAGTGGATGTGATTGGACATAATGCAATAAGCATATATCTCAACATTTTCATATTTCTTCTTAATTTTTTTGATGATTTTCTTTAGATATGTCTTTTCTCTAGATTGATTAAAAGTTCTTTCCTTATTAATCCCTTTTGCTATTACATGATATAGATCTGTACCGCTTTTCTGACGCCGCTTAAGTGGCAAAACAGTTCCTCCTTTCATTTTGGTACAGGTCAGTTTTCATTTTGGTACACCCCATTCTTCATTTTGGTACACCGTAAATGTTAATCCAGGACGTAGCCTTTTTGCAAAAGGCTACGTCCTGGATTAACAATAAAAAAATTTACTTCATCTCTTCTCTTACTTCTTTGAAGCACTTCACGATGAAATCGATGTCTTCTTTCGTGTGGCTTGCGCAAACCTGGGTACGGATTCTTGCCTTACCCTTCGGCACTACCGGATAGGAGAATGCTACGACGTAAACGCCCTTATCCATCATCCGTTTCGCAAATTCTGCGGCGGTCTTCTCATCATAGAGCATTACCGGTACGCAGGGATGAGTTCCCGGGATAATATCGAAGCCGTTGTCTTCCAGCTCTTTCCGATAATATGCGGTTACTTCCTCAAGATGATCACGAAGCTCTGTGCTCTCATCCAGCATATCGAAAAGCTCCAGGCTGGCGCCTACGATGGCCGGTGCCAGAGAGTTGGAGAACAGATACGGACGGCTGCGCTGACGGAGCAGATCGATGATCTCCTTGCGTCCGGATGTATATCCGCCGGAAGCTCCTCCCAGCGCCTTGCCCAGGGTTCCGGTGATGATGTCCACACGGCCCTGCACGCCGCAATACTCCGGAGTTCCACGTCCGGTCTTGCCGACGAATCCAACTGCGTGGCTGTCATCGACCATAACCAGCGCATTGTATTTATCTGCCAGATCGCAGACACCTTTCAGGTTACAGATGATACCGTCCATGGAGAACACGCCGTCGGTGGCGATCAGTTTGATGCGCGCGCCGGCTTCATCTGCTTCTTTCAGCTTGGCCTCCAGGTCTTCCATATCGTTGTTTTTATAACGGAACCGTTTTGCTTTGCAAAGACGAACGCCGTCGATGATGGAAGCGTGGTTCAGCTCGTCACTGATTACTGCGTCGTCCGCTGTCAGGATCGTCTCAAAGAGTCCGCCGTTAGCGTCGAAACAGGAAGAGTACAGGATGGTGTCATCTGTTCCCAGGAATTTGGAGATCTTCTGCTCCAGCTGTTTGTGGATATCCTGAGTTCCACAGATGAAACGTACGGAAGCAACGCCAAATCCTTTTGCGTCGTATGTCTTCTTCGCCGCCTCGATCAGTCTCGGGCTGTCGCCAAGTCCCAGATAGTTGTTGGCGCACATACACAGAAGCTCTCTTCCGTCTTCCATCTTCACTCTCGCGCCCTGGGGAGAAACAAAGGGAGCCTCGCCTTTAAAGAGCCCTGCCTCTTTGATCCCTTCCACCTCTTTGGCGTAAATGTTTAAAATATCGTCTTTCCTTGCCATTTCTATCGACCTTCCTTCTATATTATTTCCATTCTTGTCTCTGCATCTGATGCAGGAATCATTTGCGTCCGGATCTGCGGGACAGCTTAGTCATTTACATGTGACCAGTCCAGGATTACCTTGCCGGACTCTCCGGAGATCATTGCCTCGAAGCCCTTGGCAAAGTCTTTGATATCGAAGTGGTGTGTGATCACTTCAGAAATATCCAGACCAGCCTGGATCATCATGGACATCTTATACCAGGTATCCCATACCTTCCGTCCGTAGATACCGCGCAGGTTCAAGCCATTGAAGATCACGGTCTCCAGGTCTACGGTAGCGTCTGTTCTCTGCAGGCCAAGAAGCGCGATCTTGCCGCCGTGCTTCATGTTGTGGATCATGTCGTGAAGACCCGCCTGGGAACCGGACATCTCAAGTCCTACGTCAAATCCTTCGGTCATGCCGATCTCTTTCATAACATCCGGAAGCTTCTCCTCTCCCAGATTCACCGTTCTTGTAGCGCCCAGCTTCTTAGCCAGGTCCAGACGATACTGGTTGAAGTCTGTCACAACCACGTGTCTTGCGCCTGCGAACTTCACGATAGCCGCTGCCATCATTCCGATGGGACCTGCGCCTGCGATCAGCACGTCCTCGCCCAATACATCATAGGAAAGCGCTGTATGGGTCGCATTTCCAAATGGATCGAAGATGGCGTACATCTCCTCCGGGATGTTGGGGTTGCAGGGCCATACGTTGGAAGCCGGGATCACCAGGTACTCGGCGAAAGCTCCGTTTCTGTTCACGCCTACGCCCTTGGCGTCCTTACAGTTCTCTTTGTGGCCTTCCAGACAGTTCCGGCACTTGCCGCAGGTGATATGTCCCTCACCGGAAACCAGATCGCCGATATTGAAGCCTTTCACGCCTGCTCCAACCTCAACAACTTCTCCTACATATTCATGTCCGGCGGTAAGCCCGATGGGGATCGTATGCTGCGCCCAGTCATTCCACTGCCAGATATGTACGTCTGTTCCGCAGATCGCTGTTTTGTGGATCTTGATCTTCACGTCGTTAGGTCCCACCTCCGGGATCGGAACACGCTTCATCCACAGACCTTCTTCTGGTTTCTCCTTGACAAGCGCCCACATTAAGCCGTCATTGTTTACACTCATTTTGATGTACCTCCCATAAATTTTCGTCCCCAAGACGATTTTCTTTTTTTATTATAGCACACCATTTTTCCTTTGCACAATGAATTTTACCAAAGTTGCACAAACAACGTTTCCGCTCTCGTTAAATTTTCTACAAATATGTTTATAATTCGCTAAGATTTTGTTAATACGCCTTTTCATGTTCACAAATTAAGCCGGATAAATTATAATCCTTATAGCGTTTTCTCCAAGCGGGGGAAAACAAAATCTAGAGGAAAGAGAGGTGGCAGATAGCAATATCTGCGAAGTACAATGCAAACAGTTAAAAATATTCTTCAGAAATGGAACAGCATCAGTCTGGTAAAACGGATCATCTGCGGACTGATCATTGGTATCATCCTTGGACTTACCGTTCCACAGGCAACCGGTATCTCCATCCTGGGAGATCTGTTCGTCGGAGCCCTGCGGGGAATCGCTCCGGTTCTGGTATTCTTCCTGGTTATGAGCGCTCTGTGCCATATGGGAAAAGGCCAGAAGACAAATATGAAGATGATCGTTATCCTCTATATGGCAGGTAACGTACTGGCAGCGGCCTGTGCCGTGATCGCAAGTCACATCTTCCCGATCGTACTTACTTTCACAGACAACACTGACACCAGCGACGTAGCGCCTCCAAGCGGCGTCACCGAAGTATTGACCAACCTGCTTATGAACCTGGTTGACAATCCGGTAAATGCCATCGTACAGGCCAACTACATCGGTATCCTGTTCTGGGCTATCGTATTCGGTGTTGCTCTTAAGGGAGCGGGCGAAGGAACCAAGAATGCGCTGGAGCACATCTCTGACGCGGTATCCATCGCGGTACAGTGGGTGATCAGCTGCGCGCCATTCGGTATCATGGGCCTGATCTTCACCACCATCTCCGAGCAGGGGCTTTCCGTTCTTCTCGGATACGGACGTCTGATCCTGGTACTGGTTGGAACCATGGCTGTGGTTGTATTTATTGTCAACCCCATCATCGTATTCCTGTTCATCCGCAAGAATCCGTTCAAGCTGGTATTCACCTGCCTGAAGGAAAGCTTTATCACCGCGTTCTTCACCAGAAGTTCCGCGGCTAATATCCCGGTTAACATGAGACTGTGCGAGAGACTGGGTCTGGACGAGGATACCTACTCCATCTCCATTCCCCTTGGCGCTACCGTAAATATGGCCGGTGCGGCGATCACCATCTCCACCATGGCCCTGGCGGCAGCCAACACCCTGGATATCCATGTTTCTATCGGAAGTGCGCTTATCATGTGCGTTCTTGCAGCAGCCAGTGCGGCCGGAGCTTCCGGTGTTGCCGGCGGTTCCCTGCTGCTGATCCCGCTTGCATGTAGTCTGTTTGGTATCCCGGATGATATCTCCATGCAGGTTGTTGGTGTAGGTTTCATCATCGGTGTTATCCAGGATTCCTGCGAGACCGGTGTGAACTCTTCTACCGACGTTCTCTACACCGCCATCGCGGACTTCCGCGACAGACGGATCCATCCGGAGCGCTACGCTGACAAGCCTTTTGATCCGGAAATCAAGATCCTGTAATCCGAAGCGGTTAAGAGCAAACAATTACATAGGCTGCAAAAAGCACCTGTTCCATCCATGGACAGGTGCTTTTTTTGCGGCTGTGCAAACCGCACAGAAACTCAATTGTTTCAAAAAAATTTATAGTTATTATTTACAAATCCTCCTCTTTCCTGTAATATTAATAGAAAGCAATGTCTTAACGTTATCTTAGCGATCATGAGCGTAAAGGCAAAAAAGAAAGAAAGTGAGAGAGGTATGGAAACAGTTAAAAACGTAATCAAAAAGTGGAACAGCATAAGCCTTGTCAAGCGGATCATCTGTGGCCTGATCATCGGTATCATCCTGGGACTTACCATCCCCCAGGCTTCCGGCATCTCCATTCTCGGTGACCTGTTCGTCGGGGCTCTGCGGGGGATCGCCCCGATCCTGGTATTCTTCCTGGTCATGAGTTCCCTGTGCCACATGGGAAAAGGCCAGAAGACCAACCTGAAAGTCATCGTTGTCCTGTACATGGTAGGTAATGTGGTAGCAGCAGCCTGCGCGGTAGTCGCAAGCCGTCTCTTCCCCATCGTACTTACCTTCACAGAGAACACAGACACCGGCGACGTAACACCTCCAAGCGGCGTCACCGAAGTATTGACCAACCTACTTATGAACCTGGTTGACAATCCGGTAAATGCCATTGTGAACGCCAATTACATCGGCATCCTGGCGTGGGCCATCATCTTTGGTATCGCCCTCAAGGGAGCCAGCGAGGGAACCAAGAACGCCCTGGAGAATATCTCCGACGCGGTATCCATCGCGGTACAGTGGGTGATCAGCTGCGCGCCATTCGGTATCATGGGCCTGATCTTCACCACCATCTCCGAGCAGGGGCTTTCCGTTCTTCTCGGATACGGACGTCTGATCCTGGTACTGGTTGGAACCATGGCTGTGGTTGTATTTATTGTCAACCCCATCATCGTATTCCTGTTCATCCGCAAGAATCCGTTCAAGCTGGTATTCACCTGCCTGAAGGAAAGCTTTATCACCGCGTTCTTCACCAGAAGTTCCGCGGCCAATATCCCGGTAAATATGAAGCTGTGTGAGAGACTGGGTCTGGACGAGGATACCTACTCCATCTCCATCCCACTGGGCTCCACCGTCAACATGGCCGGAGCGGCGATCACCATCTCCACCATGGCCCTGGCGGCAGCCAACACCCTGGATATCAAAGTTTCTATCGGAAGCGCGCTTATCATGTGTGTTCTTGCAGCGGCCAGCGCGGCCGGAGCTTCCGGCGTTGCCGGCGGTTCTCTTCTGCTGATCCCGCTTGCATGTAGCCTGTTTGGTATCCCGGACGACATCTCCATGCAGGTTGTTGGCGTTGGTTTCATCATCGGCGTGATCCAGGATTCCTGTGAGACCGGTGTTAACTCTTCTACCGACGTTCTCTACACCGCTATCGCGGACTTCCGCGACAGACGGATCCATCCGGAGCGCTATGCTGACAAGCCCTTTGATCCGGAGATCAAGATCCTGTAAACATAAAAGAAAAACAGCAGAAATATGATCGCAGCAAACAGCCCTCTGGATAAAATCCAGAGGGCTGTTTTTATCAGACAGATCGTTCTTTTGTCTCTACATACATTCCACCAGCATGCCCGACACATCCTGCAGCATATTCCAGAAATCTTCCTCTTGGGACAGCGCCTTGCCTTTATCCTGCTCCAGGCGCTCTGCCAAAGCTTTCACCTTCTCATTCTCCGGCTCCCTCTCCAGCAGGATCCGGCACAGCTTATAAGCCGCTTCCGTCAGCCGGATGGACCCGTAGATCCTTGGCTCTCCCGGAAGTCCCTGGGCGCTGGTAATAAGATAGATCAGTAATTCCAGTTCTCCTCGTTCCATCTTGCCTACTCCTTTCCCGCAGCTTCTCCAAATGAGTTAAAAAAGGCGATCTCTTCCACCGCCGGCCTTGCAGGACACCGGGGCTCTCCCTTGGGATAGCCGATGGAGACAATTAGTTCAATCCGGTAGTCCTCCGGGATCTCCAGGATCTTGCGCACTGCCGTCTCATTGTAGGATTTAATGGCACAGGTTCCAAGACCATATTCCCTGGCTGCCAGCATAAGATTCTCTGCTGCCATTGCCGCGTCCATCATACAGCCGTACTTCTTCGCATTTTCTCCGCCCCGCTTAAGGGCCTTCGCCATATCTGAGCAGATCACCAGGATCACCGGCGGCCTGCCGGAAAGCCCTGGGCTGAAGAAGTCCACTTTCTCCCGTTTTTCCTCGTCTGTCACAAACAAGAATCTCCAGGCCTGGAGATTACTGGCAGAAGGCGCTTTCTGCGCTGCGTCCGCCAGTTTCAACAGCAGTTCCTCAGGCACTTTTTTCTCCTCAAAAGACCGGATGCTGTGCCGTTCATTGATCGCTGTCAGCAACTCCATATACCCTCACCTCTTTCTCTTTCCAAAGCACACTGATTTCCTATCTGCGCACACTTTCAAAATAGGCAAACAGCCCCTCTGCCAGAACCGGGTCGATCACCGGCAGGCCGGTAGCCTCCTCCAGTTCCCGGGCGATGCCGATGGTCGCAAGCCCTGTACAGGCCAGGGCGATCACTTCCGCCCCCTTTTCTTTCAATTTCCTTCCGGACAAGAGCACCTGCTCTCTTCCCTCTGGCGTCATCAGATCCAGGGTACTGTCCACCCCTTCCGGCTTCTCCAGGATCATCTTCCCCTGCAGCAGCCGCGCATAGGCATCCGGCGCATAATCGGTGATCCCCAGGACCCCGATCCTGGATCCATACCGGAGCGCCACTGCAACCGTTGTCTCACCGCCTCCAGTTACCGGAATACCTGGCAGGGCTTCCCGGATCTCCCGGACTCCCGGATCATCCGCACAGCTGACGATGATCATATCCACATCCCGGAAGGTTTTCGCCGTCTCTACAATCTTGGGAACCGCGATCCGGCCAAGTTCCGGACTGTGGATCCCTTCCGGCTGATCCGGGATACACTTGGTCTCCACTTCCAGCTCCGGAAATTTCTCCATAATCTGTCTCTGATGAGAATACAGCACTTCCGGGTCTTCGCAGGTCAGCACCCGGATCAGTCCTACTTTAAATTTTTTCCCTTTTTGACTCATAATTTCCTCCTTTTTAAACGAAACCCCGCAGCTTTCCAAGCTGCAGGGTTTGCTTGCCGTTATACCTGAAAAACTCCTTCTTTGATCACAAGGGTATCGTCCAGATACAATGTGGGGCGCAGAATGATCCCGTCCATATGGCACTCTGCTTTGTTCACCCCGCCAAATGACGCATTGGTTCCAAAAGCGATGTGCACGGTGCCATACACCTTCTCATCTTCCAGGATGATCCCGTTTAAGATGGCCGCCTCATTGGTTCCGATCCCAAGTTCACATAAAGTCCCGTTGGTCTCATTTTTCAGAAGGATCTCCAGATTTTCACTTTTATCTCCCGTCACTTCCCGGAGTTTTCCGCCGGAGATCTTCATGTGCAGAGGGCTTTCCAGCTTCCCGATCCCCACCATGGAACCGTCGATGATCATCTCTCCCTCTGAGCCGTCTTCCAGCGGCGCGATATAGGCTTCCCCGGAGGGAAGGTTTCCGCATTTGCCAGGCTCCTTGTAGACTCCCGGGCTGGGCACGCCGTCCCGCCCTTTCAGGGAGATCTCCAGAACCTTTCCATCTTTCTCGATCCTGGCCTTGTCCGCCTGGGTTAACATATCCGTGATCCTGGCGGTCAGCTTCTCTACTTCCTGATAATCTGCGGTCATGGCTCCTTTCCCGAACATTTCTCTGGTGATGCCCGGCATAGTTGCAACCCGGGTCCCGGCGGCTGCCGCCTGGATCCTGGCCGCGGTATGGGTCAGGGATTTGGCTGTAGGCGCAATGACTACATCCGCCGCCTTCATGGCTTCCGCCACCGCTTTAGGCGGCTCCTGGCCGCTGACTTCCCGCTCTTTCATAACCATCAGAAGCCCTTCACAACCAAGATCGCAGGCCGCCTGATAGAGGGCCTCCCCGATCTCTTTTCTCGTGTCATCTGTGATCACAAGGACAGATTCATCCTTTTTCACGCCCAGGCAGGAGACAAGCACCTGCCCGGCAATCTTTACGAAATCCTGCATAACGATCCTTATCCTCTTTTCTTCAAGTCTGTCAGTTCGGAGACCACGCGGGCCAGAAGTGTCCTTGGAAGCACTACCAGTTTCCCGGTTTTTTCTTCAAACATCCGCTTCATCTCCTGAGTGTATCCGATGCAGTCCAGAACGATCAGGTCCGCATCCATATCCTTCACCTGCTGCGCCGCCTTCTCCAGATCCTCCCAGGGGCCATAGGGAGACGCCGCAATGGACGTTACCTTGTCCACATACTGGCTCCATTTCCCCTCTGTCTGGCTAAGCTGGAGAGGAGACGGCGTCATACAGATGATATTTGACTTCTTGGTCATCAGGGGCACGATCCGGTCCAGGATATCGCAGGGATAGATAAGAGGGATATTTCTGGATGTTAAAGTCTCCGGAAATTTCCCTGTGCAGAAGAACATGATCAACCGGCAGCCTTCCGCCTCCAGCTCATCGATAGCCTGCTGCAGCCTGGGCAGGATATAACGCTCCGCGAAGGTCACAGAACTCCCGTCCGTCAGGCGGGAGACCAGCACATAGTCGCCCTCTTCCGGCGTAAACTTCGCGATCTCCTCTTTGGTAAGCCCATCCAGCCCTCCGGCCTGCTTAAGCTCCACCTGTCCTTCAAAAATATCCATGATATCCGCCGTCACGTCAGTTCTTGGCGCCTGGCCAATGGTGATCGCTCCAATTTTCATCTTTATCCACCTCTTATTCTTCACCCAGAGTCTGTAAATGTTTCATACTTCCATACAGTTTCACAAGACGGGCATACTCGTCCTCATCGTAGAACTTGCACTGTCCCCGTCCGAAGGCTTTAGCCACCTCCAGCATAAAGCGGGCCGCCTCTTCTACATCCGCCGCATGGGTAGCTCCTGTGGCGCAGCCGGGCACCATTACTTCCGCAGTGATCGCAACGCCAACCACCGGGGCGTTTGTGGCCGTACAGGGCTGGAGTACACTGTTCAGGTGATGGACATCATTTCCGTAAGGAGTGATGTCCTGGGTTGCCAGCGGGAATACATAAGGAAGCTTGCCTGTAGTGATCTGCATAAGCTCCAGAAGATCTTCTGATGTCCGCAGGATATATCCCTCTTTTACCGTGGGAGAGATAGCAAATCCCCTGGTGTTGATCACACGGTTTCCCTTTGTGGTGTCCACAGACAGGATGGCGTCCAGATCGTCGGACACTTCCTCGTGGTTAACCTGTGACATCTCTACCGGAGATCCCATAAACGGTACCGGGTCATGAGGCTGAGTAGGTGCATCCGGGCAGATATGAGTGGAAACCAGCACGTCGCCCTCAAGGAAGTCACCTTTGTTCTGCATATCCAGAAGCTTTGCTGCCAGAGCTACCGCCGCCAGGGCTCCATCTCCGTCAGACACAAAACCGATCCGCTCCGGGCGTGCGCCAAGACCGCCCAGACGTCCCAGAAGCCCAATGGTAGGAGCGGTTCCTCCGTTTGTCTTTCCTTTTGTTCCCGGGATCCGCACTTTCAGCATATCTGTAGATCCCTTTGGCCCTTTCAGCTCATAAACCTGGATATCCGCATCCGCCTTGATGGTCCGCAGATACTCCTCCACCTTTTTCCCTGTTACATTTGCATCGTCCAGCACATCAAATGCATCGATAATCTGTTTCATCAACATAATTCTTTGTCCTCCCTGTTCTTATAAGTATTTCACCATTTCTTTGCCCACCACTTTCTCTGTTTCCTGGAGAAGCTCCGGGTCAAACATGGTGGCTGACAGCTTCAGATTCTTCTTGTCCGTTCCGATCACATAGACGTCCAGCCCTTCCTCCATCATGGCTGTGGTCACCGGTTCCCCGGTCTGGGCGTTGATGGTCATAATGAGATCCGGGAAAGTGGCAAGCCGTTCTCCGTCCTTCTCCGCGGTAGCGTACTCATTCCAGAAGGTCAGCTCACATCCGTCCACTTCCGCATATCCCACATCGAAACCGCCTGTAGTCTCTATGGAGAAATTTGATACCTTTCCTCTGGCCAGGATCCTGCCGCCCAGGAATTCGCATACGCTGTTCACCGCTTCCTCCACAGAAGTCTCCAGCCCTTTGCGGAAAGCCTTTCCTGTCTCAATAGCAAAGCTTACTCCACCTACGGCGCAGTTCTCTTTGGCATACGCCGCGGTCACCGGATTTCTGGCCACCGCCACCAGGCCTCCTGCCTCAATGGAAGCAAGGCGGACCAGCTTAGATGTATGTTCGATACTTCCCTCAAAGAAACACTCTACGTGATTGCCGGTCTCCGGATTTCCTCCCACACACGCCTGGACAGTCTTATAGTCCCTCTGTTTGTGCAGGTTCATACTTCCCATCACACCTGTGGGGTGAGCCCGGCCGTTGCAGGGCGCGTCCACCAGCGGAAGCCCGGAGATGGCAGCCTGGAGCCAGCCGTTCACAGAGGCCTCTCCCCCCTGCTCATTGGTGATGATCCCACCCAGCTTCAGATCCGTATTCTTGCGGATCATCTCTACAGTATAGGCGAGATCTTTCGCTGTCATAAACTGATCCTTTGCGTTAGGGGCGCCCACCAGAGACGCTGTCAGAAGCACTGCGTCCTCGTCCACCGCCTCAATGGGGATCAGCCGAAGATCTGTGTACTCCACCGCGATCTTCGCGTACTTTCTTCCTTTGACAGGATCTCCGCCTCCTCCGCCTCCGAGGATGGTCCCGCCTGCAAGAATGTCGTCCAGCATCTGGGCCGTCAGTTTCATTCCCACTTGTTTCTCCATCAAAATCCCCTTCTTTCTGTTATGATACTTTCTATTACAAATGCCGGCATAAAGAACTCTTTACGCCGACATCTGAAATATACCTGTTATTTTTTCTTGCTTCCAAGAGCCAGCGTTGCCGTGAAGAAGCTGTACAGAGCAGCACCTGCCAGCGCGCCTGCACCCAGGATATTGAGGGTATCCTCGTTCTCTTTGTTCCTTCTTACCAGGACTGCGCGGATGATCAGAGCCACGATAATGGTAAGACCATTGATGGTACTTCCAACCAGAAGACCGGTGGCGAACAGGATTCCCACCTGACGGGCCCCTCCCAGGAACTGGATGATCGCACCCGGGATCGCCCAGATCAGAAGCCACTTGGCAACCGCTCCGCTTGCGCCGGCCTCGATGGTCGCTGCAAAGGTGGCATCTACTGGTGCAAAAAGTCCCTGCGAGAAGTAAGTCTTCGCAAGAAGGGCTACCATAACAAAGGCAACGGTAAATCCTACAATTTCAGAAATATACTGCTGTTTTCTTCCCACTTTCTCCAGGTCCGGATCCTGTCCGCACCCTCTCAGAATATATCCGCACTTCAGGTCATAGGCCATATCGGAAAATGCCGGGCCTGTAGCCGCCGTATAGGCAACCAGGATCGCCAGCGGCATGCTTGGGAATCCGATCAGCATTCCCACCAGAAGGAAGATCAGCGCTGTGGCGAATCCCGGGAACCATCCGGAATACATAGCGGAAATTCCCACGATCAGCTCAGAAGCGATAGCTGCGAAGGCAGCGTAGATGATCCAGATGACCAGTTTGACCGGGGACATCTCGGACCAGATCCCGGTGATCACCGCAAGAGCGATGGCTACTACAAAGTAAGCCACATAGCCCCATCCCAGGGCGCTCTTCATATTGCCCATGCTCCGGCTGAATTTACCTGCCGCGCTGGCGTCGTCTCCCTTCCTGGAGAACAGCATCTTGCAGACCTGAAGCAGTGCGATCATACCGGCTCCAATCATGATACCGTGAGGCATATACTGGAACATAGGATCCGCGGTAAGATTCGCTCCCTCGCCAAAGATATTCGTAATAACAGGAAAGCTCTTCCCAAAAATGTCAATGATAAACCCATTGGTATTGATCACACCGATCACAATACTGCCCACACCAAGGGCTGCCATTGCCACAAAGTCACCAAACCAGGACACACCCAGAAGGTCTGTCGGGATCCCGATGACCTTGCCGCCCACACCGATCACCATACCGCCAAGAAGAAGCATGGCTTTCCGGCCTTTCTCTACCACGGCAAGAATAGACTGGGCGGAAGCCACTCCAGGCGGCCATGCGCCCTCTGCCGGGAACATCTCGGAATCAAAAGTTTTATAAAGGATCGTCGCATCAATGATGGTGGCGATAAACACACCGATCAGCAGCGGCATCATCAGATCCCATCTTCCCATGATCACAGGGATACCAATTGGGAGCAGCAGGCTGTTCGCCGCAGAAAATGTTGCTCCGGAGATAGCTGTCTGGATCATGTTCTGGCTGTGGATACTCCGGTACTTCTGTAAGAATTTCAACGGGATCCTGGAAAGAATGATCGCAAACAAGGCTCCAACGATCGACGTATTGGGCGCAACGCCTGTACGTACGATCAGCTCCAGACCAATGATCGCGCCAAGCACACTCATCACAACATTCAGGATGACTACGTGGGGCGCGAACGCCTTTGGATGCTCAGCCGCGGTAATATGCAGCTGCTCATACGATTTTTTGCTTTGTTCGTCCATAGTTTCTCCTCCTTTTCTCTCATCGACCTCTTTTCGTTTTCAAAACATCCGGTCTTCAGGTATAAAGAAAGCCAATGTGATGATCACCCACATTGGCTTAACACTCCTTTATTTTAGCACTTTATCGGAATAAACTCTTTATTCCCGCCCCCCAATCTTTCCCTTATTGTTTTGTGCTTCACGCACAATTTTGTTAAAAATTCTGGTATTCCCTCATCTTGCACAGAAATGCAAGCTCCTGTACCGTTTGAGAATCTCCCAGACTGCACTCCAGGATCTCCTCAATCTTCTTTACCCGGTATGCCATGGTATTCCTGTGAAGAAACAGTTTTTCCGCCGTCTCCTTCCTGGAGCCGTTGTTCTGCATCAGTTCTTCCAGGGTCCAGAGCAGTCTTGCTCCGTGCTTTTGGTCATACTCCACAAGATTGCGGAAACGTTCCTCTATATAACTTTGAACCTCTGGCAGTCTGGAGATCTGAAGCAGCAGTTCCTCATATCTCATCTGCTCCCACCACAGAGTCTTCTCTTCAACCGTAGGTATTCCTGTAAGCCTGCGAAGTTCTCCCAGCTGCCTGTCTGCCTCCGCCACTTTCAGATAACTTTCTGCTCTGCCGGAAACCAGGATATGATATTCCTGTTTTACAGTTCTGACAAGATTTTCCCGGAAGGTCTCCAGCTCCTTCTCAAAAGCGCCGGGCCTTCCCGGTTCCTGAAAAAGGATCAGGTTCTTCTTTGGAAAAGAAATGCTGTTGTATATAACATTTTGTTTCATAAGAAACTCTTCCGTTTTCTTTCTTGCCTTTTCCCGCTTTTTCTCCGGTACTTCCTCACTGCCGGAGGAAGGCAGGATCTCCATCACTCTTATGGGAAGATGGGGCCAGTAAAGAGATACCGCTCGCATCTGCGCCTCTTCTTCCCGGTCAAAATCCCCCCGGGTCAGATCAAAATAGAACTTCTGATCCAGTTTCTTCTTCTCCACCTGGCCGATCTGATACCGGGTATACATCTCCATGCCGCTTTTCGCCTCTACAAGGGCCACCATCACCGGATACACTGCCTCCACAAACCCCACCCCGTTATCCAGGAAGAAAAGGGGGAAATGAAGGCTATCTGCCAGCTCCAGGGCTTCCTGGGGAAACCGATCAAAAAACCGGGTTTTGATGGCGAGGGCAGACGCCCCCGCTTCATTCAAATCCCGGATCAATGTCAAGACGGCTTCTTTATCGTTGCGGATCGCGTATCCGGTTGTGATCAGAAGCAGCTCTTTTCTGAGCCACGGCTTGATATCCGGCTGTTCCATCATATCGTAGAACGCCACCGGACGATCAAGGCCTTCTGCTCCTGCCACCAGTTCCGCCTGTCCGTTATTCCATAGTTCTTTGATATCTTTTACCGTCAGCTTCATGGAATTACCACGCAAACTTCTTCTCGAAGTAGCTCTCCAGATCTTCGATCTTCACCCGCTCCTGCTCCATGGTGTCGCGGTCGCGGACCGTCACTGCGCCGTCTTCCTCAGAGTCGAAATCGTAAGTCACGCAGAAGGGCGTTCCGATCTCATCCTGGCGGCGGTAGCGCTTGCCGATATTGCCTCTTTCATCAAATTCACAATTATATTTCTTGCACAGCTGGGTATAGATCTTCTCCGCGCCCTCGCTCAGCTTCTTGGACAGCGGCAGCACGCCGATCTTCACCGGAGCCAGCGCCGGATGGAAATGAAGGACGGTACGCATGTCTCCGCCTTCCAGCTCTTCCTCGTCGTAAGCGCTGCACAGGAAGGCCAGCACCATACGGTCCGCGCCCAGCGACGGTTCGATCACGTAGGGGATGTATTTGATCTTCTTCTCATCGTCAAAGTAGGACAGATCCTGCTTGGACACCGTCTGGTGCTGGGTCAGGTCGAAGTCTGTCCGGTCCGCGATTCCCCACAGTTCGCCCCAGCCAAAGGGGAAGAGGAACTCCACGTCCGTGGTGGCCTTGCTGTAATGGCTCAGCTCTTCCGGCTCATGGTCACGATAGCGCACTTCCTCGTCCTTCAGGCCCAGAGACTTCAGCCAGTCCAGACAGAACTGCTTCCAGTATGCGTGCCACTCCAGGTCCGTATCCGGCTCACAGAAGAATTCCAGCTCCATCTGCTCGAACTCTCTGGTACGGAAAGTAAAGTTGCCCGGCGTGATCTCGTTCCGGAAGGATTTGCCGATCTGGCAGATCCCGAAGGGGATCTTCTTCCGGGAGGTACGCTGTACATTCTTAAAGTTTACAAAGATTCCCTGGGCAGTCTCCGGACGGAGATATACTACGCTCTTGGCGTCCTCGGTCACGCCCTGGAAGGTCTTGAACATCAGGTTGAACTCCCGGATCTCTGTAAAGTTATGCTTTCCACAGGTGGGGCAGGGGATCTGATGCTCCTCGATGTACGCCTCCATCTTCTCATGGCTCCAGCCGTCGATGCTGTCCGGCAGCTCAAGTCCATTCTCCTTGGCGTAATCCTCGATCATCTTGTCCGCCCGGAAACGCTCGTGGCATTCCTTACAGTCCATCAGCGGATCGCTGAACCCGCCCAGATGCCCGCTGGCCACCCAGGTCTGGGGATTCATCAGGATCGCGCAGTCCACGCCCACATTGTAGGGAGACTCCTGGACGAACTTCTGCCACCAGGCCTTCTTCACGTTATTCTTCAGCTCCACGCCAAGATTTCCGTAATCCCATGTATTGGCAAGCCCGCCGTAGATCTCGGAACCGGGATATACAAACCCTCTTGATTTGGCCAGAGCCACGATCTTTTCCATTGTCTTTTCTACCATACCCATATCCTCACTTTTCTTTCTCATAATTGTTAATTATTATACAGTCAACAGGCCCGGTTTGCAACCCCTGCGAACGCATTTTCCCGGGCTTTTAAGGATACAGCTATCTGTCTTTTACCTCTGGTCAAACTGGCCTGCCAGCGCCCGTTTCATATCTGCCTCCAGTCTGGTCAGTTCCTTTTCCGCCTCATGGCGCTTAACGCTTCCCTCCCGCTGGATACGCAGAGTCTCTTCAATGGTCCGGATCATGTCGTCATTGACTTTCTTCAGTGTGGCTATGTCCGCAATGCCCCGCTCAGATTCTTTCGCTGTCTCAAGGGTATTGGTCTTCAGAAGCTCCGCGTTCTTCTCCAGCAGCTGGTTGGTGGTGTCCGTGATCTCCCGCTGCATCTGCAGGGTCTTCTGCTGCCGGTACAGTCCCAGAGCGATCACGATCTGACTCTTCCACACCGGGATCGTATTAAGCACCGCTGTCTGGATCTTGTCCACCAGCATCTTGTCATTGTTCTGGATCATCTTGATCTGAGGAGCCGTCTGGATGGCAATGGTGCGGCTCAGTTTCATATCGTGCAGCTTTTTCTCAAACCGGTTCACCGTATCCTCAAAATCCCGCAGCACCTGAGCCGCCATTGGATCCCCTGACTCAGCGGCCTCCTGGCGCAAACCGGGAAGGGTTTCCTGGCGCACTTCAGCCACCTTCTCCTCCCCTGCGGTGATATAGCATTCCAGTTCCCGGAAATACTCCAGGTTCTTCTGATACAAGGTCTCAAACATATTGATATCTTTGAGCATCTCCATGCGGGCCTTCTCCAGTTCTCCCTCGATCCGGTCCACCTGCACCTCCAGCGTCTCATACTGGGCCTGCAAACGGCGGATACGGTCTTTTGCGCTCTTTAAGAACGGGATCTTATCCAGGATCCCCTCATTATTTCCAATCTTTGCCACATCGGAATTACGCACCTTTTCGGAAAGCTCCAGCAGAAGCTCTCCTGTCGTCCCACTGTCTTTCGTACGCACCTGCCCCAGGATCCGCTGGGAAAAATCAGCGATATTACGCTGGGCTCCCACACCGTACTGTACGTCGGTCTGAGGATCCAGGAAATCAATCTCCTTCTTGATCTCATCCACCCGCTGCCGCTCCTGCGGTGTCAGCGCCTCTTCCGCCGGTTCTTGCGCCGGCAGCATTTCTTCCATCTCTTTTTCTTTTGCCCGCATCAGGGCTTCCATGGTGATCTCGCTCATCTCTTCCCATCCTTTCTCCACTCTTATGACAGATAATCAATAATTTGTTTCATTGTCTGGTAATCCGGGATCTCCATCACCTGAGTGATCTCCTGGCAGGTCTCTTCTACCGGGAAGATCTCCACATCTGACGCCGCCGAATAAAGGCTGGTCCGAAACCCGTGTTTCTCCCAGGCAAGCGCCTGCACTTTTTCATCCAGCAGGGCGCTGATCAGCTGCTCTCCCGGATCGTCCAGGGCGATCAGCACATGGGTGGACCAGATGGTGGGCGTTGGATAGAGCATGACGATATCCTCTTTCAGCGTCTCATATTCCTCCGGATTCTGAACAGAAAACTCCAGAAGCTGACTTTCATAACCTGCGATCATGGGCTTTGCCCCTACTCCGGTCTTCAGGAACTGATCAAACAGATCCGCGGAAGAAGTCTCCATATATCCCAGCCTGGAAAAAATCTCCTTCAGCTGGGGAAGCACCGCTCCTACGCTGGTCTCATCCACAGTCTCTCCGCCGTTTAGCACATTGGCCAGAAGTCCGGCATAGACATTTCCAGAGTTGGATTTCACCGGATCAGTAGTGTCCACCGACACACTCCCATAGAGCTCCGGCAGGCCGATATCTGCCCAGCTGGTATCTGCCAGCATAAGATCCGTCAGTTTCTGCATATCTACATAGAAACTACCATCCCGTTCGGTCGCCACCTTTTGTTCCAGCAGCGCATCCAGCACCATTTGATGAGTATAGATCACAATAGGCGTATTCAGGATGATATCCTGCTTCGCAGGCTCCCCGTGGACATCCCGATAGTAATCCAGCGCCGTCCGGCTGGAAGGAAAGAGATAATCCATCCCCTCCTGGTCTGCCGTCACCATGTCCAGGGACCCGGCCTTGGCATACTCCAGCTCCAGCCCGTAGTTCTTCCGCAGCACATCCTTTACTTCCTCATCCTCGAAAAGGCCGATCTTCTCTCCCCCCAGATATCCGTCCAGGGTAGTGATCTGTGGTTTTCCGGAAGAATAGAGATAATATCCTCCCGCCGCCAGGATCACCACCACCAAAAGGATCAGGCCTGCAATTCTCGCTTTCATATCTCTCTGGCGCCTCCTTTTTCTCCCCCGTTCGCCTGCCGGGCGGTACTGTGTCCTTCCATCTTCATCGTCTGCCGCAGCAGCTGAAGCTCTGCTTCCATATCCAGAAGCTCCTCCGACATCAGCTTCTGGAACTGATTCTCAAACGCCTCATTCAGAGTACGGATGGCTTCCTCTGTCTGTACCTTCAGTCGTCTGGTATCCTCCGTATTAAGATCGGTATTCTGCAGATCCACATATTTCTCCAGCAGCTGGGACGCCGCATCCTGATAATAATCAATGAATTGCCGGGCCTGGGGGATCTTCCCTGGATTTTCCTCCAGATACTTCAGGATGTTTCCCGCCGTCCGGTGAAGCCGCTCCGATTCTTCCTTCAGTTCCAGATCCCGGATCTTCGTCATGGACCGTTCGATGCTCTTAAGATCCGCCCTGGCTTCTTCCAGCTTCTCCCTTAAATGTTCTCCGTCCCTCAGGGTCTCCACCTTCACCTTTCCGATCTTTCTCACCGGTTTCAGAAGCAACGTGAACGCCATATACAAAAGCACCGCCAACACTGCGCTGAAGAGGAAGTTCCAGCGCAGCACCCCAAACAGAAAATAGAAAAAGAACAAATCAAACACAAAGCTGAGAGCGATCACACAAATCTCTTTCTTCATCTAGTTATATCCTTTCACACTGCGGAAGGCTCCCACCAGATCTTCTCTTCCGTCAAAAACTCTTCCGTTGGTAAGATCCGCGATCTCCTGCAGTTCTTCCTCGTAAGCCTCTCCAAACAGGATAGAAAAGATGGGAACATCATATCCCCCGTCCTGATAAGCCGATTTCAGGTCTTCCATGCTGTGTGACCCGTTGGATTCTCCGTCCGTCATCAGGATCACCGCCGGAGTATAAGCGGACAGATCATACTGCTCCAGATAACTAAGGGCTTCCTCCGCCGCAAGATAAATATCGGTTCCGCCTACGCACTCGTGCCTGCTGATCTTATCGTATAATTGCTGCATATTCTCATCGGTAGGATTTCCTGCATCATATACATTCAACACCTGATCACTGAAGATCACCGCGATATTTACTTCTCCCTCGCTGGCCTCCAGAAGATTGGCCCTGGCCTGATCCTGGAGCATCACCTGCGCCAGACCTTCCATCAGCTGTTCCTGCCCTTCTCCGTACATACTTCCGGAAAAATCCAGACAGTAGACTGTCAGCGAAGGCTTCCGGAACTGAGTCTGATAAAGGTTCAGCGCCTCCTCCAGCACATCTGCCGCCGGCATGGTGATGGGGGACAGGATCCGCTCTGTATCAATACCCCAGTCCTTGTTGAAAATATCTTCATTCTCCGCAGACACTCCTTCATATCCTGTGCGCCGCCCGGTCTTCTGGATCTGATCCTGGACGTCGTCGCTCATCAGATATTCCTGCACTTTGAGAAATGCCTCTTCCTGGCCCTTCTCCCCGTGATCCACATAGCCAAGCGGAGAATCTGAGATTGAAAGTCCGTCATAGGGATACACCACATACAGAGGTTCTCTCCCCTGTTCCTTCAGCTCCTGGTTTGCGCTGATGATCAGGCTCTCATAATTAACCATGGCGTCGTAATCCCCTTTAAGGAACATGTCTTTAAGCCAATCGGAACTTCCGGAGCTGCGCTCGATACCGCCCAGCAATTCTTTGATCTGCCGTCCCAGCTCCTCCTGCTGCAGGTCTTCCACCGTCATCCCCTCCTGCTTGTCCAGCAGGGCATAGAGGAATCCAATATAGGCGCTGGCGCCGGAATTAGACTGAGTAGCGCTGGTCATACAGAAAGACAGCTTCCCGGTCGTGATCGCCTCCAGGATCTCGCCCACCGAAACCTCCCGGTCTGTAAATCCCAATTCCTCCGCCAGGCTCTGGCGGATCCCGAAGACCACCGGCGTGGTGGATGTGGACTGGACATGTTTTACCAGATGGGACTTGTCTCCCAGAGAGATCCAAAGGCTGTTTGCCGGCCATACCGCATCGTAAGTCTCGGCTCCCGCCTCCAGTTCCCTCATAATGTCCACGGAACCCTTATACTCCATAACGATATTGATCCCGGTCTCCCGGACACATTCCTGGATGATGGGCTCCAGTTCCCGGTTTTCAGATCCCGACAGCACCCGCAGGGTCGCCTCCCCGCCGTCCGCCCAGAAAGACGCATGCTGGGCCGTATTCTCCCCGGCTTCCTGTCCGCCCTCTCCGGCGGATCCCGGGATACAGCCTGCCAGAAGCCCGCAAAGCAGAAGCAGTACTGCCAAAACACCGGCTAATCTCCTGTTTCTCTCTTTTCTCATAGGTTTCTTCCTCCTTTATTTCTCAGTTTCCCGATTTTCCGAAAAGAAAAAGCAGATGACCGTTCTGGCCATCTGCTCCGCAACCTGTGGATTACTTATTTGAATAATATATCCTTCCTTTTTATTCTTGTAAAGCGCATTTATGTTAAATCTTCTTTAAATCTTCAGTCCGTTCCGATCACTGTCTCCAGAATGTCAAGCGACTTGAAATGCCTGCCCACATAAGCCTCCAGATAGGCCCCGGTCACCTGCTCCAGTTCTTCCAGCACCTCTTCTTTGACCACGAAGGTATAGAGCTTCTCCAGGGGCGTGGCGGCAATGTACTGCATGGCATAGACCGTGGAGCCAAGAAGGGGCCTGGCATCTCCTGCCCTCCCCTCGCACTGACGGCACACCAGCCCCCCTTTGCGGACGCTGAAAAGCCGCTCACCCGCCTCATTCCCACACAGGACGCACTCTCCCAGCTGCGGCCCCTCCCCCTCGATGACAATGGTCCGCAGCTCAAAGATACAGCGCACCAGCCGGTTGGGGATATGTACGTTAGTAAGGGCCCGCAGGGACTGGTAGAGAAGCTTCAGAAGCTCCCGCTCGTCCGCCGCCTCTCTTGCATAGTAGCTGGCAAGATCCATGAAATAAAATCCATAGTATGCTCCCTCCACGTCGGTGCGCAGTTCTTCAAAATAATTGGAAACAGAGGCCGACATCAGGGTATAGGATGTCCGCCCCTCATACAACGTGAATTCTCCGAAGGAAAAGGGGCTTGTCACCCCCAGAAGGGCGCTCCCCTGCCGCCTTGCCCCTCTGGCAAATGCAGCCAGCTTCCCCCGCTCTTTTGTCAAAAGCACCACCCGTCTGTCATATTCCCCCACGGGCGACACAGCCAGTACCATGGCCGTCACTGTTATCTGGTTCATCACTTGGCTCACCTTCGTGCTTCTTCATGACCTGCCTGCAGATCTCCATCCCTTTGTAGGTCAGATAATCCTCTACTTTCCCTGTCTCCAGGAACTGCTTCCAGTACATCTCTTCCATACGATCACCTCATCCGTCGTTTCCTGGGATTAGGGTGTCCCACGGTCAGGAGATTTTATTCTTCTTCCCGGTATCCAAAATTTTTCATCAGATACTCGCTGTCCCTCCAGTCTTTCTTCACCTTGACCCAAAGCTTGAGATTTACCTGGCACTCCAGCATCTTCTCGATCTCGTAGCGGGCGGTGCTCCCGATCTTTTTCAACATATTTCCTTGTTTTCCAATAATTATCCCCTTGTGGGAATCCCGCTCGCAGATAATGGTTGCCTCGATGTGGGTGACCTTTCCTTTTCGCTTCATGCTCTCAATGGTCACCGCGATCCCGTGGGGGATCTCATCCTCCAGGCAGTGGAGGGCCTTCTCCCGGATCAGTTCCGCCACGATCTGCCGCTCCGGCTGGTCCGTCACCGTGTCCTCATCGTAATACTGAGGACCGTAGGGGAGATACTTCATCACTGTCTTAAGAAGTTCCCCGGTATTCTCCCCGCTCCTTGCGGACACCGGTACGATCTCCGCGAACTCCATCTGATCCTTGTAGGCGGCGATGGCTTTCAGGATTTCCTCCTTCTTCACACTGTCGATCTTGTTGATCACCAGGATCACCGGCGTATTCACCTTCTTCAGCCGCTCAATGATATGCTGCTCCCCGGCCCCGATAAAAGTGGTGGGCTCCACCAGCCACAGGATCACATCCACCTCGTTCAGGGTCTGGCGGGCTACATTTACCATATATTCCCCCAGCTTGTTCTTAGCCTTGTGGATCCCCGGCGTATCCACGAAGACGATCTGGCCTTCCTCGGTGGTCAGCACCGTCTGGATACGGTTCCTGGTGGTCTGGGGCTTCTTGGATGTGATGGCGATCTTCTGGCCCACCAGATAATTCATCAGGGTGGATTTCCCCACATTGGGCCGGCCGATCAGGGTCACAAACCCGGATCTGTAATCTTCTCTCATAACTCCTCCTTATGGTTTCTGTCAGAAACTGGTCACCGTTTCAAACAGTTCTTTCTCTTCCTCGATCTTCTCCTCGCTTCCGATGACGCAGATCTGTCCTGCCGCAAGAAGCGCCTCTGTCACTTTCGCAAGAGCCCGGATATCCTCCTGACCTGCCTCCAGGATCTGACGGCGCTCTTCCCTGATCATCTCCGGACTTACTTTGTTCATGTACAGGTTCATGGAACGCTCGCCTTTGGCGCAGGGCGTCATGGGATGATCTATATTGCTCATGGTGCCGATGATATACTTGGTCATATCCCGCTCGCTGACGGTGAAGTTCTTAAGGTACTCTGTCACTCCTTCATACACATCCATCGTCCGCTTAAGGTGGGGATCCCGGTAGGAGACCAGATATCCTTCCCCAATGCGGTTGAAGCTGCTCATGCAACCGTAAGCGCCGCCTTTTACCCGGATATTCTGCCACAGGTAATCGTAGCTTAAGATCACCTTCAGGATCTGGAGGGCGCCGGTATACTCTGCTCCCTGGTCGATAAAGTTGCCGGTGCGGGCCACATACTGGACCTTGGAAGCCGTCTTGAAGCCCTCATTCTTCTTCTCACAGTGAAGAACGCAAGTCCCCTCCTCCACAGGATCTGTAAACAGGCTCTCCTTCAGGGACCGGATCATCTCTTCCAGCCCTTTAAGCCCCTCCCGGGAAGCGGTATAGCTGATCATCAGGTTGTCCGGCCGGAACAGCTGCCGGGTCAGCTCCTGAAGGATCCGGATCAATTCTTCCTTCTTCTCTTCAAACTTCTCCTCCAAAGCAGCCACCGTCCGGTAGAAATCGATGCCGTTGGTCAGATCCTTAAGCTTCGCGGAAGGCGATCCATAGGAAAGCGCCCGCAGAGCGGCCGTGGAGTGTCCGGAGGACTGGAACCGCATAAGAAGCCGGGACTTGGCCATGGCCAGGATCTCTCTAAGCCTCTTCTCATCTCCAAGCTTTGAGGCTGTCAGGATCTCCCCTGCCATGGAGAACACCACCGGAAGCTTGTCATAGAGCGCCTTGCCCTTCACCTCAAATGTGGCACGGAAAGCCTTCTCCCGCACCCTGGTCACATCGTTGTAAAGTTCCAGGCTGGTGCCGATGCCGCCGGTGCACCGGTTGATCTCATTAAACAGTTCTCCGTAGCTGTAATGCTCCGTGTCGATGATCCCAAGGACCGACTGCAGGATCCCCACATAGGGGAGCAGATCCTCCCGGACTCCCGACAGGTCGAACATCAGGTCCACATATCCGATCCCGTTGGTCTGAGTCTCATGGAAGACCAGAGGCACGCCGGCCAGGTTCATTTCTTCATTGATAACAGGCTCAATCTCCCTGGAAATGTCTTCCCGCTTAAGCACCGGGATGCGGGCCAGATCTTCCTCCCGCTCCGGGGCGGACTGATAGGCTTCCAGTTCTTTGGTGCGCCGCACCAGCTCCTCCTGCTCCGCTCTGCCAAGGCTTTCCTTGTATTCCTGAAGCTTTTCCGTAAGAGCCGCGTCCATTCTTGCTGTCCTGCCCTGCTCTGGTTCCACGATCACCACCGCGCCATGGGGATTCTCCAGCAGATACCTGCGGATCAGCTCTTCGTAGTATCCGGTTCCCAGCTTCTCCTTCAGGAAGGCGAACACATCCAGAGCGTCCACATGGATAAAGGGCTTCTCATCGTCATAGAGCCAGCTGTCCAGGATCTGCAGGCCGTACATCAGCCCCTTGGGATAGCCGCCGAAATCCGCCTCCCGGTACCGGAACTCGTGATAGTTGATCCCTGCCTCCAGGGCTTTGCGGTCGATGCCATCCCTCACAAGTCCCTCCAGCACTTCCTGGATCACCTGCAGGAATTCCTCCTTCTGGGACAGGTTGGCATTCTTGGCGATCACAGAGAAAATGGGCTGATAAACTCCATTGTCATAGGAACCCATGATATCCTTGCCAATCCCGGCCTCTGTCAGCGCTTTTTTAAGCGGCGCCCCCGGAGCGGACAGAAGGGCGTAATCCAGGATCTGGAAGGCGAGATACAGCTCCCGGTCCAGACTGGTGCCGATCACCTTATTGTAGGAAAGATAGGTATTATCTTCCAAAGATTCATCGCTTGCTATAGAATATGGGATCCGTTTCTCCACCATTTCCCCAAAGGGTTCCTGGTATGCGATCCGGGAATCCACCTCCTTCTTCTCAAAGGCGCTCAAATACTCCTTATCCAGCCACTGAAGCTTCTCCTCCATGTCCATATCCCCATAGAGATAGATGTAGCTGTTGGAAGGATGGTAATAAGTCCGGTGGAAATCAAGGAACTGCTCATAAGTAAGCTCCGGGATCACCTCCGGATCCCCGCCGGACTCGTTGGCATAAGAGGTATCCGGGAACAAGGTGTTCAGAACCACCCGGTCCAGCACGCTCTCCGGGGAGGAGAAGGCGCCCTTCATCTCATTGTACACTACCCCGTTATAAGTCAGCGGCCCTTCCGGGGATTCCAGCCGATAACTCCAGCCTTCCTGGCGGAAGATCTCCTCATGCTGATAGATATTGGGATAGAGCACCGCGTCCATGTAGACGTGCATCAGGTTCTGGAAATCCTTGTCGTTGCAGCTTGCCACCGGATAAACCGTCTTATCCGGGTAGGTCATGGCATTGAGAAATGTATTCAGCGAGCCCTTCACCAGCTCCACGAAGGGATCCTTGGCCGGAAAGTTCCGGGATCCGCACAACACGGAATGTTCCATGATGTGGGGCACGCCGGTGCTGTCTGCAGGGGGCGTACGGAATCCGATGCTGAATACTTTATTGTTATCCTCATTCTCCACCAGAAGCACCCTGGCCCCGCTCTTTTTGTGGCGCAGAAGCGTTCCTTTGGACTGAATGCCGGTTAAATCTTCTTCTTTGATCACTTCATAGGTATCAAGATCTCTCACACTCATCTGTCTTATGATCCCCTTTCTCTTGGTTGCTGACTCCTATTATAGCATTATTTTGTCTGTCTGCCTCCCCTTTTTATGCAAAAACAAAAAGAAGACAACAAAGAAGGACGCTTATAAAAAGCGTCCTTCCTGAAACGTCTCTTTCCGGCTGTTACGCCCTGTTCTTCGTGATCGCCCGGATCACCATCAGGGTGCCGAACATCAGTGCCAGGCCGATGGGCAGGCAGATAAAGGCATTCTGAATGAAACCGGCGATGATATAGGTAACAAAGGAAACCGCCGCAACCGTAACCGCATAAGGCAGCTGGGTGGTCACATGGTTCACATGGTTGCACTGGCCGCCTGCGGACGCCATAATGGTGGTATCCGAGATGGGGGAGCAATGATCTCCGCACACCGCGCCTGCCATGCAGGCAGAGATAGACATGATCATCATGTTCTCATCGATCCCGTTAAATACCGCAACAACGATGGGGATCAAGATCCCGAAGGTTCCCCAGGATGTTCCGGTGGCAAAGGCCAGGAGGCATCCTACCAGGAAGATGATGGCCGGAAGCAGCATCATCAGTCCTCCCGCCGCAGACTGCATAAGGTTTGCCACATAATCCGCAGCGCCCAGGCTGTCGGTCATGGCTTTCAGGGTCCAGGCGAAGGTCAGGATCAGGATCGCCGGAACCATGGCCTTAAAGCCTTCCGGGATACAGTCCATAGACTCTCTTGGGCTTAACACCTTGCGCACCGCGTAGAATACAATGGTGATCACAAAGGCAAAGAAGCTTCCGAACATCAGTCCTACGGAGGCGTCACTGTTGGAGAAGGCCTCTACAAATCCGGTTCCGCTGAAGAACCCACCGGTGTAAAGCATCCCGATCACACAGGTGATGATCAGGCAAAGCACCGGGAATACCAGGTCGATCACCTTGCCCTTTCCTTCCACGATCTCATTTTCCGCATCCGCGTAGGGACGGTCCGGTGTGGTATAAAGGTCACCCTTCAAGGCATTGTCCTCATGAAGCTTCATGGGACCGTAGTCAATATTCATCACCGCGATCACGATCATCATAAAGATGGTCAGAAGCGCATAGTAGTTATAGGGGATGGCCCGGATAAAGATGGAGAATCCATCCTCTCCCTCCACGAAGCCAGTCACCGCCGCCGCCCAGGATGAGATGGGAGCGATGATACAAACCGGCGCCGCCGTAGCGTCAATGATATAAGAAAGCTTTGCCCGGGATACGTTGTGCTTGTCCGTCACCGGACGCATTACGCTTCCCACAGTAAGACAGTTAAAATAATCGTCGATAAAGATCATCACGCCCAGCGCCACAGTGGCAAGCTGCGCGCCCACCCGGGTCTTGATCTTTGTGCTGGCCCAGCGGCCAAACGCGGCAGATCCTCCCGCCTTGTTCATCATGCACACCATGATGCCCAGGATCACCAGGAATACGATGATACCCATGTTGTAAGCATCTGTGAGCACTCCCACGATCCCGTCCTGGAATACATGGATGATGGTCCCTTCAAAGCTGAATCCGGAGTAAAAGATTCCTCCGATCAGGATCCCGATAAACAGGGAACTGTAAACCTCCTTGGTGATCAGCGCAAGACCGATGGCTACCACCGGCGGCACCAGCGACCAGAAGGTGGCGTACATGTCCGGTACATACTCCGCTTCGTCCGCCGCCAGCACCGTCATGGAACTGCACAGCAGGATCAGCAGAAGGGCGGCTACCCCCCAGATTGCCTTTTTCTTTCCTCTCATGTCCTTTTCCTCTTTTCTTTCCTTGTAATAAAAAACCATGAACACGCTTCCCCGGCGCGCCCATGGCAAAAAAACCTGTGATAGCGCTCCACGAATGTGACAGTCCGGGGCATATTCTGCCTGCGGCCCAGGGACAAAAGCCGGAAACTCTTCTCTCCCTTCGGCGGACGCCCCTTTCCCCGGAAGGCAGCCTTCCAAGCTTCAGCCTTCCCGGTACTGATGACTCCCGCGCCTCTATCAAGTCTCATGATTCATATAGTACATTTGTAGCACCTTTAAGAGGAAATGTCAATAACCAATCCCTTCCTAACGTTTTGCGCCGTAATGTTCTTTCAGCTTCTGCACACGGATCAGACTTGCTGCTATTGTCTCTTTACTCCTTTCTGAAAGAGCAAGGACCAGGGCGTCCACCACAGCTACTGCCGCCGTCATGGAATGATACTCCTTTTTCTCTCCCCGGTATACATACAGATTCACATCCGACCGCTGCTCTTTTGGCGCATATTTCCTGCTGGTAAACGCAAGCGTGTTATACCCGGCCTCCCCGGCATAGTCCAGGATCATCTTCCCTTCTTCCGACACTTTGGAATAGCTGAACAGGATCACCAGATCCCCTTCCCCCGCCTGCGCAAGGCCTTCCAATACCTCAGAACCACCGGAAGGGATCATCTGGACCGGGAAGCCCATTCTTCTGAGCCGGAAGAATAAAAGCTGTCCGGCAGCAACGGAAGCATTCTTGGCATGGATGAAGATCCGCCGCGCGCCCCCGATCTGATCCAGAGCTTTTATAAATTCCCGCTGATCCAGATCTGCCAGCGTGCGCATCATACATTCCTGCTGATAGGAAAACCAGCTTTCTATATCAAATCCTTCTCCCTTCATCAGCGTCCCGGCCATCTTTCTTGCCGCGCCTCTTCCGTTCTTCTGCCGTGCCACCGCACTTTTCATTTCTTTGAAATCACCATATCCGATATGCCGGGCGAATCTGGAGATGGTGGCCTCGGACATCTCCAGCCGCTCCGCCAGCTGTCCAATGCTCATAAAGAGGAATTCCTCCGTAAATTCCTCGATAAACTCCAGGATCTTTTTATCCGACCTGGTATATTTTCCTTCTGTCTCCTGTATTGCTAGTACCATAACACATCGTTCCTCTTTCTTCTGTCAGTACCGACACATAGTCGCCGCCGATAGCATGGATCTCTTTTAAGGCCTTCTTCAGGATTCCTGCCGTCTTTACCTGGAAGGAAGCATAGTCAGAGATCAGAATCTCATAATTTCCTGCCTTCATCTCATGATAGAGATCTTTCACCCGGTCCGTTTCCCGGATAAATCGGGTACGGATACATCCATACTGCACTGCCTGGTGGGTATCGCTTCCGCTGACCATGGGGATCTCCAGCCGGTCAGCCAGATCTTTTGTCAGTCTCCAGGTCTTCTCCCGGTCCGCTGCCACATCCTTTCCATTCAGATCCAGAAAATCAAGACGACAAAGCTGGTCTTTGGGGAGCTCCGGAATATGACCGCCCTCCCGGAAGGGATGTCCCCCTCCTACGATCACCGGATATTCCCCGAAAAGATCCATCAGTTTCCGGAATGGAAGGAATCGCCCGCATACTTTGTATGGCTCCAGTCTCCGGTTCAGTTCCAGGATCTCCTCTGGCGTTCCCAGGCAAAGAATATGACCGCCCTCCCGGATATCTGTCTCCATCCCGGCGAAAATCCGAAGTCCGTCTCTTGTGACCAGTGTATCTCCCTCCCGGTCGCAGGTCTTCATCAGATAGCCATATAACTCATCAAACTGCAGCGTATTGAAATGCTCGGTGAGACACAGGGCGTCAAGTCCCGCTTCCTTCGCCTCACCAAACAACCAGTCTGTATAAACTGTGGAAAAGGGCAGTTTCTTCGCCAGCTTTCCATGGGTATGAAAATCAAGATACATGGTAGACTCCCTCCTATCCTATCAGTAATGACACCAGCACAACAACGGCCACCCACAGGAAGGAGATCGCCAGGAACAAAAGATCATCACAGGTAATCTTCAAAGCAGCCAGCTTCATTTTCTTCACTTCTTTGTTCACCGCGGCATACCGGTAACCCTTCAGTTCAAGAGCCTCTACCGTAGTTCTGGACCGTTTGGCCGTATTGAGCATCAGCGGGTAGAAGGAATGGATGATCACTTTGATCTGATAGATCAGATATCGGATTTTTCCCGTCAGGGTACTGCTGTCAGGCGCATTCCCCCGCAGCCGGTAAGAAAGAAGCACATTCTGAAACTCTTCCATCAACATCGGCAGCATCCGGTAGGCATAGGAAATAGAAAAGGACAGTTTCTCCGGACATCCATACCACATCAGTCCATTGGACAGACGATCCGGATCCAGGCCAGAGAATACAGTGATGGAGGCCAGCGATACGGTAGCCACCTTAAGCGTCAGGACCAGCAGCGGCGCCACGGTTTCTCCGTTTCCTCCAAACAAAAGGGACGCCAGGAAAAGATATCCGGTCTGGGAGAAAACGCCCACTCCGAACAAGAGCAGCACCAGGCCTGCGACTTTTGCCATAACGGTAGTCACTGCCACCAGGATAAAGCACCCCAGCAGGAATATCAGATCGTCTACAAACCACGGTACCAGAGCAAAAAACACATACCAGATAAAAAGCAGCCGCGGATCCAGCGCCGCAATAAATGTATCGTCGTTGCCATAAGCATTTTTCAGCACCTGATTGCGGAGGAAATCCATGGAAAGTTTATCCAGGATATTTTCCGACAGTTTTTTCTTCATCTTTTCCATTTCCTATTTCCCTCCAAATCCTTTTACAAATTCATCAATGGTATAACAGTAAGCCTTTTTATCCAGCGCCTGAGCCATGCTGAAGATCTCCGGCGGACGGATCCCCACAGTATCCAGGATCTCCTGATTCCCGAAGATCTCATCCCGGTTTCCATCGGCGATCACTTCCCCCTGATACAGGACGATGATCCTGTCTGCCCATTCACACACCAGCTGCATATCATGGGTGGCGATCATCACCGTCTCTGTGATATCCTCCATCTCCTTCAAGGTACGCATGATCTCCTTGCGGGTGGCAATATCCAGATTCGCAGTAGGTTCATCCAGAAGCAGGATCTCCGGATCCAGTGCTACGCCGATAGCCAGGCTGGCTCTTCGCATCTGCCCTCCGGATAGAAGACGCCCGTCCCGGTCTTTTAATCCTGTCAGATGAAACCGCTCCAAAAGCTTTCTGGTCCTCTCCTGCCAGCGTTCTTCCCCCCGAACCTGCATGGCGAAGGAAATATCCGCCTCAATAGAATCCTTGATAAACATATCTTCCGGATTCTGATAGACCAAAGATACATAGCGGGACATTCTCTCTGGTCTTGTGTCCTCTACCTGGACGTCCTTCACACGGATATCCCCGGCATTGGGACGCAGAAGTCCTGTCATCATCTTCATCAGCGTGGATTTTCCAGCTCCGTTGGAACCAATCAGCGCAATCTTCTCTCCTTTACAAAGATCCAGGTTCAGCGACCGGAAGATCTGGCGGGGTTCCCCCTTAACAGACCGGTAGGATACCGCCACATCCCGGAACGAAACCACCGCTTCCCCGAGAGGTTTCTCTCCGGCGCCGGATAAAGGCTCTTTTCTTTGGTAAGTCAGATTGCCAAATACTTTTTTCCCATCTTCTATGGTAGCGGGAAGCCCGCCGCCTTTTCCGGCAAGTGTCCCGTTTTGTTCCAGTTCATAAGCCGCCTGTGTTACCTGGGGCGGAAAGATATTGCAACTTCTCAGTTCCTCTACTCTGCCCAGAGCCTCCCCGACCGGAAGCTTCCATTCCACATGGCCGTCTTTCAGCAGCAGCACATTCCTGCAGTAATCTGCGATATACTCGGTGTGATGCTCGATCACAATGATCGTCTTTCCATACTTCTCATTCAGTTCCCGCAAAACCTCATAGATCCGGTCCGCGTGCATGGGATCCAGCTGCGCGATGGGCTCGTCCAGGATCAGCACATCCGGCTGCAGGGACACAGCTCCTGCCAGCGCCAGCAGATGAGTCTGGCCGCCGGAGAGCTGCCAGATATAATCCTGCTCTCTTCCTTCCAGACCGCACTGCTTCAAAGCCTGCTTCCCCTTCTCCTGATAATCCTTCATAGCGTAATTCATACAGGCATACGAAGCATCGTCCAGAACCGTAGGCCTTACGATCTGATTTTCAAAATCCTGATAGACATATCCTACCTTCTGGGCCAGCTCTCCGATTTCGCTCTCAAGAGTACTGGCACCGTCGATCTCGACGGTGCCGGTAAATTCCCCTGCGATAAAATGCGGGATCAGGCCATTCATAACTTTGCATAAGGTAGATTTCCCACATCCGTTATTTCCTACGATGGCAAGAAAATCTCCTCTTTCAATCTCAAGATCCACTCCTCTGAGCGTAGGTACCTCAGCGCCCGGGTAGGTATAAGTCAGATCCCTGATCTCGATCATACTCATGATGGCTCCCTCTTTCTAAGCTGTTTTCGCCGTGTCCGATCCATTGGAACGGACCTTAATGACCAGGATCGCCACAACTGCGATCACTGCCGCTACCACCATGCCGACTGCCAGGGCCGTTGTACTCTCCGCCCAGTCAGCTTCCCAGTCGATAAGGGACATGCCGCTTTCCGCCAGCATTTCTGCTCCAATGGCCACTGCAAAAGCTGCCAGAGAGCCAAGGATCACTTTGCCGCTGATGGGCTCAAGCGCTGTTTCTGCCGTCCTGGGCTGCATTCCAAGCAGAGGCTCGATCTTGCCGTAGAGCTTGGGCACCAGGAACAATGTGGGCAGCAAACAGAACAGAATACCGGAGAACAGCACGTCATTGAGGAACGCAAATCCTTCTGTTGCAAACACGCTCTCCGGGAGTCCCGGAACCGCCTCGAAATCCTGTACCGCAAACTGCACTTTCAGGATATCTACAATGGTTCCCATGGCCTGCTGGATGATCACACCGCCGATGGCTGCGATCCCCACCATCTTCCGGTTTCTGGGATCTCTTACCAGACGGCCGGCGATGTAAACGCCGATGGTAACGGTAATGAATTTCTCCAGTTCGCCCAGACCGCCAAACTGTCCCAGCATGATCTCGCTGAAAACCAGTTCTCCGGTCGCCGCTCCCAGGGCCGCCGACATAGGATCAAACAACATTGCCAGCACCAGTGGAATGAACAGGAAATACTCTACGGAGAATTCCACGATCCCTACCTGAAAAGACGGGATCAGTTCTGTAAATAAAGTTGCCAGTCCATAAAGGGACATTGTAAGCACAAATACCATTAATTTCTGTGATTGTGAAGCAGTCTGTTGTTTCAACATTTCTCTTTCCTCCTGATAAACATCAACGTTTTTGTATCGTTTACGTCATATATCTTATCAACAGGAGGTAAAGAACGTTATCCCACTTCCGTAAAATGTAAGTTAATTTACATTTACATCATTTATGCAATTTTATTTTCATTTTTATACTGAAAAAGGAAGCCCCCGCGAAACCATCTTCTGGTTTCACGGGGGCTCCCTGTCATTCTCTTATCTTAACAGCGAAGTCTCAGTTTTTATTCCTCGCCGTACAGTGTTACCAGCTTCTGCAGGTAAGCATATCTGTCCATAGCCTCAGCCTCGTTCTTCGCGAACAGCTTCTCAGCCTTCTCCGGATTTGCTCTCTTCAGTGCGTTGTAACGAACCTCGCCGTCCAGGAATGCCTGGTAGTCTTCCTGCTTAGGCTCTTTGCTGTCCAGAGTGAACTTGTTGCCTTCTGCGGCCGGATTGAACCGGAAGTTGTTCCAGTATCCGCACTCTACTGCCAGCTGTTCCTCGGTCTGAGCCTTGCTCATGCCCTTCTTGATACCGTGGTTGATACACGGAGCGTAAGCGATGATCAGAGACGGTCCCGGATAAGCCTCAGCCTCTGCGATAGCCTTTACAGTCTGGTTGAAGTCAGCGCCCATAGCGATCTGAGCTACATATACATAACCGTAAGTCATGGCAATGCCGGCCAGGTCTTTCTTCTTGGTCTCTTTTCCGCCTGCAGCGAACTGAGCGGTAGCTCCTGTCTTGGTAGCCTTGGAAGACTGTCCGCCGGTGTTGGAGTAAACCTCGGTATCGAATACCATGATGTTGATATCCTCGCCGCTGGCCAGTACATGGTCAACACCGCCGAATCCGATATCGTAAGCCCATCCGTCACCACCGAAGATCCACTGGGATTTCTTCGCCAGGAAGTCTTTGTTCTTCACGATGTCCTTGCAGGTCTCGCAGTCGCATCCCTCAAGAGCAGCTACCAGTTTGTCGGTGGCGTCTCCGTTGGTCACGCCGCAGTTGAAGGTATCCAGGTAAGCCTGGCATGCTTCTTTTACTTCTGCGGAAGCCTGATCAGAAGCGGCTACAGCCTCTACTTCTTCTTTCAGTCTCTTACGGATGGCTTTCTGAGCAAGCAGCATACCGTAACCAAACTCTGCGTTATCCTCAAACAGGGAGTTGGACCATGCAGGACCCTGTCCCTTCTCATTTACCGTGTACGGTGTGGACGGTGAAGAGTTACCCCAGATGGAGGAACATCCTGTCGCGTTGGCGATATACATTCTGTCGCCGAAGAGCTGTGTGATCAGCTTCGCGTAAGGAGTCTCGCCACAGCCTGCGCATGCGCCTGAGAACTCAAGCAGCGGCTGTTTGAACTGGCTTCCCTTTACAGTCTCCGGTTTGAACTTGGCAACCACTTCCGGTTTTACCGGGATCTCTCTGCCAAAGTCAAATGCCTCCTGGCAGCCTACGTTCTCTTCCATGTTGCCCATAACCAGAGCCTTCTCGCCCTTCTTGCCCGGGCATACGTTCGCACAGGAGCCACATCCGGTACAGTCGTAAGCGGATACGGTCATGGTGAACTTCATTCCCGGCATACCGATCATATCGATAGCCTGTGTTCCTTCCGGAGCCTTGGCAAGCTCGTCCTCGGTAAGCGCTACCGGACGGATAACCGCGTGCGGACAAACGTATGCACACCGGTTACACTGGATACAGTTCTCCGGTTTCCATACCGGGATGTCTACCGCGATACCACGTCTCTCGTATGCGGAAGATCCGGACGGAGTGGAACCATCTACATAATCCTTGAAGGCAGATACCGGAAGTGTATTTCCTTCCTGTGCGTTTACCTTCGCCTGGATATTCTTAACGAAATCTACAACGTCTGCTCTGCCGCCCTTAACTTCCGGTGTGAACAGGCCTTCGTCCTGGCAGGACTTCCAGGATTCCGGAACTTCTACTTCGTGTACCTGTTTTGCTCCGGCGTCGATGGCGTCGTAGTTCATCTGTACGATCTTGTCGCCCTTTCTTCCGTAGGTAGCCTTCGCAGCCTTCTTCATCAGGTCGATGGCTTCCTCCTCCGGAATGATGGAGGCCAGCTTGAAGAATGCGGACTGCAGTACGGTGTTGATACGTCCGCCAAGTCCGATCTCCTTACCGATCTTGATACCGTCGATGGTGTAGAACTTGATGTTGTGGTCGGCGATGTAAGCTTTTACCTGTCCCGGCAGGTGCTTCTCAAGACCTTCCATATCCCATGGGCAGTTGAGAAGGAATGTACCGCCGTCTACCAGCTCCTGAACCATGTTGTACTTGTTCACATAAGACGGATTGTGGCAGGCCACAAAGTTCGCCTGATGGATCAGGTAGGTGGACTTGATCGGGGATTTACCAAATCTTAAGTGAGACATGGTAACACCGCCGGATTTCTTGGAATCGTAGTCAAAGTATGCCTGTGCGTACATATCGGTGTTGTCGCCGATGATCTTGATGGAGTTCTTGTTGGCTCCGACAGTTCCGTCTGCGCCAAGTCCCCAGAACTTACAGTTGATGGTTCCTTCCGGTGTGGTAACCAGCGCCGGGCCGGCTTCCAGAGAAAGGCCTGTCACATCATCTTTGATACCGATGGTGAATCTTGCTTTGTCTTTGTTGTTGAATACCGCAACGATCTGCTCCGGTGTGGTATCCTTGGATCCAAGTCCGTAACGTCCGCAGTTTACAGGAACGTTCTCAAACTTGCTTCCCTTCAGGGCAGATACAACGTCCAGGTACAGAGGCTCGCCCTGTGCGCCCGGCTCTTTGGTCCGGTCAAGAACGTTGATATATTTTACAGTGTCCGGGATCGCGTCTACCAGTGCCTGCGCGCAGAACGGACGATACAGACGTACCTTGACAACGCCCACTTTCTCGCCTGCAGCTACCAGGTAGTCGATAGTCTCCTCGATGGTATCACATACAGAACCCATTGCAACGATGACTTTCTCAGCGTCTGCAGCTCCGTAGTAGTTAAACAGCTTGTAGTCTGTTCCGATCTTGGCGTTTACCTTGTCCATGTATTCCTGAACGATCGCCGGCATAGCATCGTAGTAAGGATTACATGCCTCTCTTGCCTGGAAGAAGATATCCGGGTTCTGAGCGGAACCTCTCTGGCAGGGATGATTCGGGTTCAGTGCGTGATTCCGGAACGCGTCGATGGCGTCCATATCCACCAGATCCTTCAGGTCCTCGTAATCCCAGGTCTCGATCTTCTGGATCTCATGAGAAGTACGGAAACCGTCGAAGAAGTTGATGAACGGCAGCTTGCCCTTGAGCGCTGCGCAGTGCGCAACCGGCGTCAGGTCCATAACCTCCTGTACGCTGGACTCGCAGAGCATGGCAGCTCCGGTCTGACGACAGGCATATACATCGGAGTGATCTCCGAAAATGGAAAGTGCGTGGCTGGCGATCGCACGGGCAGATACGTTGAACACACCCGGAAGCTGCTCGCCTGCTACCTTATACAGGTTGGGGATCATCAAAAGCAGACCCTGAGAAGCGGTAAAGGTAGTGGTCAGAGCGCCTGCCGCCAGAGATCCGTGTACCGCGCCTGCAGCGCCGGCCTCAGACTGCATCTCTGTCACCTGAACCGTCTGTCCGAAGATGTTCTTTCTTCCTTCGGTCGCCCACTCATCTACATGCTCCGGCATAACAGATGACGGCGTGATCGGATAAATAGCCGCAACTTCTGTGTACGCATATGACGCATGAGCCGCGGCCTGGTTACCATCCATGGTCTTCATTTTTCTTGCCATTTTTGTTGTTCCTCCTTAAATGTTACTTACATGATCATACTTTGACATATATCATTATTATAGTCCCTGGCATTTTAAAAGTCTAGTGATTCTTGGGCTTATTTTTGTTCCTTTTTCTGTACATCCGGCTGCTTTTCCCGCAGGTTCTGCACCCCTTCCGCCAGGATCTTCACATCGTCCAGGATGTAGTCGAAAGCTCCTGCCTTATAGAGATTGATCACGATCATTCCCGCAGGCACGGCCAGGATCATTCCCAGCACGCTTCCCATCCGGTATCCCACGTACAGAAGCACCAGCGTCACCAGAGGTTTCATACCAATGCTGTCCCCCACCAGCTTGGGCTGGGTCAGCTGGTGTACCAGCTGGGTCACCGCGTAAAGCACCAGAAGAGCCACCACCATCCGGTAGTTTCCACTGAAAAGATGATAGGCCGCCCAGGGAATGAGGGCCGTTCCGGTGCCAAAGAAAGGCAGGAAGTCCAGAAATGCGATAAGCAACGCCAGCAGAAAGGAAAAATGGATGTCCAGAAGAGCAAATCCTGCCAGCAGGATGAAGAAGACTACCACCATGATTTTCAGCTGGGCTTTAAAATATCCTCCCACCGCGTACTTGAGATTGGACATCACCATGGACATCCTTCTGACCAGCGGATCCGGCGCGATCCGCTTGGCCCAGGCGATCACTTCCTCCCGCTCCGCCACAAAGAAATAGGCTGAGATGATGGTCACCAGCACCGCGATCAGGATCGAGGGGATCCGCTTGGCGAAATTCCCCGCCGCCAGCACGGTAGGCGTACTTAAGTTCCGGATCAGCTCCCCGGCAGTCTCTCCTAAGTTCTCTGTGAAGGTATGCCATCCCTCCTGCACGCCCTCAGGCAGCATGGCGAAAATACCGTCAAAGCTCTCCCCGATGGAATGAAGGCCTGCGCTCAGTTCCCGATACAGTGCAGGCATGTCTGTGACCAGAGCCGCCACCTCCTGGAACAGCCGGCTCCCCGCCCAGTAAAGCAGCAGGACCACCGCTGCCAGAACCAGGATGATCACCAGGGCAGAGCTTAGCTTCTTCACGATCTTCAGCCGTTTCTCCAGCCAGTTTACCACCGGACTTACGATATAAGCGATGAACCAGCCGACCACAAAGGGCATAAAATACACCAGAAGTTCCAGCCCGATCCACACAAAGAGGATCGTGCCCACCAGGCTGAACGCCAGGCTGACGATCACCTTCCAATAGGGCCGGTTATCCCCAAGCTGTTCCCGATAGCTTGTCCCCATCTTCCTTTGCCTCCTTCCCGTCTGTCTGCAGATACCTGGTCTCCACCAGGTCCCAGATCTCATCCCGTCCCTGTTTGGTCACGGAAGAGTAGGGAATGATCACCGTTCCTGGCACCAGGTCAAGTCCCTGGCGGATCAGCTTCAGCTGCTTATCCTTCTGGCTGCGCTTGATCTTGTCCAGCTTGGTGGCGATAATGATGGGATGGAAGCCCTGGGCCACGATCCACTGGTACATCATCTTGTCATTGGCAGAGGGCGCATGCCGGATGTCAATAAGAAGGAAAACGGCTTTCAGCTGTTCCGACCCGTGGAGATACCGCTCGATCAGCTGGCCCCATTTCCGCTTCTCCTGTTCCGAGACTTTGGCGTACCCGTATCCTGGCAGATCCACCAGGTAAAGTTCCTCGTTAATGTTATAAAAATTAATGGTCTGTGTCTTCCCCGGAGTGGCCGAGATCCGGGCCAGCGCCTTGCGGTTCATAAGCCCGTTGATAAGGGAGGATTTCCCCACATTGGACTTCCCTGCGAAGGCGATCTCCGGCAGATGGTTCTCCGGCAGCGGGCTGGTGATCCCGCAGACAGTCTCCAGGTTCACATTTCTGATGATCATGACTTTTTCTCCGTTTCTTCCTTCTTGATCAGCACTTTGCCAAGCACTTCATCGATATGAGACACGAAAAGGATCTCCAGGCCTTTGGTGATCTCTGTGGAAAGCTCTTCCACATCCGGTCTGTTCTCCTTTGGCACAAACACGGTCTTGATCCCTGCGTTCTTGGCCGCCAGTAACTTCTCTTTCAGGCCGCCGATGGGAAGGATCCTTCCCCGCAGAGTGATCTCCCCGGTCATAGCCACGTCCGCCCGGGCCTTCTGGCCGGTAATGGCGGACATCATGGCCGTGGCCATGGTAACGCCGGCGGAAGGACCGTCTTTTGGAACTGCTCCCTCCGGAATATGGATATGGATATCATGGTTCTTGAAGAAATCTTCCTCAATGCCATGCTCCCGGCTGACTGAGCGGATATAGCTGATCCCGGTGCGGGCAGATTCCTTCATCACGTCTCCCAGCTGGCCGGTGAGCAGGATCTCCCCTTCGCCAGGCATGATGTTGACTTCGATCTGCAGGGTATCCCCGCCTACGCTGGTCCAGGCCAGTCCCCGCACGATCCCCACTTCCGGGGTCTCGTTGGCCATCTGATAAGTATAGAGTTCTCTTCCCAGATACTGGTGAAGGTTCCGCTCTGTAATATGTACCGCCTGTTTCTTTCCCTCGAAGATCTCTTTGGCCGCCTTGCGGCAGATCTCTGCGATCTTGCGCTCCAGCTGCCGCACGCCCGCCTCCTTGGTATAGTTCCTGGCCATCTTCCACAGGGCTTTCCTGCTGACGGTAAGCTGATCCGCCTTCAGGCCGTTGCGCGCTCTCTGCTTGGGGATCAGGTGCTCCAGGGCGATGTGCATTTTCTCATTCTCTGTATAACTGCTGACCTCGATAACCTCCATCCGGTCCAGAAGAGGTCTGGGGATGGTCTGCAGCGTATTCGCCGTAGTCACGAACAGAACCTCGGAAAGATCCAGCGGCACTTCCAGGTAATGATCCCGGAACTTCATGTTCTGCTCACTGTCCAGTACCTCCAGGAGGGCAGAGAAGGTATCTCCTTTGTAGTCGTTGCTCACCTTGTCGATCTCATCCAGCAGCATCAGGGGATTCTTCACTTTGGCTCTGCGGATGGCCTCCGCGATCCTTCCCGGCATCGCGCCTACATAAGTCTTCCGGTGTCCCCGGATCTCCGCCTCGTCCCGGACGCCGCCAAGCGAGATCCTGACATAAGGCTTCTTCAGGGCCCGGGCCAGGGATTTGGCAATGGACGTCTTACCGGTTCCCGGAGGTCCCACCAGACAGAGGATGGGCACATCTCCCTTCCTTGTCAGGGCGCGGACCGCCAGAAACTCCAGCACCCGCTCCTTCACCTTCTCCAGGCCATAGTGATCCTCATCCAGCACCTGCTTCGCATAGGCAATATCTTTGTTGTCCCGGCAGGTCTTATCCCAAGGAAGCTCCAGCATGGTCTCGATATATGTCCGGATCACGCCTGCCTCTGCCGGGCTGTTCATAGAATTGCGGAATCGTTTGATCTCTTTGGAGATCTTCTCCTTCACCTCCGCCGGAGCCGCAAGAGCGTCTGCCGCCTGCTGGAATTCATCCGCGTCGGAAAGGGTGGTCTCGTCTCCCAGCTCCTCCCGGATCAGCTTTAATTCCTCCCGGAGGATATACTCCCGCTGGTTCTTGTCCACCCGCTCCTTGATCTTGGTCTGCAGCTCGTCCTTGATATTCTGCACCCGGATCTCCTGCACCACCTTGTAGGACAGAAGCTCGAACCGCTTCCGCACGTCCGGCTCCTCCAGAAGCTCCTGCTGTTCTTCACAGCGAAGGGGCAGATTGGCCCCGATCAGATCCACCAGCTTCCTGAGATCCTGGGTCTCGTCAATCTGAGCTCCCAGTTCTTTCGCCGTCTTGGGATTCTTGAGCATGTATTCCCGGAACAGATCCTTCAGTCCCCGCAGCATAGCCTCCCGGTTGATGGATGTCTCCTGGGCATCTCCTTCCTCCAGGCTGTCCAGTTCATCCGGCACCACTTCTACGGAAGCGTAGAGAAACGGCGTCTCCTGCTCCAGTTCTTCAATCCTTGCCCGAAGCTGCCCGGACACCAGCACCCGGGTGATCTTCTTGGGAAGCTTCAGCATCTGCTTGATGCTGACCACGCAGCCTGTCTCATACACATCGGCGATCCCCGGATCCTCTACTTCTACATCCTTCTGGGCCGCCAGAAATAAAAGCTGGTCTCCTTCCATCGCCCGCTCGATCGCCTGGATGGATTTCTCCCGGCTCACGTCAAAATGTGTCACCATCTCCGGCAGCACTGCCATTCCCCGCAGCGCCACCATGGGAAGACTTAATCTTTCTCTCTCCATGTATTTCTTCTCTCCTGTCTGATCCCGGTCCTGTCAGAGGGCAGGCCCGGCTTTATATGAAACGGGCGGGCACACAATCTCTGCACCCGCCTCATAGTTCTTATGCACTTTCTGAATGGATCGCCCCGTGAACACACTCCGGCTCTCCAACCCCTTTTATCACATCTCTTGTGATCCTGCAGGACTTCAGCGTTTCATCCGAAGGCGCCTGATACATAATATCCATCATCGTTTTTTCCATGATCGCCCGCAAACCTCTCGCCCCTGTCTTTCGCTTCAGGGAAGTCTCCGCGATCTCTTCCAGGGCGGAATCGTCAAAGATCAGGTCCACCCCGTCCATCTCCAGCATCTTCTGATACTGTTTCACAATAGCGTTCTTGGGCTCTGTCAGGATCCGGATCAACGCTTCCTTATCCAGCATCTCCAGAGACACGGTCACCGGGACACGCCCTACCAGCTCCGGGATCAGGCCGTACTTCACCAGATCCTGGGGAAGTACCTGCTTTAAGAGCCGGTCTGTATCATGCTCGTGCCGGCTGGCGATCTCTACGTTGAATCCGATGGATTTCTGATCCAGCCGCTTCTCGATCACCTTCTCCAGACCGTCAAACGCTCCTCCGCAGATAAAGAGGATATTGGTGGTGTCGATCTGGATCAGTTCCTGATGGGGATGCTTTCTTCCACCCTGTGGCGGCACGTTGGCCACCGTTCCCTCGATGATCTTGAGAAGCGCCTGCTGAACGCCTTCTCCGGATACATCTCTTGTGATGGAAGGATTCTCGGATTTCTTGGTGATCTTATCGATCTCATCAATATAGATGATCCCGTACTCTGCCCGCTCCACGTCGCCGTCCGCCGCCTGGATGATCTTCAGAAGGATGTTCTCCACATCCTCCCCTACATACCCGGCTTCTGTCAGGGCCGTGGCATCCGCGATGGCAAAGGGCACGTTCAGGATCCTGGCAAGAGACTGGGCAAGAAGGGTCTTGCCGCAGCCGGTGGGACCAAGCATCAGGATGTTGCTCTTGCTCAGCTCCACTCCCAGATCCTCCCGGCCTGCCAGGATTCTCTTATAATGATTGTAAACCGCCACAGAGAGGACCTTCTTGGCGTCCTCCTGGCCGATCACATATTCATCCAGAAACGCCTTGATCTCTTCCGGTTTCAGCAGATTGATGTCCATGAAAGGACTTCTGCGTCTTCCCTCTTCATATTCCAGTTCTTCTTCGATGATCTCCGCGCAGACGTCCACGCACTCATCGCAGATATATGCCCCGTTTGGCCCTGCGATCAGCTTTTTGACCTGCGCCTGCGTCTTGTTGCAGAAAGAACATCTCACCTGGTCGTCGTTTCTACCTACCATTCTATTCTTTCACCTCATAAATTCGGACATTCTAAGGAAACTAACGGCGTGTGATCACCTCATCGATCAGACCGTAGGCCTTGGCCTCTTCCGCTGACATGAAGTTATCCCTGTCCGTATCCCGCTCGATCACTTCCAGCGGCTGTCCGGTATTCTCCGCCAGGATCTGATTCAGTTTGTGGCGGGTCTTCAGGATATGCTCCGCCGCGATCTGGATCTCCGACGCCTGGCCCTGCGCTCCGCCGGAAGGCTGATGGATCATGATCTCCGCGTTGGGAAGCGCCAGCCTTTTTCCCTTTGTACCGCCGGAGAGCAGGAATGATCCCATACTTGCCGCCATCCCGATACAGATGGTCTCAATATCGCACTTGATATACTGCATGGTATCGTAGATCGCCATCCCTGCCGTTACAGATCCTCCCGGACTGTTGATGTACAGGTGGATATCCTTTTCCGGATCCTCTGCCTCCAAAAACAGCAGCTGGGCCACGATCACACTGGCAGATACATCCGTCACTTCCTCCCCCAGGAAAATGATCCGGTCCTTCAGAAGTCTGGAATAAATATCATAGGAGCGCTCGCCGCGGCTGGTCTGCTCAATGACATAAGGTACTAAACTCATAGATTCTATGCCTCCCGTCTGCTTCTTTCGCGTCTGTTATTTCTCTACTGCATTCTCCGCCAGGAAGGTAACTGCCTCCTGGACAGCCATATCTTCTTTCATCTGTTTTTTCTCAGCGTCGCCCATGAACTCTTTGAGCTTCTCAACTTCCATCTTATAGGCTTCCGCCATCTTCGCCAGCTCTTCGTCCAGCTTCTCGTCGCTGATCTCGATATTCTCTGCCTTGGCTACCGCCTCCAGCACAAGACGGGTCTCAATACGCTTCAGCGCCTGAGGCTTCATCTCTTCCATCATCTTCTCCCGGTCCATTCCGGTAAACTGGAAGTACTGGTCCATGGTAAGACCCTGGGCCTGGATCCGCTGCGCAAACTCATCCATCATCTGGCGGGCCTGGGTGTCAACCATTGCGTCCGGGATCTCCATGGTAGCGTTGGCGATTGCCTTCTCTACCGCCTGATCCTCTTTCTTGCGCTTTCCGTCTGCAGCCTTCTGCTCTTTGATCTTTGCCTTCACATCGGCTTTATATTCATCCAGGGTATCAAATTCGGAAACTTCTGCCGCGAATTCATCGTCGATCTCCGGGATCTCCTTGGCCTTGATCTCATGGATGGTACATTTGAACACGGCGTCTTTGCCCTTCAGGTCCTCTGCGTGATAATCCTCCGGGAAGGTAACCTTTACTTCGATCTCCTTCTCCGGCTCTGCCCCGATGAGCTGCTCTTCGAATCCGGGGATAAAAGATCCGGAACCGATGGTCAGCGGGTAGTTCTCACCCTTGCCACCTTCGAACGCCTCGCCGTCCACGAAACCTTCAAAGTCCAGGATGATCTCATCTTTATCCTGTACCGGACGATCCTCTACCGTGATGGTACGGGCGTTCTTCTCCGCCTCTTCCTGGATCTTCGCGTCTACTTCCTTCTGGGTCACGCGGGTGGAAACCTTATCTACTTCCAGTCCCTTGTACTCGCCCAGGGTAACTTCCGGTTTGGTAGCTACCTGCGCAGTAAAGATAAAGGGCTTGCCCTTCTCGATCTGCTCTACGTTGATCTCCGGCTGGGATACGATCTCCAGCTCACACTCGTCATAAGCCTCAGAGTATGCCTTCGGGATCAGGCTGTTGGCCGCGTCATCATAGAAGATCTCCGGTCCGTACATCTTCTCGATCATCTGGCGCGGTACTTTTCCCTTACGGAAACCAGGCATATTGATCTTGTTTTTCTGTCTCATATATGCGTTCTGGAGCGCTTTCTCCAACTCATCGGCGGACACTTCGATGGTAAGCTTCGCCATGTTTTTCTCTAATTTTTCTACCTGTAAATTCATTTTCCTCTGACTCCTCCTGTTTCTATCCCGCCTTCACCAGGCCGAAAACGGGCATATTTCAATACATTCACCAATGAAGTATAACACAAACCCCGCTAAATATCCAGCATTTTCTATTCGTATACGATGGACTCCGCGATTTCTTCCGCCTTCGCTCTCCCCTCCAGGATCTGGATCAGTTCCAGGGCGAAATCAATGGCGGTCCCCACGCCCCGGCTGGTGATCAGATTACCGTCCACCGTCACAGGCGCCCGGGTGATCACCGCTCCCTGGATCTCCTTCTCCATGGCCGGATAGCAGGTGACCCGCTTGCCCTTAAGAAGCCCCAGGTCCGCCAGGATGGTAGGCGCCGCGCAGATCGCCGCCACATATTTGCCCTCCGCGGCAAAATCCGACACTACCTTCCGGACGCCGCTGTGGGCCTTCAGGTTAGTGGTCCCCGGCATTCCTCCCGGCAGGACCACCATATCCGCCTCCACGAAATTTACTTCCTCAAACAGATCCTCCGTCTGGACATTGATCCCGTGAGATCCGCGCACCGTATAATCTTCCATAATGGAAACCGTATCTACATAAACCTTGGCCCGTCTCAGAAGATCGACTACCGTCAAGGCTTCTACTTCCTCAAATCCGTCTGCCAGCAAAACATTTACCCGCTTCATTTCCCTTTTCTCCCTTCCTTTTTATTCTTTTTTGAAACTCAGCCTTATATCCGCATACTTATTTCAATATTAACACCGTTTACATTTAGTGTAAATACGTTTATGATAGATAAGGAAAGGATGATGGAATATGGAAATCGAACGTAAATATCTGATCCAAAAGCTGCCGGAAGATCTTGACTCCTTCCCCTTCCGGGAACTGGAGCAGGGATATCTGTGCACCGATCCGGTGATCCGGATCCGCAGAGATGACGACCGGTATGAACTCACTTATAAATCCGGCGGGCTTATGGTCCGTGAAGAATACAATCTCCCTCTTACAGAGGAAGCTTACCGCCATCTTCTGCCCAAGGTGGACGGTCGGCTGATCCGGAAACGAAGATACCGGATCCCTCTTACAGACACTCTCACCATTGAACTGGACCTGTTCCGGGGCGACCTGGCCCCCCTTGTACTGGCAGAGGTGGAATTCCCTGACGAGGCTTCCGCCAATTCCTTTACCCCGCCCCACTGGTTTGGCGAAGACGTAACTTTTTCTTCTCAGTATCACAACAGCAATCTGAGCAAAAAATAAGGCAACGCCGTGTTGCCTTATCCCTTTTGTAACATTTCGACGCATATTCACCTATTTATTAGACAAATTGCTATACTATCACTATTACTATTAAAGGATCACACACGGAGGAAAGGAATATGTCCAACATACAGCTTGCCAACAACCTGCGCCATCTCAGAAAACAACATGAACTGACCCAGAAGGATCTGAGCCGGATGCTCAACATCTCCAGGCAGGCTTACTCCAATTATGAGACAAGCAAACGGACACCGGATCTTGACTCTCTTCTCTATCTTTCCAGATTTTACCACATTTCTCTGGACACGCTGGTCCTGCGTAATCTTGCGGACACCAGCCCGCTTCCTGTTTTCACGGAAAGACGCCCCGCCTCCTATCTACTGGGAAAAGACAAAAAAACCGGCGCCGCCATCTACCTTTCCCAGGAGGAACTGGATTTCATCATCCGATTCCGTTCTCTTACCCAGGAAAACAGACAGCTGGTCACCGGTTTCATCGCCAACTCTTCAATAGAAACTAATCACTGACGTCAAATCCGTCATGAACCGCGTTCATGGCTTTATCAATGTCTTTCTCATCGATCAGCACCGTGATCCGGATCTCGGAAGTGGAGATCATATTGATGTTGATCCGGGAATTATAGAGAGATTCAAACATCTTTGCCGCAACTCCGGGATTGCTCATCATGCCCGCTCCCACAACAGAGAGCTTGGCCACATGCTCATTCCACAGGATATCCCTGATCGTAAGTCTTTCCTTATTCTCTTCCAGGATTGCGATCGCAGCTTCCAGATCTGCTTCCGCAACGGTAAAGGAAATGTCCTTGGTCCCTTCTCTTCCCACTGACTGAAGGATGATATCCACATTGATCCCCTTCTTGGCGAGTACGTCAAAGATACGGAATGCCACTCCCGGCTTGTCTTCTACTCCGATCACAGAGATCCTTGCCGTATTTTTATCTGCCGCGACTCCTGTCACCAATAATTTCTCCACGTTTGCTACCTCCTTGACCACTGTTCCTTCTGTCTCATTCATACTGGAACGGACTACCAGTTCCACATTATACTTCTTCGCCATCTCCACTGAACGGTTATGGAGCACTTTCGCTCCAAGGCTGGCCAGCTCCAGCATCTCGTCATAGCTGATGGAATCCAGCTTGCGGGCGTTCTTCACCACCCGCGGATCCGCCGTGTAGATCCCGTCCACATCTGTGTAGATCTCGCATTTGTCCGCATGGAGGACCGCCGCAAGAGCTACCGCCGTAGTGTCCGACCCTCCTCTGCCAAGGGTTGTGATATCATCGTATTTGTTCACTCCCTGGAAACCAGTGACGATCACGATCTTCCTGGAATCCAGCTCATGCTGGATCCGTTCTGTATCCACCCGTTTAAACCTGGCATTGCCATACCTGGAAGTGGAATGCATCCGCACCTGGAAAGCATTCAGAGACACTGCCGGGACATCCATGGCCTGCAGAGCCATGGCCATTAGGGAAACCGACACCTGCTCGCCTGTGGTCAGCAGCATGTCCATCTCCCTCTGTTTTGCTTTGGGATTCACACTGTTTGCCAGCGCGATCAGTTCATCTGTAGTCTTCCCCATAGCGGACAGGACTACCACCACATCGTGGCCTGCCTTGTAATCTTCTATACAGCGTCTGGCCACGTTATAAATCCTTTCCTTGTCAGCGACGGACGTGCCGCCAAATTTCTTTACGATCAGCATACTTCCTCCTGTAGTAAATGTGTTATCAACTGGTAGCCCTTCGGCCAGTTCCTGCCTGTCCGGGCCGCTGTTTTCTCATCATAGGTCTTCTGGCCTTTCACCCCGTTTCTACTGTCATAGAGCAGGTAGGGAACCGGCTCCCCTGTATGGGTACGGACTTCAATAGGGGTGGGATGATCCGGCAGCAGAAGGAGCCGGAATTCTTCCCCTGTCTCCCGCAGGCCTTGAAGCAGTGGTTTCAGCACTCTCTGGTCCACGTTCTCAATAGCCTGGATCTTATCCTTAATCTGTCCCTGATGTCCCATCTCGTCTGGCGCCTCCACATGGATATAAGCAAAATCATATCCGTCCCTTACCAGGGCGGTAAGCGCCGCAGCAGCCTTTCCTTCATAATTGGTGTGAAGACCTCCGTTGGCTCCTTCCACCTGGGCGCAGTCCATTCCTGCTCCCACCGCGATCCCCTTCAGAAGATCCACGGCAGAGACCATGATCCCTTTCTTCCCGGTGCGCTCCTGGAAATCCGGAAGAGACGGTTTCTTGCCCGCCCCCCAGAACCAGGCAGAATTAGCAGGGCGAAGCCCCTTTCTTCTGCGCTCCTCATTGATGGGATGATGTTCCAGGATCTCATAACTTTTCTCCATCATTTCCCGAAAGACCGGATGCTCTGGAAGGTATTCCCCGATCTGCCTGCCCAGAATGTCATGGGGCGGCGTCAGATCCAGAAGATCTCCATCCTTCCAGATCAGAAGGTGGCGGTAGCTGGTTCCCGGGTAAAAAGCAAATCCTTCTCTTTTCAACCCCTGTTCCAGTGCTTCCAGAAGCTTTGCCGCATCTTCTGTGGCGATCTCATCTGAGCTGTGGTCCAGAATGGTACGCTCTTCATAAGGACAAACCTCCTCAGACAAGGTCACCAGATTACAGCGGAAGGAAACATCTGTATCTTCCATAGCGACTCCGATACTCAGCGCTTCCAGAGGAGAACGCCCTGTATAGTACTGCTCCGGGTCATATCCCATCACAGACAGGTTCGCTGTATCGCTTCCCGGCGCCATCCCTTCCGGGACCATAGATGCCATTCCCAGTTCTGAAACCGGCGCCAGTTCATCCATCGCCGGGGTGTCCGCTGCCTCCAGCGTGGTCCTTCCCCCCAGCTCTTCAAGAGGCCTTCCGGCCATTCCGTCACTTAACACTACGATATATTTCATACTTATTCTCCCGCTCCGTCCAGATCTTCAATGCGGATCATGTGCAGGATCTGATCCTCATACCGCTTCGCCCGGGTATCATAGTCTCCTTCCATCATAACAGGAGTCGTAAACCCGAATTCGCCGGAAAGTCCCGGCACCCGCACGATCTTGATCTCGCCGAAGGAATACTGAAGGTCGGACAGCATCGCTTCCGGATCTCCTTTCATCCGGATAAAAAACCGGCGCTTGGCATCCGCCTTATCCTCGATCTTAAGTTTCTCCTGCTTCCACATGGTCATCACGTTCCGATGAAGGTTTTTGGCCGCCTCCACCACGTCGGATACCACCGCGCTGGCCGTGGGAAGCTTTCCCGCGCCGCTTCCGTAGAACATGGCGTCTCCCAGCACATTTCCATGAACAAAGATGGAATTGAATACTCCATTTACATTATAGAGCGGATGCTCCGGGTAGAGAAGACAGGGCGCCACGATCGCGTGCAGCCGTTCTCCCTGGCGCTTGCTGGAGGCCAGAAGCTTGATGGTCATCCCCATCTCTCTGGCATACTTCATATCTTCCACTGTAACTTCCGTGATCCCCTCACAGTAAATATCTTCAAAATCCACCTGCTGCCCGGAGATCAGGGAGGACAGGATGGCGATCTTCCGGCAGGCGTCATACCCTTCTACATCCGCCTCCGGATTCCGCTCCGCATAGCCGTTGGCCTGGGCTTCTTTCAGCACCGTATCATAGTCTGCGCCCTCATAGAACATCTTGGTCAGCATATAGTTGGTGGTCCCGTTTAAGATCCCGGTGATCTCCTCGATCTCGTCTGCCGTCAGGGATGAATTCAGCGGCCGGATGATGGGGATCCCCCCTCCTACGCTGGCTTCAAACAGGAAGTTGATATTTTTCTCTCTGGCAATGGACAGAAGTTCCGCGCCGTGCTTTGCCACCAGGGCCTTGTTGGAAGTAGCCACACATTTTCCGGCCAGAAGACAACGCTTCACAAAGGTATAGGCAGGCTCGATCCCTCCCATGACCTCCACAACAATCTGGATGTCCTCATCGTTGATGATGGTCTCAAAATCATGGATGATCTTCTCCTGCACCGGATTCCCCGGGAAATCTTTCAGGTCCAGCACATACTTGATGTTCAGTTCCTCGCCGATCCTCTGGTTGATCCGTTTTCCGTTGGTATCGATCACTTCCACCACTCCGGAACCTACGGTCCCGTATCCCATTACCGCAATATTTACCATAACTTCCTCCCTTTAGTTGTTCACTGTTTCCTTCAGATACGCATGGATAAAAAGATCAATGCCGCCGTCCAGCACGGCGCTTACATTGCTGGTCTCCACGTTGGTCCGGTGATCCTTGACCAGCGTATAGGGCTGCATCACATAGGACCGGATCTGGTTGCCGAAACCGATCTCTTTCACTTCGCCCCGGATATCCGAAACCTTCTCTGCCTGCTCCTGCTCTTTCATCAGCTTAAGCTTTACCTTCAGCATCTGCATGGCCTTCTCTTTATTGTGATGCTGCGATCTCTCATTCTGGCACTGTACCACGATCCCTGTGGGAAGGTGGGTGATCCGGATGGCGGAGGACGTCTTGTTGACGTGCTGGCCGCCGGCGCCGCTGGCCCGGTAGGTATCGATCTTCAGGTCGTCGTCCGCAATCTCGATATCGATCTCATCCTCAATATCCGGCACCACATCGCAGGAAGCAAAGGATGTCTGCCTCTTTCCCGCCGCATTGAAGGGAGAGATCCTGACCAGCCGGTGAACCCCCTTTTCCGACTTCAGATACCCGTATGCATTCTCACCGTCCACCTGGAAGGTCACTCCCTTGATGCCGGCGATATCCCCGTCCAGGAAGTCCAGCACCTGGATGGAAAATCCTTTTCGCTCGGCCCACCGGGTATACATCCGGTACAGCATTCCCGCCCAGTCGCAGGATTCTGTCCCGCCGGCTCCGGCGTGGATGGTCACGATGGCGTTGCAGGGATCATATTCTCCGGAGAGAAGGGTCTGAGTCCTAAGCTCCTCGAATTGTTCTTCAAACTGTCCGATCTCGCTTTTGATCTCCGGGATGATGGAATCGTCATTTTCTTCATAAGCCATCTCCATCAGCATCAGGATGTCGTCATGGGCGTTATTGAGCCCATCCATCTGTTTTACCAGCTCCTGCAGGCTTTTCAGTTCTTTCATCACCTTCTGGGAGGCCTCCGGGTCATCCCAGAACCCCGGCTCTTCTATCTTGCGTTCCAGTTCCTCGATCCGTTTCTCTTTGCCGGAGAGGTCAAAGTGAATCCCTCATTTCAGCAAGAGGTTCTTCATAAGCATTCATCAGACTTTTATACTGGTCTAATTCAACCATCTTGTCACCTCATTTCTTCTATAAAAATAAGCAGTCATGCGTGGGCTTTACTTTTTGCGCCCACAGCACTGTTTGTATTTCTTTCCGCTGCCGCAGGGACAGGGGTCATTGGGGTAAACCTTCTTCTCCGTCCGCTTCTTGGGCTCTTTGACGGCAGAATCATCCTTGTTGGTGCCTGTCACCTTGGCCACCTGTTCTCTCTCCACCTTCCGCTCGATCCGGACGTGGAACAGCATGCCGATGGTGTCTTCCGTGATGCCTCTGGTCATCTCACCGAACATATCGTATCCCACCATCTTATACTCCACTTTGGGATCCCGCTGGCCGTATGCCTGCAGGCCGATCCCCTGCCGGAGCTGATCCATATCGTCGATATGGGCCATCCATCTGGCGTCGATCGCCCTGAGAAGGAAGACACGCTCCACTTCCCGCCAGTGTTCCGGCTCCGGAGCCTCCGCTTCCTTGGCTTCATAGGCCTTGGCAGCCCGCTCCTTCAGAAGATGCTTCAGTTCCTTCTGGCTTATGTCTTTCACATCTTCCTCTGTGACAGGCGCCATGGGGATGGTCTTGTGGATCGTCATGTTCAGTTCCGTCAGATTCCAGTCCTCGCTCTCCTGATCCGGCGAGATCACCATGTCAACCGTATTCTCAATATAATCGTTGATCATATGGAAGATGGACTCCCGCATGTTCTCGCCATCCAGTACCCGGCGTCTCTCCTCGTAGATGATCTCCCGCTGCTCATTCATTACCTGGTCATACTCCAACAGGTTTTTCCGGATACCAAAGTTATTGCTCTCGATCTTCTGCTGGGCTTTCTCAATGGCGCTGGAAAGCATCTTGTGCTCGATCTGCTCTCCTTCCTCTACGCCCAATGTGTTAAAGATCCCCATCAGACGCTCGGATCCGAAGAGACGCATCAGATCGTCCTCCAGGGAAATGTAAAATCTGGACTCTCCGGGATCTCCCTGACGTCCGGAACGGCCCCGCAGCTGATTATCGATCCGCCGGGACTCATGCCGCTCAGTACCGATGATCTTCAGGCCGCCGGCCTCCCTGGCCTCATCGTCCAGCTTGATATCCGTACCACGGCCCGCCATATTGGTGGCGATGGTGACCGCGTCATGCACGCCGGCCTGCGCCACGATCTCTGCCTCCATCTCATGGAACTTGGCGTTCAGTACATTGTGTTTGATCCCCCGCCGCTTCAGCATCCCGCTTAACAGCTCGGAGGTCTCGATGGTGATCGTACCCACCAGCACGGGCTGATGCTTCGCATGGGCTTCCTCAATGGCATCGCACACTGCCCTGAATTTCTCTTTCTTGGTTTTATATACCGCATCCTCCAGGTCCTTCCGGATTACCGGTACATTGGTGGGGATCTCGATCACGTCCATCCCGTAGATCTCCCGGAACTCCTTCTCTTCCGTCAGGGCGGTACCTGTCATACCTGCCTTCTTCTCAAATTTATTGAACAGGTTCTGGAATGTGATGGTGGCAAGGGTTCTGCTCTCCCTCTTCACTTTCACATGCTCTTTCGCTTCGATCGCCTGATGAAGGCCGTCGGAATAACGGCGCCCCGGCATGATACGTCCGGTAAATTCATCTACGATCAGTACCTGGTCGTCCTTAACCACATAGTCCTTATCCCGGAACATCAGGTTATGGGCCCGCAGGGCAAGGATGATATTGTGCTGGATCTCCAGGTTCTCCGGATCCGCCAGGTTCTCGATCTGGAAGAAACGCTCTACCTTCTTCACGCCGTCTTCCGTCAGATTGATATTCTTCTCCTTCTCATTGACGATAAAATCACCGGTCTCCTCGATCTCTTCGCCCAGGATGGCGTTCATCTTGGAGAACTCCCCGCTGGCCTCGCCCCGCTGCAGCTGCCGGGCCAGGATATCACAGGCCTCATAAAGGCTGGTGGATTTGCTGCTCTGGCCGGAGATGATCAGCGGCGTTCTCGCCTCATCGATCAATACCGAGTCCACCTCGTCGATGATGGCGTATTTCAGCCCCCGCTGCACAAGATCCTTCTTGTGGATGACCATGTTGTCCCGCAGATAATCAAATCCAAGTTCATTGTTGGTCACATAGGTAATATCGCAGTTATAAGCCTCCCTGCGCTCATCGTTGTTCATGCTGTTCAGCACAACGCCCACCGTCAGTCCCAGGAATTCATGGACCTGACCCATCCACTCTGCGTCACGCTTTGCCAGATAGTCATTGACGGTTACAATATTGACTCCTTCTCCTGTCAGTGCGTTCAGATACGCCGGAAGGGTGGCTACCAGTGTCTTTCCTTCACCAGTCTTCATCTCGGCGATCCGGCCCTGATGAAGGATCACGCCGCCGATCAGCTGTACCCGGTAATGCTTCATCCCCAGTGTCCGGAACGCAGCCTCCCGCACCACTGCGAAGGCCTCCGGAAGAATGTCGTCCAGGGTCTCGCCCCCTGCAAGCCTTTCCTTAAATTCTCTGGTCTTCTCCTTAAGTTCACTGTCAGAAAGGGCCTCCATCTCCGGCTCCAGCGCCTCGATCATATCCACGATAGGATAGACCCGCTTCAGCTCATTCTCACTGTGTGTTCCGAATATCTTTTCTATCAAACCCATGCCAGACATAAACTCCTTATCATAAATTTACTCATTCTCCATTCTAACACTAACCAAAAGCCAATTCAAGCTGTTTACAAAGTGTTCACATTTCCGGACAATCCCGAAAAACCCGGGCGGGAAGATCTTCTGATCCATCTTCCCGCCCGGGTTTTCTTTCTTTTTCCCTTACCGATACATTCTCACCACGTCATAAGGCAGACTCCCGCCAAAGAGATCCAGGGCGCTTCCGATGGTGAAGTCCAGCTTCCCGACGCTGATCTTGCGGAACCTTTCCAGATCCGCCATACTTCCGATGCCGCCGGCATAGGTGACCGGTATCCCTGAAAAGCCGCCAAGCAGCCGGACCAGATCTTCCTCCACGCCAGATGCCTTTCCCTCTACATCCACCCCGTGGACCAGAAATTCATCACAGCTTCTGCCAAGCTTCTCCAGAATCGCTTCTGTCAGCTTCACATCTGTAAACTTCTGCCACCGGTCTGTCACGATATAGTAGGCGTCCTCCCGCTTCCGGCAGCTTACGTCTATTACGATCCGCTCTTTCCCTACCGCCTGCCGCAGACGCTCCAGGTTCTCCCACCGGATCTGGCCGTCCCGGAAGATATAGGAAGTCACGATCACATGGCTTGCCCCTGCGTCCAGGTATTCCCCCGCGTTCCCGGCCGTGATGCCGCCTCCTGCCTGCAGGCCGCCGGGATAGGCAGCAAGAGCGCTTAAGGCCTGCCGCCTGGTCTCCGGATAATAGGGAGAGGATTCCGGGTTCAGAAGGATCACATGTCCGCCGGTAAGGCCGTCCTTCTGGTAAAGCCTGGCGAAATCCGCTGCCTCCCGGTCTGAGGCAAAGTTCTCCCTGGCGCAGTCCCCCTCATCCTGAAGGCTGCCGCCTACGATCTGTTTTACTTTTCCATTGTGAATGTCAATACAGGGACGAAATCGCATGCCTGAACTCCTTTCACTTTCTATCTGGAGACTAGTACCGGTTGTCGAAGATCCGGGTGGATTTCTTCTCGCTGCGGGGAAGGTCTCCGATGGCCACCGGTTTTACATTAGTCATAATGCCGATCTTGGCCTTAAACTCCTGCTGGATCACCCGGGTGGCCTCCACCGGGTCTACTCCTTTGTTGATCTCCACGAACAGGGTGCACACGTCTTTCCCGTTCATATGGTCCAGCATAAACTGGTACTCGCTGGAAGCCTCCTGCACCCCTTTTAACATTTCCTCGATCTGGCTTGGGAAAATGTTGACTCCCTTCACCTTCACCATATCGTCGGTCCGCCCGATCAGGGTGTCGATCCTGGGGAACCGGGATCCGCAGGGGCAGTCTCCGGGAATAAATCGGGTCAGGTCGTGAGTCCGGTAGCGGATCAGGGGCGCGCCCTGTTTGCGCAAGGTGGTGATCACAAGCTCCCCGATCTCTCCGTCCGGCAGCACCTCCCCGGTCTTGGGATCCACGATCTCAAAGTACACATAGTCATCCCAGTAGTGCATGCCGCACTCATAATCGCAGCTCATGGCGATCCCCGGTCCGTAGACCTCTGTCAACCCGTAGATATCATAGAGCTGGACCCCAAGCTCCGCGGCGATCCTTTTACGCATCTTGTCGCCCCACCGCTCCGAGCCGATGACGCCCTTCTTCAGATAGATCTTATCGGTAAGATCCCGTTTAGCGATCTCCTCCGCCAAAAGAAGGGCATAGGAAGAAGTAGCACACAGAACGGTGGCCTTCAGATCCTGCATCATCCGCAGCTGCTTCTCGGTATTGCCGGGACCCATGGGGATGGTCATGGCTCCCAGATGCTCCGCCCCCAGCTGGAATCCGATCCCTGCGGTCCACAGGCCATACCCCGGCGTGATCTGGATCCGGTCCAGAGCGGTGATCCCCGCCATCTCATAGCAGCGGGCAAACATCTTGGCCCAGTCGTCCACATCCTTCTGGGTATAGGGAATGATCACCGGCGTCCCGGTGGTCCCGGAGGAAGAATGGATCCGCACGATCTCTTCGTCCGGCTCCGCCTGCAGCCCCAGAGGATAGGCGTCCCGGAGGTCTCCCTTCCAGGTGAAGGGAAGCTTCTCAAAATCCTCCTGGCTCTTGATGGTATCAATGTCAATGTCTTTGAATTTTTCTTTATAGAAACAGGGCTTTGATGTCAGTACTTTCAGATTTTCCTTGATCAGTCGAAACTGCAGCTCTGTCATTTTCATCGGCTGGTCCTCCCTTCCTCTTCTGCCTGGGCTCCAAGAGCCAGGGCTTTTACATTCATCTCCACATAGGCCGGCTTCACTCGTCTTCGGATCTCCCGCTCCATCTCTTCCGGTGTGATCCCCAGGGCGCCGCTGGCTGCGGCCGTTCCAAGAAGGGCCACATTGAGCACCTTGGGAGAGCCGGCCCTGGCGCACAGTTCTTCTCCGTCCACCACATAGAGCCGGAGATCCTGAGCCCGGAGATACTCGATCATCTCATCTCCCTCATATCCCTGCTGGCTTAAGGTAGACACCGCAGACTGTACCGCCTTCCGGTTCACCACCACCGCGCCTCCCTTCTTCAGATAGGAGAGGTTTCGCACAGCCTCTGCCGGCTCAAAGGCAAGGATCAGGTCCGCCTGCCCTTCCGGGATCATGGGAGAATGGACTTCCTCCCCCATCCGCACATGGCTCACCACACTTCCGCCCCGCTGGGACATCCCGATGGTCTCTGAGGTCCGCACCTTAAGTCCCTGTTCCATGGCCGCGCAGGCGATCAACTTGGACGCCAGGATCACTCCCTGGCCTCCCACGCCGCACAACAGACAATTCTTACTCATGTGCCCCCACCTCCTTTATAGCTTCAAAATGGCAGATCTGGGCGCACAGCCCGCATCCAAAACAAAGGGATGGTTCAATGTGTGCCTTGCCCTCCTCAACCGTGACTGCCGGACACCCGATCTCCCGGATGCACTGGCGGCAGAAGGTACAGTTCTCCCCCACCACCTGATACTGACGCACCGGCTTCGCCACCGCGATACAGGGCGACTTGAAGATCACCGCACGCACTCCCGGGACATCCAGCACCTCCCGGACTGCGGCCACCGCCTCCTCAAGGTTCAGAGGATCCGCCTCCACGATCCTGGCCACGCCAATGCCCTCCAGGATCTTCCGGATACTGATCTTCTCCACGATCTCGCCCATCATGGTCCTTCCGGTCCCCGGATGAGGCTGATGGCCGGTCATGGCCGTGGTAGAATTGTCCAGTACCACCAGCACGATATCCGTCTGGTTATAGACTGCATTTACCACACCGGTGATCCCGGAGGCAAAGAAGGTAGAATCTCCGATAAAGGAGAAGTTCACACTGTCTGGTTCTATGATATGTAACCCCTGGGCGATGGTGACGTCCGCTCCCATGCACAGGCAGGTGTTCACCATATCCAGCGGCTTCACATTCCCCAGAGTATAACAGCCGATATCCCCGGAGAACACCGCCTTCCTCCCCTTCGCCGCCTGCTTCACCGCATAGAAGGAAGCCCGGTGGGGACATCCCGCGCACAGCACCGGCGGGCGCACCGGAAGGGCGGGCGCGTCCTGTCCGCTAAATGCAGGACCTTCTCCTGAGAGGAACGGATACTGGGGCAGGAAGGCCGCCAGATCCCTGCGCACGCTCTCCACACTGTTCTCCCCTGCATTCCGGGTATCCTGGGTCAGTTTCCCTCTGATGGTCACCGGAAGGTGGTATTTCCCCACGATCCGCAGCAATTCCTTCTCGATCACCGGATCCAACTCCTCCAGGACCAGCACTTCCGAGAGCCCTTCCAGGAAACGTACTGCCAGTTCCTCCGGGAAGGGATGAGGGGTTCCGATCTTCAGAAGGGGAATTCCCCCGGGAAGGGACTCCTTTACATAGGCATAGGAGACGCCTCCTGCGGCGATCCCCTTTCCCTTCTCTTCTTTCCGGCCTTCCATCCAGTTAAAGGGACTTTCGGAAAAACGGCGGGAAAGTTCTTCATTCCTGGCCTCAATCTTCTTATGGTTCTGATAGGAGAGCCGGGGGAAGATCACCCAGCGTCCCGTATCCTTCACAAACCCTTTCGGTGTCTCCCTCTCACCGCCTTCCTTCACTTCAATGGAAGCGCAGCCGTGGCAGACTCTCGTTGTGGGCCGCAGCAGCACCGGGGTCTTATACTCCTCGGAACAGGCAAAGGCAGCCTCCACCATCTCATAAGCCTCCTCCGGGGAAGAGGGATCGAATACCGGAAGCTTGGAGAATGCTCCAAAATGCCGGGTGTCCTGCTCTGTCTGGGAAGAGATGGGGCCCGGGTCATCCGCGGACACGATCACCATGCCTCCCTCCACACCTACATAGGCCAGGCTCATCAGCGGGTCGCTGGCCACATTTAACCCCACCTGCTTCATGGTCACCAGGGTCCTGGCCCCCGCGTAGGAAGCTCCCGCCGCCACCTCAAGTGCCGCCTTCTCGTTCACCGACCACTCTACATGGATGGCGCCGTCCTGATTATGCTTTGCCACCGTCTCCAGGATCTCCGTGGAGGGGGTGCCGGGATATCCGGCCACCAGGCTTACGCCGGCCCGGATGGCACCCAGTCCGATGGCCTCATTGCCCATCAACAATTCTCTCGCCATGCTTTTTCTCCTTCTTGCGCGCTTTGTACCGTTTTTTACCCGTTCAGTATATCACAATTCAGAAGGAAAAAAAAGAGACTGTGCCTTCCTGCACAGCCTCTTTACAGTCTGGATTCCCTGCTCTATGCCTACCGGTTCTCCAGGTCTTTGGCATCTCTCTCCATGTCTTCCACGCCGTCTTTTACATCCTCGCCGATGTCCTCTGCTCCGTCCTTCACATCCTCGCCGATCTCATCCAGCACGCCCTCATCGGCTGTCCCGTCGGTAGCGCCATTCATATCCTTCTGATCGGCGTCCTCGGTGTGTACCGCGCCGTTATCCTCAGCATCCCCGTCGCTCCCGCAGGCGGCAAGCCCAGTAGTAAGCGCTCCCACACACAGAAGCACTGCCAGCAATTTCTGAAACTGTTTCATGATCTTATCTCCCTTTCATGTGGATTCTTAACTTATCAGGTATTTCCTGGTGTTAGTAATATCTGCAGATTAGGAGATTCTATACCTTCCGGCTTCTTCCTGTTTTTTCCTGTCTGTTTCTTTCCCTAGATTTTTTCTGTCAGGCAGCCGCTCCGATAAGCGCTAAGAAGCTCCTCCAGATCACGGATCTGTTCTTTTAACTCCGTACCAATATCGGTATCTCCCACCTTCTTGCGCTGCAGGGTCTTTTTGACCACAATACTGTCAGAATGGATATCCGTCTCCTTCTCAATAGCGCTCTCCGTCGATTCAAAAGGCTCGTGGGCAGCCAGGATCAATCCGTAAGAATTATAGATCAGGGTATAGCCCGCGATCCCGGTCTCCTTCTGGTAGGCTTTGGAGAAGCCGCCGTCGATGACCAGCACTTTCCCGCCGCACTTCACCGGGCTCTCTCCGTCCTTGAGCCGCACCGGCACATGGCCGTTGATAATATGAGATTCCTCCCCCTCAAGGCCAAATTCCTTCAAGATTCCGGTGACCACCTGGGGATCTTCCAGATAACGGTAGTAGGGATTCTTCTTCTCTGCGTGGGTCTCCTTTTCCTTCAGAAAATACCGTTCAAAGGTCGCCATCTTATCCTTGCCAAACAGGGGGGAATCCTGTCCCTGCCAGATGTACCACATCAGATCCCTGCCCTTTTCCCGCTCTAATGCCTCCTCTGCGTAAAAACCCTTTCTCACATATTCTTCCAGCAATTGGTAGAGACCGGCGCCTTTGCATTTCTTCCCGCAAACTTCCGCCTCCTTCAGCTGCCCCTCTTCCGTCAGAGGAACGCAGCCGTGATAGAGAAGATTCTTGTTATATACCTTATAAAGACTCCCTTTATTCAACAGAAACCGCATATGCTCCTGCAGCTTCGCACAATTTGTAAAGGCCTGCCCAAGCCGCTCCATGATCTCCTCTTCCGCTTCTGAGAGGGCATAAGGATCCTCCGGGTCTACTGTGGGAAAGTTTGTATCCAGCATCTCATAGGTCTTTCCATCAACTTCCACCGTTCCCTCCTGGAAATTGATCTTGTGCAGCAGATTCCTTCCTTCCAGATGAAAATCCGGATTCTGGCGGCTGGCCTGTCCTTCCACCTTGAACTGGATAACGGAGATGGCCTTGTGCATCCGCATGTCCATGGCCCGTTCCCCTTCCCCGTGGGCCGGCGCGCTCTTTAACGCGAAACAGCTGCAGGGATCCTCCCGGTAAGTATCCATGGCAAATGCCGCCAGCGGGAGCAAGTTAATGCCATATCCATCCTCCAGGATATCCAGATTCCCATACCTAGCGCAGATACGGATCACATTGGCGATACAGGCCCGCTGTCCTGCCGCCGCCCCCATCCACAGCACGTCATGATTCCCCCACTGGATGTCCACGCTGTGATAATCCATCAGCTTATCCATAATGATGTGAGGACCCGGTCCCCGGTCATAGATATCCCCCAGGATATGCAGATGGTCCACCGTCAGGCGCTGGATCACCTGCGCAAAAGCCGCGATACATTCCTCCGCCCTTCCCAGATTAATGATGGTGCTGACAATGGAATTATAGTAAGATTCCTTGTCCGTCACCTCCGCCTTCTCAGTGATCAGTTCCTCGATCACGTAAGAAAACTCTGCCGGAAGGGCTTTGCGCACCTTGGACCTGGTATACTTGCTGGCCGCGCATTTACATACTTCGATCAGCCGGTACAGGGTGATCTTGTACCAGTCCTCCAGATTCTCTTCTGACTTCCGGATCCGCTCCATCTTCTCTCCCGGATAATAAATAAGAGTAGCAAGGGCCTGCTTGTCCTTGCTACTCACAGTATTTCCAAAAACATCTTCGATCTTGCGCCTCACGGAACCAGACCCATTCTTCAGAACATGAGAAAAGGCCTGATACTCTCCATGGATATCGGTGAGGAAATGTTCCGTTCCTTTAGGCAGATTCAGGATCGCCTGCAGATTGATGATCTCTGTGGATGCCTTGGCGATGGTGGGATAAAGTTCAGAAAGTCTCTTCAGATAACGCTCCTCCAACTCTCTCATAAACTCCTCCTGCTATGCAATTCTCTATGCTTCTTCTTACCTTGCCTCGATCACGTCCGCCATGTCATAACGCCCCGCCGGTTTCCCCGCCAGGAACTTGGCGGCTTCCACCGCGCCTCTTGCGAAGACCGCCCGGGAATAAGCGGTGTGCTTAAATTCGATCACTTCATCTGTCCCGGCGTAGATCACTTCGTGGTCGCCCACAATGGTACCGCCCCGGACAGCGGAAATGCCGATCTCTTTCTCCTCTCTTTTCTGGCGCACCTGGCTTCTGTCATAGACATAATGATATGCATTATCCAGTGAATCGTTGACTGCGTCCGCCAGGGCCAGCGCCGTCCCGCTGGGGGCGTCCAGTTTCTGGTTGTGGTGACGCTCCACGATCTCAATGTCAAATCCCGCGGGCGCCAGCACTCGGGAAGCGTCCCGCAGAAGCTTCAGGAGCAGATTGATTCCCATGGACATGTTGGCAGAACGAAGCACCGCCGTCTCCTTTGCCGCCGCCTCCACGTGGGCCAGCTGCTCCTCAGAAAGCCCGGTGGTACATAATACCAGCGGAAGCTTGTGCGCCACAGCATAGTCCAGCAGCGTATCTGCCGCCGCCGCATTGGAGAAATCAATGATCACATCTGCTTTTACATCACAGTCTTCGATCTTCTCAAACACCGGATAGGTATTAGGCGTTCCTGTATAAGCGTCCACACCCGCCACGATCTCCATCTCCGATTCCTTTTCTGTTATCTCTGTAATAACACGGCCCATCCTTCCGTTGCAGCCGTGCATGATCGCCCGTATCACGATTGCCTTCCTCCTGTCTGTATCACTTCTGTCATCCTGTACGCTTACGCCAGTTTGATCCCAAAATCCTTCATGGCCTGCGCCAGAGACTTCTGGTGCTCCGGCGTCAGCTCTGTCAGAGGCATGCGAAGCGGACCGCACTCAAATCCCATCAGGCTTACCGCTTTCTTCACCGGGATCGGATTTACTTCACAGAACAGCTGCTCGATCAGCGGAATTGCTTTCAGCTGCAGCGCCGCGCTTCCCGCCACGTCTCCTGCGAAGAATTTCTCACAGATGTCGTGGGTCTCCTTTGGAGCCACATTGGCAAGTACAGAGATCACACCCTTGCCGCCAAGAGACAGAAGCGGCACGATCTGATCGTCGTTACCGGAATACAGGTCGATGTTGCCGTCAGTCAGCGCCATGATCTTGGCCACCTGAGAGATATTCCCAGAAGCTTCCTTCACACCCACAATATTATCTACATTCTTCACCAGAGCGGCCACGGTCGCCGGCTCGATGTTGCAGCCGGTACGGCTGGCCACACTGTACATGATGATCGGAGCTTTCGCTTCCTTCGCCACCGCCGTATAATGAGCGATCAGGCCCGCCTGGGTAGCTTTGTTGTAATAAGGCGTCACAAGAAGCAGCCCGTCCGCGCCATACTCCGCCGCCTCTTTTGACATATCGATGGCGGTCCTTGTGCAGTTGGAACCCGTCCCCGCGATCACCGGAACTCTGCCTTTCACCTGATCGATGGTGAACTTCACGCACTCCAGATGCTCCTCTTCTGTCATGGTCGCTGATTCCCCGGTAGTTCCGCAGATAATGATACTGTCTGTCCCTTTCTCGCAATGATAGTCTATCAGCTGATCAAGCATATCATAGTTGATACTTCCATCCTCATGGAACGGGGTGACGATCGCCACTCCAGAACCTTTAAAAATAGCCATAGTTACCCTCCTGACATTCTAAATATATGAAAATTCTAACATTATTCAAATATGATGTCAATGAGGGAGCTTCTAATCTTCACAGCACTCCAGCTTGCTTACCGACACCTCATAGGCTGTGCGTTTTTCCGTCTCTGTCTCGGAAAGTTTCTTCATATATTCCCGGCTCTGGATCCGCCCGATCAGCTGCACATGCTCTCCCACCCGGAAGGCGGAGGCAAACCGGGCGTTCCTGCCCCAGCAGATACAGGGGATATAATCCGACTTCCCGTAGGGACGGTTCACCGCCAGCAGAAGGTCCGCAATCTCCCGGCCCAGGGGCGTTTTCCGGTAGACCGGCAGCTTGCATATGTACCCGTCCAGCAGGATGGTGTTGGTCTTGGCCCCGTCCGGCTCTTCGTCAATAAATTCTGCCTCCCTGGCAAACACAGACAGCACCAGCCGGTTCTTCTGTTCCTCATGCCGGTTATAGGACCGGAACTGTCCTGTCACCATCAGAAATTCCCCGGTATAATCCTGCGTTACGTCGATCAGGCGCTCCGAGATCATCACCGGAATGAGATCCCGGGAATTGCTCAGCCTTTTCACGCTTACATCCACCATGTAGAAGCCTTCCCCGAATACCTCGTGGCTGAACGTGAACCCTGATACCACCTCGCCCATGATCGTTACCTGGTTGTTCTCAATGATCTTATCTGACATAATCTTACAATCTCCCTTCCTCTAAATCGTATTTCTCGGTCACTATTTAGTCTATGAAAGGGATCCGGATTTTAGAACCAGTCTTTCCTGGTACTTGTAAATTTTTAAAAATATGATAAACTATTAGCGTTGTATACGAGTATCTGAGCACATTTAAAATAGGAAAAGAAAAGGAAGATCGTTATGAAGCAAAAACGGGAAGACATTCGAAATATCGCTATCATCGCCCATGTAGACCACGGCAAGACCACCCTGGTGGACGAGCTGTTGAAGCAAAGCGGCGTTTTCCGGGAGAATCAGGAAGTAGCGGAACGGGTGATGGATTCCAACGACATCGAGCGGGAGCGGGGCATCACCATCCTCTCCAAGAACACCGCCGTTTTCTACAAGGGAACCAAGATCAACATCGTGGACACGCCGGGACATGCGGATTTTGGCGGCGAAGTAGAGCGGGTGCTGAAAATGGTGGATGGCGTCGTCCTGGTGGTGGACGCTTTCGAGGGCGCCATGCCTCAGACCAAATTCGTGCTGCGCAAGGCGCTGGAACTGTCTCTTCCGGTCATCGTCTGCATCAACAAAATGGACCGTCCGGAGGCGCGGCCCACAGAAGTCATCGATGAAGTCCTGGAGCTCTTCATCGACCTGGACGCATCAGAAGAACAGCTGGATTGCCCCTTCGTCTACGCTTCTGCCAAGTCCGGGGTTGCCGTTCTGGATCTGACTGATGAAAAGCGGGATATGAAGCCGCTCTTTGAGACCATATTGAAATACATCCCTGCGCCGGAAGGCGATCCGGAAGCAGACACCCAGGTGCTTATCAGCACCATCGACTACAATGAGTATGTGGGACGTATCGGGATCGGGAAAGTGGAAAACGGCGTGATCCGGGTAGGCATGGACGCCGCCGTGGTAAACGAACACGACCCGGACCGTTTGGAGAAGGTACGCATCAGCAAGCTGTACGAATTCGACGGGCTGAATAAAGTGGAAGTAAAGGAAGCCTCCATCGGCTCTATCGTGGCCATCTCTGGTATTGCGGATATCTCCATCGGCGACACCTTGTGTTCCCCGGAGAATCCCACGGCCATCCCCTTCCAGAAGATCTCCGAGCCCACCATCGCCATGCAGTTTATCGTCAACGACAGTCCCTTTGCCGGACAGGAGGGCAAATACGTCACCTCCCGCCATCTGCGGGACCGTCTCTTCCGGGAACTGAACACCGACGTCAGCCTCCGGGTGGAAGAAATGGACAGCACCGACAGCTTCAAGGTATCCGGCCGGGGAGAACTCCATCTCTCCGTCCTGATCGAGAACATGCGCCGGGAAGGCTATGAGTTCGCCGTCAGCAAAGCGGAAGTTCTCTACCATGAGGACGAAAACGGCAAATTGCTGGAGCCTGTGGAAACCGCCTTCATCGATGTTCCCGACGAATTCACCGGGACTGTTATCGACAAGCTCAGCCAGCGCAAAGGCGAGCTTCGCAATATGGGCGCCTCCAACGGCGGCTACACCCGGCTGGAATTTTCCATCCCTTCCCGGGGGCTCATCGGCTACCGGGGCGAGTTCCTGACAGACACCAAGGGCAACGGGATCATGAACACTGCCTTCGAGGGCTATGCACCTTACAAGGGAGATATCCAGTACCGCAAGCAGGGCTCTCTCATCGCCTATGAGACTGGCGAGTCTGTCACCTACGGACTTTACAGCGCCCAGGAGCGGGGTGTTCTGTTCATCGGCCCCGGCGAGAAAGTGTACTCGGGAATGGTCATCGGTGAAAACGCCAAGACCGACGATATCGAAGTCAATGTCTGCAAGACCAAGCATCTTACCAATACCCGTTCTTCCAGCGCCGATGAAGCCCTTCGCTTAACGCCGCCCAAGATCTTAAGCCTGGAGCAGGCCCTGGACTTTATCGACACCGACGAGCTTCTGGAAGTAACGCCCAAGAGCCTGCGGCTTCGCAAGAAGATCCTGGATCCCCGGATGCGCAAGCGGGCAGCGCGCTCTTAACTCACCATCTTTCACAAGGAGGAGCCTATGAAACAATACGTATCCATTTTTCTGAAGCGCCTTGCCGTCCTTCTGGAATTCTTTATCGCCATCATGCTGGCCATCGGGATTCTTCTGCTTTCCCTGCGCATGGCCAGTTCCCTGGGCAACATTCCAAATCTGGCGGTATGGCCCAACTACGACGACCTTCTGGAGACCTGCTTTAACCTGATCATCGGTGTGGAGCTGATCCGCATGATGTACTACCACACCCCCAACACGGTGTTTGAGGTGCTCCTTTTTGCCATCGCCCGGCAGATCATCGTGGAACACTCCTCTGCCTGGAGCAGTCTCATCGGCGTCTGCGCCATTGCTGTGCTCTTCGCCACAAGGAAATTTTTGTTCTCCGACTTTGACGTGTCGGATGAAACCGTATTCCGCGCCACCACCAAGGCGGGCGTTGTAAATAAGATCCTGGAGATCTCCATCCCCCATGAAGAGGGCGATACCCTCAAAGATGTGCTGGTGCGCAGATGTGAAGAAGAAGACATTGAGATCGGCGTGGGCACCTGCGTACGCTTTTCCGACTTCGGCCTGAGGGTGGCCAAGATGCATGAAGGAAAAATTTCACGAATTGAGGTAATCCGTGCTATACATTAGACCTTAAACATGCTATACTACATATATCAGATAGATTCATAGTTTCGGCGCCAATTGTCAGACTATACTACCTGAAATTATGTAAAAAGGAGTTGGTATCATGAAATTTATCATTATCGGCAAAAACATTGATGTCACACCGGGCTTAAAACAAGCTGTTGAGAGCAAGCTGGGAAAACTGGAAAGGTATTTTACTCCTGATACGGAAATCCATGTAACCCTGAGCGTACAGAGAGAACACCAGAAGATTGAAGTCACCATCCCTGTCAAAGGCGGACTGATCCGCTCTGAACAGGAAAGCACAGACATGTACGTATCCATTGACCTGGTAGAGGAAGTCATTGAGCGCCAGCTCCGCAAGTACAAGAACAAGCTGATCGCCAGACATCAGGAAGGCGGCAACTTTAAACAGGAATTCTTTGAAAATCAGGATGTAGTGGAGGACGACGGCGAGATCCGCATCGTCCGCACCAAGAAATTTGGCATCAAGCCCATGTTCCCGGAAGACGCCTGCGTGCAGATGGAACTTCTTGGCCATGATTTCTTCGTATTCTGCAATGCCCAGACAGATGAGGTAAATGTAGTCTACCGGCGCAAGGACGGAAGCTTTGGCCTGATCGAACCGGAATTCAGTTAATTATGGGAGCAATTCACGAATATGTCCCTCACTCTTTGAAAAGGGCCGGCGGAAAGGTTTTTACCTTTCCCGCCGGCCCTTTCTCTTAGCCTTTTTCCAGTTCCATCAGCTTTCCATTCCGGTTGGCGATCCCGCACTTCCCCAGTTCTTCTATCCGGATCCTTCCGTTAGTCTCTTCTGTCAGAGATTCTCTTATCCCTACGGCGTCCGCTTCCGGAACAAGAACTGTCAGCTCCACCTTCTCCGTGTAGATGGCGTCCTGGGCCGTCAGCCCCTTCTCTCCCAGAAGATACTGGATCTTCCCAAGCTCCGTATACTCTGCCGTCAGCTTCAGCTTCACTCCCGGGATCCGGGTGATCACTTCCGCGGCGGCAAGCCCCTCCTGCACCGCCAGGGAATAAGCCCGAATCAAACCTCCGGTTCCAAGGAGGGTCCCCCCGAAATACCGGGTCACCACCACCGCCGCATTGTGTACCCCTGCCCCGGCAAGCACATCCATCATTGGTCGGCCCGCCGTCCCGGACGGTTCTCCGTCGTCGCTGCAGCGCTGGATCTCGTTCCTCTCCCCCACCACATACGCATAACAATTGTGGGTGGCGTCCCAGTATTTCTTGCGCAGGGACTCGATAAACGCCAGCGCCTCCTCCTCATTCTCCACCGGGGCCACCGTGGCGATAAATCTGGATTTTTTCTCTATGATCTGGGCTTCGCCGCCTGCATAAACAATCTTGTATCCTGACTTCATCTTCTGTCTGTTCCTTTCGCTGTATTCTGCCTGAGACATCTCTTTCTTATTACTATACCGAATTTCTTAAGTTTTTCCTACCAAAATGTGAAGTTTTCATTTTTTTCTTTATTTCAATACTGTTATTTGTTATAATGACCTGGTATAAAGGAGGCAGACGCGCATGAATTATGGTAAGAAAAAAGCGTCCCAGAAGCAGAAAAAAATTACGTCCAAATCCACCATGCAGGGAAAGCGGGTTGGCGTAAGACTTTTCAAGGCATTTTTGCTTTGTCTGCTTGTCGTGGGAATCGCCGGCGTTGTAGGCGGCGGTGTTTTTGTCAAAAAGATCCTGGACAACACGCCGGAAGTTTCTCCGGCGGATGTAAAACCATCGGGATATACCACTTTTGTCTACGCAGATGACGGAAAGACCGAGACACAGCGTTTTGTAGCATCCGGCGCGAACCGTGTTTACAAGACACTGGACGAGATCCCGGAAGATCTGCAGCATGCTTTTATCGCCATCGAGGACGAGCGTTTCTATGATCACAACGGTATCGACCTGCAGGGTATCGCCCGTGCAGCCATGGTAGGTCTCACCAGCGGAAATTTCTCCGAGGGAGCCAGCACCCTGACCCAGCAGCTGATCAAGAATAACGTTTTCCCTGAGTTCACAGAAGAAAAGACGTTTTACGATAGATTACAGCGGAAGATCCAGGAGCAGTTCCTGGCCCTTGAGATCGAGAAGCAGATGAGCAAGGAGGAGATCCTGGAGGCTTATCTCAACACCATCAACCTGGGACAGAATTCCCTGGGAGTACAGTCCGCATCGCAGCGATATTTTGGCAAAGACGTATCCCAGCTCACCCTGTCAGAATGTGCGGTCATCGCCGGCATTACCCAGAGTCCTTCCGGCTACAATCCGGTGACAAACCCGGATGCCAACGCCAAGCGCCGCCAGAAAGTGCTGGGCAATATGCTGGATCAGGGCTATATTGACCAGGCCGCCTACGATGAGGCTCTGGCAGACGACGTCTACGCCCGGATCCAGCAGGTAAATACTCAGGTGGAAGAAAGTGAAAGTTCCACTTCCTATTTCGTAGATGCTCTGGCAGATCAGGTAATGCAGGATCTGCAGGACCAGCTTGGATACAGCGAGACCCAGGCTTACAATGCTCTTTACAGCGGCGGTCTCACCATTTATTCTACTCAGAATCTCTCCATGCAGCAGATCTGCGACGAAGAGATGAATGATGACGGCAACTACCCCGGCCTGAAAGAATACGGACTGGACTATGCCCTGACTGTCACGCGGGCAGACGGTACAGTACAGAATTACAGTTCCGGCCATATCAAGAATTATGTAAGAGACACCTATGGTGATGATCAGGGACTCCTCTACTCCAGCGAGGAAGACGCCAGAGCAATGGTTGAAGAATGGAAAGCAACCATTGCCCAGGAGGGAGACACTTATGACGAACGGATCACCATTACTCCTCAGCCCCAGGCTTCTGTCACCATCATGGATCAGGCTACCGGTCAGATCAAGGCTATGGTAGGCGGCCGCGGCGCCAAGACCAATCAGGGACTGAACCGCGCCTACAAAGGTTCAAAACGACAGCCCGGATCTACCTTCAAAGTCCTGGCCGCATATGCGCCGGCTCTGGATTCCTGCGGCAAGACCCTTGCCACCATCGTCCGGGACGAGCCCTATACCACCAAGAGTGGAAAAGAGATCCGGAATGCCAACCGACGGTATCTGGGAGACATTACTTACCGCACTGCCATCGCGAACTCTGTCAACGTTGCCGCAGTAAAAGTCAGTGATGAAATCACTCAGGAACTGGGCTTTGAGTATTGTGAGAATCTGGGGATCAGCACCTTGATCAAGAGCAAGGAGATCAACGGAGGTATCTACAGCGACATAAACGACACGCTGGCACTGGGTGGTATCACCGAAGGTGTTTATAACTATCAGATGTGTGCCGCTTTCGCGACCATCGCAAATGGCGGAGTTTATAACTCTCCAACCATGTATACCAAGATCCTGGATCACGACGGCAATGTACTTCTGGAAAACACTCAGGAGACCCGTACTGTCTTAAAAGACAGCACTGCTGCTCTTCTGACCAGCGCAATGGAGTCTGTAGTCACCAGCGGAACAGGAAGATCCTGTCAGCTGAGCAATATGCCGGTTGCAGGAAAAACGGGTACCACAACCTCCAACAAAGACCTTTGGTTCTGTGGTTTTACCCCTTACTATACCTGTACTGTATGGGGCGGATATGATGACAATAAAGAATGTAACTATGACACCAGTTTCCGGCTTCGCCTGTGGCGGGCTATCATGAGCCGGATCCATGAGAATCTGGAATATAAAGATTTTGAAATGCCCAATTCTGTCGAGCAGAAAACCGTCTGCACGCTGACCGGCAAACTTGCAGTAGCCGGACAATGTCCAAGTGTTACAGAATACTTTGCCACAGATACTGCTCCTACTGAAAGTTGTCCCGGACATGCCGGTGTTGTAGGCGAAAACGGAGAAGCCGTTGAACAACCCGAGAATGATACCAATGACACCGGAGATACGGGCGATACCGGAGACACCGGACAGACCGGCGGCGGACAGACTGGCGGACAGACCGGTGGACAAACTGGCGGCGGAACCGGTGGCGGAACTGGCGGTGAGACCGGCGGCGAAACCGGTGGCGAAACTGGCGGTGGAACCGGTGGCGAAACTGGCGGTGAGACCGGTGGCGAAACCGGCGGCGGAACCGGTGGCGAAACCGGCGGAACCGGTGGCGAAACCCCTCCTCCCGCGACTTAATATTCTATGCGATTTGTAAAAAACCCCAGGAGTTTGTCAAGTAAAGTGTGTAAGTTTTTTTGATTTTTATATGGCGGTCAGTTT